>Ga0153916_10000025_pt1 | contig 93297 bp, 69 predicted proteins | sample Opewatmetagenome_FD_109642 | JGI IMG/M metagenome (GOLD analysis project Ga0153916, IMG submission 109642) | Freshwater wetland microbial communities from Ohio, USA - Open water 3 Core 3 Depth 4 metaG | ecosystem: Environmental > Aquatic > Freshwater > Wetlands | place: USA: Ohio, Lake Erie...
ATCCAAACATGGGGCAATTCCTGGAGGGTATCATGAAAATCGTGTTCCTGAGACAATCCGCACTGATCGTGATGCTGTTTCTGGCTGTCTGGAACGTCGGTCAGGCGCAGGATAGTTTGAACGTGCGCAGGGTGGGGCAAATGCGGTTTTGGGATACTGCCGTAAATGTGGCGATTCAGGGTTCCTATGCCTACGTCGCGGCGGGTGGAGATGGATTGGAGATTCTCGACATCAGCAATCTGTCAGCACCGGCGGAAACGGGTTACTGCAGCATACCGGGTGGAGCCTGTAACGTGGCAGTCTCAGGCAATTACGTCTACGTCGCGGCCAACGACAGCGGCATGCGAATTATTGATGTTTACAATCCAGAGGCGCCACACGAGATTGGATCGATCCTTGCCCCAGATGCGGTTACTGCCATTGCTGTCAGCGGAGATTACGCCTATTTGGTTGCCAGTACTAGCGGTCTCCGGGTTGTGGACATCAGTAATCCCACTTCTCCTACTGAAGTGGGATTCTATGATACTTACAGTACCTACAGAGACATAGCAGTCAGTGGAGACTACGCTTACATTACAGACCCTTCTGAGCACGGAACGCTTTTGGTTTTCGGTATTAGTAACCCGACGAATCCTTTCATAGCTGGACACTGCGAGAATTGCAGCAAAGGCGAAAGCGTGGCAGTCGATGGTCAGTATGCGTATATGGCGGGAAATTGGGCAGGGCTCCAAGTAATTGACATTAGTGATCCTTTCTATCCGCGAAGAGTAAGCGTCTACGGTAACTATTACACGGACGTAGCCATAAATGGTGACCACGCTTATCTTGCTGGCCCTGGCATGCGAGTGATTGATATCAGTAATCCATTATCTCCGTATGAGGTGGGCGCTTTTGATTCCGGCTATACCCACGGTGTCGTCATTAGAGAAAATCTTGCCTTCTTAGCGTCCGGAGAAGGAGGCTTCCGCATCATCGATGTCGACAATCCCACCACGCCAACGTTAATCGCCCATTATTGCGCTACTGGCAATGCCGAGGATGTGGCATATAGGGGTGATTATGCTTATTTGGCAGCGGGCAGGGGAGGCATGAAGGTTTTTAATGTGAGCGATCCGGCTCACCCTCGACCTGTGGCATATAGTTATTTTGACTATTCAGCATGGCCCTATTACATATGCATTACACTGTCAGGTGACTGCGCGTATATAGGCTCCTGGGAGAGCGGTCTGGGCATTGTCAATATTAGCAACCCAGTCGCACCCATCGCGGTGGGTTCTTGCCCTCTGGGGGAGTATACGCAGGATGTGGCAATCAGCGGTAATTATGCATATGCCGCTTGGTGGGTGGAAGATCGTGATGCTTTTGGCGGTCTGAAGATTGTGGATATTGGTAATCCTACGGATCCAGTCGTAGTTGGATCTCTTGAATTGCCAAACTTTTATTTTGCGATGGGAGTCGCCCTCCAGGATGCCTTAGCTTATATCGCATGTGGCTGGGGGGGCGGGCTGCGTATCTCTGATGTCAATGATCCTGCAAATCCTTTGGAAGTAGGGTACTGCAGCACACCAGACTGTGCGTTGGATGTGGCAGTCAGCGGAAATTACGCCTATGTGGCGGACGACTTGAGTGGTTTGCGAATCATTGACATCAGCAATCCTACTGCTCCCTGGGAGGTGGGGTTTTACGATACGCCTGGCGATGCCTGGCATGTTGTCGTAGATGGTCATTGTGCTGTTGTTGCCGATTACGAAAGCGGCTTCTATGTGATCGATGTGACATATCCTGATGATCCCAGATTGTTGGGCTATTATGATACGCCCGGCATGTGTTATAGTGTGGCAATCGATGGTGAGCTCGTTTATGCGGCGGATTATGACTATTTTGGCATTTATGATATTTCTGAGGCTCTCCACACCTCGCCATCTCCGAGGACAGCCGCGCCGCTTCGGTTTGCGTTGCATCCCTGTTATCCCAATCCCTTCAATGGAGTCACCGCAATTTCGTATGAAGTTCCAGTCACAGGACTGGTGAGTATATCCATCTACAACGTACTCGGTCAGCACGTAACGACTCTGGTCAACGATGTGCTGACTCCAGGAACATATTCGACAGTTTGGAACGCGGCTAATCTGCCTTCCGGCATCTATTTCTGCCGGATGCAAACAATGAGTCACTCCCAGGTTCGTAAGTTGCTGCTCCTCAGATGAGCTGTCCGCTAACCAGATTCGGTTGGGAAAAATCTGGCAAGGAAATTGCTTGTTTTATCATGATTACCGTCAAGCTTGAGTCCTGCCTATAGAGTCCAGATAGTGCTTATATATTGAAACGAATAGCGTTACGGCATCGTGTGAGGTGCATCTTCTTTCTGCAGGCCGGACGCTTTTTTGGAAAATTATGCGAAGAGTGTGAATTATGTGCACAGCGTGGAATTCCGAGAGAATCCAATTGATTATTGGGGAATCATTTCGTATATTATAAAAATTCAGATTTGGTAATCCCAGGGCAATTTAGATACCGGTACAAGAGAGGTAGGTATGTATCATCTGACACAGCTTCGATTCGGTGTGTTGGGGGCGATCCTGCTTTGTGCAACTACGGTGTTTGCCGGGCAGATTACTCAGACGATGGACTTTGAAGCTCCGTCCATGGTCATGGTCGACGGCCAACAGATTCCCATGTTTAATCAGGGGACGCTGATCAGTCCTCCCGGGGAGCCTCTGGTTCCTCGTGCAGCGATTATTCTGCTGCTTCCACCTAACGAAGAAGTGGTGGACGTGCAGATAACTCCTATGGGACGGACAGTACTACCGGGCAGGTTTCATCTGCCTCCGGCTCAGGAGCAGCAGCCTCTAAGCTCTGAGCCGAATCCGCTGCCAACGCCTGAGAATCCCGAAATTTACGAGCGAAATGCGTTCTACCCCGCCTCGCGGCTAACCGACTATCAGAGCCATTTCCTGTCAGGACATGGACTGGCGTATGTGACGGTCGCTCCGCTGGAGTACAATCCGGTGACCGGCGAAGTGGCTTATTACACGCGGCTTCAGATTACCGCCATCACCAAAGTAACGGCACGTTCTCAGGGATCTCAATCTTTATATCGATCCACGGACCGGGTCCGGGAGCGGGTAGCCCGTAAGGTCTCCAATCCGGAGGCTTTGGCGTCGTATCCTATCGTGGAACGCGACCTGGAAGACATATACGAAATTGTCTTGATCACGCCGACGACTTGGGTGCAGTATTTCCAGCCCTGGATCGATTACAAGAACGCCTGTGGGATGCCAGTGTACGTCGAATCGATCGAAGACGTGCTTTCCGAGTACCCCGGTTTCGATGACGCCGAGAAAGTCAGGAATTGCATCATCCATGATTACCAGCAATGGGAGACTTTGGAATATGTGGCGCTGGGCGGCGATGATGAGATAATCCAACACCGGGGCTTGAGCTTCACAGGGCCCGAAAACGATAACGACATCGCCGGTGATCTTTACTTTGCAGCCTTGGACGGCAATTGGGATACCAACGGCAACCATATCTACGGTCAACCTGGCGAGGATGACCTCGTGGCGGAACTGGCGGTCGGCCGATTCTGCGTGGATGGTCCTAGCGAAGTCACTAATATCGTCAACAAGACGTTGATGTACTCCAGAGAACCGGTCCTGTCGGAAACGGAAGTTGCCCTAATGGTCGGCGAGGATCTCGGCTGGACTCCGTGGGGCAGCGACTACAAGGAAGAAGTCAGATTGGGGAGCAGCATGTGGGGATACACCACGGTTGGCTTCCCGGCAAATTTTGATGTGCGAACTTTGTATGATACTCCCGGATATTCGTGGTCGCCTAACGAACTGATCGACCGATTGAATGGCGGGTTGCATCTGCTGAACCACCTTGGTCATGCTGACGTGACCTATAATATGAAGCTTTACACCAGCCAGATCAACAATGCCACCTTGACCAATAATGGTGTGAATCACAGCTTCTATATCCTGTATTCTCAGGGCTGCTATTGCGGCTCTTTTGATAACCGCACCACCAGCGGAAGCTACACTCAGGATTGCATTGGTGAGGATTGGACGGTAATCGGTAACGGCGCGGTGGCATACATCGGCAATTCCAGATACGGCTGGGGCAACGGCAGCAATACTAACGGTGCCTCCCAGCGCTATGATCGCCAATTCTTCGATGCGATGTTCGCGGAGAATATCTACAATATCGGCTGGGCGAATGGCGACTCCAAGGAAGACAACATTCCGTACATCGGAATGGACGTCATGCGGTGGGTGTACTACGAATTGAATGTTCTGGGCGATCCCACCCTGGATATCTGGACCTCTGAGCCGCAGACCATGCTACCCACGTTACCCGAAGAGATCCTGGTGCAGCAGGCATCTGTGCCGGTCGAAGTCCCTGGTGTGGAAGGAGCTCTGATCGGTGTGGTGCAATCCGGGGCGTTGATCGGCAGGGGCGTGACGGACGAAACTGGTCACGCCGATGTCACCCTCGATCCTCCTCCTGAACTCCTTGATCCCATTACATTCACCATCACGGCTCACAATTATCTGCCGTACGTCGATACGTTGAATGTAATCGCTCCGCAGGGTCCGTATATCCTGTTGGGCACTGTCACAGTCAACGATCCCACCGGCAACAACAACGGTCTTCTGGACTATGGTGAAACGGTGACGTTGGATGTGGAATTCGAAAATGTCGGGACCTTACTGGGTGAGGATTTGACCGCGGAATTGACCGCAGATATCAGACAGGTAACCATCCTGGAGGGTTCGGCAGAGCCTGGCTCCATCGCACCCGGCGGCACGGTGTCCTTGGAAGACGCTTTCAGTTTCCAGGTCAATCCCAACATCGACGACGCAGAATTGGTCATGTTGACCATCACCATCAGCGATGCGCAGGATTCGACCTGGGTTCGTCACATTCAATTGATGAGCCATGCCCCGGATTTGGTGCTGGAATTCATCGATCTGAATGGCGCTGGCTACGGTCACCTTGCCGTCGGCGAGTCCTCCACCTTTGATGTGACCATCCATAATCAAGGATCCTCGGCGTCGCATGCCGGGCAGCTAAGACTCAGCACCGATACTCCCTACATCACTATGACCGTTGACGAGGCGAATCTCGGTGCCATCGAACCCGATGCCAGCGGCACGTCTGCCACATCATACACGGTCGAAGTCAGCTCATCCTGTCCGGATCCCGCGTCAGTAGTGTTGTATCTTGCCTTGTCCGATCCAACGATCGGATATGAAGGGCATACTATGACCCGCATGTACGTCGGCGAGTTCTTCAACAGTGTGGAATCCGGCGAGGGCACCTGGACACACGAAGCCGGGTCGGGTTGGAACGACCAGTGGCATGTGTCCACTCTCCGTAACCACTCTCCGAACGGGCAATATAGTTGGAAATGCGGCGACACCAGCAGCGGCACCTATACCGGACGACTGGATGCCCGGCTGACCACGCACACATTCAATCTGGCTGAAAACTCTGTCCTCACCTTCTGGCATTGGATGAATGCCGAAATCTCCGCCTCGTATCCCGGAGAATGCTACGATGGCGGCATGGTGGAAATCTCGACCGATGGGGTCAATTGGGAACAGTTGATGAATCCCAGCACCGGTTATCCATACATAGCACGAGGCAACGGTCCGTTCTCAGCCGGTACCGAACTGTTTTCCGGCACGACTGACTGGCAACAAGTATTCTTCGATCTATCCGCCTACTCCGGCGACGTGCAGCTCCGCTTCCGCTTCGGGTCTGACGGTGCGGTGGAAGCCGAAGGCTGGTACATCGACGATATCGAAATCCGTCCGTTCCAGATGCCGGATATTCCCCAGGACCTGTCCGCTTCAATCAACCTCGGTCGGGTGGATCTCGGCTGGTCGTATGCGGGCGGCGGCTTGGATCAGGAAGGCGATCTGTACTTCAATGTCTATCGAAACGACCTCAAGATCGATTCCCTGGTCGATTACCATACCTACGTGGACGTTCTGGACGGTCTCGGCGCAGGAACTTACTCCTACTATGTGACCGCGCAGATCGACGAATTCGAAAGTGCCCCGTCCAATTCCGAATCCGTTGTGTACAATGGGCAGGCGGTGTCGAATCCGGAAAATCTGCTGATTCCGGCGGATTTCGTCCTGGATCAAAACTACCCGAACCCATTCAATCCTACGACCTCAATCCGATTCGGATTGCCCACGGAAGCCCGTGTAACTTTGAAAGTGTACAACGTCTTAGGTCAGACCGTGGCTACTCTGGTGGATGATATGAAGCTGGCAGGCTATCATGTGGTGCACTGGAACTCCGGTCAACTGGCGTCCGGACTGTACTTTACCCGCATGGAAGCCGGCAACAAGGTGCTGATGACCAAGATGTTGTTGTTGAAGTAATACCAGACGAGGCAGGGATGGTCGCCCTGCCCTGATGGGAAATTGAATGCGTCAGGAGGGTGCTGGTTGCACGCCGTCACTTTCCCGACGCATTCTGCTCTTAACCGCGGCCAATGTCGCGCTGGCAGACGCCCTCGTCTGCCAGCTCAATCATCCTGTTCCCGGCGCATTCCGTTTTCAACTACTACCTTTCAATTCTTGCCATAGGTGAGACCATGCGAGGAAAGCTTCTGTCGATACTGGTGATTGTAATCGGGGTCGCGGTCGCAGCTGCGGATCAACCGCTCGAGCGTCCGTTTGTCAACGACTACGACATCCTGTTCAACAAAGGGGAGATGCGATATCCCTACCTCCTCCAGACCGACATCATTGACAATTACGGCTACGATGTTCTGCACTATACCATTGACATTCAGATATTTCCCGCCACGGAAATCGTTTCCGGATCGGTGGAAATGATCGCCCTGAGCACCAGAGCCGCGTTGCAGAACATTGAGGTCAATCTGCTGGCAAACATGGCGGTAGATCAGGTGCTTCGCAACGGGTCGCCCTTGAGCTTTACCCACAATACCGACATGATCAACATCAACCTGGGGACAGCAGTCGCCGAAGGAGACAGCTTCACTATCGACATCCGGTACCACGGTAATCCCACAGCGGGCAGCCTGCAGGGATTCACCATCGAGCGCAATGTCTACGGTGACACGCTGATCAGCACCCTATCCGAGCCGGAAGACGCCAGAAGCTGGTGGCCCTGCAAGGACATTCCTTCCGAAAAGTCCACCGAAACCATGATTGTCACCATCCCTGACCATTTCCTGTTCGCTTCAAATGGCTTGCTGCAATCTGTGGAAGATCTGGGGAACGGTTGGAAACGGTGGACCTGGCACGAGTCGTATCCTATCACCTCCTATCTGATTTCCCTGGCAATATGCGACTACGACACATTTTCCTATACTTACACCGGTCTGCAAGGTGAGGTGATGCCCCTGAATTTCTTTGTCTTTCCTCAGCATTTGAGCCAGGCGCAAACCGACTTCTCCATCGTCGATGACATGATCACATTCTATGCCAGTATTTGGGGGGAGTATCCGTTCATCGAAGAAAAATATGGTCATGCGATTTTCGATTGGAGTGGGGGAATGGAGCATCAGACCATCACGTCTCTCGGATGGAATATCGTCACGGGTAATCACCAGTATGACTGGATATATGCCCACGAATTGTCTCATATGTGGTGGGGTGACATGCTTACCTGTGCCACCTGGGCGGACATCTGGCTGAACGAGGGATTCGCGTCCTATGCCGATGCTCTGTGGCAAGAGCATGTCGGCGGCTCAAGTTCCCTGTTGAACCGAATGAATTCCTTCCGAAACAGCTATTTTGGCGAGGACAACCAGAGCCGCTTTCCTATCTACGCCCCCCAGATCATGTGGGGATCCACTGTGTACCAGAAAGGCGCCTGGATCGTGCATATGTTCCGCCATGTGTTAGGTGATTCGTTATTCATGGAATTCTGGGACCAATGGAGGACTCGTTTCAGTTACGACGCCGCCACCAGCGATGATTTGACGGATGTTCTGACCGATGTAACGGGCGAGGACATGACCTGGTTTACGAATGAATGGGTGTACGACGCCGGATACCCGGAATACGAATATGCCTGGAGCACGACGCCGCTGCCCACCACGCAGACCCAGGTTGACCTGGTCATCAATCAAGTCCAAGGATCGGCGAACAACACTCCGATATACCGTATGCCGATCGACATCGATCTTCTCTACGGAGGCACATGGCACAGTTACACGGTGATCAATGATCAGGAGCACCAGCATTTCCGCTGGATTGTGGACTTGACGCCCACCAATTTGCGGTTCGACAACAATCAGTGGATTTTGTGCACCAAGCAGACGACAAGTATGCCCCCCGCCCGTGATCTGGCGTATTATGAACAACGATTTGAAGATCCTCAGGGCAACAACAACTCAGGCGCCGATCCCGACGAAACGGTTGACTATTATGTGGGACTAATCAACAACGGTTGGGACGAAGTAACCGGAATCTCTGCCGAATTGAGCAGCACCGATCCCTACGTCACCATTACCAACGACACTTCCACCTATCCCGAAATCGGCGGGTTCTTGGTCGGGCAGAACCTAAGCCCGTTTGTCATTCAGGTCAGCCCCTCTTGTCCCGTGAATTATGAGGCGGATCTGCAACTGCATGTCACTGCGGAATCCGGGTACTCAGACGATATCGCTCTGACCTTGCTCGTCGGCAATTCGCAGCTTTTGCCGGTTGGACCGGACAATTACGGATATTACGCTTTCGATTCCCACGATCTCAACGGTCCGGACTTCAGTTGGCACGAGATCAATCCTAATCTGGGCGGTCCGGGAACGGAACTCGTATTCACCGAGGACGAGCAGACCTTCCAAATCCCATTGCCGTTCGAATTCACCTTCTACGGGCAATCGCATGACACTTTGTCGGTGTGCAGCAACGGATGGATTTCGCCATCCGTGACCACGGACACGGATTACAGCAATAGCGCAATCCCCGATCCCGATGGTCCTGCCGGCATGATTGCTCCTTTCTGGGATGACATGTCCCCACAGGAATTCGGAGTGGTCGCCTACTATTATCACGCAGCGCAACACCGATTCATCGTGGAGTTTTCCCGCACCCGGCAATTCTCACCGAATTGGGCTTATGAGACCTTCGAGGTGATTCTGTATGATCCCGCTTGCTGGACTACGGAAACCGGTGACGGCGAGATTCTGTTCCAGTACCAGGACATGGAGGATCTGGGATCTTGCACCGTCGGCATCGAGAACTGGTCGGAGAATGATGGACTGCAATACCTGTTCGACGGGACTTACGACGAAAACGCCTGGGCGATCACCGACAATTTCGCCATCAAATTCACCACTGGTCCCACTTATTCCGTGCCTGGTGGAGTGACAGAGGTGACTCCCGGGAACTATGCGTTGCATCAAAATTACCCCAATCCGTTCAATTCCCGGACTGTCATCGAATACCAATTGCCGGAACCCGGATTGGTGACCCTGGACATCTTCAATATCCTGGGGCAGAGAATCGCCGCCCTGCTGCATGGCAGGCAGCAAGCCGGAACACACTCCGTAGTATGGGATGGCAAGACGGACGCCGGACTCGATGCGGCATCGGGGATATATTTCTACCGTCTGGAATCCGCAGCGTTCAGCCAGACCCATAAGATGGTTCTGTTGAAGTAATGCTTGTGTAGGTCAGGATCCCTGCGATCCTGACTATTCGGCTGGGTCTCTTCCCCCCTGCTACTGCAGGGGGGAACAAAAGGGGGGTTACTTTCAGCAGCTTGTCGGTCGGGTTATGCGATTTTCCCCCCTGCTATTGTCCGGATGGACGCCTACGGCGCAGGGGGGAATAAAAGGGGGGTCACAGATCGTGTTGGGCGCGCTGTCACGCGTCCTCGCTTGAAAGCACATTCCTCCCCCCTACACAGTAGGGGGGAACAGAAGGGGGTTATCAATATAACAAATGCCGTCCCGACTATCGGGACGGCATTGTCATTGAGCGAACATCTTCGGGTGTCGCAGGGTGTCCTCACCCTGCAGTACAAGCGCCCACGAGGGGCCATACTACGGCTGTGTCTTGTAGCTTAGGGCTTCATGCCCGTCTTTGTGTTGCGTGCTGTCAAACGACCCGTTTGACAGCACATCAGTCCACATCACGCTTACTTCATATACACCCACCGACCCCACAGAGTGGCTTCGGGATGAGTTAGACGATAGAAATACAGCCCGGACGCTTCTCCAGCCACATCACTCCACTGGATGCGATACTTCCCCTCAGGCTGGTATCCCAGAGCACGTTCTTCCAGTCGCTGTCCCAGCAGATTGAATACTTCCAATGTGACATCGCCCGGCGCCAATACTTCGTATTCCAACGTGATTTCGCTATTGAACGGATTCGGATACGACCCGACCACCAGGATAGCGGATGGCACTCCTGCTCTGGGCTTCTCGAGGTCAGGGATCGAGGAGAATTGATAGTGAATCGCCGCCATCACATCGATGATCCCCCAACCGTAATCGTTATTGGGTGTTGAGGAATTGTCCGCGGTCATCATGAGCGCTTCCCGCACCATCATGGGAGTCCAATCGGGATGTGCCTCCAGGACTAACGCCACCGCTCCTCCCACTAACGGCGTCGATAGTGACGTCCCGCTGACCGAGCCGTAGGAATACGGATCAAACGGCATCGCGCACCAGGTATCTACCCCTCGGGCACACACCTCCGGCTTGATCCTGCCGTCGTAGGTTGGACCGGGCGAGGAAAATCCCGCGATCTCCCCTGATTGATCCACGGCTCCGCACGCGATCACGCTATCCGCATCCGCCGGAGCGATAATATGTCCCCATCCTGAATTCCGTTCGTTCCCTGCGGCAGTCACGCACACAATGCCATTGGACACGGCAATATCAACGCCGTTGGTCGTTACGCAGGTGTTACCGTCCATGTCCTCAAATGTGTACCAGTCGAGATATCCAAGCGATGTGGATACGATCTCAGCCCCCAGGGAGTCCGCCCATTCCAATCCTGCGACGTACCAATCCTCCTCGATGGGCTGCTCGAACGCGACGGATTCGGTTTTCCCCATCAATACCGAGGCACCATACGCAGGACCGTACAGATGTCCTGGCGAGGACCCCGCGGCGGTCGATAGTGTGTAAGTGCCATGAGCGTGCTGCCAGCTGCTATCCTGTCCGGGCTGGTTCCAGATGATGCTATCGTTGTTGATGAAGTCCCACATCGCCACGACATGCAGGCTGTCGAACGCCTCATGGTCGAGGAAGCATCCGGTGTCCAGCAGGCATAGCAGTACTCCGGCGCCGGAGTAACCCGCTTCGTGCGCAGCCACCACGTTGATCTGATCCAACTGATCGAAGGACGGTCCGTAATCCAATTGATCCGTGCCCGGCGGATTGCGGTAATCACGAGAGCCCGTGATGTCCGGCTCATCCCGATACCCTTTCGCCACTGGATCGACAGCTCGGACGAAAGGCAGGTGCGAGATAACCTGGATCTGCTCTTGGGTGGCATCCACGCTGACCGCATTGTAGTATCGGCTGACGACCCGGCGTTTAACACCGGTTGTCAAGACATCTCGAACATATTCCTGACAGACCGGCAAATCATGAAACGCTACAAGTTCCGGGCTGCGGACTTTCGAACGGCGCCACCGGGCATTGGGCAGCAGTTGATCTCGTGCCCTATCCAACGCATCCCGATATTCCTGTTCCGTGGAAAATCCCTTGTCGGTGAATGCTACCCACACCGAAATGCTGGGTGACGGCATCTCCTCGATGGATGGCGAAATCACCGGAGACCTCTTTGGTTGATAGGGGACATTCGCCAAAGAGACCATGGTAATACATAGTAAGATCGCCAGTGCTGATGTAATTCGTGTCATGATGTGCCTGTCCTGATCTGAGTTATCCAATCCTGTATGCGAATCCAAGCGAGAACCAGCCGTGATGGAAATTTTCCGACGGGAACCAGTAACCCACTGCGATTCCGGAACCCAATGACTGTTTGAGTTCCACGCCCATCGAATAGTACGTCGTGTCCGGTGTCAGTCGAACTCCGCCTCGAAATATTGCGAACATGAATGGCTGCAATTCCGCGCCGGCAGAGTAATTAGCGTCTCCATTCTTGACTTGATCCATGGAAACTGCGTCACCATCGACCACGACCGCGAATATCGAACCTGCCGTCCACGAAGCTCCAGCCGCGAAGGATGATTGGAATGCATCCAGCCTGGTCTTGAGGATATTCCTCGCTACAGCGCCGACTCGGAAGCTTTCTCCGATCGCCAGGATGGTTCCGGCGTCAAGCGTCCCCCGCCACTTGAGGTCTCCCGACGAATTCTGGTCATAGACCACTTTCAAACCTAAACCCAACGGCAGATTCCTCACCGGAGAATAGAGGGTCGGGATGACGAAGGCTCCTGCACGTTCGTTGGCAGTGGCGCTGCTCAATCCAATGCCGGTCCATCCGATGCCTGCCATGGTCTGGCTGGCGGTGGAAGGGTTGATATACATGACGGAAGCGCCGCCCAGCTTGCCGTCGTCGGTACGCCAGAACGAAATGTCGCTGGACAGCCGCCGGTGAAAGGCGATGCCGGCGGGATTGAAGAATATGGCGTTGGCGTCATCCGCCAAGCCCGTGAACGCGCCGGAGAATGCTTGCACCCGGCTGCCGGGAACCAACGGCGTCGGTGCCCCCCATCCCACCGTGGCAAACAGAATGACCACGAAGCCTAACCATAGGTACTTCATGGTCATAGGATACGGAAATTTTCGCTAAAAGGCAAGGGAATTTGATTGAATTCTACGCAAGGAAAGCCCCGATGTGCATTGCCGGACAAGCAAATCCCCCTTCTATCGAAGGGGGATCATCGCTGGAGGTCTTCCGGCAGTCGCCCAATCGCTTTTTCGTCCAGTCAGGACTTACGTCCTGACTGGATTTGGTCGTCAGGGGGTAACTCCTGACGACACAATCTCCCTCCCGCTTCCCGGGGGGGACAATGGGGGGGAAGTAGGTCAGGATCCCTGCGATCCTGACAGCTTTTCCCCTCTACGAAGTAGGGGGGAACGCAAGGGGGGTGGAAGCAGAGTAGGTCAGGATCCCCGTGATCCTGACATCATGGCAGTGTAGCGCCCCTTCGGGATTTGATGTGATGTTGTTTATGATAATACCTGGGGCGGTGCCCCAGGCTACTCTATCTCGCCCCGTTGGGGCTAAACATGCATTTGTACCCTGAAAGGGTACTACAGAGTAACCCAGGGCAACGCCCTGGGTAATATGGCCATCAATCCAAAGTCAAGCCCTGTTCTTAATCCTGTGTTGGCACTTTGGAATATCCTTTACCCCCGTTAGCACTTTAGAAATTCTTTTACCCCGAAGGGGTATAACGTGAAAGCCCAGGGCAACGCCCTGGGTAAAGAGTCATCAACCAGATCAAAAGCCCTAAAGCCCAGGGCAACGCCCTGGGCAGAAGTAATCCAACATATTCAGAAGCCCCGTTGGGGCGAAACATTGTATGTCCCGTCAGGAGGTAACTCCTGACGACACACCCCGAATACATGTATTTACTTCTTCCACAGCGGCTCGGTAATAATTGAGTCATCTGCCGCCACCTCGCCGGAATAGATGACCATCGCATGGAGGCGTCCCCAATCTGCCAGGTTCAGGATGCCATATTTCCCTAAGGATTTCATAGACGGAAGGCTGAATCTGGCTTCGTGAGAATTGATCGGGGTTAGCTTGACGAACACCGTATCCTGAATGGAATAACTCCCAGTCAATCCTACATTTATATAATCCGATACAGGATACAAGTCGCTCGAGACTTTGATATAGAGCGGATCGAACGGGTGCAGTGAAACCTGAGGATCAAGAGGATTGTAGTCCTTATCGCAGAAATAGATGAATGGTACTTTAAAAGTTTCTTTGATGGAGTATGTGTATTTGCACGTCGCCAATGTGGAGTATTGTTTGCATTGGGGAACACCCAATATGCACCATGAGAGTGTAGCAATAATCGTATTGGTTTGGTCATAGGAGTCGGGACCGATCCTAAAGCGACAAACAAAAGATGTATCCGATCCAGCGACTCGCATCCATCGCTTCAATCGGAAGCTTCCATCCTGTGAAAACGAGCCGTCTTCGTTTATCCTGACGAGAGTCACATAATAGTCCCCATCTAAGAGAGGAGACTCATACATGTCCAGGATAAATCGATGGACATAACCTCTGAACGTGACCCAAACGATCTTGCCTTGCTCATCTACTTCCGCGGAAATGCCCCCCAAACCTTCGGCAAACGACGCAGCGCCAGTGACTAACAGCGCGTGGATAAGTAGGATAACCGAATATCTGCGGACCCTGATCACCACATTTCCCCACTTTGAAGCCATCAATTACGCGGATGATTTCAGTTACGGATATTCTGCAGACTCCATACTAAAAGCCTATGTTGAAATATACTGTGAAACGATAACAATGTCAATAGGAATCTGATGCTGAATTTCTTCGCCAGAAAAAGCCGCAACAACATGTTGCGGCTTTCAGTCATTATAGAGGTTACGCCCGCCCGGTCTGAGATACGGTCAGCTCCAAGAGATTACCGATCTTTCGCGGGCAGGCGTAGATATTTTTGTCACATCCTCTCCAGTCTAAGCTTCTCTTCCTCCACACGCTGCAGTTCTTTGCGAAGCGTGTCGATCTGACGGTTCAAATCCTCGATCGAGCCCCGGGTCACGGCTGACATTCTTCGTGTGGCGTCTTGAAGCCGCCTCTCGATTTCAATCGTCCGCAGATTCTGCATTTGCTGCATGAAGTTCCTGGTCTGGAGTCGAATCGCTTCGTTCATATCGTTGATCTCGATCTCCAGATCTTTGCGGTCGATTCTTGGCAAGTCTTCGATTCGGATGTCATCCAGTGCGTCTCGCACGTCTTTCATCACGTCGTCAAGAATGATGATCTTGTGTTCGGGATCATCCGTCTCTCCAAAGAACTGGAAAGACATTTCTTTCGATTTGCCCAATTCCACATTAATGGTCTGTTCTTTCTTGTCCCGGACGACGACTACATCGACTTTGTCCCCAGGTTTGCGGTCACGGACTGCCTCGCGGAGTTTCGACGATTTCTTAATGGACTTCCCGTCGAACTTGACCACGACGTCACCGGCTTTGATCCCAGCTTTTTCCGCCGGACTGTCTTCTACTACTTCGGTGATCAGCACCCCGTGATCCACCTTGAAGTAGTCCTCAAGCTGCGAATTCAGATCCTGCAATTGTACGCCCAGCCAGCCCCCATATCTGTGGTATTTCGCCATGGGATCGTCTAATTCAACGTTGAAGGTCATCTTGGTGCCGTCGCGAACTGCTGTGATTTCGACCTTGTCTCCTGCTTCACGGTCGCCAATTTCTTCGCCCAATTCTTCCGCGTCATCGACCTTCTCTTCTGCGACCTCAGTTATCACGTCACCAGCCTGGATGCCCGCTTTCGCAGCCGGTCGGTCTTCCATCACTTCCGTGACCAGGACCCCTTCATCGACCTTGAAGTACTTACCCAATTGCGGATTCAGGTCCTGCACCTTCACCCCCAGCTTGCCAGTGCTTGAGCTTGAGATGAAGATGTTTCGGATGTTCCTCTCACCCATCGTGCCAGGCATCATGTGCTCTGGCATCTCGCCGCGCATGCCGTATTCCGGCTCTTCGTCAAGGGTCGCGGTCACCGTGATTTCGGTTCCGTTGCGGAAGACCGTGACTGGCAGTGGGTTTCCGGCGCCGGTGGATTCAATGACCTCTTCCAATTCGTCGGAATCCTCGACCTGCTTGCCACCGGCTTTGGTGATAATGTCACCGTCTTTGATACCAGCTTTCTCAGCAGGGCTCTCGTCCACCACTCCGGTGACATAGACTCCGGCTTTCCCCTCGAAACCCTTGTCCTTCGCCATCTCAGATGTCAGCGGTCCGAGATAGACCCCAAGAAATCCATTGTCGCCTTTGGATGTTGCCTTCATCTGGTCGCCGTCGGTTCCCGGCTGACCGAATGCACCGAGGGCGCCCGCAACGATGAGCAAGATAGGGACAAACAGCCATCGTGTCATATCGACCTCCTTATTTGGTTAGCCTGCCCTTCTCTCACCTCTTACTCGACTGCAAAATGGAAAGTTTCCGCTCATTCCAGGTTTAGAAGAGGTTGTGTGCGCCAAGTCGACAAGATTTTCTCAAAAATCCTTGACAAATCGCCGATTTTTTCATAGCTTTTTGTTAAGGTTTCGCCAATCGCACGAGTGATTGACCAGTCGTGTTTCCTTAAAGGGAAACCGTCAACGCTTGTCGGTGTTGCTTTCGGAACCGGACTGTTCCTGAAACGCAGCGACTGCCCGATCCGCGGTCCCGTATGTGTCGAAAATTCGGATCAACTGGGTGATCATCAGTAGGCTATTCACCTTGTCAGTCACGCCGGATAGCCTCAGTGCACCACCGGCGTTCTTCACCGACGTCATGCAGGCGATCAGCGAACCCAATCCTGACGAATTCATCCATGTAACTTTGCCCAGGTCGATCACCACGTCCTTGATGCCGTCGGCGATCAGGGATTTGACGTGGTCGTGTAGATCGGTGGTATCGGATCCGCCCATTAGGTTTCCCGATGGGCTGATTACCGCCACTTTCCCATGAATTGACTCTTTAATCTTCATGCGTCCTCCCAGAGGCAATTTGCGGTTGGATTTATATTACTTGTATTTCGATGCGTCGATAAAGTTCCTGAATTACAGATAATACAAAGTATTTCAAAGAAAAGCAACAGATTTTTGCGCAAGTTTGTTTCCTAAGATACATGAAGCATGACTAAAGGAGGACCCGATGCTCCCGGAATTCAAAAACGAGCCATTGACGAATTTTGCCCTACCGGAAAATCGCAAGGCGATGGACAAGACACTCGCTTCCGTTGAATCTCAGTTAGGACAGTACTATCCTCTGATCATCGGCGGTGAACGTCTCGAAACCAAGGAGGAGATTATCTCCATCAATCCGTCCAATAAAGATGAGGTCGTGGGACGGTTTGCCAAAGGCACCAAGGAAATGGCCATCAAAGCCGTCACCACCGCTTGGGATACCTTCCAGAGTTGGAGATGGACCGCCCCCGATGAGCGAGCCAGGTATTTGTTCAAGGCAGCCGCTATCATGCGTCGCCGGAAACTGGAACTGGCTGCCTGGATGGTATTCGAGGAAGGCAAGAACTGGGTGGAAGCGGATGCGGATGTGGCGGAGGCGATTGATTTCCTGGAATTCTATGGGCGCGAGATGATGAGGCTGGGCACCCGTCAGCCAGTGACCCCATATCCCGGCGAAGAGAATGAGCTGTACTATATACCGTTAGGGGTTGGTGCAGTCATACCGCCTTGGAATTTCCCTTTGGCGATTCTGGTCGGAATGACTTCGGCGTCACTGGTCGCCGGAAACACGGTGGTCTTGAAACCTGCGTCCACCGCCCCGACCATTGCTATGAAATTCGTGGAAATTCTGGAAGAAGCCGGACTGCCCCCCGGAGTCGTGAATTTCCTTCCTGGACCTGGCGGCGCCATCGGCGACACCATCACGGGGCACCGTTTGACCAGATTCGTCGCCTTCACCGGATCTCGCGAAGTGGGCTTGCATATCCACGAATTGGCTGCCAGGTTGACTGAAGGTCAAATCTGGATCAAACGCACGATTCTGGAAATGGGCGGCAAAGACTTCATCGCGGTGGACAGAACGGCGGATATCGATGCCGCCGCCGATGCCATTGTCATCTCAGCCTACGGATTCCAGGGTCAGAAATGCTCCGCCTGCTCCCGTGCCATTGTGGAGGAAAGCGTGTACGACGTTGTGCTGGAAAAAGTAGTGGAAAAGGCGAAGAAGCTGACCATCGGTCCCGTCAAGGACTTCAAGAACTACATGGGACCCGTGATCGACCAAGCCGCTTATGAGAAAATCCTGTGGTACATCGACATCGGCAAAAAAGAGGGCAAGCTGATGTGCGGAGGCGGGAAAGCCCCAGGAAACGGCTTCTTCATTCAGCCTACCGTCTTCGCCGATATCAAACCCAATGACCGCTTGGCTCAGGAAGAGGTCTTCGGTCCGGTGTTGGCAGTGATCAAAGCCCGGGATTTCAACCACCTGATCGAAATCGCCAACGGCACGGAATTCGGATTAACCGGCGCTCTGTTTTCCGCCAACCGCACCCACCTGGAACGCGGTCGTCGAGAACTCCATGTCGGCAACCTCTACCTCAATCGGAAATGTACCGGCGCTCTGGTCGGGGTGCAGCCGTTCGGCGGATTCAACATGAGCGGCACCGATTCCAAAGCCGGCGGTCGTGACTACCTGCTGCTCTTCACCCAAGCCAAATCCGTATCTGAACGATTCTGAGTTCAATTCCCCCCTGCTATTTGCAGGGGGGAAGAGAAGGGGGGTCTCTTTTTGTCATCCCCGCCAAAGCGGGGATCCAGTATTCTACACTGGCAGGCGCCCCCGTGTGACGGCACCAAGCCCCGTAGGGGCGTAACAGAGTAGCCTGGGGCATCGCCCCAGGGAGAGGCACCCTACCCCCCCAATAATCTTCCCCCCGGTACCCGGGGGGAAATTTATCCGCCTATGGCGGACACAAAGAGGTCATCGTCCCACAGGCTTCCAGCCCGTGTCATCCCCGCGAAAGCGGGGATCCAGTATTCTGCACTGGCAGGCGCCCCCGTGAGACGGAACCAAGCCCCGTAGGGGCGTAACAGAGTAGCCTGGGGCATCGCCCCAGGGAGAGGCACCCTACCCCCCCCAATAATCTTCCCCCCGGTACCCGGTGGGAAATTTATCCGCCCGTGGCGGACACAAAGAGGTCATCGTCCCACAGGCTTCCAGCCCGTGTCATCCCCGCGAAAGCGGGGATCCAGTATTCCTCCCCCCGGCTTACGGCGTGAAAACACAAAGGGGGTCGGAACATTTCCCCCCTGACTGTCCAATAAGTATCTAACTAATTCAACTTGCCACTTGTCACTTGCTACTTGTAACTCTCTCCATTTTTCCCCTTGACATTACCGCCCTTTTGTATTATTATATAACATCCACTTAATCCCACTACATCCGTAATCATATCTGGAGGGTAAAATGAAAACGTTTACCATTGTCGTTCTTCTATCAATGGCATCCCTGACTCTTGCCCAGCCGCCGAATACGCTGTGGACGAGGACGTATGGTGGAAGCGACTATGACTACCTTTACTGCGTTCAGCAGACGGAACCCGATGGCGGTTTCGTGGCTGTGGGTTGCAAGGCGGTGAGCGGAAGCGGCACAGACCTATGGATATTCAAGACCGACCCCGATGGCAACTTGCTTTGGGAACATACCTGGGGTGGACCTTATAACGACGCGGGCTACTGGGTTGAGCAGACTAAAGACGGGGGCTATATCGTGGTGGGATCTTACTATCCTGACAGCTATAATTATGATGCGTGTCTGCGCAAATACGACACCGGTGGGAATTTGACCTGGGCTTACACTTACAACTATAGCGGAGTTGAAGGGGATGATGGACATTGCGTCCAGCAAACCAGCGACGGCGGCTATATTTTCGCCGGTGGAACCTATACGGGAGGCGGCAACATCTGGGACTTCTACCTTGTAAAGGTGGATTCGGCAGGAAGCCTTGAGTGGCAGCGTGATTATCCGGAGGGCGGGTATGAAGCAGCCAGCTTCGTGCGGCAGACCAGCGATGGCGGCTATGTCCTTTGCGGGTATCATACTCCCAACTTCCCCGTGCCCCATGATGGTAGAGTTTTCAAGACTGATGCCAATGGTAATACTCAATGGACCTATACCTTTGGCGGCAGCGGCGGGGAAGGCGCCTGTTGCGTCCGGCAAACCGTCCCTGATGGCGGATATATCGTAGCCGGAATGACAGAATCTTACGGCGCGGGCTCGTCCGACTACGTGCTGCTCAAATTGACCGCCAGTGGGACTCGGGACTGGTGGCGCACCTTTGGCGGGTCGGGAGTCGATGAGGCTTACAGCGTTGTTCAGACCGACGATGGTGGGTATGCTATCTTAGGTAGCTTAGAAACGGCTACTTCTGATGATTACTGGCTGATAAAGACCGATTCCCAAGGTCAGGAGGAATGGGATGAAACGTATGGTGGAGATAATGACGAGCGCGGTGTCTGCGTTGCCCAGACCAGCGACGGTGGATATATCTTAGGCGGATCAACTCAGTCCTACGGAGCCGGCGGATGGGACGGATGGCTGGTGCGACTTGAACCTGTCCCGGAAGAAGTTATCCCTGCGGATGAAGCGCGCCCTGATAAGTTCGCTTTGCTTGGCGCTTTCCCCAATCCCTTCAATCCCTCCACCCGAATCGCTTACGACCTTTCCACCAGGAGTCCGGTAACCCTGGAAGTTTTTGACCTCCTCGGCAGATGTGTAGCTTCATTGGCACAAGGCATCCAACCCGCCGGAACCTATTCCATTCTCTTTGATGGTTCTGCTTTGCCTTCCGGGCTCTATTTCTATCGTCTTCAGGCCGGCGACTTCGTTCAAACCCAGAAGATGGTGCTCCTGAAGTAGTCATTGCGAGGAAGCATAGCGATTGTCATCCCGCACTTGATGCGGGATCCAGGAGTAGGTCAGGATCCCTGTGATCCTGACATCCTTGATTCTGTGCTGCAGGGTGTCCTCACCCTGCAGAGAATAATCCCCCCTACGCCAGTAGGGGGGAACAAAAAGGCGGTCTCAGATGCCGTGCTGTCATGCCGACTGGTCGAGACGTGATCCTGACATCCCTCGACATCCGTAACCATACCTGGAGGCTAAAATGAAATCGCTTACTATTATTCTTTTGCTATCAGTGGCAACACTAAGCTATGCCCAACCCCCCGACACCCTCTGGACCCGCACTCATGGGGGAACTCGGAATGATGGAGCGAATGCTGTCCAGCAGACTGCCGATGGGGGATACATAGTGGCGGGAGAAACCAACTCTTTCGGTGCGGGCGAGGATGATTTCTACTTAGTGAAGACCAACAGCCAGGGCGACACCATCTGGACCCGCGCTTACAGAGAAATCCTGGGTGGTTGGGCCTATTCTGTTCAGCAGACGACGGACGGGGGTTATATCGTGGCGGGATATACCCCATTTTTCCCAGGCTATTATTGTGATTTCTACCTGGTAAAGACAAATAGCCAGGGGGACACCCTCTGGACCCGCATTTACGGGGGAACTCACGACGATCGGGCTTATTCTGTCCAGCAGACGACCGATGGGGGGTATATCGTGGCGGGATTCACCTATTCTTTCGGTGCAGGGTGGAGAGATTTCTACCTGGTAAAGACCAACAACCAGGGCGACACCCTCTGGACCCGCACTTACGGGGGAAGCAGCGATGATATGGCCTGTTCCATCCAGCAAACCACCGATGGGGGGTACATTATGGCGGGACGGACGGGTTCTTTTGGTGCTGGCAACTGGGACTTCTACCTGGTTAAAACCAACAGCCAGGGCGATACCCTTTGGACACGGACTTATGGGGGAACTGGTTCGGACGAAGCCTATTCCGTTCAGCAGACCAACGATGGAGGGTATATCATAGCGGGGTCCACCGAGTCTTTCGGTGCGGGCAGCGTGGATTTTTACCTGGTGAAGACTGATAGCCAGGGTGACACTCTTTGGACTCGAACTTATGGGGGATTATACGCCGATGGTGCCTATTCAGTTCAGCGAGACACAACCGATGGAGGGTATATTGTAGCGGGTTGGACCTATTCTTTTGGCGTGGGCGGGACTGATTTCTACTTGGTGAAAACCAACAGCCACGGCGACACCCTCTGGACCTGCACCTACGGAGGAACTAATACTGATTGCGCCTATTCCGTCCAGCAGACAATCGATGGGGGCTATATTGTGGCGGGATGGACATATTCTTTCGGTGCAGATTTTAGTGATTGCTACCTGGTGAAGCTCAGCTCGGAATCATCGGTAGAGCCCATTTCCCTTTCGCTGCCTTCGCGCTATTCACTTCACCCCAACTATCCCAACCCCTTCAATCCTTCCACCCGAATTTCCTATGACCTTCCCAGCCCAAGTCCGGTAACCCTGGAAGTCTTCGACCTCCTGGGCAGACGCTTGGGCACTTTGACTGACGGCATGCAGCCCGCCGGAAACTATTCTGTTCTTTTCGACGGTTCCGCTTTGCCTTCTGGGCTCTACTTCTATCGCCTTAACGCCGGCAACTTCGTTCAAACCCAGAAAATGGTCCTCTTAAAGTAGGTCGGGTTCTCCGTCCCCGACGGAAAACCCGACAATTCTCTAATCCCCCCTGCTATCTGCAGGGGGGAAGAGAAGGGGGGTCAATTCAACCTTCCCCCCGGTACCCGGGGGGAAATGCAAAGGGGAATGTCCCACGGGCATTCATCTCGTGGTTTTTCTTCTCCTGCCACTTGTCAACTTGCTAACTTGCCAACTTTCCAACTTTTGCTACTTGCTACTTGTTACTCATTTCCACCAAATTCCCTCCTAACAACTTTTCCCAACTCCACGTCGAGTCCGGCAATTCTCCAAAATCCCGAATTTGCCGGAGAATCCACCCAGGATCTTCTTGCAGCAGGCTATCAATCCCCTCGTCGAGGTTGAGATGCGTCTTCTCCGCCGGCATCCACCGAAGCAGGTTCCTGACCATTGCCGTATTCGAAGGCGGCGTCCAGGTCAACACCACCAAACCGCTCCAACTTGTCAGACTGTCCAGGGTCGTCGTATCTATCATCGCATACGCGGCGGGATCGCCCCACAAAATGATCGAAGACCTGAATTTGTCTGCCAACCTGACAAACGACGAATCTTCTCGCACCGACGCCACGATCAGCCACTTGCCTCTGGTGACCTCGGCGATCAGCTCGGTGTCGATTTCCGACGTGTTTGCCGTCATCCATTTGCGCGGATCAGTGAGTCGAATTAAACTGACACCCTGATTCCTCAGCACTCGCAGTGCCTGAATATCGGGCAGAACTGTCTCGTCCGTAATCGCCAGCATGAGCGCAGTCTTCCGGTCACCGATTGCCTCTTCCGCCTCCTTCAGATTGCTCGCCCACTGCAGCCTTTCGTCTTTGCTCGCCACTGTGTGCCATTCATCAGCCCACCGGATGATATTTCCCAATTCTGCAGTGGAACCTCTTGGCTGATACCACAGCCATTGCAAGGGGAGAGGCACGTCTCGGTCCTCTGAGAACGATCCGATCAACGAATCATAATCGCCATCAGCAATTAAGTGATCTCGGATCTGATAATTGTGCGTCCACAGCATGCGTTCGTGACTCAGGCTGTCCGCCAACGGCTTCTGCCAATTCGCCAAAGTCTCGATCCAAGTTTGCGCAATCCTGCCCGCAGATTCCAGTGCTTCCGGCTGTATCCACTTCGCGTCGTCATCCAGGACATGGTAGAAAGGATGATCCCCCTTGGTGTAGAACGTGAACGCCGGTATGTCCTTATCTAAGAAAGGAGTCTGGTCGCTGCCTCCTTTCCAAGCTCTGTGCTCTGTTAACTTGCCCTTCAAACTTGAATCCAGGTCAGCGACAAATGTATCCCAGATCCCGGGATAGATTTCGCCGCCGCCGCATCCGACATCACCGTTTCCCCGACCCACCATATCAAAATTCAACATCGCGATCACGTTTCCAAGGTCGACCGTTGGATGATTGACCCAATATTTTGAACCCAAAAGTCCTTCTTCCTCCGCACCGTACCATTGGAACAGAATACTGCGCTTCGGTGCGGGATTCTGTGCGACGCACCTTGCCAATTCAAACACCACTGCGCTTCCGGAAGCATTGTCGTCCGCACCGTTATATACCACTCCACGTCCATTGACCCCTACATGATCGAGGTGCGCCCCGACCACGATGACCTCTCCGGCGAGCTCCGGATCGGTCCCGCGGACCCAACCCATAACATTCCTCCCAACCGCCTGCGTGTCCGTGGCTACTTTCGTTGAAATCGCAAAGCGCTTTCCGGTATGAATCACCAGAGGTGCCTTCTTGAGTTGTTCACGGTATGTATCCACCTTCCATCCCGTGTCCTCCAGTAGCAAATCGACTACCCGTTCCCTTATGTAAAGCGATGGAAGATCCGCGTGATAGCTCTTGATCTGAATGGCTCCGCCCTGGATGGGACGGGCATCTTGCAGGTACAGGATGGCAGCCGCCCCTCGCGAATATGCTTGATCCACCGTGTAGTTCCGCGAATTCTCCTGGTTCCAATCCACTTTGATAGGCGGTTCGCCTCTGAAAATAACCACCACTTTCCCTCGGACATCAGTGCTGCCGTAATCGTCCCAGCCCTTCTTCGGCTCCGATATACCATGCCCGATGATGATCGCTTCTCCTTCGACATTTGCTGAACCCGAATTGGCGACCAGGGTGAAATCATCTCCATAGACAAAATTGACCTTTCCGAAAGGACTGTCCAGCAAGGTGATCCTGGCGGATTTTTCCCGGCTGCTCATCAGGGTGAAAGGCTGAAAATACCCATCGGTCCCTGCTGGTTCCAGACCAAGCCGTTCGATCTGTTCCGCCATCCATGATTCTGACTCGTGACCGCCTCTGGTGCCAGTCTGACGACCTTCGAAATGGTCAGATGACAGTGACTTGATCGTCTCCAGCGCCCGATTCTGATCGAAACTTGATTCCTGTGAAAAGCTGCTTCCGTACAGAACTGCAGCGAATAGAAGCCCGATCTTAGCCAACGATCTAAGCTTGAAACCCAACATCGATCTCTCCGAATATATTGAAGATTATACACCTGCCTCATGCTTTAGGCATGCCCTGAGGATGATATAAAATTACCCCAAAGCGCAATCATAGTCAAGGATTTTCTCGAATTATCACATCTAGATTCCCCTTCGCAGGTGAGTTGCAATGTGTCCTCGCCGACAGAATCATTTTCTCTCATTGTGGGTGCAGTCAGGTGTCCCCACCTGACGGTGTCATTAGTGCGTGCCGTTAGGCGTCCTCGCCTGACGGTGTCATTTTCCCTCATTTTTCTCTTGACTTTTGAACAAATGTGCAGTATATTACGGATGGGTTCTACGGTAGGTCAGGATCCCTGCTCGCAGCAGGCAAGCCTGTGATCCTGACTCTGGAGCTGAATCTTCCCCCCTGCTATTGCAGGGGGGAAGAGAAGGGGGTTACCTTGTTGTGCTGTCGGGTGTCCCCACCCGACAGCCTACTTGGTGGACAACATCGGTTGCCTGCAACCCGGGCTCATCACGTCAAGAAATAATCGCAGGAGATACCATGCCAGACGATTTGTCGGAGAAACAGCAGCGAGTGCTGGAATACATTCGCCGAGCGGTGGAGGAAAACAGCCGTCCTCCCACCATCCGGGAAATCGGCGAGGAATTCGGAATATCCTCGACCAACGGAGTCAGGTACATCTTGGGAGTCCTGCAGAAAAAGGGATACCTGTCGCGGCAACCTTTGTTGTCCCGAGGGATCGATCTGACTTCCAAAGGCGTCGGGGTCGGGAAATCAAAGAGGAAATCGACCCAGGAAGACCTGTTCCAGGTGCCGTTGGTAGGTCGGGTCGCTGCCGGAGAACCACTATTGGCGGATCAAAACCTGGAAGGAATAATTGGAATGGACCCCGCCATCGTACGCGGTGAGGGCACATTTGCCTTGCGCGTGGTCGGGGACAGCATGATTGACGCTGGGATTTTCGACGACGACATCGTGTTTGCCCGACCGCAAGGAGACTACGGCAAAGGGGAAATCGTGGTGGCGGTAATAGGTGAGGAAGCCACCGTGAAGTACTATTACCCCGACAACCGGAAAGTACGACTGGAGCCCGCCAATCCCCATTTCGGTCCTATCATCGTGGAACGGACCACCCCGGGATTCTACATCGCCGGCAAGGTCGTAGGCTTGGTCAGGAGGATGTGAAATTCCCCCTTTACAAAAAGGGCGAACTCAAAGGGGATCGTCGTGGCTTTCCTGCGAGTGGCTGGGGTCGTTTACAAGTCGGATTGCACTCGGATTTTGAAAAGGTGATCGAGGTCGAATTCTCTTGACTTTACGATTATCTCGTGGTAAATTAAGCGAGTATCTATGAGATATAGCGTAGAACTGAAACCTCAGTCTATTAAAGACCTGAAGCGTATTCAGAAATCAGATGCGGTGCGGGTTTTCGATGCGCTTGAAATCGCTTCTGACGGGTTAAAAGGCGATGTGAAACGACTCACCAATATAACACCTGAATATCGCCTCCGTGTTGGTAATTACCGGATTCTTTTTGAAATAGAGAATGGAAACAGGATGATAGTTTACCGCGTTATCCATAGAAAAAATGCCTATAAGAAACGAAGGTGAAAACATGGTCAGACTGCACCCCAATATATTGGAAAAAGACGGTAAGCGGGCATTCGTGGTGCTTCCCTACGAGGAGTTCCTCCAAATTCAGGAAGAGTTGGAGGATTACGAGGATTTGAAAGAACTCCGAGCCGCTAAAGCTAAAGAAGCCGATGCGCCGACCACTTCTTTATCCAAAGCCCGCAAGCAACTCAGGGCTTGAGTTAGAAGTACCGACAGGTGGGGCAACGGATGATACGCAGGACATTATTTTTTGACCTGTGAATTGCACAAATGTGCAGTTCGCTTCCACTTTCTGATGGTAGTATAGCCCCTCGTGGGCGTGATTGGACGGGCATAAAACCCTAAACTACGAAAATTGGTCGTAGCATAGCCCCTTGTGGGCGTGATGTGTGGTCTTGACTCTTCGTAATCGACACCAAAACCGTCACCTACCGAAAGGTGACAGCATATTTGACTTTGCCCTGAAAGGGCACAACAGAGTAGCCCAGGGCAACGCCCTGGGTAAGAAAACGTCACGAATAAACCCCTAAACCTTGTAAGAACGTCATATAACGTTTCTGTAGGTAGAGCAAACGATCCAGCCGAGGAGCCAGCATGCGATACGAAGACATCGGCGATCCCATCGAAGTGATCACCTTGTTTCGCGACGGGAGCTTGAAACCCCTGAAATTCCGCTGGAAAGACCGAGTATACAAAATCTGCCGAGTCAACGGAGGGTGGCTGTCCGATGAAGGTAGTACCCGCTTCCATCATTTCTCGGTGATGTCGGAAGGACCGGACGTGTACGAACTATCATACAACACCGACAGCTTACACTGGGAATTGTCCCGGGTATGCCTGGTAGGGTAGGAGGCTCGTCGTGAAAACGGGCATGGTTCGAGCTCTGGAAACCGCGATGATGAAGCAGGCAGCAGCAGAGCCGGAGCTGGAAAAACCAGCAGACATCATAAGCGGGGAGAAGACCATCCTTCACATCGACATGGACGCGTTCTTCGCAGCCGTTGAAATCCGTGACAATCCTTGGTTGAAAGGCAAGCCCGTCATCGTAGGAGGAACGCCCACCGGCAGGGGAGTGGTCACGACATGTTCCTACGAAGCCAGAAGTTTCGGAATCCATGCCGGAATGCCGGGTCGGGAAGCAGCCAGACTCTGCCCTCACGCAATATTCCTGAGGGGTCATGGAAACAAGTACATCCATGCCTCGGTGCAAATGATGAGAATCCTCAAGCAGTTCAGCGACAGGGTCGAACCGTTTTCCATCGACGAAGCGTTTGTGGACATCACGCACAGCATCAGGCTGTTCGGAGGAGCCGGAAATCTGGCATTGGCAATTAAGCAGGAACTCAGAAGACAATTAAATCTCACCGGTTCCGTGGGTGTCGGTCCGAATCGGCTGGTGGCGAAAATGGCGTCCCGTATGCAAAAACCCGACGGACTGACCATTATCCCTCGCGAAAAAGTGCAGGACGTCTTCGATCCGTTGCCGGTGAGGAAACTACTTGGAATAGGTCCCGCGACGGAAGAAGTACTTCAAAAGTTAGGGATTCTGACTATTGAACAACTTCGAAAAGCACCACCTTCCTTACTGAAAAGATATTTCGGAATCGGAGGGAAAGAACTAATTCGAATGGCTAATGGTCAAGGAGATGCTACTGTAATATCCCTGGAACACCGTGACCAAGACAAGTCGATGGGACATGAGCATACTTTCGGAGAAGATGTGATCGATCCAGAGCAAATCCACGCCCAACTGTTGTACCTGTCTGAAAAAGTCGCCCGGAGACTCCGATTCGCAGGATTGGGAGGGAAAAAGGTGACCTTGAAATTCCGCACCACAGATTTCATAACTACAACGCATCAAATGACCTTGTCGGCACTGACTCGAGACGAGACCACCATCTATTGTGCCAGCCTGAAACTCCTGGGTGAGGTCTGGGATCACTATACCCCGGTTCGCTTAGTCGGCGTATCAGTTTCCCGATTATCCACCATCATTCAAAATGGTAATCAGTCTGACTTATTCATGAGAAGAGCCTTTCAACAACGTCGGAAATTATCGTCGACTCTGGATGGGATTCGCGACCGATTCGGAGAAGATTCCATCGGATCCGCCTCTGGATACTTCCTTCGCTGATTTCAATATTTTTTTGTTATATTTGTGTTGACAAATGCCTTTTTATTCACTATATTAGTGTTTGAAGTACAGATGTACTAGACCCAAATATTTTTTGGATTTTCTTCTCATGGCTGGTCACTGGGAAATAATCGTCATCATCGTCGTGATTCTGCTCCTGTTTGGCGGGAAAAAGATTCCTGAACTGATGAAGGGTCTTGGCAGCGGAATCCGCGAATTCAAAAAAGGGGCGCAAGGAATCGACGAAAAAGAGGCGCCCAAACCACCTGAAGAAAAGAAACCTTGAATTCGCCACTTCCAATTTCTTCTTTTACGAGTTACTATCTTTCGTCTTTTCGCTAAATTTACCGCACTTTTGACAGTATAAGTCAATTTTTTTTAATTAGTTAAACCGATATAATTATTATAATAATTATTCAATTTTTAATATTATTGACACTCGCTGTCATCTCGGAATTTCTTGATTTTCTTGTGCACTGAATCCATTAGCAAAGAGGTGTGACCATGGCTGAAGGCAAATTTTACTCCTCCAAAGACGTTTGTAAGATTTGTCAGATCTCCAAATCCACTCTGTTCAAGTGGGAACGCGAGGGATTGATCACCAAAGTCCGTCGCGACTGGCGTGGCTGGAGAATCTATGATCAAGGCAATATCGAAGAAATCCGCAAAGCCATCGAGGAGCAGAAGCTGGATCATGACGAGGGTCGCAGTCCTACCATTCTGGTCGTGGACGATGACCCGATTATCCTCAAGGTCATGGGCGAGCTACTGAAGACCGCAGGGTACGACGTATTGACTACACCCTCCGGCGAGGAAGCGGTCAAGATCCATGAAGAGACACTTCCGGCACTGACGTTTCTGGATGTGAAGTTGAAAGGCGAGGATGGTTTGGCGGTTTTTAGTCGAATTCGTGAAGTGGACCCGAAAGCCAAAATCATCTTCTTGACTGGTTATCCGAAACTGGAGGACACGGTTCGGGTCATCAAAGAGGGCGCATACAATTACCTGGCAAAACCCATCAAAACTGAAGAATTGCTGGGAATGGTCAGGGAAGTCATGGGCGAGCCTCCCGAATAGAGCCGGTCAACTGATCTGAGCCTTTCTTCCCTCGAATCAGTTATGCTTGATTCCCGCAAGGGATCTCTCTGTGACGGAACTTTTGTGGCATCAATCTCGTTTATCCAATAGGGCCAATGCTCGAGTGGCATTGGCTCGGTTTTTATATCACAAAACTCTTGATTCCTGACCATTCATTGCTTACATTTATCCATGTCGAATTCTCAGCATCCTGGTAACATCCGGAGGTTCTGTTGTCAATGTCCCCTGACATTATCTGCTTCTGGATAGCTTTTTGGTTCTATCTCCTTGGCTTCATAGCATTTGCCATTTACGTGCCGGTGCGCTCCAGGACTGTCGCCACGATAGGCGGCGTCGTCATGCTCCTGGGATTCTTGCCCCATACCGTCGGCTTCTTCTGGAGATGGCATCTGGCAGACCATGTCCCGTTGTCCAATATGTATGAGTACATGTCTCTGATGAGTTGGATGGCGGTGCTTTGCCTCGGCATATTGGTCTTTCGGTACAAGAAACCCTTGATCGGCGTTTTTATCGCCCCTCTGGTATTTATGCTCATGGTCACTGCATCGCTTCTGCCTAAGGAAATCAGCCAGCAACTGGTTCCAGCCTTGCAGAGTTATTGGTTGACTATACATGTCACGTTAGCCGCTCTGGGGTCAGGCGCTTTCGCCGTCGCCAGCGCTGTCGCCTTCATTTATTTGCTGAAATCGGGCGGCACCAAGGGTCGCACCGCATCAAAGACAACCTCGAAAGTCTATACCCGTGCTACTCTGACCATGTTGGTGTTCCCATGGATTTTCTATATCCTGGGTTTGGTCGTCGGTCTATTCCCGGTCGCGTCGGACCTGACCATCAGCCTCAGTCAGGTTCCGATTCAAGGGACGGGCGGATTCTTCATCGCATTCGGGATCTACCTGCCTCTGGGGTTACTATTCTGGTCCATGTGGCACACAAGATTCATCAAGAACGCCGGAGGCGAATCTCCGGGTCCGAAATTGGTCTCGATTACCTTCGCCAGCTACATGCTCGGTTCCCTGATCATCGGTCTTTTGATCAGCGGCGACAAGATCACAGTCACAACCAGCAGCGTGTTCAAGATATTCGAAGTCCTGGGGTTGGCGTATTTCGCCACGATTCCGGTTTTCCTCATCCTGTGGTCTGTTCTCACCAAGACCGATCTCTTGGATCGTATCCCCATGAATCTCGATATCTTGGATGACATCAATTACAAGGCTGTGGGTCTGGGATACCCGCTCTATACCGTCGGAGCCTTGTTTGCCGGCGCAATTTGGGCAGAGCGAGCCTGGGGGCAGTTCTGGGGCTGGGATCCCAAAGAAGTGGGTTCCTTGATTATCTGGCTGTTCTATTCCGGATTCCTCCATGCCCGATACCAGCAGAAATGGAAGGGCAATCGGGCGGCAGTCCTATCTCTTTGCGGATTTGGGATGATTATCTTGAGCTTCTTCGGGAATTATTTCTTCGGGGGACAGCACGCTTATACGTAATGCATGCGTCGTCGTGGCACAGCCCCTTGCGGGTGCCTGAACGTACTGTAGGGGCATAACATGTTAAGCCCCTACCAAGGTGTAGGCATAGCCCCTGGTCGGCGTCTTCTGAGATTGAAGGATGCGGTCAGGTGTCCCCACCTGACCGCCACCGTATGGAGTTGACGATGTCCAGTTTCTGGCAGAGATCGTCGCTTGCTTTCCTATTTCTCAGCGCCTTGTCACTAACCGCTTCTGCGGCGCTGGGGCAAGGATTCGGTCAAAATAAGGTCCAATACCAGTATTTTGACTGGAAATTGGCGCAATCCGAGCATTTCGACGTCTACTTTGCCCAGGGGGGCGACGAAATCGCACAATTCGTGGCTGAGACCGCTGAGAAAGCGTACAAGAGCCTGGCGCAGGACTACCAGTACGAACTGCCTGTTGGTGAGCGCATTACGATCGTCACTTACGATTCCCACAACGACTTTGAACAGACCAACGTCAGTTTTGACCAGCCGGAAGAATCGGTCGGTGGCTTCACCGAATTCTTCAAGAACCGCGTGGTGATCCCCTTTGAAGGCAGCTACGAGGATTTCCGCCATGTGATCCACCACGAAGTGTCCCATGCCGTGTTGATGCGCATGCTGTTCGGATCAGGCATCCAATCCGTGGTGTCCGGGATCACCAGAGCTCAGCTTCCCGGCTGGTTCATCGAAGGACTGGCGGAATACGAATCCCGTTATGGATGGGATATTGAGTCCGACATGTTCATGCGCGATGCCGCCATCAATGGCTATGTGACGTCGCTGGAGAACTTGGACGGTTATCTCATCTACAAAGGCGGTCAATCGGTGTTCTATTATTTGGCTGCTCGATATGGCAGGCAAAAGATCGGCGAAATCTTGAACAAGCTGCGCGCGAACCGGGACACCAATCGAACGTTCAAAGCTGCCATCGGAATCGATCTGGAGGAACTGTCGAAACGCTGGCAAAAATTTCTGCGCAAGACCTACTGGCCCTCGTTGGCTGACATGCACCCTCCGGAAGATTTCGCCGAGCGTCTCACCGACCACACCAAAGATCACAATTTCGTCAACACCAGTCCCGCCATCTCGCCACAGGGTGACAAATTGGCGTTTCTGTCGGATCGATCCGACTATTTTGACATCTATCTGATGTCAACTATCGACGGTAAGATTATCCGGAAACTGGTCTCCGGACAGAGAAAAGCCAAATTCGAAGAATTCCACTGGATGCGTCCCGGCATATCATGGGCGCCCACCGGCGACCGGATCACGTTTGCCGCCAAAGCAGGTGGAAGCGACGCCATTTACATTGTCGACGTCGAATCTGGTAAGGTTCTCAAAGACTATACCTTCGATCTGGACGGGCTGTTCTCGCCTGCCTGGTCGCCTCAAGGGGACCGGATCGCCTTCGTCGGAACCAAAAACGGGCATTCCGACATTTACTACTTCTCTCTTTCCGACGGCGCTTTGGTGCAATTGACCCAAGATGCCTATTCCGATCTGGATCCCTGCTGGTCGCTGGACGGAAATTCCATCGTGTTCTCCTCAGACCGTCGCGACGATCTGTCCGTGAATCGCAGCGATATCAAGATGTTCCAGCAGGACTACAGCGAGTTGGATCTGTATCAGTTGGATGTCCCAAGTGACACTCTGAAACGCCTGACGGATACGCCATATCAGGAGCGCACGCCCATGTTCGCACCTGAAGGCAATGGCTTGACTTACGTGTCCGACCAGAATGGCGCCTATAATCTGTTCAATCTGGATCTGAAGACCGGGGAGACCAGACCATTGACCAACATTCTGACTGGATGCTTCCAACCATCGTGGTCTCGAGCTGGACGCCGCCTGGCATTTGCTTCATTCTATGATTGGGGCTACGACATCTACTTATTCAAGAATCCTCTGGAAGTCGAGGATATTAAACTTCCTGTAACGACTTTCGTTCAGGAAGGACCGCTGCCGCCGGCACAGGAAGTTGCTAAGGAGGAACCCGACACCACCAAAGCGCAGACACCATCCTATGCGCAATATGTGTTCGAGAAGACCCCGTCCCAGGCTAAAGCTGCCGCAGTGGACACCACAAACTATCGGGAACCGGATGGAAATTATCGTGTCAAACCCTACCACCTGAGATTCTCTCCGGATATCGTCTACGCCAATGCCGGTTACAGCACGTTTTTCGGACTGCAGGGATCGGGACAGATGTTGTTGTCGGATGTGCTGGGCAATCACCTAATCTTTGTGTCCACAGATCTTTACTACTCCTTCGAGAATTCGAATTTTACCCTTTTCTACTATTATCTGCCCCGCCGGATTGATTATGGCGCCGGAATTTATCACAACGTGTACTTTTTTGACGGCGGGAACATTCGCGATCGTAACTACGGGACCTCACTATACGCGTTCTATCCCATTTCCAGATTCAACCGGATCGAATTGTCGCTGGACATGATGTTCATCGACCGTTACAATTGGGATCCAGCCAGCCAGAATTACGAGTTTTGGAAGCGCCGACGCGTATTCATGCCGGGTATGGCATATGTCCACGACACCGCCGTCTGGGGGAACACGGGTCCCATGAACGGATCGCGATACCGCCTGGCTTTCTACTACAGCCCGAATCTTCAGGGCAGCTCCAGCAGCACCGACCAATGGGGATTGGATTTTCGCACCGTAATCGGCGATTACCGCCATTACTGGCGCATCGGCAAGGAACATTCCTTTGCCGCGCGTCTCGCTGCTGGCTATTCCGATGGTCAGACTCCCCAGCGCTTTTTCTTAGGCGGAGTCAGCAACTGGATCAACCGAGATTTCGCCCAGGATATTCCCACCGACAATATCCAGGACATTTACTTCTCCTCGCTCGTGCTGCCATTCCGAGGTTTCGACTACTATCAAAAGAGCGGAACGCGCTTCGCAGTGACCAACCTGGAATTCCGATATCCGCTCATTCGCTATCTCCTGCTCGGTTTCCCGCTGCCGATGTTCTTCCAAAATATCCGCGGGGCGCTATTCACCGATATCGGAACCGCTTGGTATCAAGATCGCTTCCGTGGTACGATTCATGCCGCCGACGGCTTGTATCACCTGAATGACATCTTGATGGGATACGGGACCGGCGTGCGGATCAATCTAGGCTACTTCCTTGTTCAATGGGACGTTGCCTGGAGCACCGATCTGGTTGGCTCTTCCAAACCGAAATACTATCTTTCCCTGGGATCGGAGTTTTAGAGGGGCTCTGTGACCGCATTTGTGGCTAATATTGGGCGGCTTGCCCTGGATTTTCTCGCTGAAGTCGGTCGAGTAACCCAATTATTGGGACAGATTATCCGTCAGGGCAGGTACCTTGTCCGTGACCGCAGGCTGGTCGTGGACCAGGCAATGAATGTGGGGTACCTGTCCCTTCCTTTGGTGCTCTTGGTCGGAATCTTCACCGGTGCAGTGTCTGCCTGGCAGGGGAATTATCAGTTCGAAGGATACATCCCGATCCGATTCCTTGGCATATCGGTCTTCAAAGGTGTGATCATCGAACTTGGACCGGTGCTGACGGCGTTGATTATCGCCGGCAGAGTGGGGGCGTCCATTGCCGCGGAATTGGGTACGATGAAGGTCACCGAACAGATTGACGCTCTGGAGTCATTAGCCATCAATCCCGTCCGGTACCTGGCATCTCCGCGTTTCTTTGCTAACGTCGTCATGATGCCGGTGCTGGTAACCCTGGCGGACTTCATCGCCATTATCGGCGCCTACGTGGTTGCCAACGGATTCCTGGGCATCTCTCCGAGCACCTTCTTTAACGAAATCCCCCGCCATTTCTGGTTGTACGACATCGCAGCCGGGTTGCTGAAAGCTTTTGTCTTTGGAGGGATCACCGCTCTGATGGGGTGTTACATCGGATTCAATGCCGAGGGCGGCGCTGAAGGCGTCGGGAACGCCACCATTCGCGCCTTCGTCTGGTCGTGCCTCCTGATCCTTGCCAGCGATTTCTTGCTGGCGTTGCTGCTCTTCTAAGTGATTCGTACCAAGTAGCGTGCGGTCAGGCGCCCTCGCCTGACCGGCAAACTGCCGATATGTGGAAGGGTGCGGTCAGGTGTCCCCACCGGACCGCCATCAGGATAGCACCAGACTTTAGTCTGGTTGGAAGGTGCGGTCAGGTGCCCCCACCTGACCGCCATTAAGACAGCACCAGACTTCAGTCTGGTTGGAAGGTGCGGTCGGGTGTCCCCACCGGACCGCCATTAGGACAGCACCAGACTTTAGTCTGGTTGGAAGGTGCGGTCGGGTGTCCCCACCGGACCGCCATTAGGACAGCACCAGACTTCAGTCTGGTTGGAAGGTGCGGTCAGGTGTCCCCAGCTGACCGCCAATAAGACAGCACCAGACTTCAGTCTGGTGAACACAGCACACCAAACTGCAATTAGCTTCCCCCCGGTTACCGGGGGGAATACAAGGGGGGTGCGGGCTTTGGACTGCGGCAGCTTGCCCCCGCTATGATATAAACGATACGGTCAGGTGTCCCCACCGGACCGCCAAACTGCTGATATATGGAAGCGTGCGGTCAGGTGTCCCCACCTGACCGGACAGACGTGACCGACGGTTCCAAACCATGATCTCCATCCGCGGACTTAAAAAGTCGTTTTCCGGAAAACCGGTCCTGCAGGGCGTTAATCTGGATATCTATGATGGCGAATCCCTGACCATCATTGGTCGATCCGGATGCGGCAAGAGCGTGCTCCTGAAGCATATCATAGGGCTTATCATCCCCGACGAGGGCACAATCACGATTGACGGCGAGGAACTGAACAGCGTGTCTCAAGAGCAATTGTACGCGATCCGACAGAAATTCGGTATCCTTTTCCAAGGTTCGGCTCTATTCGATTCCATGACCGTCGAGGAGAACATTGCACTCGCGCTGCGAGAGCACAATCTGATGCCTGAACCGGAAATCCAGTCGGTGGTCAAAGAAACTCTGAATATGGTCGGGCTCCCCGGCATCGAAAACCTGAAACCGGCAGAGCTTAGCGGCGGCATGAAAAAGAGGATAGGATTAGCCCGAGCTATTGCCCTAAAACCCCGTTATATCTTGTACGACGAGCCCACGACTGGTCTGGATCCCATCATGGCGGACATTATCAACGAAATGGTCATCCGGTTGAACGAAAAACTGTCCGTAACCACCATCGTCGTAACTCATGACATGGTCTCGACCTACAAGGTATCGACCCGAATCGTCATGCTGCACCGGGGGATTATCATCCATTCCGGTACGCCGGAAGAAACGCGCAACAGCACTGATCCCGTGGTGCGGCAATTCATCGAAGGCAGCGCCGACGGTCCCATCAAACCCCTGTTGACCGATCATATCAAGTAATAGGCAAAAATGCGGGGAAATCTTGACAGGTAAAACGTTTCTCAACGCAGTGGCGAATGGAGAGATCGACATTCTCCAGGTGCTCTTGGACATCCTGGAAGAATCCAAGTCTGCATACTGTATCATCGGTGGTTTGGCAGTAAACGCCTATGTAGAGCCCGTTGTCAGTCTTGACCTTGATATCGTGGTGGCGGTGGAGGCGATTGGCAACATCTGCAAATTGGCAGAAAAGAAGGGACTCAGGGTTGAAGAGTTCCAGCATAGCATAAATTTGACCAGCTCCATGTCAGATCTAAGAGTTCAGTTGCAGACGGATGAACGCTACCAGTCTTTCATATCGCGATCCGTTTCGAAGGAAGTCCTTGGGTACACACTGAATGTGGCTGCGGTGCAAGATGTCTTGCAGGGAAAAATCTGGGCGTACCTGGACGAATCAAGGCGTAAGAGCAAGCGGCAGAAGGACCTTGCTGACATCGCTCGTGTGATTGAAGCCTACCCGGTACTGCGGGACAAGATCCCGCCCGTTATACTAGAAAGACTGATGTAGCCATAGAGAGAAAAACCGCCAGGTCAATCGACCTGGCGGTTTGGTTTCGAAATATCAGATCAGGTTTGCTGCCACCTCTCTGCAGGTGGCAGGAATAGTGTCGACCGCGGAGAGTCGACGCCGCAGCTACTTATCACTGGGCTTATTCTCGTCAAGTTCCAGCAGATGTCCTAACTTGTCCCGCTTGGTTTTCAAATACTTGAAACTCTTCGGCGTCGCCGGAATTTCGATGGGAATCCGTTCCACGATCTCAAGATTGTAACCCTTCAACCCGATGACCTTTCTCGGATTATTCGTAATCAATCGGATCTTCCGAATCCCAAGGTCGCGCAGGATCTGAGCTCCGATCCCGTAGTCACGCAAATCAGCCTTGAATCCCAGCGCGAGATTGGCTTCCACCGTATCCTTGCCGTTGTCCTGCAGGTGATAAGCCAGCAGCTTGTTCGCCAGCCCGATGCCCCGTCCTTCCTGCCGCATATACAATAATACCCCGCGCCCTTCTTTCTCGATCATCTGCATGGAGTTGCCAAGCTGATCGCCGCAATCGCACCGGAGAGACCCAAAAATATCCCCGGTGATGCACTGGGAATGCACGCGCACCATCACGGGGTCCGTCGTCGCCACATCACCCTTCACGACCGCCAGATGATTCTGGTCAGTTAGAATTTCGCGATAGTGCACCAACCGGAATTCCCCGAATTTCGTCGGGAAATTGACTTCCACCACTCGTTCCACCAACTTTTCATGCCGACGACGGTATTCGATTAAGTCTTTGATCGTGACCAGGTGCAGACCGAATTCGTTGGCGATTTGGCGAAGCCTGGGGACGCGAGCCATTGTCCCGTCGTCGTCCATAATCTCGCATAGTACTCCGGCAGGGTAGAGCCCGGCAAGGATAGCGAGATCGACCACCGCTTCGGTGTGACCGGCGCGGCGCAATACCCCGCCATCTGCAGCTCGTAGTGGAAAAACATGCCCCGGTCGGGCGAAATCTCTGCTGCGCGTATCTGGATCGGCAATCTTCAAAATGGTCAAGGCGCGATCCTGGGCGCTGATGCCGGTAGTCGTGCCTTTCTTGGCGTCGATCGTGACGGTAAATGGCGTCCCGTGCAAGGCGGTATTGTCTTTAACCATCAATTGGAGATCCAGTTCTTCCGCCCGCTTTCCGGCAATGGGAGTACAGATCATCCCCCGCCCGTATTTCGCCATGAAATTAATCTTCTCCGACGTGATCTTCTCCGCTGCCATGATGAAGTCGCCTTCGTTCTCGCGATCTTCGTCGTCCACGACGATCAGAATTTTCCCATCCCGGAAATCCTGAATCGCCTGCGGGATCGTATCGAACAAATCGTTCTTCTTCTCTTCTTGTAATGAGTCCGTAGCATTCACGAAATTAAATCCAGTCTCCCTGCATTCCGCAGGGTGTTTAGTCCGGGTTTCGGAATCCTGGTATCTCACCGCTTCCGTGTCACCTGGTGCTCCTACCCGGTAACCCCGCCTACAATTCAAATGTACCCTTGATCTTTAAGAAAATCAAGAGTGGTTTTCGTGCTGCCAGGTGTCCCCACCTGGCAGTGATCCCCCATTTGTTCAAATATACCCTTGATCTTTAAGAAAATCAAGAGTGGTTTTCGTGCTGCCAGGTGTCCCCACCTGGCAGTGATCCCCCATTTGTTCAAATGTACCCTTGATCTTTAAGAAAATCAAGAGTTATTTTGGAATCCTTGCCCTTGTGTTCGAGGTAATGAATGATGTGTTTTCCCAGGATATCCGTCTCGATATTCAGCAAGTCACCGACTCGTCGTTCCTTGAGGTTAGTATTAGCCAGAGTAAAGGGGACCAGCGACACCGTCGCACGTCGCTCCTCAAGTTGAGCCACCGTCAGACTGACTCCGTCCAGAGCCACGGAACCGCGCGTGACCACCTGTGACCGGAGGTCATCCGGAATCTCCACAGTCAACAACACGCTATCTCCGACTGCCTTCCGGCTGGAAACCCGAACCGTGCCGTCCACATGTCCAAGAACCCAATGACCGTCCAGGGTATCTCCAACCTTCAGCGATCGCTCCAGATTGACCTTGGTTCCGGTTCGCCAAGCGCCAAGCGTTGTTTTCTTGAGTGTTTCCGGCGCGGCAACAAATCTGAAGCCGTCTTTGAGAACATCCGTAATCGTAACGCACGCGCCGCTAACTGCCACTGAATCGCCCACGCGGAGGCTCTCGATCGTGCTTGAGCAGTCAATCTCAAACACCTTTCCACCAGATGCACTTGTTACGGTTCGTACCGCACCGATTTCCTTGATCAACCCTGTGAACATATTTCCCCTCTCGCTGCCGTCACACGCCCTCGTGTGACGGAATCAATATCTGTCATCACTTCCTGGGCTCCAATTCGACCCACAGATCATCGCCCATCTGGACTCGCTTAATCATGCGATATTGAAGGACTCCTTCTAATGACCCGATTCCCAGGTCGCCTGTGGATGGCAGGGCAGGATTTCCCAGGAACTTGGGCGCGATGATCACGATGATGCGGTCTGCAGCGTCTTCCTTCAGCAGATTCGTGAAGACGATATTTCCCCCCTCCACCAACACTGATCTGATGCCATTTTTACCCAAAATTCTCAAGATATGTTCCCAGGTCAGTCGCCCCGAGGCGTCCGGGATCGGTATAATTTTGGCGCCCAGAGATTCCAGTCTGGACTTTTTCTTGGCATCGGGCGCGCGGTCGGTGATGATCCAGGGCGCTCCGGCGCTTTGATCAGTCAACAACTTCGACTGAAGCGGCATGGTCAATCGCGGATCCACCACAATCCGTCGTGGCTGCTGACCTCGGACATGGCGAACGGTCAATTGCGGATCATCTTTTTTCACCGTACCTGCCCCCACTAAAACCGCATCATGAGTCGCCCGCAGTCGATGGACTGCTTTTCGACTGGTTTCTCCGGTGATCCACCTCGATGAACCTTTAGAATCCGCAATCCTGCCATCCAAAGTTTGAGCGATCTTCACCGTGACCCATGGCATCCCGGTTGCCATGTATTTGAAATAACCTCGATTCAGTTCCCGGCACTGGTTTTCCATCAAACCCAAATCCACCTGCACCTCATGTTTTCGCAACTCTCTGATGCTTTTTCCATTCACTTGGGGGTTGGGATCAATCGTCCCGATGACCATTCGTCTGATTCCGCTTTCCAATATCGGCGGCAGACAGGGCGGTGTCTTCCCGTAGTGGCAGCACGGCTCCAGATTGACAAAGAGAGTTGCCCCGCTGGTCTGCCGCTTGGTCAGACTTTGTAGAGCGATGATCTCGGCATGAGCAAGACCGCAGCATTGATGGTACCCCTCGCCCAACACCCGGTGATTCTTGACCAGCACCGCTCCCACCATGGGATTCGGGCTGGTGCATCCCATGCCTTTTTGCGCCAGACGCAACGCCCGTTGCATATATTTGACATCATCGTCTTTGGACATCTTGCATGCACCTATTCTGTGCGAAGAACCTTGCTCATTGTCACCAGATCGGTGCGCGGTTGGTAACCGATCTTTTCGTAGAATCCGACCGCTTCCAAGTTGTTCGTCTGTACCCAGAAATTGATCTTGACGACTCCCAGAGCCTTGAGACGGCGCTCCAACTCTTCCATGATCGCTCGAGCCAGTCCTCTGTGTCGATATTCTCTTGCGACTACCAAATGGTGCACCAATCCGCGGCGTCCGTCAAATCCGCCCATGACCGCCGCTATAATCCGATTCCGCAATTCCCCGACCAAGAACAACCCCGGATTTCGCTGGTGCATCCGAAGGATCTCATCGCGGGTGTCAGATAGTCCGAGAGTGAGGTTCCCCTGTTTCCACAGGAGGAATACCTCATCATAGTCTTCCGGTCGAAATTCCCGAATCCGCACTGTGATGATCCTTATCAAGTCGCGGGGCTAAGCAAGAAGGGTGGACAAAATGGCTTTGGCAGTATGTAGTCTGTTTTCAGCTTCCTGATATACGACAGAATTGGGTCCGTCAATCACCGCGTCCGTAACCTCATTCCCGCGGTCAGCTGGAAGGCAATGCATGTACTTGGCGTCCTGCTTTGCCCACGACATGGCACGCTCGTCGCAGATCCAGCTCCCGTATCCCTGAGCGATTGCCGTTGCTTTTTCCGGCGAGCGGAACATCGAGAGAATCCCCCAACTCTTGGGGTAGATTACATCAGCCCCTTGGAATCCTTCCTGCATGGAGGATACGACCCGGAAAGATCCACCGCTGGTCTTGGCAGATTGGCTCGCCAATTCAAGACTCCTGGTCATCAGATCATATTCTGGCGGATGCGCCAACACCACGTCCATCCCGAAACGGGTCAGTAGTGTAATCAGCCCCTGCGGCACCGAAAGCGGTTTGAGATAACTTGGCGCGTATGCCCAGCTAACCGCTATCCTCAACCCCCGCAGATCAGTTCCATAGATTTCCCGAAGCGTCATCAGGTCTGCAAGGGTCTGGGTGGGATGATCCACATCGCATTGGAGGTTGATCACCGGGGCGTCCGCCCAATGTGCCACTTCCCTCAAATACTTGTTCCCTTCGCCGGGCACCAAGTCGTGCCGGATGGCAATTCCGTGACCGTAGGACGAAAGAATAATCCCGGTGTCCTTTGGGCTCTCTCCATGCGCAATTTGCGATGATGCCACGTCGATATAATGCGCATGTCCTCCCAGTTGCGTCATGGCAGCTTCGAAGGCGTTCCGAGTGCGGGTCGACTTGTCAAAAAACAACAAGAATAGGGTCTTGTCGTGCAAGGACTTGTGCGGAATTCCCTTGTGGAATGCGCGTTTCAATTCCATCGAGCGCTCGAGCAAGACCTCGATCTCATCGGTGCTCAAATCCGCGGTCTCGATGTAGTCTTTGCCTCGCAGGCTGTCGAACGGTTGGCTCACTCCGAATTCCAGATTTATGCTCGTCGGACAACAGAACTCGTGAATGGAGGCTGCGCCTGTCCCGAGATCAACCTCAATTGCCCGCTACCACTCGGTAATAACCAATTCGGAAATCCACAGCATTCAAATGCTGAAATGAATGCATTGGTTCGAATACGGTGCTTAGTGAATCCCAGGTTGCCGGTTCCGGCTCAGTAGCGTGGTAGATCGTGTACCGCGTCGCCCCGAACACTGCATCCCAGTTGAGATAGATGTGATTCCCCGATTTGGATATGGTGAGACCCTCGGGTACCGGCAATGCCCCTTCCGGCAGTCCGATGATGACCACGTCATCGATGTACCATCCTTCCATCGAGGTCTCATCGTCGCTTCCGAATCTGAATCGGATCCGGCAACTCCCTTGGTGACCGGCAAGACTGACCGTCACTTCCGTCCAATTAATCGTGCCCGCCCAGCAGCGCGTCCCACTGTTAAACGGTCCCGAATAGGGATTGCCGTTGGCGGAGACTGAACGGATTCTGCGGTTGTAGTTGCAGCCGGACATTAGTTGTTCCCACGGACCTCCATCGCAGGAGATCTCGAGGTTGCCACCATCATAAGCGCTGTCGGGATACGAAATCGAAATCTCGCTCTCGATGCGGTGGAAAAAATGCAATTCTGCATTCGTCGGCAGTTGGATACCGGGTGACTGCAGACAGGCATCGAGAAGGATTGCATACTGCCCAGTTCCGGTATCGCCGCACTTCCAGGACGTCACGGGGGAGTATGAATCTTCGTAAGACAACGCCCATTGATCCTGGAACCCGACCGAGTTGCTATAGTGCGTCCAGCCTGACGCCCCGGATTCGAAATCATACCTCGCGACCACGTCCCAGACGTTGAACGCGAATGTGTCGGTCTGCGAATAATTGCCGCTGTCGTCAGTCGCGCTGAGGAAATAGCACACGGCTGTCCCTGGAGCCTGTCCGGGGATAAGATATTGCCAGTCTTGTCCACCTAAGTTTGTCATCGGATCTGTGACGAAATTCAACTGATTTGTAGCATAATGAATGTCAACCAGGTCAATGCCCGAATGGTCCCAGACTTCGGCATTGACCTCGTAGGGACCGATGGGGTCAATGGTGTTGCCCAGGGCAACATGGGAAATCTCAGGTCCAACCGTATCCACGGGCATTCCTTGACTGCCGCTCTCGGTAGTGAAGAGGATAGCGCGACCGGCGCTTAATCCGGATGCCGATGACGGATAGGCATTCCAATAAGTGTATTGAATCCCGTCCAATTGATCTGGACTTTCGATTCCCACCGTGGCATAGGGGATGTCATCATAGTCGCCGATGACGTTGTTGACGGTCTGGTACAGGAATAGGATCTCGCCGTCGCCCGTGGGTGTTGTGTACATTGCAGGATCATACAACACGACCTGGAAGGTCTCAAGATAATTGTTGTACCTGGTGCGCACGTTACTCCACTCCACAGTGTAGCGGTGGAGTAATGCGTCGTGAGACCAGTACACGTGACCGCTGCTCAGTACCAGATCATCCCAGAACGCTGCTACCATGGCGCTGGGTCCGTCCCCGCCGGGAATACAGTAATTGCGGAAATCGATGATGTCACCGTGTTCGCCGAACGCCAGCCAACCATTGGAACATACCGTGATCCGAGTGTAATGCCCTCCGTAGTAGAAGAATTGGAATGGCAGCGTGAGAACCTCGCTGTCGTCTTGATTCTCGCTGTAGTCGGTCAGTGGTATCAACGTTCCCGTGCCCCCATAGTTGGGATCGATCTCGACCCAATGATACGTGGGATGTTTCAAGTACAGAGTGTCGGTGTTTTCAAATGCCCAGTATCCGTGCTGATCCGGTCCCGTTGGATCCAGAGCAGTCGGGTTTCCGACCGTCTCTAAGAATTGTACTGTGTCGGCAAATCCCCCGGTTCCCGAAAGCGCTACGGTGAATGTTACGGGCTGACCGGGGAAAATCACCCCGCTCATTTGAACAGTAAAAGGACTGCCGCTGTTGTTTCCGCTGCCGCCGCCGGCGATGGATCCAAAGGATCCCAATGGATTGGTCACGACCGCCAGGGGATGCGAACTAGTCATGTTCCCCTGGACGCTGGTCGCGGGAAAACCGCCGCCATTGTTGAGGTAAAGCACAATACTGCCGGATTCGCCTGGATCAAACTGGGCGTCCCCCCCGACCCCGATCAAGGTGCGGTGATCAAATTCTAAATTGGCTGATCTGACCACGATGGGTACCATAGATGTATAGGTGGAACCACCGCTGGGCGTAGCCATGATGAACATGTTCGTGACATGCTGATCGGGACAATTTCCGGCAATGGAGAGGATGTAATCGATGGATGACCACGTGGTCCCGCCGGCAGCGATATTCCCGTAACTGGCACTGTCTTGGTAAACCGTGACGTAACTATCAGTCTCCTCCAAGACTGCCGAGACGCTCGATGCCTGGGACGTTCCCCAATTCTTCAATCGAACCGACAATTCGACAGTCTCGCCGGGATTCGCCACGCCATTGTTGTTCCCATGACTGCTACCCACGTTGTCATCGTCGATTATCATCGAGTCTAATGCAATGATGTCGCCGTTGACGACGTTGATATCCGCCAGGATCGGCTTATAGTCGTGCTTTGTGACGGTCAGCTTCAACACGCCGGTAGTGGTGACGGTAATGGGAAGCGTCAGAGCGCCGGCATTGTCCGTATAATCTGTCAGGAACGTCTGGCCCTCTTTCAACAAGCAGACCAGAGCATCCGGAATCGGATTGGAACTTGCATCGCGGACCGTCAAAGATACGAAATTCTGTCCAAGCGGAATCTGTGCCGGATACAGAGCACTCATCAACTGAGGCACGCCCGTCCAGCATTCCACGCTGGGATCGCCCATCAAGTTGTTCCAATAGGAGAAACTGGTCTGAGAGGATTGATCGAAGGGAAAGGCATTAACCAATTGGATCTTGGCTTCCACCAAAGCCGCACCAAAGTTATACAAGTGCTTGGCAAATAGCCCATAGAATACGCCGGTGTCCATGATGTTGTTCTGCCGAGTATGGGTGCCGCTGGTGGCGGTGCCGATACAACCGATCGCACCAGCTGGCGTCGACAAAGTTCCCTCCCGAAGCCAGCATTCGGACACCGATTCCTCATAGGTCGAGTTGAAGGTTCCGGTACCGCAGGTGATTACTACCGCCGCCGGAAGCATGTAGCCGTTGGTCAATTGTCCCTGGAAGTGGCTGCAAAGCATCTCGCTGATCCATGACCCGCGGTAATTGAAATACAAGACACCCGCATTGACATTTGACCTCATTTCCGTTGCCGGAATCGTCGACGACGAGTAATCGCGGACTGTCACATTCTGAATGCCGGCTTCCAGAAGCTGATCTCTGATATATCTCTTTACCATGAGCGGCGAATAGGCATGGAGGGTTCCGGCCAGGAAGTATGCCCGGTTGTACCACGCCGTTTGAGTCATGTAGGGATTGCTCTCGTATCCCACGATCTTGTTCACTAAGTTGGTCAACTGATTGGTGTCATCGAACGACAACCTCCCGATAGGCACGTCGGCAATAATATCGGTGCCGTCCAATTGAGCGTACCCATGATCAAAATAGGTGCTATGCGTCGCAATCGAGTAAGTGCCTTCGGCATCCCCCACCAGAATCACAAATTCAAGTGGTGGATTCCAGGTATTGTATGCAGTCTGGATGTAGGACTTGATACTCGTGAAACTCGTGCCGGTCTGAGTCGTGGTGGCTAAAGTGACGGTGTAACCTTTTCGCTTTTTCCAATTAATCAGGTTGGTCAGCCTCGAAGTGACTTGTGAGTTATCCGGACAGATAATCAGAACGCTTCCTGGTTGCGGAGTACCCTCATCATACAATTGGTCGAAGTTGATCAGATTGCTGCGATAGATATTGTAAAAACTGGGGGTGATTCGACGGTCTGTGCGAACCTTCTCGTTCGTGCCTGGATCTGACGTCGCCCGGATTTCCACTTCGATGGAAGTTGTGGCAGTGATGCCGCCTTGGCTTGGGCTGGTGCGCAGAGGCATCCAGGACACGGCGACAACCCGATAATCCCTCATCACCATCGGCTCCGAAATCGTCACCGGCGATTCAGGATAGACATCGTCCCGCGCATACAGAGCTTGGTTCCGGTAAATTGATTGTTGAGGATAGTATTCCTCATCCACATCTTGTAACGGATACACGGGAACGCCTGGAATCTGCGTGACGGTCTGCGAAAGCACTTCACATATCACCTCTCCCTGATCAGGAACGGCTACCCATCTCGTGATCACTGGCAGTTCCGGATCGCCAACCCCCGTCATCATCCCGGCGTCGGGGATTCTTGGTATCTGATAAGTCACCCCATCTGCCTCGATCTCTTCCGAATAGTACCCCGGGACATCCAACCGCACCACGGTTCCATTGCCATTTGATTCAACCACCACCACGTCAGGGATGCTGCCTTCCGGCATCGAAGACAGACTGACCCAGGTGCCATCAACCACTCCGTTAAGTGCCGGATTGACTGCCAAAGCTGCCATCGTTAAGATCAGACATGAGAAAATCACGCCGGTTACTGCCAGTCTTGTCCGAATCATCAATGCATCTCCATCCGTTGCGTGGTCTTAATGACCGGTTCTCAAATTGCCAGAATAAGGCAGGGACTAGGCACGATGAGCCCCTGCCGATATGGAAAATCCAGGGCTCAACGATCAGTTGCCCGAAACGACGAAGTAGAATCCCTGCACATTGTTCGAGGCATTCTGGTGCAGGTACGATGTCGCAGGTGCGCTGACGGTTCCGAGCGGAGTCCAGGACACGGGTTCCGCCTCCGTGGCGAAGAAGATCCGGTAGTACGTAGCGCCCGCGACCGAATCCCATTGCAGATTGATGTCGGCGCTCTGCCGGGTGATCATCAGGTGTTGCGGGATGGGAGGAGGCGCGGCAGGCAATCCGATAATAATGAAATCGTCGACGTACCATCCTTCCGCATTGGTCCCCTGGTCGCTGCCGAACCGGAATCGGAAGCGGCAGGGACCTTGAATCGTGGACAAATCGACCGTCAACTCGGTCCAGTTGATGGTTCCAGCCCAGCACGCTGTGCCGCCTGCGAAAGGTCCCGAGTACGGATTTCCTCCGCCCGCGGTATAGCGGATGTGCTTGTTGTATCCGGGCTGAGGCGTAACTTGCTGCCAGGCGCCGCCGCTCACCGAGATTTGAAGAATTCCGGCGTCATAGGCGCTGTCCGGAGCGTAAGTTGAAATCTCGCTTGCCATGCGATGAAAGAAGTGCAGCTCCGCCTGTTCGGGCAATGCGATCTCCGGCGATTCCAGATAGGCGTCCAGCAAGTTGGCGTAATTTCCGGCTCCGGTGTCACCGCATTTCCAGGCATGAGTCGGCGATACCGCGTCTTCGGTGGATAGATGCCATTGATCCAACCAGGATCCGCCGCCATTGTAGTGCGTCCAGCCGGGTGCGCCCGTCTCGAAGTCGTCCGAGTAGGTCACCGCCCACACGTCGAACGAGGACGTGTCCGATTGTGCAGAATTGCCGCTGTCGTCCGCCGCGCTGATGAAGTAGGAGACAGTGGTTCCGGCAGGCTGCCCCGGGATATCGGCTGACCAGTCATTGCCGCTGGTATTTGACATGCCGGTTGCGACGAAGCTAATGCCATTCGCGCTGTAATGGAGATCGGCGTGATCGACCCCCGATATATCCCAAATCGTGGCGGTCAACACATACGGACCGATTGGATCTGAAGTATTGCTCAAGGGAGTGAACGAGATCTCCGGACCAATCGAATCCGGCATCGTGCCCTGGTGTCCGGTATCAGTGGTCAGCAGAATCGCCCGCCCGTTGGCTAAGCCGGCTGCCGAAGACGGATACGCATTCCAATAGGTGTACTGAACGCCGTCGAGTTGGTCGTTGCTCTCGATCCCGACCGTGGCATAAGGAATGTCATCCGATGCCCCGGTCACATTGTTGATCGTTTGGTACTGGAAGCGAATCTCGCTGTCGGAAGTCGGTGTGATGTAGTACGCCGGATCACACAGGATGGCTTCGAATGTCTCCAGATAGTTATTGTATCGGGTCTTGAGTTGGCTCCATTCGACAATGAAGCGGTGGTATTGGCTGTCGTTGTAATAGTACACATTGCCGGTGCTTAGCACCAGGTCGTCCCAGAACGGGGCGATCATGCCCATCGGACCAACAGCGCCTGGGATCATCCAGTTCCGTCCATCTACAATGTCTGGCTGACTGCCCATTCCGATCCAACCATTGGAACAGACCGTGATGCTGGAGAATGACTTTCCGTAAAAGCGGAGCGAGAACGGCATCGGTATCACCTCGCTATCGTCCTGATCTTCGCTATAATCACTTAGCGGGATGAGCGTTCCTGAACCGCCAAAATTGGGATCGATTTCCACCCAGGCGTAATTGGGGTGCTTGACATAATCGGCATCGACGTTTTCGAATGCCCAGTAGCCGTATTGGTCAGGTCCGGTGGGGTCGTTGGCGTCCGGCGTACCGACGATCTCTTCGAACTCCACCGTGTCGGCAAAGCCGCCGTCCCCCGACAGGATCACGGTGAACGTCACAGGCTGATTTGGGAAGATCAGGTTGTCCATGAATACTGCGAAGGCGTCACTGTTGGTACCGCTGCTTGATCCGCTGATGGAACCGTATGTGCCCATGGAATCCACCACAGTCGCCAGAGAGTGCGAACTCGACAATTTCCCGACCACATTGGTGGCGCCATAGCCTCCGATGTTGTTGACCGTGACAAAAATGCTGCCCAATTCCCCGGGATCGAACATACCGTTAGCGCCAACGCCGGACAAGGTGCGGTGGTCGAATTCCAGATTCGCAGCGCTAACCACAATCGGGACGATGGAGGGGTAGGTCGGTCTGCCCGCTGCATTCACAGCGATGTCCAGATCCAGCAGATGATCGTTGGGACAAGAACCCGAAATCGAAAATACGTAATTGCTGGTTGACCAGGCTGTGCTCCCCGCCGGGATATTTGCATAGTTCGACGCGCCCTGAGAGATTGTCAGAAATGGATCAGCCTCCGATAGATTTCCCACCACACTTTGGGCAAGAGTGGTTCCCCAGTTCTTAAGCTGGATCGACAGCTCGATGGTCTCGCCGGGATTCGCGATTCCGTCGTTGTTGCCATGGCTGGATCCGACATTGTCGTCGTTGATCACCCACGACAATGGCGATACGAATTCGCCAGTGACGACGTTCAAATCCGACTGGTACGGTTTGTAATTGTGTTTGGTGACCGTTACCTTCATCACTCCGGTGGTCGTAGCGGAAATCGGGAGCGTAACGCTTCCTGAAGCGTCGGTATATTCGGTGATGAACGTCTCGCCCTCTTTCAAAAGACAGACCAGGGCGCCGGCAAGAGGATTGGAAGTATTATCACGCACAGTCACTGTCAGGAAGTTCTGTCCCACAATCACTTGCGAATTGTGGGTGACCTGGAACGTCCGCGGCACCCCGGTCCAACACTCCAGACTTGGATCGCCCATTAGGTTGTTCCAGTAGGAAAAATTCTGCTGCGACCCTGTGTCGTACGGGAAATTCCGCACCAACTGAATCTTCGCCTCCACCAAAGCCGCCCCGTAATTGTAAATATCTTTGGCACATAATCCATAAAAGATGCCCGCGTTCAAGATATTGTTGAATCGGGTATGAGTGCCTAACGTGGCGGTTCCGATACAAGCGACTGCCCCTGACGGCAACGTCGGGCTACCTTCCCGCAGCCAGCATTCGGACACCGATTCGCCGGAATCATAAGTCCCCGTCCCGCACGTGATACAGACTGCGATCGGCATCATATACCCATTGCTTATCTGACCCTGGAAATTGCTGCAGACCATCTCGCTGACCCAGGATCCTCTGTAATTCATAACTGCGATGCCGGCGTTCATATTGGAAATAAGATCTGCCGACGGAATCGTTGAGGAGGCATATTCGCGGATGGTCACGTTCGTGATTCCTTCACCGATCAAGCAATCCCTGATATATCGGGAAGTGATGACTGGAGAGTAGGCGGCACTGGTTCCCGCCAACAAGTACGCGCGGGTGTACCACGCGGTCTGTCCCAGGTACGGATTGCTCTCGTAGCTGACGATCTTGTTGACGATATTCTCCAACTGTGGCAACGTGTCGAACGACAGCCGTCCAATCGAGACATCAGCAATAATATCCGCGCCGTCCAACTGGGTATATCCGTGGTCGTATTTGCCGCTGTAGATCGGAATATCGTACGTACCGCTTTCCGCATCTCCGGCAAGAATGACGTATTCCAACGGCGGATCCCAGGTGTTGTACGCGTTTTGGATATAGCTGAAAATCTGAGCGTAAGTGGTCCCAGTCTGAGCCGTAGTCGCCAAGGTCACCGCGTACCCTTTCCGCTTCTTCCAAGCAATCAGAGGATTCAATCGGCTGGTGACCTCGGCATAATTAGCGCAAATGATGAGAATACTGCCCGGGGCAGGGATTTCGTCAATGTATAATTCGTTGAAATTGATAATATTGCTTTGATAGATGTTGTAGAAGCTGGGGGTCATATGAGAGAAGTGATGCTGCTTCTCGTTGGTGCCAGGCTGGCTGGTATTTCGGATTTCGATCTCGATCGATGATGCTGCGGTAATCCCGCCCTGGCTTGGATTCGTTCGGATCGGGACCCACGATACCGCCACGATCCTAACATCACGCATGATCATGGGCTCTGACACAGTCACCGGCGATGCGGGATAGACATCGTCCCTTTGATACAGATCTTGATTCCTGTAGATGGAATGAACGGGATAGTACTCCTCATCCAAATCCTGCAGAGGATACACAGCGGGTCCCGGAATCTGCTGTGTTGCCTCTGATTGGACGTTGAGTTCCACAGACCCGGTGCTGGGAATTGCTATCCACCGAGTAATTACCGGCAATTCTGGATTCCCGATTTCGCTCAAGAATCCGGCATCAGGAATTCGGGGAATCTGATAGGTCGCCCCGTCTACCTCGATCTGTTCCGAATAATACCCTGGAACCTCCAAACGCAGCACCGTTCGCGTGGCATTCGATTCTAGGACTGTTACATCCGGAGGTGTTCCTCCCGGCATGTTATTCAATGACACCCACGAAGCATTGTTAGCAGCAAGCCCCAAACCAGCAATGCTCAGCACAACGGAAACCAAACCCACATAAATGCTTCTCCTTGGCATCATCTTCGCGTCCTCCTCTTGGGTAGTCGCCATTTAACAAACGCTAATCATCATTATCGAATCGCTAACCAAAATTATCGAAACGGTAACCGAAATTGCTGTTTGCCTAATTCTAATTACTATCCTTAATCTTATCCTCTAATATACGAAAAAAATCTGAAAAAATCCACGGCAGAACCGCAAAAAACAAAGATACTTTCGCGAGGTCGGCGATCGGGATACTCTCGTTCGCCTTGTGTGCTTCTTGTTCCGACCCCGGACCGAATCCGATACAGGGGATCTTGTGCTTGCCGCAAATCGCTACGCCGTTCGTGCTGAACCGCCACCGAGAAATTACCGGATCGCGACCAAAAGCCTGGCGGAACGTCGAAATGCCCGCCTGCACCAGGTAATGATCCTCTGGCATCTGCCAGGACGGGAATACTGCCTCGGTTTCCAATCTGGTTCCGCGATGGCTTGGAGTCGAATACCTGCAGGTTCGAACTTGTGCCTCAGCCGCTCTGACCGAGGGCAGATTCCTGATTTGCTCCAATGCCGCTTCCGGCGTCTCATGCATCGTCAGCCGCCGGTCCAGATGTAGCTTTGCCCAATCGGGCACGGCACATAGCGACGGCGACTGCGAACGGAATTGCGTAACCGTCACGGTGCCCTTGCCCAGGATCGGATCGTCAGGCAGGCGGCGATTAAGAGCATCGATCTCCGTGACCACCGGCGCCAGCCGCGACACGGCATTGACCCCTCGTTCCGGTTCGGACCCATGGCAGGATATTCCCGTTGCCTCCACTTCGATCTCCATGCGTCCCTGCTGCCCCGTGCAGATGCGCATGCCAGTAGGCTCCGTCAATATCACGGCGTCGGGCACGATCTTTTCCCGTTCGATCAGATATTGCCAGCACAGCCCATCGCAATCCTCTTCTTGGACACTCCCCACGATCATAATTGTCCCTGGGAGCGCGAGACCTAATTCCCGCCATACTTTCGCCGCCATGAGCAGAGATGACATTCCGCCTTTCTGATCGGCTGCGCCTCTGCCATATATTCGACCTTCCTTGATAATTCCCTGGAATGGATCCGTGACCCATTGACTTGGATCGCCGGTGTCCACCGTGTCCAGATGCGCATCAAACGCCAGTATCGGGGAGCCTGACCCGAAGACGCCGATGATGTTCCCGAAACCATCGACTCGGACATCGGGAATTCCGACATCTTGCATCATGTCCGTGAGTAAAGCAACAATCTGTCCTTCTTTGCCGGATAAGGACGGGACGGCGATCAGCCCACGAAGGACTTCCACCACCCAATCGCTATTTCGGGTGCACGCCTCTTTCAAACCATCAATAGGCGGTACGGTCATGGGATGATTTCCCAATCTTTGTCGTACTTGTCGAGTTCCGAGACCGTCCGTTGATCCATGGGGTGGTCGCGTTCCGGCACAACGACCTCCTTGGGATTGCCGCACAGGACCGTTGAAAAGTACCTCTGTCCGGTGTCGTTGATCATCGTCACGATAGTGCGCAATTCCGGATGCCGCTTCGCCAACTTGATACACGCTGCCACATTGCTTCCCGAGGAGATTCCACAAAATATGCCTTCCTGTCGTGATAGCTTCTTCGCCATACCGACGGCTTCTTCTGTGGTGGTGGTGATGATTCCGGTCAACAGGCTCAGATCCAGATTGATCGGCACGAAACCATCGCCTATTCCTTCGATCCCGTGCGGTCCCCACTGCCGGCGGGACAAGAGAGGACATTCTGCCGGTTCCACTGCGTAGAATTTGACGTTGCGCTCACGCTCTTTGACGAATCGAGCCACGCCCGTAATCGTGCCACCTGTGCCTTGAGTCGCCACAAATACATCGATCTTACCAGCGGTCTGTTCCCAGATCTCGGGTCCGGTGGTTTCGTAATGCATTTTGACATTGTCGGCATTGTCGAACTGTGCCGGTTCCCAGTACTTGCCCGGTGCTGACCTCTTGATTTCCGCGGTTTTGTATAACGCCAAATCCACGTCGCTCTCGCCTCCCGGGGTCAACACCAATTCCGCCCCGTACGCCCGATCCAGGTGCTTGCGTTCCTCGCTCATGCCTTCCGGCATTATGATGGTACAAGCGTATCCTTTGACCGCCGCCACAAAGGAGCAAGCGATCCCGGCATTCCCCGTTGAGCATTCCAGCACCGTCATTCCGGGCATCAAATCCCCTCGCCGCTCCGCCTCTTCGAACATCCTGAGGTAGATGCGGTCCTTGATACTGCCTGACGGGCTGAAGTACTCCATCTTGCCCAGAATTCGTGCACGAATTCCTGCTTCGTCAGGGATTCGCTGCAATTCCACTAACGGAGTGCATCCAATGGTGTCCAGGATGCTCTTCGCAGCGGTTCGGTTCCGATCCCAAATCATGTCCGATGTCTTTCTGCTGATAATTGTAAATCAATCAAATCCAGGTCCTCAGGTGAGGTTCCGATGTCTATGAGTGACACTGACGCCGCGCGCCTTGCCGAGGCTGGATCTTTGGATCCGCTGCCAGTCATGACCAGCACCACGATGTCGGATTTCCGGATATCCCCACGATCCATCAGCGTCTTCAATCCCGCCAGTGGTGCCGCCGAGGCTGGTTCCACAAAAATAGGCACCAAGCGAGCCAGTTCCCGCATCGCATCCAGGATTGCCACATCCGGTACCGCGACCAATCCGCCATGCGACAACCTAACTGCCCGAAGCGCCTTGACCGCATCGCGGGGATTTCCTACCGCGATGGAATCGGCAAAGGTCTCTGGCGACATGGGCTGGACGATGTCTGACCCGTTCTCGAACGCCCTGACCAAGGGATCGGCGCCGTCGGATTGGACTCCGTACAACCGAGGCACCTGCGAAATCAATCCCATCTTCTTGGCGTCGCAGAATCCCTTCCAAAATCCTCCCACGATGCACCCGTCTCCGACCGGCACGATCACCGCATCCGGCGGGTGATCGCGCATCGCCTCGGCGATCTCAAGCGCTGCCGTCTTTTTGCCTTCTCCCAGCACCGGATTAGTGCCGGTATTACGGCTGTACCAGCCGAACCGGTCCACTGCACGGGCACATTGTTCGAATGCCTGATCATAATTGCCCCGGACTCGATAGATAGTTGCTCCGAAAATCCCGAGCATGGTCAATGCCGATTCCGAAACCCGTTCCGGGACAAAAACATGTGCGTGTATTCCCATTGCCGCCGCCCAGAATGCAAGGCTAATCCCGGCATTGCCGGTGGAGGCGGCGCCGATATCCGGATACCCCAGCCATTTCGCATGGCACGCCGCTACCGAACTGGCTCGATCCTTCAACGATCCCGACGGATTGCGGGTGTCGTCCTTGATGTGAATGCCTTTGCATCCGTATCGTTTTTCCAATTGGGTGGCTTTGAACAAAGGCGTATTGCCCACGTGCAGATCGGGCACCGCAATATCCGAAGGAATGGGCAGCACCTTGCGGTAACGCCAGTGCCCAGTTTGCTCAGGCAGTACCCAATCGACCAGTTCTTGACGAGTCCCCTTCTCCAAATCCTCGTACAAAACATCCAGCGTTCCTTTGACAGGTCCGCAGTTCGAGCAGGTGGACAGGCGATCACGGGGGTCGAATTGCCGATGGCACGTGACACACTCGTAGATATATGGCAGGCGATCCATTCGGTCATTTCCCGACGTCGATTTTGCGGTACCGTTCCCAGAGCTCTGTTGCTTTCGCCCTCGCCTCTGTGACAAGCCGATCTTCCGCGACCGTTGTCGATCGACCGTCCTGGAGCACTCGGTTTCCATCAATCCAGATGTGCATGGGCTTGGCATATTGCAGACCGAATATGAGGTGCGCGGCGAATGTCTCATCGTCGACCGGTGTCGTCGGCACGTAGTCCCATAATACAAGATCAGCCGCCGCGCCTGTCTCCAACGTCCCGACTTTCCGTCCCAGCATGCTCGAAGCGATACGGGGATTGGTTTCCGCAAGCAGGGTCACTGCCCATTTCCCCTGCCCGGGATCGCCCGATTTGACTTTCGCCGCCAATTGAGCCATGTCCAAAGAAGTCAACACGTTGGGACTGTATCCATCAGTTCCCAACCCCACCGAGAGCCCCTGTTCCAGCATATCTCCGATCGGGGCAATCCCTACCGCGTTATTGAAATTGGACGCCGGATTGTGTATCACATGACACTTGCGTGTCATCAACGTACCCCACTGGTCTTTCGACAGATGCACTCCATGGATTAGCAGCGATTTGTCGTTAAGTAGCCCGAAATGATCCAGCCGATCTACCGGTCCCAGATAACCTGCCGAAACAGCCGCCCGATTGTCGGAATCGTCTTCCGCCATGTGGATGTGAATGCCGATGTCTCGATTCTGAAGCCCTCTGCTGACTTCTTTCAACGTGTCATCAGATAAGGTGAAATTGGCATGCAGCCCGAAATGTGAGGTCAGTTTTCCATCGGATCTTGGTGATAGCGAATCTACAAGCGCCAGATTCTCAGCGATAGCTTGCATCGCGACTTCGCGACCGTCTCGGTCGGAAACTTCGTAGCACAACGATCCTTTAAGCCCGAATTCCTTGTACGCTTGCGCAATGGCAGATAATGATCCCGTGACGGCATTAGGACTGGAATGGTGGTCGAAAAGGGTTGTAACTCCGCACTGCAAACTTGCCAACAGCCCTACTCGCGCCGAAAGTTTGACCGCGTCAAGATCCAGACACTTGTCCCACCTCCACCACAATGAATTGAGGATGTCCGGGAAGTTGGACGGGGCTGGTCCGATGGGGGATAAGCCTCGTGCAAGGGTGCTGTAAAGATGGCTGTGGAGGTTGATGAACCCCGGTGTGATCATTCTTCCGCCTGCATCCAAAGCAAAGGTATCGGTTCCGCCGTATCGATCCATAATCTGACGGGAAGATCCTACCGCGACAATCTTGTCCTTGTCCCAAGCGACGGCGCCATTTGCGATCACTGGATTCCCGCCAAACGGCATGATAGCAGCATTATGTACGATTCGAACGCCCATAACAAGGAAGTATCTAAATGACCGTAAGCGTGACGCAGCTTGGAACCGGACAAACCACCTTGCACAATCCGCATCCGGTGCAGCGTTCGAGATCGACCACCGGCATCCGGTCGTCGCCCCACGAGATCGCTTGATGAGCGCCATCCTGGCACGATGTGACGCACAATCCGCATCGGATACACAGTTCCGACGAAATCCCGCTCCTTACCGTCCGGATAGGAAGCTTCGAATGATCTGCAAGATGAGGCAGCGCCATGCCAATCAGAGATTGCGGTGACTCCAATCCCTTCTCGCTCAGGTAATTGAAGAGCCCCGTTCTCAGGTCTTCGATAATGCCGAATCCCCGAAGCATCACCGCGGTACAGAATTGTACGGAGGACGCACCTGCCATCATCATTTCCACGGCATCCTGCCAGGAGGACGCCCCGCCGGTCGCCAGAATTGGTTTGTCAATCACCCGAGCGATCTCCGCGATGACTCGCAAGCTGATCGGTTTGATCGTTGGTCCCGTCAACCCGCTGTACGTGGAAACTCCATCGACATCGGGAATCGGGCATCCTGTGTCAAGATCGATGCCCATCAAAGCCGGAATGGAATTGGACGCAGTAATCCCGTCCGCCCCTTCTTCGCATACTGCTTTTGCGATAGTCTGAATATCCGTCACCAAGGGAGTGATCTTGATAAAGACTGGCGTGCTCCGCGCCGCTTGTTTGACCATTCTGGTGACTTCTCGGCTGGCATCCATGTCTTGCGCCAGCATCCGCCCGGGCTCCTCGCCCAAATTGCCCTGCGGGCAGGAGAAGCTGCATTCCAACCAATCCACACCCGCCTCGACCAGCGTCTTCGCCGCAGTCCGCCACGATGTCTTGTTCCAGCCCATGATGCTGGCAGCCACCGCTCGTCCTCGGAATTCGCGCTTCAACTTCTTCACCCGCCGAGCAATTTCTTCGACCGGATAGATGCTGATTAAGTCGGTATTCCCAAGGGCTTGGATCGTCCCCGCAGGGTCTGCTATTCCCACGATATAAGGAGCCGGAATCTTGATATTCGCACCTGCAGACGTGGTCTTCAAGACCGCGCCGCCCCAGCCCAATTTGAACGCTCGACGAAGCGGATCCAACTCGTCAGTGGATGGACCGGCGGCAAGAATGAATGGATTCCGAAGCTTAACTCCTGCAACTTCCAAAGAAAGATCGCCGGTGGGGAATAGTCGGTCAGCGGGCGTGGTCAGTTCGGTGAGGTCAGTCATGGAGGGCAATTCGGACCAGTTTGTCAACCAATTGTGGGAATGAGATGCCGCGGGCTTTGGCGGCTTTGGGGACTAAGCTGGTGGATGTCATGCCCGGCAGCGTATTGACTTCCAGGCAATACGCCTCACCGGAACGTGTCAAGAGGAAATCCACCCGGCCAAAATGTCGGCAGCCAATGACATCGAATGCGGCAAGTGCATGATCCGACAGCTGCTCGGCAGTCTCAGTCGGCAGCTCGGCGGGGCAAATATAATCCGTCTGCCCGTGGGTGTATTTGTTCCGGTAATCGTAGTATCCTTCGTGCGGTCTAATCTCGATAATCGGCAGAGGCTCACCGTCAAGTATCGATACGGTCAACTCGCGTCCGTCGATCCACGGTTCCACTATGGCATCGTCGTCGAGATCGAATATCGCCTGCAACGCCGCCGCCACACCGCTCTCATCAGCGACTCTGGTCAATCCGATCGTAGAGCCTCCGTTTGCCGGTTTCAAGACCGCCGGAAAACCCGTCTGCTGTTGCACAATTTGGCAGGCTCTCTCGGAAGATGGGGGAGAGGACCTGAAGAATTCGATCCAATCGGTGGTTGGGATTCCCTTCCACTGAAACAGCCGTTTGGCAGTTGGTTTGTGCATTGCCACCGCACTGGCGCGTGGTCCGGAACCCACATATCGGAATCCATTCAGCCCCAACAGCGCTTGCAGTTCCCCATTTTCTCCCCAGCCGCCATGCAGGATAGGGAAGACGACATCGGGTTTTTCCGAGCTCAGGGTCGAAATCAGATCGTGGACTTGCTCTGGAACCAGGTGCGGCGTGCAAATCTCCGGCGGCTCCAATCCAACCTCTCCCATCAAGAAGGGGACGTCTGCTGGGCGGATTTCTGTTGGAGACATTGGATCGACTTTCACAACATCATGTCCTGCCTCTTGCAGAGCGCTCCCGACGGCATCGCCGGACGCCAGCGATACATTCCGCTCCGGCGAGGTTCCCCCCGCCAGTACGACAACTTTTAATTTGGTCGATGGACTCATTTCCAATCCGTTATGCAGCCACTTGTTCCAACACGTGAAAAGCGACCAGCGTGCGGTCGTCCTCATAGGTCGGATCTGCCGAGAATCTCAAAATATCATCCAATATGGAATCCACTAATTCACTCGCCGAAAGATGTCTGTACTTTCGAAATAGGTCCAAGAGCATCGAGACGTCAAATTGTCTGCCCTGCTCGTCACAAGCGTCGATGATGCCGTCCGAATACAGGAAAAGCCAGTCCCCAGGTCGCAGGATCACTGAGCCTTCGGCATATTCCGCCGTGGGATCGACGCCCAGCACCATCCCCCCCATTTCCAGGTTTTCGAAGTCATCCCCACGCATTACAACGGGATAATCGTGTCCAGCATTGACAAAATTCAAACTGCTTTCGTCGCAGTCCCACACCCCCAAAAAGAAAGTAACGAACATCCCTGGGGCGGTATTCTGGCAAATCGACTCATTCAAGCGCCGCACTACCGCCCCGGGTTCGACTTTATCGATCGCAATCATCCGTAGCGATGCCTGCAGATTCGCCATCAACAATGCCGCCGCCATTCCTTTGCCAGACACGTCGCCTATGGACAGAGCCAGCTTCCGGCTGTCCGTCGCTATGAAATCGTAGTAATCGCCACCGACTTCCGTCGCAGGTTCGGACGCCCCGAACACATCAATCCCGGGAATCTGGGGAATTTCCTTGGGCAGCAGCTTCAACTGAATCGACCGTGCAATCGCTAACTCTTTGTCCATCCGTTCCTTTTCTGCCATGTCCAGCATCATGCGTTTCAAGTCACCTGCCATCAAATTGAAAGAGTTGGCTACTTCTCCTAATTCGTCTTTGGACGACAATGGAATCTGAACGTCCAGATCCCCCTGTCGCAACCGTTGCGTACCCTTCACCAGCTTGGCGGCGCCGGAACTGATGCTTCTTGCCACAAACACGCCGGTGCCCCAGATTAGAGCCACCGTCACCAGGAATATCAGCGCCAATGCCAGGAACACTCGAAACGCCACCCGATTCATCGTATTGGTCTGTGAAAAAATCGTGTTGTACAATCCCACCAGAGACGTCCTGACCACCAAAACGTACTGCTCTGGACGCCCGACTTTCCACTGACTGACATCAATGACCGGAAGGTAATTCATTCCAAAGAATATGGACTTCTCGTACCAGTGATCGCCGGAAAGAGCATGAGTCGAAAGCAGGCTTGGAATCGAAAAACGCAGCGTATCAGCATCTCCCACGATTACGGGCGGACCATACGAAGTCACTTGCCTCCGCTCTGCAGTCGGTTCCACCGTAAGACTGTCGATCGTGTCTTCAGAAATAGCTCCTGACCCATACAACTCAATATCGACGCCCACGATCGCCTTGATGTCTTCCAGCGCGGCTTGATCGATTGGAACGTGGATGATGGCAACTGTTTGACCGTCGACTCGAAGCGCAAATTCCTCCAGACGATTGCCTGCGACGAAAAATCCGGTTCGCTGTTCCACAACATCCAGGGGCAGTTCGAGGCTATCACCCAGGATGGAGTCCGGAGTAGCGCTAATACGCCTCAGGATCAACTTGGCCGTGTCCGAATCAGCGCTGTGGAAAACACTGAACGACGTTTTCGCCAGAGTCCCGGTGTCAAAAGGAATGCTAGTCTGACTGTGCTGCGTGATGTCCTCCAGTGTATCGAGCCAATGGGAAGCAACTTTGACCCGATCCATAAGCATGGACTTCACCAGCGACGCACAGTATCCTCCACCCACCACTGCGACACCCAATGTGACCACTGCAAGCATCAAGATCGCCGGGATTACGCTGGAAAGCAAGACGGTCAACGTCAGCTTGCTCCTGACGCGAATATGGGGGGAGTAAATACCCAGGATCCCGTGCAATGCGATCCTGAGAACCAGCAAAACCGATACGATTGCCAGGAAGTATCGAGCAGAATCCAATAGATTCCGGGCAATGGACTCGGTGGAAATCGTTACAGGATAATTGTTGGGCAGCGCCAACATCTGGCTGCCTTGCCATCGGGATTCGGAAACAAGTAGAAAGAACAAAATCAGTGCGCCAACGCATATCAGGGTCATTTCCCAAGGCGAGGAGGATTTCAACGGTCGGAACGTCAGCAGGATCAGCGCGCACGGAATGGCAAATACTGGCCAAATTTCCGGATTGTAGGTGAATAATACCAAACAGACATAGATGCCGCTGATAAAGATCGCCCGCAGCCACCACGCTCCACGCTTACCGCGGCTTGCGGTCTGGAATATTACCCAGAGGAGCAGCACCGCGGTAAATGCATAGATAAGAACCAGAACATGTCGGACGAATGCGGGCAGGATGGGCAGATGCGTCCCCGGCACGGCTCCCTGCAACACGAGAATGAAAATGACCGCCGCCGGTGTGAACCATTGTTTGTGCCTTGCGATGGTCGGCAGCTGCAGCGACCACGGAACAATCAGGCACACCGATGCCATCCCCGCCAGGTCAACTAAGCCCTGAAGAGACGGAGATGTTATGGCTCCCAGCGCAGAAAGCAGGAGAAGGACGGCATATACTAATGGTAGGCTCCAAACCGTCCCGAATCGAAACAATAGACCTCCAGATCAACGGGACCAAATCCGCTGACTGGCGGACTAAATCCCTACTTGCGACAATCGGAACCGGAATCCTGTATGGAAGGGGCTTAACATGTTAAGCCGCTACGGGCAACGATCCTGCGCAATCGTCTCAGACAGGCTTCTTTGCCCAGGATATCGGCGATTTGATTCAAATCCGGACCATGCACTCGACCGGTTAGCGCCGCCCGAACCGGCATCCACAAATCACGTCCTTTGCGGGACAGTTGTTTTCCGGTCGTCGTCACTGCGTCCTTGAAGGTCATTCCGCTGAATTCGCTGATTTGTGACAGAGCGGCTGCAATCGCCAATAACAGTTCGGTAGTCCCGGGACGCCGCAACTCTTGGTCAGCCTCGTTGTCGTAGTCGAAATCATCGCGGATCATCGGTATCACCTGTTCGGGGATCTCGGAAAATCGAGTGATCCTGTCCCTGAGCATCAGCAGGATGCGATCAAGGACCGCCTCGGCAACGCTGGATATCGGAATGTGGGCTTCTTCCAAGTATCTGCGTGATTGCATGAGGTATAGCTCTTCCGGAAGGCTGCGAATATAGACGCCGTTAAGATGAAACAGCTTGGTTGCATCAAAGACCGCTCCGGCTTTTCCCACTCTTCCCAGATCGAATAGCTCCGCTAGTTCGCCGAAATCGTAGATCTCCCGATCCCCTTCGGGATGCCATCCCAGTAATGCGATGTAATTGATCAACGCTCCCGGCAGGACCCCCTGATCGCGGAATTCTTCCACGAAAGCCGATACGTCGCCGGATCGCTTGCTCAACTTCTGGCGATTGGTGTTGAGGATCAGTGGCAGGTGGCTATATTGTGGTGCGGACCATCCGAATGCTTCGAAAAGCAGGATATGCTTGGGAGCCGACGAAATCCATTCCTCTCCTCGCAGCACATGGCTGATTTCCATCAAATGGTCATCCACGACATGCGCCAGGTGATAGGTTGGGAATCCGTCGGACTTGATGAGCACCTGGTCGTCAAGCTCGCGGGTATTGAAACTGATCTCCCCTCGAATGGTATCCGCAAAGCTGACCGCTCGATCCTCGGGCAGCCTCTGTCGAATCACATGCGGCTGCCCTTGATCCAATCGGTGTTGCACCTGCTCCTGAGTCAGCGTCCGACACCGCCCGTTGTACTTTGGATCCAAGCCTCGAGCCGACTGCTCCGCCCGCATCCGAGCCAACTCTTGCTGGGTGCAGAAGCAGCGATAAGCCAATCCGTTCGTAAGAAGCTCTTCCGCATACTTCCGATAGATGTCCAGTCGTTCCGACTGGCGGTACGGACCGTAGTTGCCCCCTACCCACGGGCTTTCGTCGAAGGGCAATCCCGCCCATTCCAGAATCTGCCGGAGCCGTTCCTCAGCTCCCGGCACAGTCCGTTCCTGATCTGTGTCCTCAATTCTAAGGATCGCCCTGCCACGATGCTTGCGAGCCAGCAGCACGTTGAAGAGCGCCGTTCGCAGACCGCCGACATGCAGCGATCCCGTGGGACTCGGCGCAAATCGGACTCGGTATGAAATGGTATCCAAAGCCAATTCGATGGTAACTGATGATGTGAGCGTTATGCAGAGGTCTTACGTAGTAACGTCCAGAGGTAACGCGCCAGCAACATTGCCGCTGCCGCAATGACCAAGATCGTCAGGGCGCGGCGGTAATGATGCAAGAGCAGTTGAACTTCCTGCCAATTGCCCCCCAACCATTTCCCCGAAAAAACCATAAGCGCGTTCCATGTAACCACACTGACTGAGGCGTAAGTGAAGGCAACGACGCCGTCAACTCGCGCCATCCCTGAAAAAATGGCGATTGCGGAGCGAACTCCCAGCAAGAACCGGTTGATAAGGATGATGACCGCGCCATGTCGAAGGAACCATCGTTCCACTTTGTCGATGGAAGCATACGGCAGCCAGCGCAGCTTATGAGACTGGATGATGTGCCGATCCACCGCCCGTCCGATCACGTATAGAGCCATGAAACCAACGATAGAACCAGCGTAGGCAAATAGCAGAAGAATGAGCCAGTGAACCTGCCCGACGCCGGAGAGATACCCGCCAAAAATCAAAAGAATGTCGCCCGGAAACGGTGGGAATAAATTCTCTCCAAAGGTGATCACAAGGATAATCAGATAGATCCAGAGTGGATCCATGCGGTGAATCTGCTCCAGGATCTCGGTCATCGCAATCCTCGAACAACGAATTGGTGGGTCAGCATCATTTGTGAGCCATCACTACTGACTGCTCTCCAGCAGTGCCACCGCCATGGCAGCGATTCCTTCTTTTCGTCCGATGGCGCCCATCGATTCAGCCGTCGTTGCCTTGACCGAAATCCTCTCAATCTCGACCTCCAATGCAGTGGCTATATTCCTGCAGCAGTGGAAAATGTACGGTGCCATACGGGGAGATTCCATGACAAGAGTAGAGTCGATGTTTTTGATTCGATATCCCTTCTGTTGAATCAACTTGCCGACTCTTGCCAGCAGAACCAGGCTCGAGATCCCTTTGTAGAGTGGATCAGTGTCAGGAAAATGTTGCCCGATGTCCCCCAAAGACGCCGCACCGAGCAAGGCATCCATGATGGCGTGGGTCAAGACGTCGGCATCGCTGTGCCCTGCCAATCCAAAGTGGTGAGGAATCACCACGCCGCCCAGAATCAGGGGACGACCGGACGTGAATTGATGACAGTCGATCCCCAAGCCTATGCGGATCATGATCCCTCCGGGGCTTATGCCCTGGCTCTATTCGTATTCGAAGGATGTGTCAAGGGGTCGGGCGAGTCGAACACGCCCTGAAGGTGCAACCGATTCCAGAAATCCTCGGCGCGCAGCCAATCTTCGACCGTGGTTACTTTGAAATTGCGCTCGTCGCCGGCAACCGCGGCGATTGGTCCCGGCGTGAATTGCTGGACGACTTGGGCGTCGTCGGTGGCAACTACACCCTGAGCAGATGCCAAACGATATGCGTCAAGGAGCCGCTCTTTGAAGAAAATCTGCGGGGTCTGTGCGCCCCATAGAGCAACGCGATCGACGGTGTCTTTGATCCTGCCGTCCGAGACTTCTTTGATGGTATCCGTCAGAGGCACCACCGGAATGGCGTTGCCAACTTCGAGCGCGGCATCGATCACGCGATCGATCAAGTCCGCAGGAACAAAGGGGCGGGCGCCGTCATGTATCGCCGCCCATTGTATGTCGGGCGCGACAGCGGTCAGCCCTTCTTGAACAGAATCGCCGCGTTCCTTGCCTCCCGGAACCACGGCTGTGACTTTGGTAAGCTGTAATGATTCGACCCAGTGGCGGGCAAGGGAAGTACTTGCCGAAGGAACTACCAGGACGATGTCGCGGATCCGCGAGATTCCCTGGAATGCCGCGACGGCATGCGCAAATAAGGGCTTATCTCCCAGGATCCGTATTGATTTGGCGACCGGTCCTCCCAGGCGGCTTCCGCTGCCTGCCGCCACCACAATCGCCACGGCTTTAATCAGATCGGGTTGATTGGACCGGGCGTGAGTTCTTTGGCGGCGGGCCGTCATGTGCATCTCAGAGGATCAGCATGGAATCGCCATACGAAAAGAAGCGATACTTGTTGTGGATGGCGTGCCGGTACGCCTTCCAGACCAGATCCCGGTCCGAAAATGCACAGACCAGCATCAGCAACGTCGAGCAAGGCAAGTGGAAATTAGTCAGGAGATGATCGACCACCTTGAATTGATACGGAGGATAGATGAACTTGTCGGTCCAACCCGTACATGACTTGATGCCTCCGTTGAAGGTGGCGGCGGTCTCCAATGTCCGGGTGCTGGTTGTGCCCACGGCGAATACTCGTCCGCCATTCTCGATGACCTTATTCAGCCGCCTGGTGGACTCTTCCGAAACATCGTAGTATTCCGAATCCATGCGGTGGCGGGACAAGTCCTCGACCGTCACGGGACGGAAAGTCCCCAGTCCGACGTGCAGAACCAGGGGAATAACATGCACCCCTTTTTTTTCCACCTTCTTGATCATCTCAAGAGTGAAATGGAGACCGGCGGTGGGCGCTGCCACTGCTCCGGTGACCTCCGCATAGACGGTCTGATACCGAATTCGGTCTTCCGGCAGCGGCTCCCGATTGATATAAGGCGGCAGCGGAGGCAGACCGTATCGTTCGATGATCTTCTCGAAATCGCCTTCGTAGTGGAATCGAACCACCCGACCGCCTGACGTCGTGTTGTCGATCACTTCGCAGGTGACATTTTCCGCGACCGTAATGGTGTTCCCGGTCCGCACTTTTCGAGCCGGTTTGACCATTACTTCCCACAGGGACTCGTTGAGCTGCCGGAGGAGGAATACTTCGATGTCGGCGTCGGTCTTCTCTTTGTAGCCCTTCAAGCGGGCGGGGAACACTTTGGTGATGTTGATCACCAACGCATCGCCCTTCTTGATGTACTCCGGAAAATCACTGAACGTCCGATCTTCGAGCGTCCCGGACTCTCTGTCAATGACTAACATTTTCGCGCTATCGCGGGGACTTACCGGCTCTTGCGCTATCAAGCGCTCTGGCAAATTGTACTTGAAATCTGAAAGTCTCATCCTGTATTCTCTCTTTATGAACCAAGCGATTACACAATTCCCCCAGGTCTGGAAGAGCGCTCTTATGTTTGGCAAAGATAGGCGGCAAAAGTCTATTCAGTGGGCGCATCTCCTGATTCGAGAACCTTTCTTAGCGAAGCAACCAGCAGATTCTGAAGGTGCTTTATGTCTTCGATGCTCGAGATGATGACCTCCGCCAAGTCAAGAGAACCGCCAATATACTTCCTCACAGTAAAGCCTACAGCCAGTCCCTGAGCTTCTTCGGGAGAAATCCGCAATACTATCGAGCTCTTGCGAGGTCGGCAACGCAATCTGACAAACCACTTGGATGGTGAATCAAGATGTACGCTAAAATAATATACTCTGTCAGTATACGAGATCACGCTGGGATCCGGAACCGCATTGGAGACCATTTCCTTTATGAGATAGAAGGCCTTCAGTTCCTCCTCAGTCGTGACTACCTCTGGCTTCTCATCCCCCGCCTCTGGTATTGGCTCTTTTGCGAGTCTTTCAGATTTTGGCTCCTGTTTTTCCTGAGGCTTGGATATTACCTCAACGACACCTTGACTTACAAGTTCGACGATAACAGCGGATGTAGACTGTTTTACCAAGGGTCGGAAACGGTCGATGATTCTCTGGTTCACTTTCCCGCTATAGATTTTTCTTGTCAGGAACCCGATAAAATCGTCCGTTGGGTTCCGAAACATCACCCGCAGAATGCACTTCAAGTTGCTTAGATAAGCAAGTTCTTCTGCCAATTTAACTAGCGCCTGAACATCGAACTCGGCTTTGCGGAACTTTGCCAGGGCCTGCAGGTCTGTGTCCAAATAATTATCGAAATTGAACTCGAAAAAGGGCTCTGAGTCCATAATGTTGCGTCGTTTCAGGTCGCTGAAAAATTTATACACTATTCCATTGCTCAATATGCCAAATCTTACTTCTGCAGTTGCGTTGAAATATCTCGCTAACTGAGGCTCGTGATTGCCCAGTTCTTCACCGATTGGTTTTGCTTCAATAAATATGACAGGTTTACCATCCTTAAATAAAGCGTAGTCAACGCATTCCAGCTTACCGCCTGTTCTTTTGGCGAAGTCAGCTGAGTATTCTCCTACTACCTCACGTGGATCTTCGGTGTCATAGCCAATTAACCTAATAAATGGATTTATCAAGGAAGACTTAGTAGAAGCCTCACTCCTAACGTACTGTTTACGCTCCTTAACCTGTTGGGACAGCTTTTGTACATCGTCTGTAAATGACATCTTACACCCCACATTTAATTGGATTATTTGAATAATGGCGATTGTGGATTGCTTTGACCCGAGACGCCCACCAAATCGAATGCCCGTGCGGTGGCTTGCCTGCCCCGAGGCGTGCGCGCCAGATACCCTTCCTGGATCAAATATGGCTCGTAGATCTCCTCGATGGTATCTTCCGCCTCGCCCAAAGCTACGGACAAAGTTCCAAGCCCCACCGGTCCGCCTCCGAACTTCTGTACCAGCACACTGAGCAGCCGCTTATCCATCTCGTCGAAACCATTCGTATCAATTCGCATCATCTTTAGCGCCAAATCGGCGGTTTCCGCGGTGATGACGCCATTGCCCCGCACCTGCGCATAATCCCGAACTCGCCGGAGTAACCGGTTGGCGATCCTGGGTGTCCCACGTGACCTTTCCGCTATGGTTCTGCCGCCATCCCGTTCCATAGCCACATTCAAAATCCGCGACGACCGGCTCAAAATCCGCTCCAGTTGATCCGCGGTATAAAAGTCCAACCGATGCACAATTCCGAATCGGGAACGAAGCGGAGACGTCAGCAGTCCCGCTCTGGTGGTGGCGGCGATCAAGGTGAAATGCGGCAGTCGAAGCTGCACACTGCGCGCTTGTGGTCCCCGGTCGATGACGATGTCCAGCTTAAAGTCTTCCATCGCCGGATACATATATTCTTCGACCACCTTGGACAGCCGATGCACCTCGTCGATGAACAGGATGTCCCGATCTTTCAAGTTGGTCAGGAGCCCTGCCAGATCCCCGGGCTTTTCCAGGGTTGGACCGGTTGTGACCTTGATGCTGACGCCCAATTGCTTGGCAAGTACGTGTGCCAGGGACGTTTTCCCTAATCCAGGCGGACCATACAGAAGGCAATGATCGAGAGCTTCGCCCCGCTCCAAAGCCGCCTGGATGGTAATCTTCAGATTCTCTACGACGTGATCCTGCCCCACGAATTCCTCGAAATTAGTGGGGCGGAGGGTCAGGTCGAGTTCCCGTTCCTCGGGGAGCAAAACAGGGGACGAAACCCGAGAAGTTGGAAAATCGGCTGGATCATTGACAGACATGGAATATACTCTATCTAAAACGCCGTAAAGCCTGACGGATCAAATCTTCCAGATTGACATCGGGCATATCGTCCAGGCTGTCCTTCACGGCTCTTTCGGCTTGCAGTTTCGGGTAGCCTAAGGCGACGAGCGCATCCACTGCCTCCAAGAATCGACCGTCGCCGCCTGGGACCAGCAGTTCCTCTCGAGGGACCTCGGCTTCCACTTTATCCTTGAGCTCTACCAAGAGCCGCTGTGCCGTCTTTCGCCCGATTCCGGGGATTGCAGTTAATCGATCGACATCGCCTAACAGCACTGCCCGGTGGAATACTCCCGGCTGCACCGCGGAAAGAATGCTAATGGCTGTCTTGGGTCCGATCCCGGACACGCTGATCAGGAGGCGGAACAGTTTCCGCTCTTGCTCGGTGAAGAAGCCGTATAGTGCAAGGTCATTCTCATGATAGTGCAGGTGCGTCCATAACCTGACGACATGCCCCGGCGCCCCCAATTCGACGAACGTGGACATCGGAATCCTTAGATGGAATCCGATCCCGCCGTGCTGCAAGATCGCATCGGTGGGACGAGCCTCCACCAGCATGCCTTCCATGAACTCAATCATCGCTGATGCGTCATGTGAAAATCAGAGCAACGAGAGGAATGACATAATGCCACAGCAAGTGCGTCCGCGGCATCCTGAGGAATCCGAGCCGTGGTATCCAGAATGGTTCCGACCATGTACTTGACCTGGTTCTTGGACGCTGCCCCATTCCCCACGACCGACATTTTGACTTCCCGTGCGGCATACTCTGCCAGCGAAATCTCGTGCTCAGCCGCCGCCAGCAATGCGACAGCACGAGCATGACCAATCCAGAGAGCCGAGCGGGCATTTTTCCCCAGGAACACCTCTTCCACCGCCATCACATCCGGTCGAAATCGGTCTATAATTGTTTGAAGTTCGGCAAATATGGTTTTCAATCTTGTCGGAAGCGGTGCCTTCGGTGGGGTGTGCACCACGCCGAATTCCAATAGTCGGCTGTCGTGACCGTTCGTTTCGATGACACCCCATCCCAGGGCGATGGTGCCGGGATCGATCCCCAATATTCGGATGGATTCCACTTGGCTATTGCGCCCGTTCTAATAATGCGTCGTCGATGTCGAAATTAGAATACACCTGCTGCACGTCATCGTGTTCTTCCAATTCCTCCATCAAACTCAGTAGCATCGTGGCATTGGCGCCTTCTACTCTGACGAGGCTCTGAGGAACCATCGCCGTTTCGGCGGATTGAATTTGATATTTCTTCGCCAGGCTCTCCCTGACCGATTCCAACGCTTCCGGGTTGGTGTAGATGATATACTCCGCCTCTTCAGTGACCATGTCATCGGCGCCCGCGTCCAGAGCTGCCATCATCAACTCGTCCTCTTCCACGCCCTCCCTGGGAATGACGACCATCCCCTTGCGATCGAACATCCAATTCACGGACCCGGTTTCGCCCATGGATCCATTGCGTTTAGTCAGAATATGCCGAATCTCGCTGACGGTACGGTTGCGATTGTCTGTGGTAACTTCAATCAGCAGTGCGACGCCGCCCGGACCATAACATTCGTAACTCACTTGTTCGTAAGTGATGCCGGGCAGCTCACCGGTGCCGCGCTTGATCGCCTTTTCGATATTGGCGGCAGGCATATTGGCAGCTTTTGCACCTGCGATGGCGGTTCGAAGCCGCGCATTGGAAGTATCGTCACCCCCGCCTTCGCGAGCTGCAATCTGGAGCTCTCGAATCAAACGAGTGAACACTCTGCCGCGGGCAGCGTCCACTTTCTCCTTCTTGCGACGAATCGTCGCCCACTTCGAATGACCGGACACAGAACCACCTCCGAATATTCTTTAATGCCTTCTCACAATTCTCAGATTCTAAATATATAATATAACATATTTTTGCCCGATTTCCAAATGAAATATTTTCTTTGGACTGCGCAAGCTTGCGTGCGCCTTCAGCTCGACAGGCTTTGAGAGGTCATGTCAGGTTTCCTGTGCCGTCACACGCCCCCGTGTGACGGGATAACGATCATGGACATCTGGTGAGTGTGGTGTCAGGTGTCCTCACCTGACACATGGTCTGCAGTCTCCCAATCACGCATCCTTTCGATGTGCACTCACCCATTGCTTGATGTACTCGATCGGCTCTTGAGTTGTTGTTCCTGGACCGTAGAGTTTCCCCGTCCCCATAGATTCCAGTTCCCGCACCTCTTCTTCCGGGATGATTCCCCCGCCCGTCAGCAGTACATCGGACATCTCGTTTTTCTTCATCAGTTCCAGAATTCTGGGGAATACAGTCATGTGGGCTCCGGACAGGATAGAGACTGCGATGACATCCACGTCTTCCTGCAACGCTGCTTCAACGATCATCTCAGGCGTCTGGCGCAATCCCGTGTAGATCACCTCCATCCCGGCGTCCCGAAATGCCGCCGCGATGACCTTTGCACCCCGATCATGTCCATCCAAACCTGGCTTCGCCACCAGAACTCTGATTTTCTTTTCCATGACATTATCCTTTTTCCCAACATCGCCGCAATGTGGTCAGGGTTCCGCACCTGACCATGAAGACGATGCTGTCAGGTGGGGACACCCGACAGCACACTTGGTTTGTGTACCGGACCGTGATAACGGTGCTGTCAGGTGTGGAGACCTGACAGCACACCTGATCAAGATCGCTGGTGCAGTCGGGTGTCCCCACCTGACACGCATCAATTAAAAGAGCGAAGGCTCGGTATATTCCCCGTATTCTTCTCTCAACACTCGCACCATCTCGCCCAGAGTCACATAGGCATGGGCGCAATCGACAAAGAATTGCATCGTATTCAAATCCTTGCGTACGGCGTCTCTCAGATTGTCCAGCGTCTCCTGAACCCGCTTGTCATCCCGTTTCCGGCGCACTTCCATCAGATTTGTCTTCTGCTCCTTCTCGATCCGGGGTTCGATCTTCATGATTGGAATGTCGATCCGTTCTTCTTCATCGATGTAATCGTTGACCCCCACGATAATCCGTTCCTTCTTGTCGATTTCTTGCTGGTACTTGTATGCCGCCTTGGCGATTTCCCGCTGCGGAAATCCCTTCTCGATCGCTGCAATCATTCCGCCCATGGCTTCGATCTTCTCGAAATATTCCTCGGCTCCGCGTTCCATTCGATTGGTCAGATCCTCCACATAATAACTGCCTCCCAGAGGATCGATGGTGTTTGCCACTCCGATCTCACTGGCGATGATCTGCTGGGTGCGGAGCGCCAGCTTTGCGGCTTTTTCGGAGGGGAGGGCATGCGTTTCGTCCATGGAATTGGTGTGGAGAGATTGCGTCCCGCCCAATACCCCAGCCAATGCCTGAAATGCCGTCCGCATCAGGTTGTTTTCCGGCTGTTGAGCAGTCAGGCTGCATCCGGCGGTCTGGGTGTGGAATCGGCACAGCCACGATCTGGGATCCTTGGCGCCATACTTGTGCCTCATCTTCTTTGCCACAATTCGTCGGGCAGCTCGGAACTTCGCAATCTCCTCGAAGAAGTCCAGATGCGAATTGAAAAAGTGAGAAAGCCTTGGCGCGAATTCGTCCACATCCAACCCTCGTGCCATCGCCGCTTCCACGTATGTGAATCCGTCCATCAAGGTGAAAGCAAGCTCCTGGACCGCGGTGGAGCCCGCTTCTCGGATGTGGTATCCGGAAATCGAAATGGTGTTCCATTCCGGCAATTCCTTGGTGCCGAATTCGATGGTGTCGACCACCAGCTTCATGGACGGTTCCGGCGGGAAAATGAACTCTTTCTGTGCAATATATTCCTTCAGGATGTCGTTCTGAATCGTCCCTCGAAGCTGTCCCCGTTTGAACCCCTGGTTTTCCGCCGCTGCGATATAGAACGCCCATAGAATCGCTGCCGGAGAGTTGATGGTCATGGAAGTAGATACTTCCCCCATCGGAATCCCATCGAACAGCACTTCCATGTCGCGAAGCGAGCACGCCGCCACTCCGCATTTCCCGACCTCGCCCAATGACCAGGGATCATCACTGTCGCGTCCCATCAATGTCGGCAGGTCGAACGCCACTGAGAATCCCGTTTGCCCTTTGTTCCACAGGAAATGGTACCGCTTGTTGGTTTCCTCGGGAGTGGCGAATCCCGAGAACATCCTCATCGTCCATAACCGTCCGCGATACATGTTCCGGTGGATCCCTCGCGTGTACGGGTATTCGCCTGGAAATCCGATGTCTGTTAAGTAGTCAGTGCTATCGAGAGTGAGAGGGCTCGCCAGGGGTTCCACGGGAACGGAGGAAGTCGTCATGAACTTGACCTTTCGCTCTCTACATTTTTCGCGGTAGGCCTTGTACCACTGCTCGTGTCTTTTCCTGATCTCATCCGAATTTGTACTCATGGTCTGTGCTCCATCTGAACCCGCGACGGGGAATCAAAATGTGGATTCCGCCAGAGTAAGTGCGCTAACGGTGGAATTCCTTCTGAATGACACTACCAGTCCTCGAATCGAATGTGATGACGTATCCGAGCCCGTTGCTCTGAACGCGCCACCAATACAGAACCTCTCCGTCCTGACTGACACTGAAAGCTGCTGCGCCTAACTGATCGGGCTGATTCTGATTCACCACCAGCCCTTGAGCGTTTGCAGTCGGAATAATCTGAGGGACCCTGCAAAATCTGGCTCCCAGCAAGATTCCGAGTGCCAGAATCGCCACGATCGATATCGCTACGAATATGATGTGCGTGAGTCGCATGGTATTTCTCCTTGGACGCATGATGTACTAACGTAAGAGAATTCCCTTCTTGACCGATGAACCTGCCGGCGTGCTCAGGACAAATAGGTAGACTCCGCTTCCAACTGGATTCCCATTCCGATCGACTCCTTCCCACCGCACTTGATGATCACCTGCAGATGCTTGTCCGTCGAACAACACAGTCATTAATTGCCCAAGTGTGTTGTACACGGCAAGCTTTCCAGCTGCGGAGTTAGGGAGGTTGAAATCGACGACGACGGATGCGTTGAATGGGTTAGGATACAACTCCTTAAGCCCGTAACTGAACGGAAAGCTTGTTCCTACGTTCTCGACCGACGAGCCAGTGGACTGGAAACTCTGTTCTTGAGCCCAGCCGGACCGTAGGAGTCCTGCATCCACAGTCTGCACGCTCCAGTAGTAAGTGCCTGCCGCAAGGTTGTGAAGTGTCTTGGTGCGCGCATGCCACATCAGACCGAACGAGGGGTGGGTGTTTCCGGGTCCTATTTCGGAATAGACCACGTCGGCAAGACCGGGAGCCGTACCCACTCTTAGATTGTACGTCAACACATTCGTGGGTGATTCGGCATCGGCTCCGTCTCCCCAGCTCAAGACAATCAAGTTGCCCTCCTCGACCGCGTTCAATGAGGCAGGCGACTGAGGTGTTGCATTCGGCGTCTGAATCAAATTCTGGTAAAGATAGACGTGTGATGCCCAGCTGGCAGTCACAAGATCCAAGTCCCCGTCGCGGTCGATGTCCCCCAACGCAACGCCCATAGTACTTGATGCCATCGCCGATGACCAGGGGGGGACCGGATTCAACCCAGATCCAGTGTTCTCAAAGATCACGTCGCCATCGCTGGGATCCTCGGTGCCGCACACTACGTCGATATCGCCGTCGTTATCGACGTCCCCCGCCGCAATCTGCCATACCCTGAATTCGATGGTTGATGACCAGGACGGAGACGTCTCAAATTCCCCATTGCCCAGGTTGAAATAGACTCTGACCGGCGCATCATACGTCCCCTCTACCAGGTCGAGCCATCCGTCAGCGTTAATGTCCGCGAACGCCACCGATAGTGTCCCGTCGCTCAGATATGACGTCCAATGCGCCCAATTCTCCAACATGCCGTTGGAAGAACGGTAGATGCGATCGTGATCGTTAAATGACCCGATACAGAGATCGATGCTACCGTCGTTGTCGACATCGCCCCAGGCACAACAGTAGTCCTGTCCGCCGGTGATATTCCAACTGGGCAGGACTCCCAGCGGTCCGGACAGGTTGCGGAATAGTGCGCTGCCCTGTTCCGGCTGCTGTCCACTATTATTGGCGGCGAGCAAGTCTGCGTAGGCGTCCTGGGTAACCCATGCCCATCCCACGTCCATAGTCACGCATTGAAACATTGACTGCCAGGTGGGCTCTGACTCCAGAACTCCGCCGGAATTCCCGTAATATGCGCCACCGTTGCTGTCGGCAACCGCTACGTCCAGATCCCCGTCTAAATCCGCATCCGCCATGTCCGCCGAGTAACAAGGGAAAGGTGGATCCTGAATCCACGACGGGTCAGCTTGAAACTGCCCACTGACGTTGGTGTACACGCGATCCCGTCCTTCAAAACCGCCCCCGGACCGACTTGGTGAATATATCTCCGGGTATCCGTCTCCGTTCAAATCTCCCAAAGCGAGCCGTTGCCTGCCATCGCTGTCGTTGGAATGCCACGACGGGAGTGTCTCCAGAAAGATGTCGTCCATACCCAGGGGTTGAGCCATCGGACCGCTGGACACGGTCTGGTGCTGGATAGTATCTGACACATTTTGGAGCTGCCCTGACACGAGCCCAGTGGTCAGAGAGAGACACGCCAAAGCGGCTACAACCTCGAACCGACGCCGCCTTGACAGATGCCCGATGCTCGTCGCCGTGTGAAGTTCCGAATGTATATTGGACATGCTATTTCCCTCGGGAAGGATTCGAAGGATTCGAAGACTTCGCTTCGTGGATCACGCTCTGGATTAAGCGCTCTGAAATCCGATACGGCGAATCCTGTTCGTCAAATCTTTGCACGAACTGTTTCGTCCGATCTTCCGTCCAGAACAACTGCAGGACCGCGTCCTCGACCACGCGGCGATACTTCTGCAGCAGCTTCTGGCGGCGCTGCGTTGCCAACTCGCCCGACGTTTCCAGATACTGCCGGTGGTTCCGAATTTGGGCAATGATATCGTCGATGCCCTGATTCTGCGTCGCCACCGCTCGGATGATGGGTGGATTCCACGGCTTGGAATCCCGTTTCAGTTCCAGGATGGCTTCGATCTCCATCAAGGTCCGGTCGGCGCCGGGGTGATCCGCCTTATTCAACACGAAGAAATCGCCGATCTCCATCAAACCCGCCTTCATTGCCTGAATTCCGTCGCCCGATTCCGGCACCAACACCACCACGGTCGTGTCGGCGTATTGGACGACCTCAAGCTCCGATTGCCCTACGCCCACGGTCTCGAAAAAAACGAGGTCTTTTCCGAACGCATCCAGCAAGTCACCCACATCGCCCGCTGCGCGCGACAGCCCTCCCACGGAACCACGCGTGGCAAGGGATCGGATAAATACTCCTGGATCCAGTCCGATGCCGCTCATTCGCACTCGATCGCCCAGGAGCGCACCGCCTGAAAACGGACTGGTCGGATCCACCGCGATCACGCCTGCCGAGAGTCCGGATTTCCGGTATTCCGACACCACCGCATTGACTATGGTGGATTTTCCTGCCCCGGGAGGTCCGGTGAATCCGATTCGATAAGCTTTTCCGATTCGGGGATAGATTGCATCCAGGATTCGAGGCAGCTGGTCATGGCGGTTTTCCACCATGGAAATCAACCGCGCCAGCGCCCGTCGATCTCCCTGTTCATATCTCAATAGGAGATTGTCGATCTCGGGCATGTATCTTTCGGAATTGCCTTCAGAAATTCCACGACTGAAGGGATTGGGTCAAGATCACGCACCAGCATCGCCCGATGCCATTTCCCGTCATCGTGACCATATTCCCAGACATTATCGACCCGAAACAAAGCAAGAGTCGGAACTCCTAACGCCACCGCAAGGTGCATCGGACCGGTATCTCCGGAAACCACGGCGTGGCAATGGTCGAGGAATGCCCACAACTCTTCCACCGGTCCGTCAAAGACTGCCGTCTTGAGTGCCGTGAATCCTACAAACTTCGCAGCCAGCCCCACTTCTCCGGGACCCAAACCGATTACGGGTATCAGAGCATTCGAGAAGGTGGACGCAATTGCTCTGGCAATCTCGCGCCAGAAGCCGCTATTCCACTGCTTGTCGTGTCGTCCTCCTGCCCAGATCAGGACTACCCGCGCATCGCTATCCAAATTGGAGCGTCCCCAGACTCGTAAGTGTGCGTTGCGGTGACGATCGGGCAATGGCAGGGACATCTCCAGTTCGGCGGAATCGCGCCGCCATGGAGCAAGCAGCGCAGTCATGGCTCTGGCATAATGCAATCGGCGGGACGCAGGGCACAACACGTTCAAGAATACGTCGGCGTCGCCTCGGTCAAAGCCGACTCGAAATGGAGCCTTCGACAGATATGTCAATGATGCGTTATTTAACGAAACCACCTCGGGGTGACCGCATTCAAACGCCACATCCCAGCCCCCCTTGCCCAGTTGTCTCACGAACGGCAGCCATTTCCAGGGATGTCGCGCCAGCTCCCGGTGACGGTAGATAAATCGATCGGTGATTTCGGGAACGCCGGTGTAGAGTTCCGCGAGTGTCGCCCCCAACAGCGCTGTTATATCAGCCTGGGGAAATGTGTGTCGCAGCCCTTTGATGAACGGAATTTGCAGTACCAGATTCCCGATCCGATTGTCCTGGCGGACCACCAGGATCTTCCGGATTTTGTCCGGATCGATCTCAGTGGGCTGGCGCCGCCCGCCGTGAATCACGACTCGCAGCGTCTGTCGCAGCAAGCGTTTCCCCAATAGTTCCAGCTGCTTCACGGCGCGGCAATTTCCACGCTTTCGGAACTATCGCGGAATTGCAGATCATACAGCCGCCGGTACAATCCCCCATCCGCCAACAATCTGGAATGGGCGCCCTGTTGCACGATGCGCCCATGGTCCAGTACTACAATCCGATCCGCCCTTATGATAGTGGATAAGCGATGTGCAATCACGATGGACGTTCTGCCCTCCATCAATTTTTCCAATGCCTGCTGCACCTGCAATTCCGATTCCGTATCTAACGATGACGTCGCCTCGTCCAGAAGGAGGAGCTTCGGGTTCGCCAAAATCGCTCGGGCAATGGCGATGCGCTGCCGCTGCCCGCCTGACAATTGGATCCCGCGTTCCCCGATGGAGGTCTCATACCCGTTCCCCAATTCCTGAATGAAGTCATGGGCATTAGCTTGCCGAGCCGCTTCGACGATTTCGTCGGGCGTTGCATGCCATCTGCCGTATCGGATGTTGGACTCCACCGTCCCGCTGAACAAGATGACCTCTTGCGGTACCAAAGCCATCTGGCGACGAAGCGAATCTCGCCGGATGCCTCTGATGTCTTCGCCATCGATCAGAATCGCGCCCTGGGTGACATCGTAGAACCGAGGAATCAGTTGCACCATCGTGCTTTTCCCGGCGCCAGACGGTCCGACCAGCGCCACGGTTTCGCCGGGCTGAATCTCCAGCGAAATGCTTCGCAGCACCGGAAGGTCGGCGTTGTATTCAAACGTGACGTTCCGGAATTCGATCTTGCCGTGAGGGAACATGACGTCTCTGCCCTCGGGCTCGCCCGCACCTTCCGGCACTTCGTCCAGAAATTCGAAAATCCGCTGTGCCGATGCCAGCGCCCGTTGCAGAGTAGTGGTGGTGTCACCCAAAGTCTTCATGGGCTTATAGGCGCTGGTGATCAACCCGATGAGCACTGTCAGTTCCCCGATGGACAGCGCCCCGCCCACCAGCAAATACCCGCAGAACACCACGACCACCACCGTGCCCACCATACTCACAATTTCGTTGACCGGCTTCATGACCGCCACCTGGCGCACCGACTTCATAGCATGACTGTAAGTGTCCCGCGTTACTCGTTCGAATCGGTCAATCTCCACGTCCTCTCGTGAGAAGGCTTTCACGATACGGATTGCGGACAGTTTTTCGCTCAATATCGCCGAAAGATCCGCAATGTCTTCCGCGACCTTGCGGCTGTATAATCGAATACGTTTGCCAAAGAACTGAATCACACCGCCGGAGATCGGGAATATCAGCAGAATGAACAGGGTGAATTTCCAGTTGATCAGGATCATCGCCACCAGAAATACGAAGGACATGATGATCGATTGGAAGATCCAAACTGACGCACTGATCGATTGATCCAGATTCGTGACATCATTGGTGACTCTTGCCAATACTTCCCCGGTTCGGCGTGTGTCGTAAAATGCGATGGGCAGTCGTAGCAATTTCCGGAATAGATCGTTCCGGATGGTCATCAACACTTTCTGAGCCACCGAGGACACCAGGTATTCCTTGGCATAGACGAAGAATACCTTGACCAGAATGATCCCCAGCACCAGCGCTGACGCGACAAGCATCCAGTTCAACGCCTGCGTAACGGAATGAATCGAGACGTTGTATAGATGGATGCCTTTGACCGTCTGTTCGAAATCCACCGCCAGGGTGCCGGTCTGCCTGAGAGAGGACTCGGTGCGGCTGAACAGGTCAACCAACCGTCCCAATATCAAGAGCACGAGGGTATCGCAATTGCCAATGACGAACGTGGCAATCACGCCGACCAGCAGTCGAGCCCGATGGTTTCTGAAATACGACAGCAGCCGTCGTGATGTTGACTCAGGCTTGTCCAAGGTATTTCCGTTTGAAATCATGGATGTCGTGGATCACGAAGGCTTTGCCTTCTTGACTGCAATCCTTGCGTTTTTTGAAGACCGTCAAGGAGCGTGAGACCGTCTCTCGGGAAGTGCCTGCGATGTTCGCAAGGTCTTTGTGGCAGGGGAGACGGGGAATGGTAACGCTGCCCAAGTGCATTGTGCCTGTTTCTTCCGCGACATGGGTCAAGGATGCCGCGACGCGAGCTTGCGCGCTCCGCGTGCCCAGGTTATGTATCCGCCAATCAGAAAACCGGAGGCGTGCCGCCAACTGCCGGATCATTGCCATCGAGATTTGCGGGCTGGTCCGCAATACCTCCATGAAGTCTGCCCGGCTCATCACGTACAATTCGACGTCCCCCAACAAGGTGACATTGGCGTTGAGCACCTTTCCGTTCAGCGCACTAAGCTCGCCGAAAAAATCTCCCGCGTCCATGATTGCCAGTGTCATTTCGCTTCCGGTATCGGTCAGCCGGGAAATCTTGACTCTCCCTTTTGCGATGACGAAAAAACTGCCCTCGTGATTGTCATCATAGAGGATGAGACTCTGCCGTCGGAATCGCTGAACCTGAAATCGCTGAGCCAATCGTGTCAATTCCTCGGTGGACAGTCCCTCGAAAAGCGATACACGCGAGAGAACGTCAAGCATTGCGGTTACGGGAGTCGTCAATGATATTCCTCACCTGCGGCAATAGAAAAACGCCATCCAGATTTTCCTGCCCCAGAATTCGAGCGATATGGTGCAGTCGCTCGCTGGCGGTGGCATTCTTCTGGATGAAAATCAAGCGCTGACCGGATTTTCGGCAATGATCGCTCTGGAAATCACCCTTTTCGTAACGGATTTCCCATCCCAATCTGTCCGCCAGTTGTTCGAGTTCCTGGAGCAGAAGACTGGTCTTCATCACAGGTACTTATCGGCTTTTTTCTTCAGCAAGGCTTCCACAACCTTCTTGACGTCCTGAGCAGCCTCACGACTGCAAACCAACGTGGCATCCGGCGCGGAAATCACTACCAGATCTTTGACCCCCAGTACTGCCGTGAGACGATCAGGGGAGTCGATCAGACACCCTTCCGAATCGATGATCAATGTCTCGCCTCGTGTTGCATTTCCGGCAGAATCTTTTTGCGATATGCGGTACACTTCCTCCCAACTTCCGACGTCACTCCATAAGAAATCACCCCGCACCACGCAGACTCGACTGGCATGTTCCATAACCCCATAATCGATAGAGATGGACTTGATGGATCGGTACACCTGTTCCAATGTCTCCGTCCACTGCTTGGTTCCGATTGCCTTGTCCAATTCCCGCAGTCCCATATAGAGTTCCGGCAGGTGCTCCTCTATTTCTGCGATGATCCGATCCGCCGTCCACACAAAAATACCGCTGTTCCACAAGAAGTCCCCGCTTCTCAAGAACAGTTTCGCGGTAGCCAAGCTTGGCTTTTCTGCGAAGGTCTTCACATGATAGACCTGCTTGTCTCCGGAATCGAGCGCTTGGTTGTATTGAATATAACCGTATCCGGTTTCCGGGCGCGTCGGCTGAATTCCGATGGTGACGAGGCATTGGCTTTGCACCGCCTGATCCGACGCGACCTTCAAACACTCCAGGAATTTTTCGTCCTCCGTAATTCGATGGTCAGCCGGAAGCACGATCATGACCGCTTCCGGATCAATTTTCCGCAGTCGAATCGCTGCCAATCCGATGCAGGGAGCGGTATTCTTGCCCGTCGGCTCCACGATGAATTGCCCATCATCGAGCTCTGGAAGATGCGTCTTAAGAATCGCCTTCTGGTCTGCGTTAGTCACAACCCAGGTGTTTTCGAGGGGGATCATGGGTCTGATACGCCGAACTGTTGCCGTGAGCAGTGGGGTGTCGTCGACGATCTTCAGAATTTGTTTGGGAGTATCTTTGCGGCTTTTCGGCCAGAATCGCATTCCGATGCCGCCTGCCATTATAACGCCATGTATCATTGTTTTCCTTTTAGTGAATCCGAAGTCTCAGAATGAAACAAGACTGCCTGCCTCGCCGGCAAGGCGATCGTAACACCCGCCGTCTCCCAGCGAGATCGCACCGTCACCGTATCCGGATATACCGCAAAACGTTCCGAAAGAACGAATGGATACGGCGAACCATAACTGTAAGCGCCCGACCAATCCTCGTCCCGGAATGCCTGGATACGATACTTTCCCGGCAGCAGCCATCTCAATCGAAAATCCCCAGGTCCGATGATCTGCCATTGCTCGTGCCATTGGCTGTTGACCATATCTAACCGATCGGCTTCGATGAAAATACGACCGAGGGCACTTGCAACCGAGTCTTCGACCGTTCCGTGGATCTCCCCCAGCGTATCCCGTGACACGATAAAGAATCCAAAATACACCGTGCTATCGGCTCCGGCATTGCCGAACCAATCTTGTATCATAGGCAAGCGCAGGTAGGCGGTGACATTGATTCCTGGCATGGAGTCGCGCAAAGCCGCAATCAGAAGAAGTCCGTCGATGTGCCAGTCGAAAGTTAGAGGCTCGCCGATTGCACCGGTGAACGAAAGGGCACTGGAATCCGCGATAATCTCCTCATTGAAAATCAGTCGGATGTTTGGCTTATCAGGGACGTCCCGCGATCGATCCGCGGGAACGATCTGCAGAAGACGGGGTCCCAGAGTATCCGGGACGCTGCTTCCTTCGAAAACCACGGAATCCGGCAGGTTAGGATTCTTGTTGTTGTCCAAGAATCCTTTCCCCCACAAAAAGTACCTGTGACCGTCAGTCTGCGGCTCTGTCACCACGCTCCAGGACAGCGAATCCGAAGGATCCGGAAAAACAGCTTGCACTGCCAAAGTCACATCCGAAGAATCGCGGATTGACACTTGTCCCAGCGCCGAGTCAACTGTGACGGGCTTGGAGAAGCGGATTGTCAGATGATGCTGGTCCATGGCTCTGACCGAAACCAGCCGAGCGCCCGTGGTGTCCAGAAGCGACATCATCATGTTGACCCCATACGCGATATTGTCTTGAATCGCCGTCACATCCAAAAAAGCAATACCGATGCGGTCCTCGTTGGGGTCCCATTTTCGGTTTCGGCGGCGGTCGTTAATGCCAAAGATCCGATACGAAGCCTCCCTCAAATGTGTCAATTCGAAAATCCCGGCTTCGTCCGCCTGCGTCACATAATCGGGACCGGTCGCTTGCGGATCCGGGTCGGGATTGCTGCTCAAATCGTACGCCCAGACTTGAGTTCCGGTCAGGTCGGAATTATCGTAGATTCGCCCGGAAATCGCAGCTCGATCCAGATGATCGCCGGTCGAGAATGCCAGCGTGAAGGCAGTGGGCAGTGGATTGCCTCGCAGATCCTTGATTCCTGTGCCCATCGTAATCACATACGTCATGTTTTCCCGAAGCGGTTGGGGAAACACCAGGCGAACTCGTTTCCCCTTCCATTTGAAGCGAACCGTACCCTCGGGAAACGGCGAGATGAATGTGGCGGCTTCCACTAAAGCCCGGTCCACATATTCGTCGAATTGGAAGACTGGCTGAATGTCACACGGAATCCCGATGGAATCCGCCGTCGGGACTGTTGACAGAATGATGGGACCGCGTTGATCCTCCGGTCCACCTGGCGGAAGTCCCTGCTTGGCGCACGACAGGAGCACCGTCCAGACAAGGATTAGCCCAATGCGAACTGCTGGTTGGATTTGACACCTGACCTAATTCTTCTTTAACTTACAATTTAACAAATTTTCGACCTGAAGTCAACGCATTTCCTGACTTTTATCGTGGTAGGCGCTGTGCCCGCGTCTCTCCCACTCCCGCTCAATTTTGTGAGCAAATAGCTGCTCCGATGGCACTTAAAGTTTCTGAATTTTCCTCTTGACAATGCGTCTAATTTTGTTTATAATCCATCTGGCATGGAATGGCCTCCCTCTCGTTGTCAGGGGTACCGATCCTCGGGGCAATCCCACTTTTTCCACTCGTCCCAGAAGCGCCCGACAGTCATCTTGATCGTCAATTATTTGGTTCTCATATTAGAAAGGGGACTTGGTATGAGATTCAAATGCATCACAGGGTTCGTTGCTTCATTTTTGGCATTAGCTCTCGCTGCGTTCGCTCAAGACACTCTCCGAGTGGATACCCTCTATTATATTCAGGCGATTCCGGTAAATGTCTCTCCATATCGCGTGCGGGTGGATGTGCGAGGGTTCGTCAGTCATTTCATTCTCGACCAGAGATACGGAGGAAATATTGCCGACACCTCTCTGAGCGTAGCCTTTGCATACGAAGTTCCAGGGTCGTCTCCACCGGAACCTATCTGGGACGTCCCACCGTCTCAAATCACCGCAGACATGCGGGAGCCGGGATCGGATTCTTCATTCACCTGATCTTTCTTTATTGGTCCAGGATCGCGAACCGGGACATCTTATGGCTGGGTGGAACTTTGCCACTACGAAGGGGGATTCTATGGTCCCTCCTGGTGGTACCAGTGGATCACTTTGGCGAGGTGGGGTTATGACTACACAGTGACTGCCTCACCGGGAGAACTGGACTCACTGCCGGTCGATTTCGATTTCTGCGACGCCAACTTCGATTCACTGCCCACAAACTATGTGATCGGTTTCGAGGATACACTGTATATAAGGATTTCGGTTCCACTGCCTGAATCTGTCAATCCTTATGCACACTGCGCTTTGATGTGCGAACAAGCTCAGACCGATACCTTCTACTACGATATTCCGGTGGACTCCCTCAATGAGTCAGTGGCGAAGGGAAAGGTCTTTCCCGCAAAAACTTTGGGAGGCGACACCCAAGTTCTGCACGGTTTTTCCACGATTCACGGATACACGTTCAAAGGCGACAGCATCTATGGCGAAGATTGGGTCGATGTAGGACAACTCTACATCATCGTCCGAGGCACCACCCCCGGTACCATTTCGAATTCGTTTCTTTCCACCAACCAACTGGAATTCGAAGCCGTCACCCGGAGCCACTCCGGGAATACAGTCACGCCGAGCAACAATTCAATCATCTGGGGCACCATTGCCCTGAACGACACCAGTGGGTTTCTCTCACCCGACAGTGGGAGAGGGCGTATCTTCCATTCGATTCCTAATCCCAAGAATGCGCCATATACTCGTGGGGAAGCGCTGGCTTACAAGTGTTCTTGCAGCGTCAATTATTCCGGCGTCGGCGCTCAGGACTGGGTAATCCTCAGACAGGATGAGCGGGACCAATTGATTCAAGAATACATCGACTCTCAGAAGTCCAGGACTCCTCTAAGGCAGCAATTCCGTTTTTCGATGGGATCGTACGTATTCCCTGACCATGAGCTGCGTTCCTCAGACTACTCCTGTTTCATGTTCTCACAGGAGCTCTTGGACGCGCTGGTAGCGACTCGCTTTAGTTACGGGCATGTGCTCCACGTCCACGAATTTGACGACGCGTATCGAGCCTACTTGTCACCCAATATGTTGTTCACGACGAAACCAGTTGGGGGAGGTCAGCCAAGCTATTGGGAGGAACACCGCGAGTCGCCGCATCTTTATGGAAATGCTACCGACATCGAAGTGGAAGACATCGATCTGGACGGTCTGTTCAAGGACGATTGGGACACCCTTGCGGCTGTGATGCGCACGCAGGGCATCGAGCCCGTGAACATGGGTGATAGTACCTACATACACGCAGAGTTAGGGGCTACCCAAACGTCGATGGTCTCGGTGGACATGACGCCCGATACGGTTGAACCGGGTTGGGGACTGAGTCGATACTATCGCCAGCAGGAGCAAGGAGAGCCTAGCGCCGTTAGAACCTGCTTGTGCACGCAGGGAAGGCAATTTTCCATTTCGGGTAGGATCGACACCAGTCTGGCGCAAAACGGTCAATTCGACGGACATGTCACCCTGAGGGTGGACGAGGTGCCATTCTCTGGCGGATGGGGTTTAACGGGACGCCCTATGATACACGATCCTGTTCCCTCGGTAATCTCCAGTTCTGAATTGACCCACAATCTTGGGGAGTTCCGTGATATTACGTACCGGGACACGTGTGAGTGGGGAGGCGAGATTCAGCTACATGCGTATTATTCAGATGGGGTATTCTCCTATGATGGGGCTGACACCGTTTCCTTGACCTTGGGCTTCGTGGTTGATCTGGAACGCGCCTACCAACCTGCCCCATCGATCTTCCTCTACACTGGTGCCGTTAGTCCCGCATTTCACCGCAACCATTATATCGACGGAGATTACAGAGTTACGTATAGGCAGATTGTGAACGACTTCAGAACGAGAGTGCTCGAAGCCGGTCTTGACATCCCCGTCGTCTATGGAAATGATATTTCCTTGCAGGACGGCGGGCGATTCGACTGCCAACCACCCTGGTGGAGAGGCAAGAGTCATATCTTTCACAGATGGGGCTGCGATGCGGATATGCAATACGCTGGTTGGGAGTACAACTCACAGATATGGGATATCATGCGCGATGTGATTAGTCGGAATAGCGGACATGCTCCGCAGAGAGAACGGAGATGTTTCCATATATATTTTGACTGCAGGGCCGGGTGTAACGCCGAATAGCAATTTTGAGGTGAGCCATGAGTGCTAAGTTCCTGTGTTCTTGCTTGTTAATAGCATCCGCCTTTCATGACGCTTCTGGAACAGGGAAGGCGATCTCCGGCGGAATTCCTCAGGGGAATCAGATCGTTGACTTCGTTCAATATATCAACAAAGGGTCGCCATATTTTGACTTGGAAGAGGCTTCTGTGATTGCGGAAATAGACACGACTGACCACTCCCTCACGATTTTTGCGCCGCTAATTGCCCCACCAGAGTCTCTATATATCCGCTTTATACCGGGTAATTTGTTCACTGCGCAGCTTTCCGCAGAAGTTGCCTGGGACGAGGAGAGCCAGAAATATCAGTATCACTATGGAATATTTTCAGATCCAAGGTCGGTTTCTTCGATTTGGCAATTCGAGATAGTGTGGTGGAATGACTATGAGCAAGTGTTTGTCCCAGAAGGCTGGTTCGCTGGGGCTATACACTCCACCTTGCAGTCAAGACGAGTCAACTATTGGGACAGTGGTCTCGATAACCGGATCGGAGCTGGAGACAGCATCTCGGGGATAGGGTACGAAAGCTATGGTCCCCCCGTTATCACTCCGTTTGAAATATGGGGGGAAATAAAGGATATGGACGTGATGGGTGATGACGAGTATTTTGGCTCGATATGCAGCGGAATCATGGACAAATATCGCGGCGTCCGAGGTCATACGGTTGCTGCGTGGGTTGCCCCTGAACTGATCGAACCTGTTGATTGGTTCGACAAAATATGCGATGTGGTAATCCTGGTGAACGAAGGCTACTTGAGTAGAGAAACCGAGGAGGCGATCTATCCTGTACTATACGGTCTATCCGAGGAATTCCAACTCACGGAGAATCAGAAACTGAGCAAGCTGGAAGAGGAGGTCAATTCGGCTCTCAATGCTCTGGAACCATACCGTGAGCAGATGGAGCCGGAAGCGCAAGCCTTCATTTTTGAAAATCTGAGATATATTCTTCGTCACCAGGACATCGTCAAATTCAAAGAGTATCCGTAGGCGATTTTAGATGGATGCACTTATCCTATTGGTATACATGGTTGCCCTTGTATTTTCTGCTGATTCTTTTGCAAGGGGCAAACCCATCTCTGGTCGGATCCCCCAAGGAAACCAGATCGTGGATTTTGTTCAGTATATAAACAAGGGTTCGCCATATTTTGACTTGGAACAGGCCCCGGTGATTGCGGAAATAGACAAGAGTGACCACTCCCTAACGATTTTTGCGCCGTTGATCGCTCCCAGAGATTCACTTTTCATAAGATTCGTCCCCAGCAATCTATTCACGGCTACCTTGTCCGCTGACGTCTCATGGAACGAGGCAACGGGAACCTATCGATACAATTACTCCATAAGTTCGGAGTCAGGGTCGATCACACCCATTGGGTATTTTCAAATAGAGTGGTGGAACGACTACAAAGAAGTGTTAGTGCCCGAAGGCTGGACAGCAGGGAACATAGACACAAGACGAGTCAATTACTGGTCGAATATTCTGCACCATGAGATAGTCGGTGGGGACTCTCTTTCCGGTATTGGTTACGAGAGTTATGGCCCGCCGCGACTGACCGCTTTCGAAATCTGGGGAACCATGAAAACGATTGATCAGCAGGGTGATGACGAGTATTTCGGCTCAATTTACAGTGGCATTTCGACAAAATATCGTGGGGTGAAGGGACGCACCGTTGCTGCGTGGGTTGCCCCTGAACTGATTGAACCTGTTGATTGGTTCGACAAAATATGCGATGTGATAATCCTGGTGAACGAAGGCTACTTGAGTAGAGAAACCGAGGAGGCTATCTATCCTATACTATATGGTCTCTCCGAAAAATTCCAACTCACGGAGAATCAGAAACTGAGCAAGTTAGAGGAGGAGGTCAATGCTGCCCTCGTTACTCTGGAACCGTACCGTGAGCAGATGGAGCCGGAAGCGCAAGCCTTCATTTTTGAAAATCTGAGATATATTCTTCGTCACCAGGACATCGTCAAATTCAAAGAGTATCCGTAGGCTATAAGCAATACTGCCTAGGTGATAGAAGGGGGTCAGTTCCGCCTCTCGATGGGATCGTCCTATTTCTCTGATCTGGAACTGAAATCCTCCGATTATTCATATTTCTTGTTCTCCGAGGACCTGCTGACCGGATTGGTGCTTTCCGAGATTGCTTATGGCTATCCCTTGCAGGTCCATCAGTACAACGACGATTATCGGGCGTATCTATCGCCAAACAGGCTATACAAGACCAAACCTCCAGAAGGGCAGCCAACGTATTGGGAAGACAATCCGGAGTCCCCGCATATCTACGGAAGCGCCGCTGACATCCAAGTTGTTGATCGCAACTTAAACGGCAGTTATCAAGATGATTGGGACACGTTGGCGGCAATCATGTTATCGCATGGCATCAATCCCATTGACATGGGCGACACTACCTACATCCATGCTGAGGACTCCTCGGCTTTTCTATCTTCTCTGGTAACGATAGTTGTCAATCCAGATACAGTAGAGCCCGGAACTGGTGCCGATTATGTCAGCAGGCCCAATATTGTCAGGCAGTGTTCGGTTCATGTTGCAATTGACGCCTCGCTGTCACCATATTCCGGCAACGTCCAGCTCCGAGTGGAAGAGGTTCTTTTTTCGGGAGGGCATCATCACAGTGGCAGACCATTGAATCCTTATCCGGTAGTCCACGATGTCAGCAGCGATTCCTTGAATGCGTGGCACGGGCTGATCAATACTGTTTACCGTGACACCTGCAAATTTGGGGGGCAATACAGATTCATAGCTTATTACCAGGACGGAAGTAGGCTGTACTACTCGGAAGATACTCTGACAATAGGGGTTCGCGGGTTAATAGAATATATTCCAGACACAACCTACATATGGACCGGACGAGACACAGTCTACCATCCTCCACACAATCATTTCATATTCACAGGTTGGAAATCACGAGCCGATGGGATTATAAGGAGTTTTTATGATCAATGTGATTCTTTGTATCCCGAAATTCCAGGAGAAGTAATAAGGCTAAATGATATTTCCTTGATCAACGGAGGACTATTTGATGTCGGTAGGGCATGGCGTCCAGACCCAGTCTTGGGTCATGTCGGCCATAGAGGAGGATTTGAAGCGGACATTAGCTTCACGGATTTTTCGACCACCCATCCTTATTATCAAATACTAATTCAAGTGTGTAAGAGAATAAGTGGGGAGGAGCCCTGGGTCTGGGCGATTCCATATAAACAGAGATACAGTAGCCATATTCACGCGAGATTTTGTACTAAAGACGAAAGAAATTGGCCGGTACCCCCTTAATATTAGGGAGAAAAAGATGAAAAATCTGGTGACGATAATCGCGTTAACAATTGCGCTGTTATCAGCGGTGGCTTGCTCTACCACCAGGCCCTTATCAGGGAATTTGCGGGCGAGAATTGGTACCTCAAGAGACTGGATATACTATTACCAGAAAAGTGCTACTATTCCGGACAGTGGGTCTCCATGGATTGCTATCGCTGATCTTGAAGAGCACACGGTTGAGGTTACCACTAGAGACACATCATCACGTGTCTCAACACATTATTATTTTGTTCCCGGCAACTCATTCACAGTTTGGCTATCTGGAGATATCGATTGGAGTGAAGAGGAGGGACTGTTTGCATATTCCTATGAACTACGGTCTGATAGCAGCTCCGTGACTTCGGTAGATTTTTTCAGATTGGAAAAGACAATGGATTGCAGACAGATGCTGGGTCCGCCTGGATGGGTAGCCCATGATTTTGGAGAGTCCTATGATTGGTCTAATTTCCGGGAAAATGACATGTTGAAACCTGGTGGAACGATTGCTGGATTCGGATTCAAGACTGGTTGTCCCCCGCGTCTTGGTAAATTTGAGATCTGGGGGGCTGAAATAGAAATGAGTGGCGCTGGTTGGGATGAGGATAGCTGGTCTATCCCTGCTACCATAGCCGGGGAGAACCGGGATGTTTCCGGTATAACCATTGTCCCCGGTCCCTGCCCCGAAATGATCGAACCTGTTGACCTGACCGACCTACTAATGTACTCGCTTTGGAAATTGGTGGATAACGGTTATATGGACAGGGAAACGGAATATGCTGTCCACATGATATTAAATAATCTAAAAGGTGCCATGCTGCATCGAAGCGAGCACAAATTTCAAAACCTGGAACAGCATGTGAATGACGCCTTGAATGCCCTTGAAGAGTACCATGAAGTTATGCAACCCGAAGCCTGGGGATACATAACCGAAAACCTAAAATACATGCTGAAACACCCCAACATTGTGGTTTTCAAACGAGCCATGTGGGATTAGAATAAATTCGGTCGGCGACCTCGTCTTGTCACAGTTTCGGGAATTCGAATTTGGAATTTGTTTCGAATTTCGAATTTCGTGCTTCGAATTTCCCCTCGGGTCAGCTCGGTCTGCCGATGGAATAATATTGGAATCCCCGTTCCTTCATGATTTGCGGATCGTAGATATTCCGACCGTCGAATACCAACGGCGCCTTCATCAACTCTTTCATCTTGTCGAAATCGGGCTCCCGGAATTCGTTCCATTCCGTCACTAATACCATAGCATCCGCGCTCTCCAACGCCTCATAATCGGTCTTGCACAAGGTGATGTGGTTCTTGAAAATAGAACGTGCCACTTCCATCGCTTGAGGATCGTAGGCTCTCACTATTGCCTCCTTTTCCAGCAGCCAGTTGATGATGTCAATTGATGGCGCTTCGCGCATGTCGTCAGTTCGCGGTTTGAAAGACAATCCCCAGATTGCGAATGTCTTGCCCCGCACTTCCCCGTCGAAATGTGCCAGGATCTTGTCGAAAAACACGCGTCGTTGCGAGCGGTTGATCTGATCCACCGACTCGATGATGACGAGCGGACTCTTGAACTGTCTGCCGGTCTGTATCAACGCCTTGATGTCCTTGGGAAAACAGGACCCGCCGTATCCGACTCCGGCAAAGAGGAATTTCGGTCCGATCCGACGGTCTGTGCCTATTCCCAGCCGCACTTTCTCCACGTCGGCGCCGACTTTTTCACACAGGTTTGCGATTTCATTCATGAAGGTGATCTTTGTCGCCAGGAAACAGTTCGCGGCGTATTTTGTCATTTCCGCACTGATGACGTCCATGACGATGACTGGGCTTCCAGTTCTAACGAATGGCGAGTATAATTCGCGCATCACTTTTTCCGCCCGTGGCGTGTCCACTCCCACCACGATGCGATCCGGCTTCAAAAAATCGTTGACGGCGTCTCCTTCTTTCAAGAACTCCGGATTTGAGACCACGTCGAAATCGTGATGCGTCATCGAAGCGATCTCATTCCGAATCATGTTGGCGGTCCCCACCGGCACCGTGCTTTTGTCCACGATTATCTTGTAGCTATTGATATGCTTGCCGATAGTCCTTGCCACTTCCATGACATGCGCCAGGTCTGCCGATCCATTTTCATCCTGTGGGGTTCCGACCGCGATAAGCAGGATCTCCGATTGCTCGACAGCGACTTTCAGGTCCGTGGTGAATTCCAGCCGCCCCCGCTCGAGGTTTCGAGCGGTCACTTCCGGCAAACTCGGTTCGTAAATGGGCATAATCCCGTCTTTAAGCATTGCAATCTTCTTGCCGTCGATGTCGGCGCAGATCACATGATTTCCAGTCTCAGCAAAACATGCACCCGTAACCAGTCCAACATATCCGGTGCCGATTACGCCAATCCTCATTAGATATCTCCTTGATCAATCCAGGTCAACGTACACCTTGTATCAGGTCATCCAATTCCAGGACTACATTCAGGGCAGCCCAAGCCTGATGGACATCGGCTCCGACAACATGAGCTTCGTTCGCGATCCAGGTCTCGCCAACCTCGAACGTCAGCCACATCGCATAAGTCGGAATAACGAAGGCGCCCAGACTTATGGTGGTCTCCTTCTCGATGATTCCGGTGGGAAACGGTTCGTCATACCCTTGCTCGACGGTGTATTGCAGATAAGTAGTATCGAATGGCGCCGGAATGCTGCCTTCGCCTTTCCTGATGTGTGATGCCGAAAAGCGGCATTGGACGTCTCGCCGAATCCATCGGGACGCAGAGATTTGCCACCGATCGAAGTCGTTCCCGAATTCGTCCCCCAAGGGTCGTCCGAGATGCAAGTACCTCTCGTACGGAGTCATGCTGTTGTACGTCCGGTTGGTGACCCCCTGATACTCCAGACCGAGCACCAGATCCGGGTCCAATGGCAGATTGGTGAAGCGCAAGCCGGCTATCCACCCCACTTCGGAAGGTTCCAGGTCCTTTGGGACCCGCCTTTCGATTTGTAAGTCGTCGATCAAGAATTCCCCATAGAGCTCGGCGCCGTCCCACGGATACCAATCCAGGTCCAGCATCACGAAAATGTTTCCGGCGCCGGCATGATTCAATACTTCGCCGTGCCAGTACAGGAACGGATTCAAGAACTGCAGTTCGAACGTTCGACTCGGACCACCATACAGTACGGCTTCTGACAAACCGATTGATAACCTATCATGTAATCGAACCCAGATCCGATGCAACGCCAGAAACCGTCGGATCACCTGATCCGGATACTGGTTGTCCAACATGGTGTCCAGTTGCGCCGTCACAAACGAATATCGGACATGGCGGCTGGAGGCTGACAGCCATAACACATCCATCGGCATAGAATAGTCTGACAAGAGCAGATGGGTGGATTTTCCCGAGCCTATCGTCAGACGATCCCGCCCGAACATGGCGTCAAATATGCTTCCCTCGTATCGAACGTATCCGGATTCTGCGTATCCGGCTAACCCGCGCCAGACTTTGCCTTTGTAGGTCGAATCATCCGGCAGATGGGAATCTAATCTCAGTCCGACATGAGCCGCTACATTGGATCGAAACTGCACACCAGCTTGCAAGACGCCAATTCCATCGGTCTGAGGTGCGACCCTCTGACGCAACGACCAGTCGCCTTCCAGGCGAATCCCGGCATCGTACTTGAAAGGGGATTCTTCCCGACTGACCGATGACAACGCCTGCTCAATTCCATGGAACATCAACGGCAAAGGCTGCAATTCGGCGACTTCGACGGAGAATTCCTGCCGGAGCAGCTCCAGCAGCCATTCATTGCGTTTGCCTTCGACTCCTTTAGCTGAGAAAACCTCGTATGCGACTTGACCTCGGGTGACTGGGCGTTCGGACAGATTGATATCGCGGAGAATGCCGCCAAGCTGCAACTCTTCGATGACGGAATACGCCCAGTGATAGGTCGGCAAAGACTCGGTGGACAGGGCATATCCGGCGCTAACCACTACCGTCATCACGAAAAGCGACACTGCAACCTTCAAATTGCCCCTCCGGCTCACTTCTTTAGCCGCTCCCGGAAAAACGCTGAAATGGCATGTTCCAGGATCAGGTGAATGTCCTCGACATTCCCGTAGTCCCGGCTGGAAATAGTGACGTGGTGATCCACAATATCTTTCAGTTTTCCGCCGCCGAATCCTAACAAGCCGATGGTGGTCGCTCCATGCTTCCGAGCACATTCTGCCGCTCGGAGGATATTGGGCGAATTGCCGGACGCTGTGATCATAATTGTCACGTCCCCCGGCTGCACCAAATTCTCCAATTGCTCGGCGAAAATATGCTCGTATCCGAAATCATTGGCGTAAGCGGTCATCAAGGGGATGTTGTCGTTCAAGCTCATGACTCGAAACCGTCCTCTCCCTGGAGATACCGTTCCCTTGCCCAGATCGCACGCAAAGTGAGAGGAGGTCGCGGCGGATCCGCCGTTGCCCATGATGAAGATCTGACTGCCTCGTTGATACGCCTGGTAGATCAAATCCACCACCTTCTCAATGTCGGAGATCGGCAGTTCTTTGATGGCGGTATGGAGATTATCCAAATACATCTGGATGAAGTTGTTCATAATTTCCTTTAGGTTTCTGTCAGGTGGGGACACCTGACAGCACACTTGAATACGTCTGGATGAAGTTGTTCATAATTTCCTTTAGGTTTCTGTCAGGTGGGGACACCTGACAGCACACTTGAATACATCTGGATGAAGTTGTTCATAATTTCCTTTAGGTTTCTGTCAGGTGGGGAC
>Ga0153916_10000026_pt1 | contig 92607 bp, 73 predicted proteins | sample Opewatmetagenome_FD_109642 | JGI IMG/M metagenome (GOLD analysis project Ga0153916, IMG submission 109642) | Freshwater wetland microbial communities from Ohio, USA - Open water 3 Core 3 Depth 4 metaG | ecosystem: Environmental > Aquatic > Freshwater > Wetlands | place: USA: Ohio, Lake Erie...
ACTTATCCATGAGCTAAATAACCATGCCCATCAGGCTGGTTCCAGATCTTGTGTATTAACTTTTCATCCGCACCCCGCGGTCATATTGCGGGGAAGGACGGGGGCTTTTTATTTAACTACGCCATCTGAAAAAGTGGAATTACTCGATGAACTTGGCACTGATGTCGTTGTTACTCATCCGTTTACGTATGAAATCTCCCAATCCACTGCCCGTGATTATGTTTCATATTTATTGGATCATCTTGGATTTCGTCAGCTCTGGGTAGGTTATGATTTCGCGCTCGGTAAGGCGCGGGAGGGGAATGTGACTTACCTGAAGCAGCTTGGAGGAGAGCTTGGATATCACGTTCATGTCGTAGAACCAGTCGTGTCAGGAGGGCAAACCATATCCTCAAGTCAAATTCGGAAATTACTAGGAGACGGAAATATCACCGAAGCAAACAAGTTGTTGGGACGACCATATCGAGTGGTCGGTGAAGTCGTCCATGGTGATGGCAGGGGGAAAGGAATTGGGATTCCTACCGCTAATTTAGAGACAGGTGATGAAAAATTAATTCCCGGTGCTGGTGTCTATGCATGTCAAGTGCAGATAGTGGATGAACTCTGGCCAGCGGCAGTAAACATTGGCACACGCCCAACCTTTGAGAGTACTGACCAGCGTTCGCATGTCGAAGCCCATATCCTGGATTATTCGAATGATTTGTATACTCAAAAAATTGCATTGGAATTTATCGCACGTTTACGTGGAGAAGAACGATTTAATAGTGTGGAAGACTTAATTCAGCAAGTCTATGCAGACATCAATCAAACCCGAGAAATTATAGCAAGTGTAAACAAATAGCTCGTATGACCATGAATCGAGATTGGAATTGATTATGCGACAATACCTTGATTTACTTCAATTCATTTTAGATCATGGGGTTGAGAAAGCTGATAGAACCGGCACGGGAACAAAGTCTGTGTTTGGGTATCAGATGCGATTTAATTTGAATGAGGGTTTCCCATTATTAACGACAAAAAAGCTTCACCTGAAGTCAGTCATCTATGAATTGTTATGGTTTTTGCGAGGGGAAAGCAATATCGATTTCCTTAAAGAACATGGGGTTGGCATTTGGGATGAGTGGGCGGATGCAAAGGGTGAGTTAGGTCCGATATATGGAGTTCAATGGAGGCATTGGAGAACAGCTGAGGGAAATGTAATTGACCAAATCAGCCAGGTGATCGATCAAATTAAACAAAATCCAAATTCCAGACGTCTAATTGTCAGTGCTTGGAATGTTGGAGAACTTGGGAAGATGGCCCTCCCTCCATGTCATCTGTTATTTCAGTTTTATGTGGTCGATGAAATACTCTCGTGTCAGTTCTATCAACGATCTGCCGATGTTTTTTTAGGTGTTCCATTTAATATCGCTTCATATGCTTTGTTGACAATGATGGTCGCTCAGGTTTGTAACCTTCGGGTTGGTGACTTGGTCCAGCTCATGGGGGACACGCATTTGTACCTAAATCATTTGGATCAAGCCAGAATTCAATTGACCCGTAAGCCGTTTCCACTACCGAAGATGATCCTTAATCCAGATATCACATCCATTTTTGATTTTAAATACGAAGATTTTAAGCTTAATAATTATCAAAGCCACCCAAGCATCAAAGCGGAGATCTCTGTGTGATCGTATCGTTGATCGTTGCCATGGATGAAAGTGGAGGGATAGGTAAGGACAATCAATTACCCTGGCATCTCCCGTCTGATTTGAAACGATTCAAGAATTTGACCATGGGTCACCATCTCGTGATGGGTAGAAAAACCTACGAGACGATTGGGAAACCATTACCTGGCAGGGTGATGATTGTTGTCACCCATCAAAAAGAATATTTTCCTGAAGGTTGTAGGGTTGTGAATTCGCTGAGGGATGCGATTATGTTGGCTGAAGATGAACATGAAACAGAGGTATTTATTATCGGTGGTGGAGAAATATTTCATCAGGCTATCGGTCGAGCCGATAAAATATATATAACCACTGTTCATATAAATGCCCATGCTGATGTTTCATTTCCAAAAATTGATCCCAATCAATGGCAACTAATTGAGAGTAATGCCTTACCACAAAATGACAAGGATATCTATGAGTCAGATTTCAAGATATTAATCCGGAAGTATTAATAAGGGGGTTGACAAAATCTAAATACCTCATATAATTCACCAAACTTAATAATTTAAGACGTTGAAGAGGACGAGTAAGCTCTGATACGACGGCACAGAGAGCAAGGATAGATGAGAATCTTGCCCGTACGATAGAGTTGAATGGACCTCAGAGTCGCAAGGTGAAACTAGTTGGGAATTTCCAGGAGTAACCTACGCCGGAGATGCCACCGTTAGCATGGCAAAAGATATCGTCTAATCAAGACCGTATCTGAATAGAGTGAAGCTGGCTGTTTTTTCCCGTTGCATCATGACGGGAATTTTTGTTAATCATTAAGTCAGCTTAATCGGGGTGGCACCACGGGCCAAGCGCGTTCGTCCCCAAAGGATGAGCGCGTATTTGTTTTAAGACCAAAACCAATGGAGGTAGAAATGTCTGAACAAACAAGGTTTTTACTCAATGAATCGGATCTTCCGAAATTTTGGTATAACATCAACGCGGATAGTCCAGTTCCCCCGACACCTGTACTAAATCCACAGACGTTTGAACCAGTCACCCCGGATTTCTTGTCAGTGCTCTTTCCAATGGAATTGATCCTACAGGAAGTCAGCACTGAACGTTATATAGAGATTCCGTCGGAAGTGCGAGAAATCTATAAATTATGGCGTCCGACGCCTTTGATCCGGGCACGCCGACTGGAAAAACTATTAGATACACCTGCACATATTTATTTCAAATATGAAGGTACCTCTCCTGTGGGTAGTCATAAACCCAATACCGCTGTTGCCCAAGCGTTTTATAACAAAATTTCTGGAACAAAATCCCTGGCTACTGAAACAGGTGCAGGTCAATGGGGGTCTGCATTGGCCATGGCATGTCGATTCTTTGACTTGAATTTAGAAGTTTATATGGTCAAAGTATCGTATGACCAAAAACCATATCGGCGATATCTCATGGAAACCTATGGAGCTAAAGTATTTCCTAGCCCGACTACACATACTGAATATGGTAGATCCATCCTTAAAACTGACCCAAACAGCCCTGGATCACTTGGGATAGCTATCTCTGAGGCAGTAGAAGTGGCAGTAAAGTCGGGTGGGGCGAAGAAGTACAGTCTTGGTTCTGTGTTAAATCATGTGTTGCTGCATCAAACGGTGATTGGACAGGAAGCGTTGAAGCAGATGGATTTAGCGGGCGAATATCCAGATGTTGTCATCGGGTGTGTAGGAGGAGGATCAAATTTCGCAGGTATCGCCTACCCCTTCTTATACCAAAACCTGACCAGTGGGAAGCGCACACGCTTATTGGCAGTAGAACCAAGGGCGACTCCTTCATTAACAAAAGGTGTTTATGCATTTGACTATGGTGATACTGCCCAAATGGCACCCATTGTGAAAATGTATACGCTTGGTCACGATTTTGTGCCCCCACCCATTCATGCTGGAGGATTACGTTATCACGGAATGGCACCTTCGATCTGTGCGTTATATGATGCTGGTTACATACAGGCTATAGCTGTACCTCAGCTAGCAACATTCGAAGCTGCGATACAGTTTGCGCGAACTGAGGGGATTATTCCTGCGCCAGAGTCAGCCCATGCAATTCGAGCAGCTATAGACGAAGCCATCGATGCAAAAAATAAAGGTGAGTCACGCGTCATCTTATTCAATTTATCTGGTCATGGTGACTACGATATGAGCGCCTACCAGGCTTATCATAGTGGTAAATTGAAGGATTACGAATACCCGGAGGAAGCCATCAAATCTTCTTTAAAGCATCTACCGAAAGTAATAATGCCGGCCTAAAGGCGATTAAACGAACGCATAGCCAGGTATAATGCCTGGCTGTGCGTCTATAAAAAAATCATCTAGCTGAATTGTTTTATATAATCCTCAACAGCTGCCTTATGACCAACATCGTGTCGAGCGCGTTCCGATAAATACCACTTGTGTTCTAGGATTTGACAATACAATTCAATCGGATCCGCATTGAACTTGGGATGGGAAGTATTATTAATGATAGGTCTCATTTGGTCGATCACTGGTTTGTAAATATGCTCCAACCAATGGTAGGCAACTGCCTGTATGGACATATTTGGATTTCCTGCCTGCGAGAAATTAGCTTTCAGCTCATTAATTTCGTTAATTATCTGTTGAGCTTGTCTGTCCTCTGCGTATAGACCAGTAAATTCCATTAATTGATTGCGATGAAAATTACGATCAGAAACGAAAATTCGCAATTTTAAAATATTGCCATGATCTTCGTTTTTGAGCTCGATGTCCTTTACCGAAAAGCCCAATGAGTTCAATGCTCGGATTCTTTCCTGAACTCGGTAGAGTTCATTTTGGGTAAACACATCTTCACGGGTAATTTCCTCCCAAAGCGATCGGTAGCGTTGTTGAATATATGGACCTGTTTCCTGTATTGGGTAACTTAGAGAAAGATGCTCATCTGTCTGGAGCTCGGTAAGCTCTCCGAGCAAATTTTCCTGCATGATTTCAAGGTCATGATAACGTAGCATGGGTGAAAGACGCGGAAGATGAAATTCTGCTGTCTCAGCATCAACCAGATATGCTTGTAAAGCACCGGCATCGCGCCGAAATAATATATTGGAGAGAGAGCAATCTCCCCAATAAAAACCGTTCGAATGCAGCTGGACTAATAACCCTGATATGGCATCCAACAAATGAGTTTGGAGGTGATTCACCGCGTTACTGATAAATAAATAACGATACGGCATTGATGCTTCAAGATAGCGGGTAAATAAAATGCTGGACGTGCCTGTTTTTCTCATAACCTTCGCGTAGCCTATCGGTTTTACACAAGGAAGGTTGTAATCGTGCATATGAGAAAGTAATTCATATTCTTTTCGGGCAATAGTTTCGGGGAGTTCTTTGATCACATACAGCGAACCATCGTAATTTACGAATACAACTGGATGGCGCGAGATTCCATATTGAACATCTTCTAAACGAAGTTCTTCTTTGGTCCATTCATCGAGTTTAAGCTCCCATGGTAAATCAATAAAATTGGGCAATTCTGGGAGTTTTTCAGGCACGAATTTAAATTCAGGCATTTATAAATCTATCCATTCGACAACAGATATAGGAATATATAATTATAAAGTATCTACTTAGTATCATCGATATTACGTCTCAACGCAAATCATTGTCCGTCTATGTTCCAGTACTAGAAAATAATATTACGAAATTAGGTGCGAGTTTACAATCTTTGATATTGGGAGTCATACAAAGCATTGAGATATTAATTAGTTCCCAATATTAAAGGTAAAATATACTACTTGTAATATTTTGAAAAAATTGTTAAATTGAAGATAATCGAAGGAGTTTTCAGTGGAAATATTGATTTGCACAGATGGATCGAATTCTTCCATACAATCAGCGGAATTAATATCCAAATTAGGGTTTCCTGCGACTACCCGGATTATTGTTCTCGGGGTAAGCGAAAATAAAATCGATGTAGAAAAATTAACCGCCTCGATGAACCAAATAGAAAAGTCATTGACGGTAACATACGGAATTACTAAAAAAATCCGATATGGAAATCCAATCGAAGAAATATTAGCTGAGGCATTAGAATCTTCTTGTGATTTGGTTGCAGTCGGTGGTGGTGGAGATCAAGTAGGATTGTTGCATCTCCAAATAGGATCATCTACCAGCAAGTTGGCTCGCAAACTACATACACATTTTCTCGTCGCGCGTAACATTCCGAAACAATTGGGAAAAGTCCTGGTGTGTGTCGGCGCTGATGCTCCCGCAAGTGAGACCATGAAGCTGGGAGGAGAGTGGATTTCGAAAACATCGGCCAAAATCGGATTACTACATGTGATCCCTATAAGCAAAGTCGGATCGGCAGTTCTTAGCAAAACGGAACCCATCAGATATACGTCTTCATTTGAGGTTAAGCAAACCCAAGATGAATTGCTTATAGAACGAGCTAGTCAACAATTACGGGATGCTGGAGTGAGTAGTGAAATCGTTTCACGAACTCGGCGGGGATTGGTGGTCGAAGAGGTTTTGGCTGAATTATCTGAAGGGGGGTATGATTTTTTAGTCGTTGGAGCTCATTATCAACCTGGGCAGGACCGCTGGCAAGGTACTCTACTAGATGATGTATCAGATCAATTATTAAACCGATCCACTTGCTCAATACTCATCATATAAGGATCGATTGCCTATGCTCCGAGCTCGGTACCGTAGGATTATCTTATTTTTTGCGCGCATCCTCGTTAGCATAATTTTTTGGGATTTATTTTTACCTCGGATCGGATTTGCTAAGTGGTCGCATCGTACTCGGTCCGAACGTGTTCGCAAAATAGCAATAAGATATCGATCTCTAGCAATCCAGATGGGGGGAGTATTAATTAAAGTCGGGCAATTCCTTTCCGCCAGAGTAGATGTCATGCCTGGAGAGGTCACCGACGAATTAGCAGGTTTACAGGATGAAGTCCCATCAGAGCCTTTTGCTGAAATTCAATCGGTTGTAGAAACCGAATTTGGTATGCCTCTCCTGGATAAATTCAAGGAATTCGATCCAGTACCTCTGGCAGCAGCATCTCTTGGGCAAGCACATTTAGCCACACTTCGCATAACCAAAGAACAAGCGGAAAAATTAAATTCTTCAGAGCAAGTTGAAGATATCAACGATGGAATCACCTACCCGGTAGTAGTAAAAATCCAAAGGCCAAAAATTGAAAGCATCATTGCTACCGATCTGGCTGCAATCCGCACGGTGGGTAATTGGATAAAGCGATATCCTCCCATTCGTAAGCGAGCAAATATCCCGGGTTTAATCGCTGAGTTTACTCGTACACTGTATGAAGAGATTGATTATCTAGCTGAGGGTAGAAATGCTGAAACCTTTGCTGCTAATTTCAGTAACGATCCTGGTGTGCTGGTTCCAAAGGTGATGTGGACTCATACGACCAAACGCGTTCTTACACTTCAGGACGTTAGAGGCATTAAAATTACAGATTATGATGAGATAACAGCCGCCGGAATAAACAAATCTGAAGTCGCGTCAAGGTTATTGAACACCTATTTAAAACAATTTTTTGAAGATGGCTTCTTTCATGCTGATCCACATCCTGGGAATTTATTTGTAAAGCCTTTAGATTTCGTCGATCCAACGTCTGCTAAAAAGGAATGGTTGTTAACCTTTATCGATTTTGGGATGGTAGGGCGGATGAGGCCTGAGCTTCGTGCTGGACTCCGTGAATTGCTTATTGGTATAGGTCTTCAGGATGCGTCAAGAGTAGTTAAGTCTTATCAAATTTTAGGCATACTTTTACCTGGCGCAGATATATCCTTACTGGAAAAAGCTGAATCTGCGATGTTTAAGCGCTTCTGGGGTAAAGGTATGGATGAGCTTACGCATCTAAACATGGATGAGATTCATGATTTTGCCTTTGAGTTTCGTGATATTTTATACAATATGCCCTTTCAGCTTCCTCAGGATCTAATTTTCCTTGGCAGGGCTGTTGGTATTTTATCTGGGATGTGTATCGGTTTAGATCCGCAGATCAATATATTTGAACAATTGGGTCCATTCTCACAAAAAATTATCGCAGAAGAAACACAACATGATTGGAGCTATTGGGTTAAGGAAGCCGGAGATGTTACCAGAAAGGTATTAACCTTGCCGATTCGAGCCGATGCGTTAATTACCAAGCTGGAAAGGGGTGAATTAAATGTTCGGGATCCCCAATTGGCTGATAATGTCAAAAAACTGGAAAAAACAATATCAAAGGCAGTTGGAGGGATCATTTTTACTGCATTCTTGATCGCATCAATCCAATTATCTGTTGCGAATCAGGAAGTACTTAGCTGGCTGTTTCGAATTGTTTCATTTATATCATTTTTATGGATTATTTTTAGGTGATTACTCGAAATGTAACTTTTCTGCAGAATTTGCATCAAATTTTATGAAAAATTAATATATTAACTCAAAATAGAAGTCACTAAAATCCCTAGATTGAAAGGGTACAATGATGGATTTGAGTCTGAATAATATCTCCACTAATCACTCAACACAAATTAATAACGTGAAAATAGTAATTCTTGGCTCGGGACCTGCAGGGTTATCCGCTGCATTATATGCAGCGAGGGCAAATTTAGAGCCTATCGTTCTAACTGGTATGGAATTGGGTGGTCAGGTTTCATTAACCAATACTATAGAAAATTATCCCGGTTTCCCAGATGGAGTGGGAGGTCAGGAACTCGTTGATCTATTTCAAAAGCAAGCTGAGAGATTTGGCGCGCATATTGAGTATGATACTGCATCGAATGTGGATCTCAAGGAGCGCCCTTTTAGGATAAAAACATACAATAGTGAATATTTAACCGATACGTTAATAATAGCCACAGGTGCTCAAGCCACTCAACTAGATGTGCCTGGTGAAAAGGAATTAACTGGTAGAGGTGTATCATATTGTGCAACTTGTGATGGGTGGTTTTTCAAGGATAAAGATGTGGTCGTAGTAGGTGGTGGGGATAGCGCCCTTGAGGAAAGCATATTCCTCACCCGATATGCCAAATCGATTACTATTATTCACCGCCGGGATAGTTTACGCGCTGGAATCATCTTGCAACAGCGGTCATTTAGTCATCCCAAGATCAAGTTCATCTGGGATTCTGTCATTACTGAGATTGTAGGAGATGAAACGGTCAAGAAAGTAAAAATTAAAAATATAAAAACCAATGATTTAAGTGAGCTTCCTACGGATGGTGTATTCATTTTCATAGGCCATATCCCAAGCACACAGATTTTTACTGATTCGCTTGATCTCAATGAACATGGATATATCAAGACCGATAATCGATTATCCACAAATATACCGGGTGTATTTGTAGCTGGCGAGGCGGGTGACCCAGATTATCGGCAAGTAATCACCTCAGCAGGCATGGGTGCTGCAGCAGCTATGCAGGCGATCCGGTTCCTTCAAGCACATGAAGAAAACCAACCGGTCCCAATAAAGTCGTAATATAAACAATACGGAGGGAAACATGAAGAACAAAGTATCAATTATTGGTGGAGGTATGACCGGTTCCACGAGTGCTCATTGGTTAGCAGAACGTGAAATTGCAAATATCGTATTAGTCGATATTGTTGAAGGCATGCCTCAAGGAAAAGCGCTTGACTTACAACAAGCAATGCCTATCATTGGGAAAGATGTAAGTATTATCGGAACCAATGATTACGATGCAACCTCTGGATCGGATATCATCGTGATAACTGCTGGTCTTCCGCGTAAACCTGGGATGAGTCGGGATGATTTACTTAGTGCGAATGCGGAAATTGTCAGCAAAGCTACTTTGGAAACCATTAAGCGTTCTCCCAACGCAATTTACATCATTTTGACAAATCCATTGGATGCAATGGCTTATTTGACCATGAGATTAAGTAAACTTCCACCTGAAAGGGTTGTTGGTCAAGCGGGAATCCTCGATTCTGCCAGGATGCGTACTTTCGTCGCTGCAGAATTGGGCGTCTCGGTTGAAAATGTGCACTGCTATGTGCTTGGTGGTCATGGTGATGAAATGGTGCCATTAACCCGCCACTCTAATGTTGCCGGTACATCATTACGCGATGTCATATCCCCAGAACATCTCGAGGCAATTGTGAATCGCACCAGAAAGGGAGGCGGCGAAATTGTTAGCTTATTAAAAACAGGTAGTGCGTATTATGCACCAGCTGCTGCAGTTGCACAGATGGTTGAAGCTATTCTAAAAGATAAACACTTAATTATTCCTGCTTCCGCGTTTATTAATGGTGAGTACGGCTTAAAGGATATATTTTTTGGCGTTCCAGTGCAGCTTGGGCGGAAGGGGATTGAGAAAGTCATTATATATGATCTAAATGATGAGGAGCGAGAAGCTGTAAACCGGTCCGCAGAAGCAGTCCAACAAACAACGGATGCATTACGAAAATTACTACAAATATAATGCGGGAGATACCAAAATGCTATTGAAAGATAAGATCGAACAGCAATTGCCTGAGTGGCGTGAAAGAGTAAAAAAATTACTTAAAGAAAAAGGGGATGTGAAAGTTGGTGAGGTAACTATATCTCAGGTTTATGGTGGTATGCGAGATGTTAAAAGTCTTGTCACAGATATTTCGTATGTAGACCCAGCAGAAGGGATTCGCTTTAGAGGTTATACAATCCCAGAGGTACTAGCAAAACTACCAAAACCAAAAGGTACGGAGATGCCTTATATTGGAGGACTCTATTACTTATTCTTAATTGGTAGTATTCCAACCACCGCGCAAGCTCTGGAAGTTGAAGCTGAGTGGAAGAAACGTGGCAAAGTACCTCAATATGTGTTTGATGTAATTCGCGCCTTACCATCTGATGCGCATCCAATGACATTATTCAACCTGGCAGTATTAACCTTACAGCGAGAATCACTATTTTCAAGGCAATATCACGAGGGACTCAAGAAAGATTTGTACTGGGAACCCATGCTTGAAGACAGTATGAATCTGATTGCCAAGCTCCCAGAGATCGCAGCTTTTATATATACATTTAAATACAAGGATGGTGCCTTTATTCAATCGGATCCAAATTTAGATTGGGCGGGTAATTTTGCACATATGATGGGAGTAAAAGATCCTCTCTATGAAGAATTATCACGCTTGTATTTTTTGCTCCATTCAGATCACGAAAGTGGTAATGTAAGCGCCCACACTACTCACTTGGTTGCGTCCTCCCTTTCGGATATTTATTACGCGGCATCAGCTGGATTAAGCGGACTAGCAGGACCTTTGCATGGTTTAGCTAATCAGGAATGCTTGATCTGGTTGCTGAGCGTAAAAGAGAAGTGTGGTGCATGCTCCTATGACAAGTCAGCATTACGCCAATTCGCCTGGGACACTCTGAACAGTGGGCAGGTAATACCAGGATACGGGCACGCTGTGTTACGTAAGACGGATCCACGTTATACCGCCCAGCTGGAATTTGGTAAGAAATACTTCCCTGAAGATGAAATATTCAGCTTGGCTTCTCTGGTATATGATGTAGTCCCGGATGTCTTAAGGGAGCAGGGAAAAGCTAAGGATCCATGGCCCAATGTTGATGCAATCAGTGGTTCATTGCAGTATCATTTTGGGATTAAAGAATTCGACTTTTATACTGTGATATTTGGTGTTAGTCGCATCCTGGGAGTATCGGCAAATGCTGTTTGGGCAAGAGCACTAGGTCAGCCGATCGAAAGGCCGAAATCCCTTACAACTACCATGCTCGAAGAAATTGCTAACAAAGCATAGCAGATAATTGACACGATAAAAAGAACAGCGGTGGAATTAATCACCGCTGTTCTTACTTTTTATGGTGTTGATGTGGCGGCTGCTGGTGCACCAGTCCAGCTAAAATATCTTGGAGAGCTGGCAGAACCAGCCGGCGACCAGATGGGATTACCGCTGTCATCTGAACCCGTAATCCGTACTACCTCAATGAACCAGCTAAAAATGTGTGCAACTCTATCCGTTGGGCGAATGGTTGACAGGGCGATATACTTTGTATCCGTAACTTGCTCTACTATAGATGGACCAAGTGCAGAGGTGAGATCCTCAATGGTAACTCGATAGGCTTCATTTTCCTGTAAGGAGCCAACAGAAGCCCATTGAAGGGTGATGGAATCATCAGCTATCGTGAACGGTGCCCCATTCACCGGAAGGAGAAGGTTGGGTGCGGCATAAGGAGGAGGGGGAGTGGCTGTAGGTGAAGGACCCGGTGTGGCAAATTTCCTACACAATGGGATGATAAGAGGCTGCCCCAAATAAACTGTATCACCCGAGAGGCCATTCTCTTCTTTAATTGCTTCCATAGGGACATTATAGTTAGCAGATATACTACCCAACGTATCAGTCGATTGGACGATAATTTCTACTTTTTCACAGGCTGCTTCAGTTTGTTCAGCCAGACTGTAAGTGGCAGAGGGTAATGCCGTCGCAGTTGGTGTTGGTTGTGGAATGAGTAAAGGTTGATTTATATATAAAGTATCACAGGCTGCGGGAAGATTATTTAAAGTGACAATACTTTGCACAGATGTATCAAAGAAGGCAGCAATTCCTATGCAGGTATCATTTGATTTTACAAGATATGTAATGGGAGTTGGGCTTGGCTCGGGCGTTCCGGTTAATGTTGGCAGGGGTGATGCGGTTGCTGTCTGCGTACCGGTTGCTGTTACGGTGATTGTAGATGTCACCGTTGGAGGAATTATAGCTTCAGGGGCTTGGCGCAGAGCAAAATACACCATGATTGCCCCGATCCCCAGGAATAGAGCTAATAATCCAATTGCCGCAGGCAGACTTAAGGTGATTGAAGGCATTCGACTGCCTTGTACGACCTTTGAAGATTGAGCGACTTTTTCAATACTCGCAAGGTCAGCTCCGCATACCAAACACCGAGTCGCATCTTCCTTAACACGTGTCCCGCATGTGGGACATAGTTTTGTGGGTGATGTACTTATTTCAGGAGTCATATTTTTTAAGGGTCCAGCAATTTGCCAAGACTTGGCGCATTATACCAGCTTTTTATATTCATCGGACGCTTCGGCTGGCATGCCCAATCATATTTATGTATGAATGTGCGTGATATACTCAGAAAATGATTTTTAACAGCCTTTATATTCACATTCCTTTTTGTATACATCGATGTGGATATTGCTATTTTAATACCTATGCAGGCCTCCAAAGATTAATACCTGCCTACTCGCAAGCAGTATGTACCGAATTAGAGTATCTATCACGGTCAGCCAGAGAACGATTACCCATACACACCATATATTTCGGTGGTGGAACTCCGTCATTGATACCTGCTGATGAGTTGGGTAGTATCCTCAAAACTGTCGACAATCATTTCGACCTAATACATTCTCCAGAGATATCCCTTGAAGCCAACCCAGGTACGGTGTCTGAGGAGTATCTGACGCAAGCTCATAGTCTGGGGGTAAACAGGATAAGCATTGGAATGCAATCGGCCATCGAGACTGAGCTATTGCTTCTGGAAAGGCAACATACATTTGAGGAAGTAATAAAAGCTGTGAAATGGTCAAGAAATGCAGGAATAGATAACCTGAATCTTGATTTAATCTTCGGACTACCCTATCAGGAATTGAAATCATGGCTAATTTCTTTGGAAGCGGCATTATCCTTACAACCGGAGCATTTATCCCTTTATGCGCTCACCCTTGAACACGGTACACCCATACAGCATAAAGTGGAAGCAGGCATTCTACCGGAGCCTGATCCGGATGTAGCTGCAGATATGTATGACGCTGCCAGTGAAAAATTGATAAAGGTGGGATATATCCAATATGAGATTTCAAATTGGGCGCTCGTGAATGATACAGGTGAGCAATATTCATGTAAGCACAATCTTCAGTACTGGCGAAATATGGAATATATAGGGGTAGGAGCTGGCGCGCATGGTTTTATTAATCATCATCGAACTGTGAATGTAGCCACCCCTGGTGCATATATTCGAAGGATGGAGAATAAATCATCATTATCTGAAAGGTCTTCAACTTTTCCACGCACTCCAGCAACGATACAAATGACTTCCATTGATACTGATACAGAGATCGGTGAGACCATGATGATGGGTCTTCGACTTGTATTGGAGGGGGTTTCAGATCGGGAATTTTATCAACGCTTTGGAGTAAGTTTACAGGACCGATTTGAGAAACAGATCGATCGTTTAGTTTCTCTAGGTTTATTGGAATGGATTGAAGAGCAAGGGAAAAGATTACGATTAACCAGTAAAGGTCACTTATTGGGTAATCAGGTATTTAAAGAGTTCATATAAAAGTTTACTTCTTATTATGACTGCCGATTGAACAAGCTCAAAGCCAGGCTTTTTAGAGCCTCTCCTGCAACTCCGCTCGGATGGGTTTTCTCAAGCGAAGATAGTGCTTCATTAAAAAGGTTGCTTATTTGAGCTTGTGCAAATTCTTTGCCTCCTTCAGCCTCCATTAAATTAATGATTTCATTAACCTCACCAGGGATTATTGGCCCTTGCTTCCAACGCTCTGCAAACTTACCAGATTTGGATAAGCCATACAACACAGGAAGTGTTATTTTTCCTGTCACCAGGTCACTCTGACTCGATTTACCGGTCAAACTAGAATTTCCCCATATCCCAAGTAAATCATCCTGGACTTGGTAAGCCAAACCAAGCATCCAGCCAAATTTATGGAATAAACTACTCTCATTTTCGTCACAGCAGGCTGCCAGAGCTCCCAATTCAGTGCTTGCGGCTATTAATGCAGCGGTTTTTCCTTCCACCATTTGCCAATAATCATCGAGGGATAAATCTTTCCTTGACTCATAAGATAGATCCAGGTATTGACCCTGGGTGAGATGCAAGCAGGTAGATTGCAGGATTTCTACTGCTTTAAGAGCGATGGAGGGAGACACTGTCTCAGATAAGCGTATAGCTTCAAGGTGCGCCAGCGCAAACATGGCATCACCGGTATTGATCGCTTGTGGAATACCCCACTTCTTCCAAATGGTTGGACGACCACGACGGAGTGGACTGTGATCTTCAATATCATCATGGATCAAAGAAAAATTGTGCACCAATTCGACTGCGGTAGCACCTGGAAGAGCACAAGTCCAATCGCCACCGGCTGCGGAACATGATAATAAGACTAATAAGGGTCGGATGCGTTTTCCACGGCTCTTAGCATCCTTACGTTCTCCCTGCCATCCCATATGGTAAACGAGCATATCATGTAGTTTGGTGTTGCCAAAATTATTTGCTCGCTTCACAGCTTGCTGAAGCTCATCTTCAATAGCATTAAGATATGTTTGGGTAATGCCATCAATGGAGTTTGGGTACATTCGTTTATTTTTTTTCTAGTTTATCCTGACGAAGCTGTTCTAAAGATTCCGACCCTGTGGCAAACATACAGATAGATAGTTCTTCTTTGATCAAATTGATAAGTGTTATGGTTTCATCGACTGATTGGGATGCGGTTTTAAGAAATGGACCAGCCATACCTCCCAAAGACGCTCCCAATGCAATGCATTTAGCTATATCCACTCCATTACGCAATCCACCAGATGCGATGATTTTCAAGCCTGGAGCTACTTTGAGGACATTTTGAATGGACTCAGCTGTAGGAATGCCCCAATCAGAGAAAGCAGCAGCCAGGTGACGGCGTGTGTCACTCTTAGCGCGATACATCTCAACCTGGGACCATGATGTTCCTCCGGCTCCAGCCACATCGATGGCTGTCACTCCTGCTTGAGCAAGGAGAGTTATATCGTGTTTGGAAAAGCCCCAGCCCACTTCTTTAGCGATTACTGGCACAGATACAGCCTTACACACCGCCTCAACTTTATGGATTAACCCTGCAAATTGGGTATCGCCTTCATTTTGAACAGCCTCTTGAAGAGGATTAAAGTGAAGGATAAGTGCGTTAGCTTCGATCATATCAACGGCACGCTGACACGCTTCGATCCCATATCCATAATTAAGCTGAATAGCACCGATATTCGCAAATAGGAGGATATCTGCTGCTATATGTCGAACCTGAAAAGTGCGAGCAAGTTTCGGATGCTCAAGGGCTATCCTCTGGGAGCCAACCCCCATAGCAACATGGGTTTCTTGAGCCGCAATTGCTAAATTCTGGTTGATCGAAAAAGCTTCGTTTGTTCCACCAGTCATTGACGAAATTAGGAGTGGTGCGCTAAGTTGCTTGCCGAATATAATTACCCGCGGATCAACATCCTTCAAATTGATTTCTGGTAGTGCACGGTGAATAAAATGAAATTGCTCCAATCCGGTTGTCAATCCAGACTGTACATCTTCTTCTAGATTTATCCGAATGTGTTCAGATTTCCGTAATCCAATAGGCGTAACTTCTTCCATAGCGGGGTGTTCCTGATGTTTGAATAATCTTACCAGCCTGAACAATGCATGTCAACAAGATAATCCTGAGACTTGACATATTGACATCTGAGGATACAATTGCGCAGTATCAGGCACACATTCCCCAAAGGAGGAACAAGTATGATGGAACAAATCGAAGTTTACAATAAGGTGAAAGCAATCATTGTAGACTTACTAGGTGTGGATGAAGTAAAAATTACTCCTGAGGCCCGTTTTCGCGAAGACCTCGAAGCTGACTCATTGGACCTGGTAGAATTGATTATGAAATTCGAAGATGAATTTGGTGGTGAAATTTCTGACAAGGAAGCTCAAGAAATCAAAACGGTTGGTCAAGCCGTTGAATATCTTCAAACTCATTCAAAATAATTCATATTATTCAACAATAAGAGGCGCAGTGTAAGCTGCGCCCCTTTGTAAGTATTTAATCTAGCGTAGATGAACTACAAGTGAAAGCATGCAGTAATAATAATTGAGTAGTGCGCCAATTTCCTAATCCTTGGAGGAGAAGATGAAATCAAAGCAAGTTTTGTTATTAATAGCTGCCATCATCATACTTTCAATATTATCGGTAGCTTGCAGTAAAGGTCAGGCGACTACACCCGCACAGAATCCTGTCTCGACTCAGGAACCAGGTATAACAACTCAGGAATCCGTGGTACCCACAAGTGAACCGACAGGCGTACCAGAAGATGTTCCAATTATGCCTGATGCATATGATCTAGATGTCCCAAATCAGTTGAATATATTATATAAAGTAGATAAACCAATCAAGGATGTTGTAGATTTTTACCAGCAGGAGCTCCCTAATAATGGCTGGGATCAACCAAGAAATCCTGATAGTGTGGTCGGCTCAATGGCACAGATGGCTCGTACTAAAGCTAGTGGAGATCGGATTACATTTTCAATTCAGTTCAACCCTGTTGGTGAGTTTACCATAGTTCAAATTTATATAACTCGGGCCAGTAAGTAGTTATTGACTAATTTACAATGGGGAATAAGCCTTTGAATGATATCAATAGGCTTATTCCCCATGATTATTTAATTTTAAAAGAGTAAGCTGGGTATTTCTTCGGGATGTGTAGCTACACGTACACCAGCTGCCTGGAGTGCTTTGATCTTATCAGCAGCCAAACCTGAACCACCTTCGACTATCGCTCCAGCGTGACCCATACGCTTTCCTGGAGGGGCTGTTTGACCAGCGATAAAACTGACCACGGGTTTAGTCATATGACCAGCAATATATTCTGCCGCTTTCTCTTCATCGGTCCCACCAATCTCACCAATCATCACTACTTTTTCGGTTTGTGGATCTGCTTCAAACATAGTGAGAGCATCGATAAAGTTAGTGCCATTAATTGGATCACCACCGATCCCAACGCAGGTGCTAACACCGTGGTTTAGCAACTTTAGAGCATAAAGGACTTCATAAGTTAATGTTCCTGAACGCGAAACGACGCCGACATTTCCTCGAATAGCAATGTTACCAGGTATTATCCCCACTTTGGATTCACCAGGTGTAAGCAAGCCGGGGCAGTTAGGACCAACTAGTCGAACCATTTTCTGGTCGAGGTAATTCCGAACACGCATCATATCCTGGACAGGAATGCCTTCTGTAATGCAGACGATCAACGATATACCAGCATCAGCCGCTTCATAGATTGAATCAGCAGCAAACCTTGACGGAACAAATATACAGCTTGTGTTTGCACCAGTTGCATCCACTGCAACTTTAGCTGAATCGAAAACTGGCACTTTACCTTCAATGACCCACTCGCCACCTTTTCCAGGGGTCATACCAGCAACAACATTAGTACCGTATGCTAGCATTTGGGTACTATGAAACAAACCCTCGTTGCCTGTGATGCCATGAACAAGTAAGCGGGTATTTTTATTAATCAGGATACTCATCGGTTCTACCTCCCTGCTTTCTCAGATTTAGCAGCTGCAACAGATTTTTTGGCTGCTTCTGCAAGAGTTTCCGCTGTGATCATATTTGCATCCGAGAGCAGCTTGCGACCTTCTTCTGCGTTTGTACCAACTAAACGAATTACCATCGGTATATGCGGTTTGACTTCACCGAGTGCGGTTAAGATGCCACGTGCCACTTCATCACCGCGGGTGATGCCCCCAAATATGTTGAATAAAACAACCTTAACATTTGGATCAGTCAGGATGATGCGGATGGCGGCCGCAACTTTATCACTACCTGCACCGCCACCGATGTCTAGAAAATTGGCAGGTTCACCACCAAACAATTTAATTATATCCATGGTGGTCATGGCTAAACCTGCACCATTAACCATGCAGCCAATGTTTCCATCCAGCTTGATGTAGGTAAGACCATACTTTCGGGCTTCGACCTCTGCAGGTGCTTCAACATCCAGGTCTCGTAATTCAGCAAGATCTGGATGGCGGAAGAGAGCGTTATCATCTATCAGCATTTTTCCATCCAAAGCAATCAATTGGTTATCCTCTGTAATAACGAGGGGATTGATCTCCGCCAGTGTGGCGTCACAATCTTGATAAGCACGCCAAAGACCATTAGCAATCTGGTTGAAAACCTTCCAGTGTTGCTTGGGTAGATCAATTCCGATAGCGATATTGCGCGCCTGATAATCCTTTAACCCGAGGAGAGGATCAATATGAGATTTTATAATTTTTTCCGGTGTAGTACGAGCTACTTCTTCGATTTCCACTCCACCAGCAGAAGAAGCCATCATCACAGGCTTACGAGCTGCCCGATCATTGGTTATACCCAGGTAAATCTCTTTGGAAATATTGGCAGCTTCATCAACCAACACTTTTCGTACCGGTAGACCTTTGATTTCCATTGCAAGGATTTGGGTAGCTACATCTTCCGCATCGTGTGGATCTTTTGCCAGACGAATGCCTCCAGCTTTGCCACGCCCGCCGACCAGCACCTGCGACTTAATTACAACCCTACCCCCCAACTCAATCGCGATGTCGCGGGCTTCATCTGCAGTGGTTGCAACACGCCCTTTGGGTATAGGTATGCTATAGCGTGAAAATATCTGTTTTGATTGGTATTCGTGTAATTTCATCCCATGTAACTCCTCACTTGAGGGAAATTAAGTTTAATATTAGCGGGGAGATTATACCACCCCGACTTATCACCGCCGTTTGACGAACATAACCTATCAAGGGTCACATAAATAATGTTTTTAGTTTTGGTTGTCAGCATCGATAATTCTTTTGGACATAGTTTTGTAATGGGTAATTATGGTAACCATTATTTACCCTAGTTTAGCCATTACAGGGCAGATTGATGACAGAAAAACTGCGTAGTAACAAATTAACAAATAATGATATAAGAAGGTGAAGCCACTTAGTATCAAATAACCCATTGATTAACAATGCCCTTTGAGTATTCCATATCTCAAAGGGCATTGCTCATCACACGTTCTTACTGGGCTGGCAAGCTGAAATGCATAATGCGTCCATTTCCCGTATCTGCAATCCAGACACCACCTTTCTTATCGGCAATGATGCCAGTGGGGAGATTGAATCCATTAGTGCCAGAGCCATAATCCCCAAAGTAATTGACGAAAGTGCCTAAAGAAGTGAAATGCAAAACGCGGTAACCTTCTGGATCGGTGATGTACAAATTGCCATTATTATCCACTGCAAGGAAAGGCTTATTGTCCAGTGACTGTCCAAACCAGGCAACGACTTCCCAGTTATTCAAGGGAAGATAACTGCCACTTGCATCTGGTACCATTACCTGAATACGCTGATTCCATGTATCTGCGATGTAGACAACACCCTCCTTATCTACTGCGATACCCACAGGTTCGTCAAACTGACCGGGTTCAAGTCCGAGTGAGCCGAATTGGATGACGTAATTCCCATCCGCGTCATACACGACCACGCGTTTATTGCCAGTATCCGTGACAAACAGCTGCCCCTTACTATCTATAGCAATGTCCCGTGGTCCCCATACGGCGAAGGGAGTATCAGCTTGACCGAAATAACCCCACATATTCACAAACTTACCCTCTGCAGTGAACTTTTGTATGCGATGATTCCATGTATCAGCCACATAAACCGAGCCATCAGCACCAACAGCAATTCCCCATGGTTCATAGAATGTGCCACCAGGTGCTTCACCTTTAGAGATATCTGCGAATGAGCCCCAAACCTGTAACACATTTCCTTCCGCATCAAGGTGTTGGATGCGATTATTGGATGTATCAGCCACGTAAATTGTGCCATCCGGTGCGAGAGCCAGGTCGCGCGGGTTCTGGAATTGACCCTGCTCAGTTCCAATTGAGCCGATCACCTGATCAGCATTCACCGTAAGTTGTTTCCCCTCATAAGGATCAGCCTGGACGGGGGTGGTGCTAGCTATAGAGCCATAATCCCATAATTGAGCGACGATATCTTTACGAATGTACAAGCGTAGCTTTTCGGAGGGGTTCCAATTTTGAAGGCTCATATCTTGTTCAACCAGCTGGCTATAAAGTTTGTAATCCCTGTTCAACCAAATTTGGAAGATAGCTTCACGCATCTGGGAATTAGTAATGACGTAAAGCAATCTTTTTGAGTTCAAATTAAAATAGTCCATATTTGGCCACCAAATACGGATGTAATCGAATTCATTATATGCCTGACCAACCACAGGTTCAATTTTACTGAAATTATCCTGCCCGACCAGTATGACAGGGACATCGCGCAAGTCGCGTGTGGGGGTGCTGCCATAAAAGCGTTGGTTGGGGAAGTTACGTAAATACCACCAAAAAGGATAGGTAGTTTTATCGTCATATGCAACTGATAAATCTAATCCACCGGTAAGGCGTCGGGAAATATCGGTGATTTGCTGTAGTGCGATTTTATCGCCGGGAGCGCAATGTGCATAGACCAGATATTCCTTGGCTGTATCATAGTTGATATATGAAGCTGTGAAAGCCACCCGGGCGGTGAGGACGGTCAACAAACCTAGGATAACGAATCCGATACCCCGCCGAACCAGGCGGGGTGACCAATCCTTGGTAAAAAATATTACTCCGACTGCACTGGCAATGGTCATAAGTAAAGCAATGACGAACCCACTTGTAGCACCTAATTGGTCTAAAGATTTACCTGCGAAGGGAGGGGTGTTCCCAAGTAATAAACGTAAAGTGCTCAGTAGTGCCGGAACAAATACAAAAATAAGGGCAATTGCCAGCCACCCTTTTTTGTTACGGAATGCAACCCAATCCGTGGTATCGATCAGGTAACCGATTGACCAGCCTGATAACAAGATCATTGGTAGAGTTATATGGACGGTAAGCCAAGGCATTTTCTCTCCGGCAATGGAGTATGCTAATAAGCTGGTAACTGCCCAAAAGATAAGCAATCCAACAACGGGAGGTTTTACCTTCAAGGAAAAAGGTTCCTCAGCTGGCGGAATAATTGCCTCTACCGGTGAAATGTCCTCGCCTGTTTCTTCTTCAATTGAACTGTCCGCTGATTGGTCAGGATCTTCACTCATCTGGATCTCAGTCTCAATAGCCTCATCATGAATAGTCTTGCGCCCCATGAATGCTAAAAAGATACCCAGGATGCTGCCAACTGCAGGTAAAAACTCATACATAGGGATCTGGATAAGGGCATAGTAATACATCGGTTGATCGCCTCGGTTCACAGCTTGCTGTGCTAACCAATATCCAAGCGAGCCCACCAAACCAGTGAAAAATCCGGCCTCAACGTTGGTGAAGAGGCTCGTATACAGCACGATATAGATTACATACCAAATTCCCGCATTAATCAACCATTGACGCTTGTTCCACCACAAACCCAGGATGATAGAAACAATGATGATGGGGATCACGATGAGAGCCATGTGCACTAGATCTATAAAAGTAAGGGCGCGAACCTCAGTCGCGTTCACCGGTACCTTCCAGCCGAAGAAATCTATTCCAAAGGCTGATAACTGGGGCAATACTAGGGTACCCAACAGCATGAGTAAATCAAAAGAGCGTTCCTCCCGAATACGATTAAGACCAAAACCAGATATTGCAAAATAGATGGCAGTGATTGCAGCTAGTAGGCCCAGGATAATTAATATAATTGGTATGAAAGTCGGGATGGATGCGAAAATCGGATAACTAGGTTGCTCAGTCACCGTTGTTTTTCCGCTAAGGATTTTGATTACCATTCCCACGATGAGAAATAGCAATGAAAAAACCAGTGCATATTGGAAATGTGAACAACGCTCTTCACGATTCCATTTTCGTTTCATTAGACGGTAAACTAAATATAAAGCTAAAAATAGTAACGCTTGGGCAGAATAAATGAATGAGGTTTCTTTGGTGCAAAAATGTAAAACTGTGACCGCAGTAAAAATATACAAATATTTTATCTTACCTGTATCGATATAACGAAGCATCGACCACAGCATCACCACTCCAAAAAACGCCACAAATGCTTCGTTGCGCACGTAACGCCCATAATAAAGCATATAGGGTGAGATGGTAAGCAGCAAAGCTGCAATAAGCGCTCCTGCACGACCAAAATAGCGGCGATAAGCCCACATAAAGGCTACCGTGGCAATGCTAAATAAAGCTGCAGGTATTCGTGCTGTTGTGTCACTATCCCCAAATAAAAAATAAGAGAGGGCAACCAGGTGGAATTGGAGCGGACCATGAGTAACTGGATCATGCGCATAGCCATTCCCTTTGTAGAATAACCAGGAGAAGTAAGTATGGGAAGTTTCGTCATGACTCATAACACGTGGCTCAAGCATATATAAGCGAGTGAAAATTGCCACGATCAAGATAATTGCGAATAATAACTTTTCTAAACTGATCACTGGAGAATTAGAGATAGTGTGATCGAGCCATGATTTCTTTGATTCTGTAGATGAAATCTGGGGAATTTCCATAATTTCTCCTCAAAAGATATCTAATCAAACGGGCTTATTTTAACCCATTCGCTAAATTAATAAGCTCTGATTGTGAAGGACTACCCATCCCGATACTGCGTAATTCATAAACAATGTCTCCCGACTGCCAGCGAAGTGTAGACTGAGGTAAGTCGTTATCCCAAATAGCGTTTATATTTATCAAACTGGCGGGAGTTTGATTTTCGGGAGCTGGTTGGGTCGAGATGGCTTTCCATCCCCCAACCACCAATTCACCTTGAATATCCCCGATCATAACTAATTTGACAATGGCATTTGCTCCGATACTGAATACGTCTTGACTATTCCCTCGAGGTCGTTGCGTTAGGAAAAGTTTGTAATTATTACCTTGATAGAGCAGTGTTACAGCATTGTAGCTTGGATCAAACCGTGACCCTGTGAATGTAAGACCTTCGGGTAATATCGAGATTGCTTTCACCCCAAAACCAGCTTGTTTCTGGACTTCGCTAATACTTTGTGTAAAGTTTGCTGGATCTGAAAAATGGAATAGATCACCTGGACTGGCAAGAGTGACCTGTACTTCGAGCTGATTCGATGGAGCAGGGATGAAGGAATAAAAGATTTGCCTGGCGATAGCTCGAACGGAGGGAAACCATGCGGTTCCAAGTACAGCGATCATCAATATTAAAGCGATAAAACCCCAAACCAACCTGTGAGCTGGTTTCAAATAAGCTAAAAATCTTGAACCTTTTGGAGGAATTGGTCTTAACCACGGGGCGGCGCGCATCCTGTTATCTAATCGTGACGTAGGTAGAGGTCTGATTTGGCTTAACATTTCTTCGATTTCAGATTCTTCTGGTGGATTTTGATATGGTGATTTGTTCATAGGATTACTCAATCAGCTGACCAACCTTGACGTATTTGCTCCAGACACCGGTGGATATACACAGAGACTGTGTTTTCTTCTTTTTGCAAATATTCTGCAATTTGCTTCACTTTCCATCCAAGCATATAACGTAAGACTAACATCTCGCGCTTATCATCCGGGAGATTTTGTAAAACTTGCCACAGGCGCTTGAATTGCTCATGACGGGTAGCTTGTTCTTCTGGAGTGACTTGGACAGATATGTATTGTGCATCAATGTTGGTATCATCCAATATAACATCGGTGTTGTCTGGATGTGTTTTCCTACGGCGATGTGCATCTATGACCAAGTGACGGGCTATTGTGAAAAGCCAACACAATGCCTCGTGATCGTCACCGAAAAAACGCCCGCGTCCTTTCCACGCTCGCACATAAGTGTCACAGGTCAAATCCTCCACCTCTTCAACTGGACCACCATGCATGCCATAAATAAAGCGAAAGATGATAATCTGTGTGCTCGTATAAAGATTACTGAAGGCTTCTGGATCCTGCAGCGGTGGTTGGGAGGCTCGCATGACCAAGTTAAAGAGATAAACGTAATGAGTATTTAAATATGACAGTTGCTCTTATTTGGATGGCTTATCGCCCCTCTCAGGTGCTTTAGTTTTATTTGCATGGGCTGAGTTGAGCACTGGTTTAGATTTAGTTTGGGTTTTTAACCCCTTAATTTCTACAGGGGTGAGATGCCGCCATTGATTTGGTTTGAGGTTCCCTAAATGCAAATTCCCTATCCTGATCCGCACAATACTGACCACGGGTAAGCCAATCTGCCGGCAGGTATCGCGTATCTGGCGCTTGCGACCTTCCTTCATGATCACCCGCACCCAGGTACCCTTGCCAGAATGAGATTCAATCTCCACGTGAACTGGTGAGCTACGATACCCATCCTCTAAAACTACACCATGTCGCCAGGCAGTCAGCTGTTTTTCATCCGGATGACGTGCTACCAATACCCGATATTCTTTCTCATGTCCGTAGCGGGGATGGGTGAGCTGATTGGCTAATTCACCATCATTTGTGAGTAGAATCAAGCCTTCACTGTCCACATCAAGACGGCCGACTGGATAAAGACTACCTTCGATTTGCACCAGGTCGCGTACCGTGGGACGAGGATCTGGTGCGCTGACGGTTGATAAGACTCCTCTTGGTTTGTACAAAGCAATATATTGGAAAGCTTCTGGGGGTTTAACTAATTTGCCGTCTAGCTTGATCTGATCCCTCTGGATATCCGCTTTCGATCCAAGATGAGCTACTTGACCATTTACAGTCACACGACTTGCAGCAATCAGTTCTTCGCAAGACCGGCGCGATCCGTAACCAGCATAGGCTAATATTTTTTGTAGTCTTTCTTCCATTAAGATTAGGATCCTCGTTGGCGATTAAATATTCGGTCGAGATGAGTATTGATCTATTGACAGACGTAACGTTTTGACCTCAAAGGGACGAAAATCAAGTTCGATTTTTCCTTTGCTTACAAGTAATTCACTCTGAGATCTCTCAAGCATATCCGTCTGCGAAGCTTTGATTACAGGTAGAACTGTGGACAATGCACAATGGGTTAAATTGCGTTTAGCTTCATACAAACGTACTATGATATCGTTCGAGCCATCCTCAGCTAGTTTGACAGTTTCGAGGATGATATTCGCAGCATCTATCTCGAAAATCGAAGCCTTACCAGCAGCTCCAGGTTCCACCCGTACTGGGGAGTTCATTTCGTAACCTTCATGTACGATATTGCAGTCACTGAAACTGCCGATCCAATAATATATTGCATAGGTAAAGGTTTGTATGCCTCTATCTGCGACTGGATCGGGGGCTAAAGCTGATTTAAGTAAGGTAAGTTTCATACTGTTGCCGAGCACATTGATCCCATATTTGCAATCATTGAGAATAGCCACCCCGCGATTCTCTTCTGCCAACGCGGTCCACTTATGATTACAAACCTCAAACCGGTCGGCATCAAATGGTCGCGATCGGTGATTTGGCCGGCGAATATGCCCGAATTGAATCTCGTGGAGAGCTTCATTCGCATGAATATTCACCGGAAATGCCACTTTCAGTAGCTTATGTCTCTCCTGCCAATCAATGGTTGTCTCAAAGTCAATCCTGTGACTATTCTTACGGAGACTGATGATTTGGGACAGAGTGGATTGGTGAATCTTGCGAGTGAGTTTGATTTTCCCAATCACCTTGGTGGATTGCACGATCTCAAGCTGCACTGGTTCCTCGGTCGACATAATCAATGATTCGGTCATGCTATCAATATCCCAGGCGTCAAATCGGGCAGGGATATCTTTATAAAGACAAAATCGATTTCCTGCTCCAGCCATCATATCAATTCCGGATTGTTTATCCACCAGGCTGATAAGCTCACCTCTGTGATTAAAGCTGGCATGCAACAGCTCATTCTCAAGGCTGGTCTCGGTTACCATTATGCTATGTTGGCGTTTAGATAGGGATTGTTTTTGAATACTATTTTTATTTACTGTCGTCCATCCGCAGGCTGGAACGGTTACCACGACTGATCCTTGACGCGCCTCAATGAGTACATCTCGGATCCAGGATAGAGAATTAAAAACAGTAAACGAATCTGTGTCATTTGAATTTAATAATGTCTTTAATGCGGTTTGTGTGGTATCTGTTGATTCGGCAATCACCTGGGAGAATGCAGCGAGAGCTTCTTCGTTAACCCTATGGATCGATGAGCCAGGTAAGATGTCATGAAATTGGTTGAGGAGTAATTTGTGCCAGGCAGGCTTTAGGTCATCAGGCGAATATGGATGACCATTCATGGTGTGAGCAATGGTCCCCCACAATTCGGCATCACGCAAGGAAAATTCGCTACGGCGATTCCCTTGTTTTATTTTCGATTGCGAAGTGTATGTTCCTCGGTGAGCTTGAAAATATAGCTCACCTACATATCGTTCTTTAGGCAGACCTTGAAGTCTTAAATCAGCGAAGAATTCACCTGGTGATGCAAGCTTGACCTTGGGAAGTCCTTCAAGATCTCTGATCCGGGTTAAAAACTCCAGGTGATCACGAGTTGGTCCTCCGCCACCATCACCCCATCCGAACGCGAGTAGCATGGAACGAATACCATCTTTCTGAAAGCGAGTTTCCCACCGATCCAATATATTTCCTGGTCGGGTTTGACTGTTGTAATCCGTAAAAATGTGTGTTGGGATGGTTGACCCATCGATCCCTTCCCATAAGAAAGTGTTATATGGAAATGGATCACCCCCATGATACATCCAGGCAATCTTTTGGGTAGCAAAGCTAGTACAGCCACAGTTGAGCAATATTTGCGGAAGGGCACCCGAATACCCAAACACATCCGGAAGCCACATAACCTCCATATCCATTGAGAATTCCTGTTTAAAAAATTGCTTGGCATACATAATTTGTCGGATCAGGCTTTCTCCACCAGTGATATTTGTGTCAGCCTCGACCCACATAGCACCGTCTGCAATTACTTTACCTGAAAGTAAGGCTTGCTTAAAGCGCTCATATATCTCGGGATAGTGATTTTTGAGCATGAGATAAAGCTGAGGTTGCGACTGTAAGAATCGGTACTCCGGGTACTCTTCCATGAGAGAAAGTTGGTTGATTACCGTTCGGGCGATCTTACGCTCAGATTCTGCCCATGGCCACAGCCATGCTACATCAATATGGGCATGACCAAAAGCATAGAAGGTTGGTGCAGTTGTACCATTTACACACGATAATAATGGGCGCAATCTTTCCCGCCCAAGATTAATCGTCTCCAGCATTTCTGGCTCAGGTAGCTCAAGATCGATCAAAAGTGTGACATCTTTCAAACCTTGATCGATCTCTGATACACGCAGGGAAGATTGGTCTAAACGGTTGCGCAATTCAAATAGGGTGGTGAAATCCAAAGCCAATTGATAGGCTTGTTCCCGCCAAATACCATAATTACTTTCACCAACTACCACTTGGGTCTTTCCAGGTTCAGGTACCGATTCGTGACCGTATCGTACTGGGCCACCACCCATGACGAGAGGACCATGCCCTGCGTAAGCTTCAACTAAAATTAAGAAATTTTCACCGGGAATGCCATTCCGGGTCAGGGTAATTTCTCGCCTCGCCCATCCGTATGAACCCACCACCTTGCCGTTTACCCAAACAAGGCACTCACCATCTTCAGGTGGCTTGGAAGCAGGATTCATGTACAACATGATGCGTCTTCCTGTAGCTTTTTCGGGCAGAGTTAGGTCGCATTTGAACCAGCCATATTCCCACTTTGCTCCCCATGGGGTACCAGCAGGCATCGGGTGAAAATTATGTTTTAGTGCTTGTTCAGCAGATAGCTGCTTTCGCGTGACAAAGCCACTAAGCGCAAGGGTCATTAATGGCTCATAACATATTTGCCAGAGAGCATTATCCCAATGGGTAATGCGATTTAGCCATTCTTTGGTCAATGACATATAAATTCTCCAGTTCCTATCAAATTATTTTTCCCAAGCCCAGCTTGCTTGTCTTGAAGACAGAAACTGAATATTACTTCGAAAGTAATAATTTCGCCATGGTTACTGCCCGACTGGCATCTGGTGCGTATCCATCAGCACCTATTTGTTGTGCGAACTCTTCAGTCAGTGGAGCACCTCCAACCAATACCTTTACCTGCTGGCGATGTCCTGATTCTTCTAGCGCAGCAATGATTGGTTGCATATTTTGCATGGTGGTAGTGATTAATGCTGACATCGCCAGGATATCGACCTGGTTATTTACTACAGCAGATATATATGTTGCTGGATCGACATCCACTCCTAGGTCGATGACCTCAAACCCCGATCCTTCAAGCATCATCTTGACCAGGTTTTTACCGATATCATGAAGATCCCCCTGAACGGTACCAATAGCGATTTTCCCAGCAGGGTGGACATCTTTCCCTGCAAGATATGGCTTAAGGATGTTCATACCTGATTGCATCGCCCTCGCTGCTACCAGCATCTCTGGTACATAGTATTCGCCAGCTTCAAATAGACGACCAACTTCCTGCATGGCTGAGATCATGCCATCATTCATGATCGTTGCTGGTTGTAGGCCTAGCTTGAGGGCTGATTTGATATTAATCGTCACATCCTTTTGGCGACCAAATAATACATCAGAATAAATTTGAGCTAATATTGGTTCCATATTCGATTCAATCACCTGTTGTTAATTTATTGATTAGTGCCAAAGTATATGTAAACTCATACTTGGATTTAAGTAAGCGATATTGATCCTCAGTATCTGGTCCGCAACTGGCTGTGCCTAGACCACGTATACATCGGTCAATATTTAGCCAGGTTTCACTCCGGGGTGATAATTCATATGTATGACGGGCAGTATAAAGATCATTTGACATATAATGACTGGCAGAAAACTCAAATGTTGGATTTCCTTCCACTTTGATCCCACGTCCGTCATGATCACACAATGATAACCAACGGGCATCTGTTTTATGACCATGCTCTTGAGGCATTATATATGGAACGTATTGTTCATCCACAGTGCTTGTATAATGCCCGATCAACGCAGATGATTTTCGATCGGGGTAATTCTCCCATGGCCCACGGCCATACCATTCTAAATGCACAAGACTTGAATTAAGGCAAAGCTCGATACCTACTCTTGGTAGGTCGATAATACCATTTGCAATGATGACTTGATTGGTAACAAGCAGTTTTCCTGATGGTAGGAGGGTATAACGATGGATGTGTGTGAAGTCTATCCAATTTCCCCGTCCAGATGCTGAATGCGTGATAATAATGGAGGCAAGTTGGTTAGTTTTCGTCAGAACACGAAAGGACTTTAGGCGATATTGCAATGTTGGTAAACCAAGTGATTTCCAGATGGATAACACTTTCCTGGTTTCGTCAGAACGGTCAGATAAAAGTTTGATCCCGTCGTTATCGGTTGCAGCCCGCCAAACATTCAATAACGGTCCACGTTGAAGCAAGTTGCTTCCATCACCAAACTCAACCAACTCTCCCAACTCCTGATTAAAAACTGCACTCACACCACCTGTTGATAAGGTGATCAGATTACCATTTTCAATCATTTCGGGAACTCGGATTACTTCCTGAACATGATTATTTTGTTTCACACTCCCACGCAGTTTGGTGAGGGGGAGTTGCTCCCGAGCAACTTCGTGCCCAGCCGCTGCCCACGCAGTTGATTCACGCTGGAAAAAGTGAAAATTGAGAAAATACTCACCTTCACCTCGAATTAAATTGGTGATGGGGAGCTCATACAGCTTGGATTTCCCCGGTGGGATTTCCACGTCTGGCAATTCGCCCTTTGTTATAACTATACCATTATAGGTTAACTCCCACAGACCATATAACCAGCTCAAGGAGATAAAGTCCTGTTTATTAATGACGCGGATTATCCCCAAGGTAATATTATTTAGCTTAACCTTCAGGGGTTGAGCGAGGTATTTGAATTCATATAGGGCTGGATGAGGTTTTCTATCTGGCCAGACGATACCATCAATACAAAAGTTAGCATCGTTGGGTTCATCGCCAAAATCCCCTCCGTACGCCCAATAAGGGTGACCATCGCGAGAATTCTGCAAAATTCCATGATCGATCCATTCCCACAAGAATCCCCCCTGAAGTCCAGGATATTTATTAAACGCGGCCCAATAATCAGCCAGGCTGCCATTACTGTTCCCCATACAATGGGAATACTCGCATAGAATTAGTGGGCGCTCACTCTTATTTTGCTTGGACCAGCTGATCAGATTGTTGATCGAGGTGTACATCGGGCACACCACATCCGAAACACGTTGACCTTCTTGCCAACCATTTCCATCCCAGGAATGTCCGATGGCTGATTCGTACTGAATCGGTCGGGTTGGGTCAACTCCCCGTACGTACCCCGCCGCTGCATCGTGGTTAGGACCATATCCGCTTTCATTCCCCAATGACCATAGAATGACACTTGGATGATTTTTGTCCCGCTCTACCATAGCTTGTACACGTTCCACAAAGGCATTTGTATAACGTGGATCGTGACAAAGTTCTTGAAAGTATGCATGGGTTTCGATGTTTGCTTCATCAATCACATAAAAACCAAGCTGGTCACATAAACTATAGAAATATGGATCCTTAGGATAATGGGATGTGCGGATAGCGTTTATGTTGAACTGCTTCATCAAGTGTAAGTCTTTCTCAAACTGCTCATGCGATATTGCTTTACCTGTTACATCGTCATGATCATGATAATTCACTCCCTTAACCATAATTCGCTTGCCATTTACCAGCAACATTCGATCGCGAATTTCTATTTTGCGAAAGCCAAAGTTGCATTTGGTAGATTCGTTTCCATTGGGTGATTTTAAGGTGGCAATGATGGTATACAGGTTGGGGGTTTCTGCAGACCACTTTAACGGCTTGGAAATAGCTTGTTCGAAAGCGACTTCATTAACTGGAGAAAATGCCGTTCTCCATTCATCCCTGGAATCATCGAAAGTGGCTTGAAGAGGTTGAGGAAAGACAGGATGCTTTTGAGGATCATACAATTGAACCTCAACTGCACTCCCCTTGGGATAATCCGCAGGGAACCCGATTTTAACCTGCACATGTAGAATACCATCTTGATAATCCTCGGTCAAATCACCAATCGCAAAGATATCCTGAATATGCGGAACATTTGTAGAATAAAGATATATTTCGCGTTGCAAGCCAGCTTGCCACCAATGATCTTGATCTTCCAGGAACGATGCATCTGACCACTGAACCACCAACACGATCAGCTCATTTGGTTCCGTAAGGTTGAGTAGTGAGGTGATATCGAATTCTGCAGGTGTGCGCGCATCTTTACTGATCCCGACGGGCTTGTCATTTAGGTAAACGTATAATGCGCCTTCACATCCGCCGAAATGGATTACAACCCGTCTACCAATCCATGCTGGGGGTAAATGAAATGTTCGCCGGTAGATACCGGTTGGGTTTTCCTCCGGGACATCGGGTGGGATATTTGGGAAAGGCATGACCACATTTGTATAATGAGGATGCCCGAACCCCTGCATCGTCCAATTACCCGGTACTATGATAGGACGCCAATCTGCTTCACAGGTTACGTCATGTATGACAGCTTCTGGTCGAGGTACGATTATGAACTCCCACCGACCATTCAAGCTTAAGAACCAGGGTGATGATTCGCGATTAAACGTTAATGCATCTTCTGGTAATGGGAACGGAAATAATGTAGCGCGTGGGGGGAGTTTGTTAAAACCTGTTAATTGTGGTAATTTCCAGGTTTTACGACCAGCAATCTCAAGAAGCGCATCAAAATTCAGCATCCACGACTTCATAATCTATGGTTATATCTGTTTACTATATTTTTCAAGCCATTCAGCCAACAGTAAGAATATTGAAGCAGTCCATGAATATCCCGGACAGCGTAAACCCTTGCCAGTTAGTGCGTCATAATTTTCCCAAAATCCTGGCTCCTGCAGGCACATATTGCAGAACCGTTCACCGATCAGGTGGGCTAATTCGAATTCACCGGAACCCACTAACCCATCAAATATGAGGTATGTTGGTCCACCCCAAATCGGTCCCCTCCAATATCCATCCGATATATATTTTATGCTGGAAGGTGGTTCTGAAGCTAACCCATACTGGGTAAGGAACGGCCCTCCAGGGCGAAGATCGGTGATCAGTGCATTCCGGAGATGTTTTGGTAAGCGCTTACCTAAGATCAAAGGGAGATAATTGATCAGGGATTGACTTGCTTCAGTCTCTCTATGACCACTGAGTGGGGAAAAAAAATGGTTATCTTTCACTGAATGGGAAAGTAAATCCTCTAGCTGTTTTTCAGCCCTTGATCTCCAACGCACAGCTGCTTTCTTTCTGCCCGTCGTTTCTGCGATGAAAGCCAGGCATTCACATTGCAAGACGAGGTAGGTTCCCAGGTCGGCTCCTTCAACGGGGTAGCCCTGGTCAAATATTGTCGAATTATCCCAACCTGAGTCATTGCCATGGAAATATTGAGGCATGCCATCCAGGTCAAAATCTCGATAGGTATACCACCAATTCGTTAACTTGCTCAATGGTTTATAGATTGTATTTAAATATGGAAGTGATTTTTTTATACCTAGTCTACTAACTAATTTTCGGATTGCCCAGCCATGCAAAGGAGGTTTGGTAAACCCATAAATGGGTTCCAAATCTGAAATCATATCCGGTACCATACCGTTCGAATCTTGATAATCAAAAAAGAGCATAATTTGATTCCAGGCAAGCTGATAATCAGCATCAATAACTGCGATGGCATTAAAGAGATTATCCCAGGCCCAAATACCGTTCATCCAAAACTTGCTCATATACATGCTCGGATGGGTCAGGGCACCTTCTTTGGGTACCTGACAATTCCATAAGATGAACCAGGCAATTTCCGCTGGGATTTGATAAGTCTCAGGGACATTCGGCATCTTACTCACCCATTTTGCATAATCTTTTTCGTTGGATGAAAGTATTTCTCCGAAATCGTGCATAGGCTGATCCCAGAATGTCTCATATCTTGAGAAACGAATTGCTCCGTGGAAGGTGGAGATACTCTCCTTTGGTTCGTACGTGATCGTGCATGGAAACTCCCCCCAATGTTTTTCTATTCCGGTGACAGTTGGGGTTGTTGATGCTTGCACAGATGAATTTTCATCTGTTCGAAACATATGGATGCCACGCGCAAACCAGTCGATGACGTAGATTTCATTCTCAAATGGAGAATATTGAACAGGGAATACTTTAGAGGGCATTAACCGGAGACCAACATTATTCGCTTGGAAAATTATAGTATCCGGGTCTGCAAAAGTAAGAATAACTTGTTCCCCGCTTTCTCCGTTGAGATCCAGCCTATGTGGATACGTCTTCCAAGTATAGGGTACATCGTGACCATCTTTCACCAGTGAAAGCTCAAAGAATTCATCCGCAGAGTAAGGTATGTTGTGAAGATTGTGGATCCGTCCACTACATGTCTTATAAAGCAGTCTTGGGGAACCACTTGAATTCCGTGTGGTAATCGTTAAAAATGAACCCCGTTGCGAAAACGGGATTTGATCCAAGGCGTAGGTGATCATAGGTGTGTCATGATTTGACCATTTTATAAATTCCCCCGGAAATACCCGGAAGGTTAATCTTCCACTTGCCAGGTTGATTGGCGAATACGTCATCTGAACCGTAAATGGTTTGTGGCATAACCGATGAAAGGGAGGGGAATTCAGCTTCGACAGTTTGGGAAGAGGGGTTCACGGCAATAATAAAGACACCCTCATCATTTGATCTCTTATAAACAAGCGGGTATTTTCCGGGTTGTGCAAACAGGATTTCAAAATCTCCTGAAGCCTGTAGAGCAGGATGGGCTTTTCGTATAGCCACTAATTTCCGTACACGTTGGAGCAATGAATCAGGATCATTTTCCTGTTGATGGACCGTAGGTCGATCCGGAGATGGGTCTATTGGTAGATATAGCATTTTTGGATCTGCGTTAGAAAAACCAGCATTTTCCGTATTAGACCATTGCATTGGAGTACGTGAACCGGTGCGGTTGTAACCTCCTTCTTTGGAGACGAGATTATCGAATGAACGCATCCCAATCTCATCTCCATACCAAATGAAGGGTATTCCAGGCATAGTCAAGATGAACATGAACACCAGCGTAAGATCATCAGTTGTGCGGCCTTTACTTAAACGGGGATTGATATCGTGGTTCCCTGTAGGTAGGGCTATATGACCCTTCATAAGAATCTTCTGGTAATGTCTTAAGTAATCATCCAGGAATTCCATTATATTGCCATGCCCTTGACTCTCAAAGAAGCTGAAACCATAAGGGTCGGATCCTGGACCAGAATCGTATGGCTTTCGTAATAAGGCAGTGTACCCGGGCATTCCGAAGGGGAGGCAAAAATCCATGTGAAAACCTGCGGGGATAGCTAGGAATGGTTTTCCCCATTCAGAAACCAAACACGCATCTGGAAACTCTCTGTCCAACCAAGCGCGGATTTCCTGCCATATTTTTATTGTTCCTAAGTGCCTTGGATCAGCTTTCACCAGCCAACCTGCCATATCCACTCTGAATCCACTGGCACCCATTTCTAGCCAATAGCGCATGATATTTTTTAGTTCCTGGCGCACTTGCTGTGGTCCAGGCGCATCCACTGGTTGTTGCCAGGGTTGAGATGGATCAGGACTGGCAAAACCATAGTTCAGGGCTGGTTGGGAATAAAAGAAGTTAGTGATATAACAGCCATTGCGTTGCGCATATCCGCTCACCACCTTATACCCGGGGACTTCCCACTTCCAGGCAGAATCCGTCCAAATGTAATAATCTGTGTATGGATTTCTTTCCGGCTTGCACGACTCTTTGAACCACGGATGCTGAATTGATGTATGACCTGGCACAAGATCGAGCAGTATTCTAATGCCTCTCTTATTGGCTTCTACAAATAGGCGTTGGAGGTCTGCATTTACACCATAACGTGGAGCAACCTTGTAATAATCTGCCACGTCATAACCAGCATCCTGAAAAGGTGATTCAAAGCACGGATTTAGCCAGCAGGCAGTGATGCCAAGGGATTGGATGTAATCCAATTTGGCGATGATGCCAGGGATATCTCCAATGCCATCACCATTCGAATCATAATAAGTTTGAGGATAGATTTGGTAAAAAATTGCGTCTTCAAGCCAGGCTGGTATGGATTTATGTATTTGTTCTTCCATGCATTCTCCGAATTTTATTGGTAATCATTTTTTACAGGAATGAAGTATGCAAGACTGTGTTTTAATCCGCCTGGACGGTTTCGTAATGACCAAACCAGTTGATATTCTGTGATGATTTTCCCTAAATCATCTGTAAGGTATTTTGGTGAATATTCTGGTGAGCCAAATCCATAAATACCGCGCATGCATGCATGCCGTAACAAGGCAATGGTTAGCGTAAATTCGCGCTCTAATAGTTCTTTATCAGGTCGCAAGGAAGATATTTTGGATTCTTTTTTGGAAACCTGATCAATCACATTAAGTGTGTGATGTAACGATCGGATGGCAGACTCGGGTTCCAGAAGGTCTCTCCACTCGCTGATTGGCTTTTGTAGGATATTGAATAAAGCTGATTCATTTTCGGGTTCGATCCCAATCTCATGGTACACATTTCCAAGATCATAAGCAATATTTCCCATGGCGCCCATTGGATCAAGGAAAACATATCGATTTAACGGATCTCGGATATCCACATCTCGGTTGGTCTGAAAAGACCAGGCATATGCAGCGCCAGCAGCTAACCCCAAGTAACTTACAGGTAGGGCTTGCCAGTGACCATTATCTCCCCAATCGGTAATTAAATATCCAACAGCCCCGTGCTTAATTCCATTTATAGCTGCATTAGATAAATTCTGAAGGCAGTTATCTGTCCTACCGGCAATTGAATTCCAGGCAGATGTGCCTGGACAAACGTAGAAATCCAACCCAGCTTGAGCGTACTTTTCTCCATGATCATCGAAGGGGTGGTTGGCTTCATATCCCCATTCTAAGGCAATGGTGTCTATGGGAAGCTCATTAATGAGGTCTTGATACGTCATGATCATGTCACCCCAAAATTGCGTCCGAAGACCACGTTTGATTACCTCATGATAAATCTTCAGCAGGAAATCAAGGTAAACGCGACCAGTACCGACTCGTTCACACTCAGCTTTGCTACGTCCAAGGCCAAGATCGAATGTTTCATCACAGCCTATGTTGAATTGCCTGCTTGAAAAATGTGGTAAAAGCTCATCGTATAAGCTTGAAAGAAAAGCTAAACTACCTGGATTCAATGGACATAAGCTGAAAGGTTCATCGTGATGCTCCCATAGAATATCAAAACCCCCGGGTGCTTCTGCCAAATGTTTGTAACGCGGGAGCTTCAACCAGGGTTCCATGTGACCGAAAGAGTTCTGGTTGGGGACTAGCTCTATGAATCGCTCTCGGCAAAATGCATCCAATTTCAAGATTTCTTCACCTGTGAAGGGAGATGCTTCGGACCATACTTCTGGATGCATCTGGTATGCAAAAGTATGTTCAGTGTAAAGCTGAAGCTGATTAATTTTCCAAGATGCCAGGAGATCGACCAGGCTAAAAATGGTTTCCATTTTAGGGACTTTGTCTCTCGAGATGTCAAGCATGACGCCTCGGTAGAGAAAATCCGGCCAATCTTGAATCTCTAAGCAAGGCAAGGACTGAATGAGCATACCGTCATTTTTATCAGGGGTGAAAGAGTAATATTGCAATAGCTGGATTAATGTGCAGCACGCGTAGAATAATCCTGGCTCATCTCGAGATTCAATCGAAATTCCTGTGGGAGTAATTTTCAAACTATAACCTTGTGGCTTTATGTTTAGCTGAGGATCCAATCTTAGAGAAATTCCAATATTTTCTGGTTGAAAAGCGTGACTGGCATAGATTTCCATATGTAAATTATGATTAGCAATTACGGCATCGCTTAGTCGTAAAGCAGAAAAAAGTAATGTTTGTGGGTGGTCAGTATCCAAGAGTATCAAGCTTTTATCGTGTATTGTATAGAACTCACCGGTGAATTTTAATTGACGTGGGTTGGGTAGAAAGACGGGAGTATTCGGCATACTAGCCTAGGCCTTGTCATCGCAAGATCTAAAGTGTCGAGAATATAATTTAGCTAATTATACGTGATAGACTGTACATTATCACTGGAGGTTCTATGGATCAACCCTTTATATTAGGTGTGAATTATTTACCGAGGAAAAAAGGCATGTATTGGTGGTCTGATTTTGATGTGGGGGAAGTACGAGAGGAGTTTTCCATCATCCACGAGCTTGGGCTGACGTTGGTGCGTATATTTTTGTTGTGGGACGATTTTCAGCCCGCACCCGGTGAGATTTCAACGTCTATGTTGAAGAATTTAGTCACCGTTTGTGATACCGCTGCCAGTTTAAACCTGAAATTAGATGTGACCTTCTTTGCCGGTCACATGAGCGGACCAAATTGGGCACCACGCTGGATGCTTCACGGTGAGAAGCCTCAACATATCCGCCAGGTGGTGAGCGCCGGTAAAATTGTCAACAGTGGCTATTTAAATCCATTTTCAGATGAAATTGTGATTGAAGCAGAAAAACTACAATTGCGCATCGTTGTCGAATTGTTGAAGGACCACCCGGCAATTTGGTGCTGGAATTTAGGAAATGAGCCGGATATATTTGCCTTGCCAGCGAGCGACATCGTCGGTGAAAAATGGGCATCTGATTTAGTCAAGACGATAAAAGAGGTCGATCCACACCACCTGGTGACCTGTGGCTTACATATTGCCAGCTTGCTTTACAACAATGGCTTACGCTTGGACCAAATATTTTCTAAAACCGATTTTGCTGTGATGCATTCTTATCCGATGTATATGTCGGAATTGACTGGAAATCCCTTAGATCCGGATTTTGTCCCCTTCACTTGTGCATTAACTGCTGCTATATCCGGTAAGCCCGTGTTGATGGAGGAATTTGGTGGTTGTACCGCTCCCCCAGGGAAGGAATCGTTCGAATGGGAATGGACCAGCTACGGAATAGAGACCAAACAATTTATGGCTTCCGAGGAAGCACTGGCAGAGTATTTTGCTGAGGTTTTACCCAAGCTTATGGACGTAGGTGTTTTCGGAGCATTACCATGGTGCTTTGCGGATTATCACCCAAGTCTATGGGATAGACCACCCTGTTCAGAATCCTGGCATGAGCGTTTTTTTGGATTGATTCGACCCGATGGAAGCTTAAAACCACATGCTAAAGTGATCAGCGATTTTGCTGCGACCCATCCAGTCGTTTTGCCAGCGAAGAAGGTAATTACCTTGCCATATAAAAGCTCAGAATATTATAAAAATACATTGGAAAAATTTATGACTTTATATCAGCAATGGAAGGTTGAAATCTAAGGGGGATCAGGAGCTTGTTACTTAGTTAATACATTAGAGATTTCTCTAATTATTTTTGGTGATGATGATTAAACAGTTGCAATAGTTGATCAGACCTCAGGGAAGGATCAATCAGTATTATCAAGATTACAAATCCGAGGAATAATCCGGAGTTGAAGGAGGGGTGCTTAGCTCAATCGATAACGGAGGCAGTTCTTCGAGTGAATTCAAACCGAAGTACTGTAAGAAGTCAGAAGTTGTTGTATAGATGATAGGTCGACCTGGTCGTTCCGCCCGCCCGACCTCCTGAATTAATCCTTTGCTGAGCAGACTTTTTAAGACACCATCTGAGCTAACCCCTCTAACTGCATCAATTTCAGGTCGGGTGACAGGTTGTTGGTAAGCAATGATTGCCAAGGTCTCAAGCGCTGCCCGACTCAGCTTACTCGTAGCTTCCAGACCCAGGAATCGCTCAACATCGGCCGCGGTTTCGGGCGAAGTGGTGAGCTGTACCCGACCATGATTCCGTTGAATGCGTAATCCGTGCGGATACGAATCTGAGGTCAGTCTGTTTTCAAGGATATCAATATGATTTTCGATCACCCTTAATGGTAGATCAAGTGCAGTTGCCAATTGGGTTAGAGGAACTGCACCCGCAGCGACAAAGAGGAGTGCCTCTAGACGGGCGATGATCTGTTCAGAATTGGTTTCTGGGAGAGCTTCGTCGGACATGCTATAATGTTATCGTACCGGTTATTGTCAGATTAATATATGTTAATAGGTGAACTTTGCGATTATACCATCGGACTAATTTTAAATTCCTACGGTCCTTTATTTTTATATTTGTACCCGTTGTGATTTGGGGATGTTCAGCACCTAGTGTGACGCAGGAGCTTATCACAGTCAGTATTAATGCCGACAATAAAGATCTTCAATTAAACATGACCTCTGGGAGTTCAGTTCAAGAGGCACTTAATTCTGCGGATATCAGATTAGGTGATTTGGATAAGGTTGAGCCAGCTATTTATACAGTGTTATCCGATAGCACACAGATAAAAGTAATCCGAGTTAGGGAGGAATATTATATTAAACAAGTCATCATCCCATTTGAACATCAGGAATTGAGAAATGAAGCTTTACCGGAAGGTGAAAGAAGGTTAAGCCAACCAGGGGTAAATGGATTGGAGGAAATTACTTATCACCGAGTATTTGAAGACAATATTGAAGTGTCCAATAATATTGTCAAGTCGATAATTGTAAACAAAGCCATTCCTGAAGTGGTGATGATTGGAAGTCGATCGACGTTTGCCGTAATCACCATTCCGGGCAGAATAGCTTATTTATCCGCAGGGAATGCCTGGGTCATCGAAAATGACACAGGCAACCGCCGTTTGGTGGAATCCACAGGTGATCTTGATGGACGTATATTCTCGTTATCTAATGATGGTAATTTTCTTCTATTTTCCCGGTTTTCAACCGATGAAAACACCATAAATTCACTTTGGGCTGCATCCTTAAATGACGATCCTGCTAGAATCATCGATCTTGGGGTGGAAAATATAGTCCATTTTGCTCAGTTTGATCCAGGTTCCAATATTGTGGCTTACTCTACGGTTGAGTGGCGCGAGACGTCTCCTGGTTGGCAAGCCAACAATGATTTATATGAGCTTGATGTGAGCGTGAGTGGATCTGTTGGCTCGCCGAGATTGGATCTAGAATCGAACTCAGGAGGTATATATGGGTGGTGGGGCACTGAATTTTCTTGGTCACCTGACCATTTCCGATTTTTATATTCACGTCCAGACGGCATTGGGATAATTAACAGTCGTGATGGCACACAGACCTCAATCCTTAATATTGCACCTTATCAGACGAGTGGAAATTGGGCGTGGGTACCTGGAGCTGTCTGGTCACCCGACGGAAATGTGGTATATGCGGTAAATTATGTAAACTCTGTGGATAATGGTACAGAGACATCGCAGGAGTTCGATTTGGTCGCAATACCATTATTAGGTGGCTCATTGGTAAATCTGGTTAAAAATGTCGGTATGTTCGCTTACCCGGTACCCTCTCCAATTGATCAAAAATTGGACATTATCAACACTACATCTCGAGATTTACCCGATCAGAACGCATTTTCCGTGGCTTACTTGCAAGCATTTTTTCCTGATCAAAGTGAGACAAGCCAGTACAGGCTATTTATTATTGATCGGGACGGATCAAATCAAAAAAGTTTATTCCCTGAAGAAGGTGCAGTTGGCCTGGATCCACAGCTTGTTGTTTGGTCACCAGTCAGAATGGGATCTGATAGTAATTTTTTGATTGCGTTAATTTATAATGGAAATATATGGGTAATTGATGTCAGAACAGGGGCAGCCCAACAAATTACCGGAGACGGATCAACCAGCCGTATCGATTGGAGATAAATTGTGATGAGGATATTGATCACTGGTGCAGCGGGCTTTTTAGGATCACATTTATGTGAGCGCCTATTACGAGATGGAAACGAAGTAGTCGGGATGGATAACTTCATTACGGGAAGCCCTGAAAATATCGCTCACCTATCAGGGAATCCGAAATTTTCATTTATCAGGCATGATGTTTCGGATTTTATCTTTGTGCCAGGAAAAGTGGACGCGGTTTTACACTTCGCCTCTCCCGCCAGCCCGAATCCCAAATCACCTTATGGATATGTTAATTTACCCATTCAAACCATGAAAGCCGGTGCACTAGGAACTCATAATACTCTGGGTGTGGCGAGGACGAATAATGCCAAATTTTTATTAGCCAGCACCAGTGAGATTTATGGAGATCCATTGGAACATCCACAATCCGAGACGTATTGGGGTCATGTCGACCCGATTGGTACTCGTTCAGTGTATGATGAAGCCAAGCGCTTTGCAGAAGCATTAACGATGGCTTATCATCGATTTCATGGGATTGATACCCGTATAGCTCGTATATTTAATACTTATGGACCGAGGATGCATCTTGATGATGGTCGAGTTGTCCCGAATTTTGTTCAGCAAGCTTTACGAGGCGAACCCTTAACCGTATATGGCGACGGTAAACAAACGCGTAGTTTTTGTTATGTTGAAGACCTTGTTGAGGGCATTGTCAGGCTTTTATTATCAGAGGAACATTTACCAGTCAATATAGGTAATCCAGTAGAGCTGACCATTCTTGAATTTGCAGAAAAGATAAACCAGATCATTGGAAATAATGCCGGGATCGTATTTATACCTGGAGACCGATTAGAAAGCGACCCACAACGCCGACGACCTGATATCACACGTGCCCGCACAATTCTAGGCTGGGAGCCACTCATCAGCTTAGAGCAGGGCTTGGTAAAAACCATTCCTTATTTCCGCCAAAAATTGGGATTGGGATGAAGAATATTTTCAATGATATGCGTGAAAGGATCCGTTTTTTTCGGTTCCTTGTTGTTGGGACAATTGGTTTTCTCGTTGATTTTGGCATCTTTAATCTACTATTTCGCCTAATTGGATTATCGTATGTCTTATCAGGCGATATTTCCTTATTTTGTGCCATAATAAGCAACTTCTTTTGGAATCGTCTCTGGACCTATCCAGATTCCCGTTCAAAACCACTCACAAGACAATTTTTTCAATTTACCATTGTAAATTTAATTGGCGGATTACCTATAAGAACTGCTATTTTGAAGTATTTAGAACCTGAAGTCACGAAATTATTCCATCTGATTCGTGAGGATTATTTATTTTTAACTGCAGATTGGATGGGTAAATATACTACCTTTGTTATTGCTGTATTCATTGTTCTCTTATGGAATTTTTTTGTTAATCGCTATTGGACCTACAACGATGTACAATGACGAAAATATTAATAAATGTATATAAATTGGTATGAAATGTGTATAATCTTGGGAGAGTGATGTATGCCAACGGATAACGCCCTTGTTCCCATTTATACAACACTAGGTGATATTGCAGCTTTCTTAGCCTATCCTTATATATTCAGCTGCGAGGGTGATTGGATCGGCTGGATCTCCTCAGATCGATTTATCTATTCTGTTCATGGACATTACGTTGGCTGGTTGGCAGATGGTCCCAGGATTTTACGAAAATTAGCGGACGGTTATACCAGGCCCAGGATTGATATAATTCCTCCCTTTACATTAAAAATTAACCCACCTGCTTACTCGCCATTACCGCCCATGATGTCTGAGCTGACATTTGGAGAGATGGACGTACTGTTGGATAGACCTGATTTGCTTCCACCGGTAGACTTTGGTGAATTACGCGAGGATTTGGATTGATTCTGGTAGAGCATCCTTATGGCTGATGATGCGATCAATCAAGCAAAAGGATCCAATAATCCTCCTGAGAACGAAAGCGCATTTCGCTCTTTGAAGGATCTTCTTGAACACGTCTCTGGAAAAAGGTTGAGTGAATCTCAAGTACAGCAAGATAGCGGTCTTGCTGAAGTGCTGCCTTTTCCATTTCTTGCTATGGTTGGGCAAGTAGAGATGAAATATGCTCTTCTACTTGCTTTGATTAATCCTGCCATCGGTGGTGTCTTGCTTATAGGCCCTAGAGGGACAGGGAAAACTACCGCGATTCGAGGTTTGGTCGATTTAGTTCCTGAAGTACAGAGAAGTTTATGTTATTACGGGTGTCTACCGGAAGATATTGAAACTGGAGGAATCGACGCGGTGTGCCAGAATTGTGCCAAAAAGTTCGCCATGGGCGAACCTTTGGCTGCAATGGACAAAATTCGATTAGTTGAGTTACCTTTGAATGCCCGCATTGAAGATGTCGTTGGTAATGCTGATGAAAATTCACTTGATCATGAACGACTAAGAGCACATCGCGGTATTTTAGCCCATGCTGATCGTAATTTATTGCTTGTAGACGAAGTAAATCTATTAACAGACGAAGTTGTGGACGCCATATTGGATGCAGCTGCCTATGGATCCTACACTGTTAGACGGGGATCTTTTGCTGCTACATACCGGTCACGATTCGTATTAATCGGAACAATGAATCCGGAAGAAGGACGCCTTCGTCCACAAATTATGGATCGTTTTGGATTACGCATTGTCGTCAAAGGATTGGACGACATCAATATGCGCATGGAAGCATATAAAAGAGTCCAGGCATATCTATCTAATCCTCGCCAAGTAATGCTAGAATATAGTGATGATACCAATACCGCGCAAACTGAAGTTCAAATAGCCAGAGATATTCTCCCAGAAGTGAAAATCCCTGAGGGAGTATCCAGCTTGGGATTAGACTTAATTCGTCACTTGAATATTGATTCATTACGAGCAGAGATTACGTTATTTGAAGCTAGTAGAGCATTAGCTGCACTGGATAACAGGAAGGTGGTTAACTCTGAAGATCTTCAAATCATCGCACCGATGGCTTTGCGAATGCGACGATCCTCATTCATTGAAAAATATTTAATAGATCAAACTGATGAAGAAAAAGAAATCAAAAATGCAGTAAATGATACTTTGATGACACCCTAATATGAGGAGATATGTAAAATGAGAAAATTGTTTAAGAAGAAGGAAATATTTAAGGTTAAATCTCTTCCTGTCGATCCAAATAGTATGGGAGAGCCATCAGCAGTGGAAGAATTTCAAAAGCGTGGAATGGCTTATTATGCGCGTAAGCAATTTAAAGAAGCTGAGGCCGACTTAAAAAAAGCCGTTTCAATGGATGGGAATAGTATCGATTCATTTTACAGCCTCGGCATGGTATTAAAAGCCATGAATCGAAAAGAAGATGCTGTGGCGGCATTTAAACAGGCATTAACTCTAATTAGTTCTGTAGCTGATGAAAATAAAACAAAATACGATATGCTTCGACGTTTGGCTCTAGGTCATGTAAATGAAATGACTCAAGGTGATTGGAATCTGGAGAAAGAGATTTGGAAGCATATCGCATAACTCACCGCCAGCGAATCGAAGATTGTCTCCAAGGGGAATTACCAGATAAAACACCCATCGCGTTGTGGAGGCATTTCCCCGTCGACGATCAGACTCCAGAGGGACTTGCAAATTCAATTCTTGAATTCCAGAAATTATACGATTTTGATCTTGTTAAAGTGACCCCAGCCTCGTCTTTTTGTCTAAAAGATTGGGGAGTGGAGGATGAATGGCAGGGAAATCCCGAGGGTACGAGACAATATGTAAACAGGGTTATCGATTCACCTGAGGACTGGCCAAATTTGCCAATGCTTGACCCATATAAAGGTGCTCTGGGAGACCAATTAACCTGCTTGAAAATAATTAATAATGAGCTTGGACCGGAAGTGCCGGTCATTCAGACTATATTTAGCCCATTGGCGCAGGCAAAAAATCTGATTGGTGGTGAGAAGTTATTAGTACATCTACGCCAATATCCTGAGGCAGTCGCAGCAGGATTAAAAATTATCGCTGATTCGACTTGCCGATTTATTGAAGCTGCGAACAAGACTGGAATATCAGGTATTTTTTATGCGGTGCAACACGGGAACTATCAATTACTTTCCGAGAGTGAATATATTCAATTTGGAAGGAAATTTGATCTTGAGATTCTTGGTTTGGTAAGTGGTAAATGGTTAAATATGCTTCACTTGCACGGAACAAACGTAATGTTCAAGCTTTTTATGGATTATCCTGTGCAGGTGATAAATTGGCATGACCGGGAGACATTCCCTACGCTGGCTGATGGGAAGAGACTTTATTCTGGGGTATTGTGTGGGGGATTACAGCGAAGACCCACCATGGAATTAGGCATACCAGAACATGTATATTCCGAGGCTTGCGATGCAATTCAAGCGACCGAGGGTAAGCGTTTTATCTTAGGGACTGGTTGTGTCCTTCAGACCACGACTCCAAGGGTTAATATCTTGGCTGCCATACAGGCTGCAAGGCGTGAGTGAACTACGAATAATTGGGGGAAAAGCGCGGGGAAGAAGAATTCGTTCTGTACCTGGTGATACGACCCGACCCATTACTGATAAAGTAAGAGAAGCTTTGTTTAACATTATTGGTCCAGATATACAGGGAGCAGCATTATTGGATTTGTTTGCTGGTACTGGCAGTGTAGGCATAGAGGCATTAAGCAGGGGGGCGGAATATGTGTGTTTTGTAGAACGAAGTCGCCAGCCATTAGCGATCATCCGCGAAAATCTTAAAAGTACAGGGCTTGAAGAAGGTGCATTAGTCATACAAGCGGATGCATTTGCTTTCCTGGAACGGCCTATCCATCACTTATTCGATTATCTATATATTGCCCCACCTCAATACAAACAGATGTGGAAGCGCGCTCTACTCACTATGGACACGCACATCGAGTGGTTATCTGAGGATGCCTGGGTGATTGTTCAAATTCACCCGATCGAATATAAGCCTATTGGCGATGAGATGCCAATTTACAATCTCGTCGAATTCGATCAAAGACATTACGGAAGTACTTTATTGGTTTTTTATCACAGATTAACAAATCAGGCGGGATAAATTGAAGCAATTGAAAGTTATATATAAACAAAAAAGAAATTTTGATACTCAAATATTAAGCCATTTGACCGCCAATTGAGGTAATTCATTAATTGGACCTATTCTCGTGGTACAGGTCGGAAGAGATTCGGTGAAAAGGCGTCCATAACGTTTGGACATAATCCGCCGGTCCAAAATTGCTACTATTCCACGGTCAGATTGCGTGCGAATTAATCGACCAAAGCCCTGGCGGAAGCGCAAGATAGCTTCAGGTAAAGAATATTCACTGAATGGGTCATCGAACGTTTCAGACCTGGCAGCGACGATGGGGTCTGATGGCACGTCAAACGGCAGCTTTACAATGATCAATACTGACAACGCTTCACCCGGTACATCTACACCTTCCCAAAATGCTTTGGTTCCGAAGAGCACAGCATGATTATCCGAGCGGAAGCTTTCCAGGAGCGTGTTGGCTGAAGCGCCTTCACCTTGTTCATAAACCCGGATGTCATGACGAGCCAGGAGAGGATTAATGGAACGAGAAGTACGTTTTAATTGGTCATACGATGTAAAAAGTACCAGCGCTCTACCACCGGTGGCAAGGCACAACTTCAGAATACCCTGCTCAATAGCACGTTGGTGACCAGCTCGGTCAGAAGGTTCTGGGATGTCATTGGCAATGTACAATAGGACTGAAGATTCATAATCAAAGGGTGAGCCCACAGATAACTCATATGCACCATCGGCGTTTAATCTTCCTCGAAGATAATTGAATTCTCCTGCTGCGGTTAATGTGGCAGATGTGAGAATAATTGATGATTTTTCATTCCAAAGATATTTCTGCATTAATGGTCCGATGTGCAGGGGAGCAGCATTGAGTGACATTTGCTTGCTATTGGGTTGGATTTCAACCCAATATATAGAATCTGCCTTGGGTTCGAACACCATTCCATCCAGATTATTTTGGATTTCGATCAGTCTTCGATACAAGCTGCTTAAATTTGAGATGACATCATCTTCCTCTTCAGGTAAGCTCTCTCTTATGTCACCCAAAGCTTGAATCATATTCGCCAGATTGTCAATTAATGGCTTGAGGGAGGTTTCACATTCCTCCCATGCAACCTCAACATCAGCCCAGGCAGGTTGGGTGCGGGTCGCAGGTAAGATACGTTCTTGATGAGCGTACATACCAATTTCATTTCCCTCACGTTGTTCAAGCAGGAATTGATCAATCGTACGGAAGAAACCTTGTGCGGTGGTTTGGAAGTGAAATGCCAGGTCAGTTACTTGTTCGATAAAATGATTTATTGCGGCAAGATCAGAAGGTGGTACATTCCCTTCCAAAATGGTGCTCACCTTACCCAACGCACCTGAATTCGGACTACCTAATTCCCTCACTGCACGATCAATCATATATTGTGTAATTTTAAAGCTGAGCGCGCTAGTTGTGGCTTCTTCCAAGTGATGGGCTTCATCGATGATCAGATAATTATATTCTGGCAAGACCCGGTTGCCAGTCGCAACATCAGCGAGCAACAATGCATGATTGACTACCAATATATGGGCTGATAATGCAGCTTGTCGGGCACTATAAAATGGACAAATACCCCCACGCTTTAGGCAATTCTCGGTTGTGCAACCCTCATCCTCAGCAGATAATCTCATCCATATATCACGTTCAATGGGTCCATTTAAATTGATCTCATTGCGGTCACCACTGGTTGTAGATTGTAACCAGACCAGCACTTTTGCTAATACCCGCATTTCATCGGCATTATCCGGACTTCTGCGGCGTACATTTTCCAGACGACGCGGGCAGAGATAGTTCGAGCGCCCTTTCATAACTGCCGCAGAAAGGTTAATTCCCATCGCAGAACGTAAATCAGGTATATCTTTATTAATGAGCTGGTCCTGCAAATTGATCGTATTTGTGGATATGACCACCCGGTGACCATTTTTTAATGCCCAAAGCGCAGATGGTAACAGGTATGCCATGCTTTTACCGGTACCGGTGCCTGCCTCAACGAGCAAATGTCGATTTTCTGACAGTGCCAAGGTAACTGCCCGGAGCATTTCGATCTGCTGAGGGCGGTATTCATAATTTGGAAAATAATGGGAAAATATCCCGCCTAGCTCCAAGGCCGAGGCTACTTCATCGGGATCGAGTGATACCTGTTGTGGATTTGGGGTTAATGCGCTGAGATCCCTGGCATTGTAGCCATCAAAAATGGGTCCTGAATATCCCTGCCTGATCTGCCTGGCGGAGATAGTCTCCTTAGATCTGGAGCGCAGGATATCATAAAAAAAACCATATGCTTCCCAATCGATTCCCTCACCGAGGCGAACAATTTCCGCAAGTAGCTGTATGGGTAATTCAAGTCCGATTTCGTATAGTGATCGGTAAACTGCGCCGGTAACTCGTGCATCATCTAAAGCTCGATGACTTGCCGGAAGTGGAATGTTGAGCGTCTGTCCGAGGGATCCCAAGTTGTAACGACCAGCAGATGGGAGTAGAACCGAGGCTATCTCATAGGTATCAAGTATGTCATTTCCTCGAAACAGTCCATACTTGCGAAGGAATGATAGATCGAACCCGACATTGTGACCCAGGATGGGTAAGTCACCGACGAAATGGCCTAATTCAGGTAAGATATTCTGGATGGAGGGTGCTTCCAACACCATGTGATCGTTGATTCCGGTAAGCTGAGTAATGAATGGCGGAATCTTCATACCAGGGTTGATCAAGGACGACCATTCATCTTCAATTCGCTTATTAGTGAAACGAACTGCCCCAATCTCAATGATGGCATCTTTTTGAGGGTCCAATCCAGTCGTTTCAATATCGAGGGCGACAATGGAATCCATGGAAAAGATTATACCAGGAAGGATTAACTGAACTTCATCTGTGATTAGGGGTAATTAATGTGGCTATTAATCCAATGGGATAACGGATATTAAGCTGCCCGATGCAATATAATATCTTACAGGAGGTGAGCATGATCGAGAATATCAGTCGAAAAATCAGAGAGAATGTGCAAAGAGTTATTGTTGGCAAAGATGATGTAATCAATCTGGCATTGGTGGGGGTGCTCTGTGAGGGCCACATCTTGTTGGAAGATGTACCAGGGATTGGCAAGACCACTCTGGCAAGAGCTTTAGCTGCATCGTTAGGGTGTACATTCAAACGCATCCAATTTACTCCTGATTTATTGCCTTCCGATGTGACGGGGATAAATTGGTTCAATCAGAAATCCCAGGAATTTGAATTCAGACCCGGTCCAGTGATCACCCAGATCGTCTTAGCGGATGAGATTAACCGTGCAACCCCACGTACTCAATCATCGCTGTTGGAAGCTATGCAAGAGCAACAGGTGACGATCGATGGTGTCACCCATCCTTTGCCAAGGCCATTTTTAGTTATGGCAACTCAAAACCCGGTTGAGCTTGAAGGGACATTTCCATTGCCTGAAGCACAAATCGACCGATTTTTGTTACGAATTGTAATAGGCTATCCCTCTGAGAGTGAGGAGAATTTAATCCTTGATCGTTATCGTTCAAGTTCACAAATCCCTGAATTGCAATCAGTGACTACTCCACCTGAAATTATTCAAATGCAGGAAGAACGGAGCAAGGTTCGTGTGGAGGAGACGGTTCGGGATTACATCGTTCGCGTCGCCAGGGCAACCCGAGAACATAATGAGATTCAACTCGGTGCCAGCCCACGCGCAACCATGGCACTATATCATTCATCTCAGGCATGGGCAGCCATCCAGGGACGTGATTTCGTCTTGCCCGATGATATCAAGCTCATGGCGCCTCATGTACTCACTCATCGATTGATGGTATCACCTCAAGCGCAGTTGCGAGGTAGACAACCGAGTCAGTTGGTAACAGATATTGTGGATTCTGTATCAGTTCCCGTGGAAAACTAAATAAAATATATGAGTAAGCGTGGGTTGTATATCCTGATAGTATTACTGATAATGGGGATCGTGCTTAAGGAACCCTTCCTAATCACATTAGCTTCAGCATTATTCATAACTATTGGAGTAGCATGGTGGTGGCAAAAGCGATCCTTATTGGGGGTTTCATATAAGCGAATGTTCCATTTTATACGTGGTTTCCCTGATGAACAGATTGACCTCCAGCTAGAGGTCGAGAATCGGAAGTTGTTACCGCTCTCGTGGTTACGCGTCCAGGACGATTGGGATCGATCTATTGGACCAGTGGATGAGGAGGTGCTTGCTCCAAGTCATATTAAGGATCATGGTTTCCTGACTAATATTTTCAGTTTACGGTGGTATGAAAAAGCGCGCCGTTCATATACTTTGCTACTTAGAAAACGCGGTATCTATTCTGTTGGTCCAGCACGACTTGATACGGGTGACTTGTTCGGGATCTTTGAAAAGAACGAAGAGGCTGGACCCAGCCAATATCTAACAATCTTCCCAACTTTGCTTCCATTTTCAAATTTTGAATTCCCTGCTGAAGATCCATTTGGAGACCGGCGATCTCGTCGACGATTATTCGAAGACCCTAATCGTCCGATGGGTGTGCGAGAATACAGACCAGAAGATAGTTTCCGTCGGGTACATTGGCCAGCGACTGCTCGAACCGGACAATTACAGGTAAAAGTATACCAACCCACCACTGGTCAGGTGATGATGGTTTGTATGAATGTATCCACCTTTGTCCGCCATTGGGAGGGTGTATATCCAGAATTATTGGAATATTTGATAAAGGTAGCTGCTACCTTGGTTGATGAGGGCATCCGTGAAGGATATAAAGTTGGTTTAGTAGCGAATGGCTGCCTGGCTCATGCAGACCAGCCATTTAGAATACCTCCAGGTCGTTCTCCTCAACAGCTGGCTGTGTTGCTACAAGCTTTAGCGGGTGTGACCTCGGTTATAACCGGTAATTTCGAGCGCTTCTTGTTAAGAGAAATTCCTCGGGTTCCTTACGGAGCGACTCTGATTATACTAACCGCAGTGACGACTCCAGAGCTTGCTACGACACTAATCCAACTGAAACAACATGAACGTCGCATTACACTGTTTTCATTAGCTAAAGAGCCTCCCCAGACGATTCCAGGTATTCAAACTATCCACCAACCGTTCAAGGAAAGGGAATCGGAATGAATCCTTTCTCATCAATCCGATTGAATCCCTGGCGGGAGATAGCGACCCTGATGATTGTGTTAATGGAGGTTAGCTGGGTAACCCCTTGGTTCAGGTCTATGACCCCAGAGACTTATGCCGTCAGCTCACTGCGTGTCTTTATCATCCTTGCAGGCATAGTTTTATTTGCTCACTTACTAGTGCGATTAATGGATTATTTGCATCTTAAGAAATCCATCCGGCAGGGAGTAATGATAGTTTTCATAATTATCGGTGTTCTAGTTGGGATTAAAACCCTGTTGTACACACATGAGTCTATTTCGCTATCAGAGTTGTATACCCGCCCTCTGCGTAGTTTCGCAGATTTAAAAACAATTATCCCGGTAGAATTCATCGTCATCATCACGGTGCTGATCGGATTTTGGCGTGGTTTATCGATCGCACAAGAACATATTGGTCCATCGTCGGTGATGGATCATTTCTGGATCGGGATAGTAATGTATGTGGTATTTATATTTGTTAATACGATTGTGACGGGTGAAACACCAGGCGATTTCTTTTCTTTATTTTTATTTTCTTCATTGGTAGCTATGTGTGCTGCAAGGATGACCGTTGTTGGGATGTTACGCGGAGGTATGGAGAATAAATTTAACCGTTTCTGGCTCCTCGGGATAATTCTGGCGGCTTCATTCGTGGTTGGTTTATCAGCATTAGTAGGGGGTGTGATTGGTAACCAATTTACCTGGATAGGCGTTCTATTTATGGGTTTATTTGGATCCGTTCTGGTTATTGTTTGGATCCTTATTAATCCGATCGTCTCATTCTTGATTTCAATTCTGAGTAAGCTTTTTAATGATGCAAAAGGTATAGCTGGTTTGGAAGATAGCCTACAGATGTTAAATAATATGATCCGTGGGTTTGGTCAGAAAATATTAGACTTGGTTGGGAATAGTTGGCTCGCGCTTCTTGTGGCACGATTAGGTCCGTCCATCAAGACAATTGTTTCGATCGCAATTATTATATTAGTCGTACTTGGGGTACTTGCATGGATGGCAATCAAAATATGGAGGGATAGAGAGCACCGCCGATTGAGTGAAGATCAGAAAACAGACTTAAAAGGGGGGAATATACTTCAAATGTTGTTAGATTTTCTTCGTCAAGGTTGGGCAGGGGCGATAAACTCGCTTGAACAGATGACGGATTTCAAACGCAGGCAGCGCGTTAGAGCAGCGGCCCGAATCAGGCAGGTATATGCTGAGTTGATGGAATTATGTGAAGCCTTGGAACATCCTCGTGCAGAAGCTGAAACCCCCTTGGAATTTATACCTGAATTAAACCAGTTGTTTCCGGAATTGCAACCTGAAGTAGCGATAATAACTGAATCCTATAATAGTGTTAGATATGGGCAGTTGCCTGAGACCCGACAAGAAGTCGAAGATGTAGAATCTGCGTGGAAGAAGCTGGATTCATCCGGCCGCGAACAATTAACCGCCCTGAAACATGCTAAAAAGAAATGAGGCTTATGGGTACTGATGCTCATAAGCCCCTTTGCCCATTTTAGGTCCTATCCAATTAATTTAGGAACCGAATTCTTTTAAAATTCTAGCGATATGTTTGGCACCCTTCAGATATAGGTCCAAGCGAATATTTTCGTTTGGAGCATGTCCCTGTGACCCGGGATAACCAATACCTGCAGTAACAACCGGCAGGTGAAGATAGTGCACAAAAGCGTGATTAGGTCCTGAACCGCCACTCATGGGGACGATCTGCATGGGTTGTCCATAAACGGGTCGGGCGGTTTCAACCACCAATGCTACGAATGGATCATCCGGATTAGTCCGGGCGGGTTCTTCTCCTCCCAGGAATTTTATATGGATATCTTGAAAACCTTTACTATCCAGGTGGGCTCGTAATGATTTTAAGACTTGTTCAGGGGTTTGATCTGGAACAAGACGAAAATCCACTTTTGCGGATGCTCGCGCCGGGAGCACGGTTTTCGATCCCTCCCCTTGATAACCTGATGTAAATCCACAAATCGTACAGGTGGGCTCAAAGACTTCTGCAATATGCAATTCTGTGCCACCTGTGAGATTTCTTAAGAAATGATCGACGCCATAACGTGATTTATATTCTTCGGCTGTCTCGGGAAGGGCGTCGATTAGTTTTCGATCGCGCTCACCGGGAGGTTTGACGGTATCATAATGACCGGGGAGGTTGATATGCTCATCCTCACCCTTCAATGTGGATAGAGCCCAAACTAATCTCCACGCAGGGTTAGGGAAGATGGAACCACCTAAACCAGAATGGACATCGATCTTTGCAGTTTCTACAGATAACTCTACATAGCAAATTCCTCGCAGGCCTAGGTATTGGATTGGTACTTCACGGTGATCTACGCCACCAAATTCCCAAATACATGCATCTGCTTTGAGTTTATCCACATGGTTAATTACAAAATCCTTCAAATGAACGCTGCTGATCTCCTCTTCACCCTCAATCACAAACTTAATATTACAAGGTAGCTCACCATCCTTTTCTAATAATGAGTCGATGGCAAAAAGACGGCTAACCAGATGTCCTTTGTCATCACTCACACCTCTGGCGTACAATTTTCCATCTCTCAAGGTTGGCTCAAATGGTGGACTCTCCCATAATTCCAGGGGTTCGGGAGGTTGTACATCGTAATGGTTATAAAAAAGTAAGGTTTTATTTGACCGACCCAGCCTTTCACCATATACAACCGGAGCCCCACCTGAGGCAATTATTTCAGCAATAAATCCCCTTGATTTAAGCATTTCCGCTGCCATTGCAGCACATTCTGCTAAACCCCAATTTTGCGCAGCCACGCTGGGCTGTTTACAAAAACGAGAGAGTTCTGAAATACTCTTATCCAGATTGTCCTGTAAATATGAATCATATCGTTCCATGTCAATCATAAGAAACTCCTCGGATCAACCGAAAATGGATTTAAGAGATGATGCTCCTGCATACGCAAACATGAGCATCTTGAGTGTTTCACCGATCCAGGTCCAGAATAGAAATTTCTTTACCGGCATTTTTAATGCACCTGCTGCAGCACCTGTCACATCAAAAAAAGGATTGGGTATTACGGACAAAACTAAAATCGCTACAGGTCCAAATTTTTTTAGCCACTCAACCATTCGGGTGTAGATTTTTACCCGTTCGACCACTGGCTGGCTGCTGAAACCTGCGAGATAACCAGTGAGCTCTCCCAATGCGGCTCCAGCCCCAGCCACTAATGCTACTAACAATGGATTAAACACAGCTCCCATAGTAAAGACAACCGCTACTCCTGGGGCTGGTAAAAATACAGTAGCGTAGGCTAAAAAAGAAAGCAAGAAGATCCCTGGATAACCATAAATAGCCAACTCCTGAGCCTTGTCACGGATGCTAAATATGTAAATAGTAATCGCCACTACGAATATTATAGATAATATTCGCACCACTACCAGAAACCAATTCGATTTCAAGATGGATTTACTGCTCAAGGATTGTAACAGATAGCAGTTTTATCGCTGGAGCATCACGATTGGCTGGATCGCGAGGGGGAATGGAAAGCAAAACTTTCAGGCCCTCCGTTACCTGACCAAACACGCTGTGTTTGTTATCCAACCAAGGCGTTTTGATATGTGTGATGAAGAATTGAGAACCATTCGTATTTGGTCCTGAGTTAGCCATAGACAAGACTCCTGGTTTATCATGTCGCAGGCTGGAATTGAATTCGTCAGCAAAACGGTAGCCAGGTCCACCCATCCCTGTACCAGTCGGATCACCTCCCTGTGCCATAAAATCTGCGATCACCCGATGGAATAATGTGCCATCATAGAACCCCTGGCGTGATAAGAATATGAAATTATTGACCGTGACTGGGGTCTTATCTGCGAACAATTTTATGGTAATTTCACCCTTATCGGTGTTAAGAATAGCTGAATACGATTTTTTGGGGTCAATCTCCAATTTGGGAGGTTTTGACCATTGCTGATATGACATAATTTATCCTTTCTTATTTATGAATGGTGACTACGCAATAAAGCTTCAATTCGAGCAACTACCATATCCATGGCGACGATATTTAATCCACCTTCAGGGATGATCACATCGGCATAACGTTTAGATGGCTCGACGAATTCTAGGTGCATTGGGCGAACAGTCTCCATATATTGGTGGATGACTGAAGTACTTGTGCGCCCACGTTCAGCAATATCCCGCTCAAGGCGGCGAATAAATCGAATATCTGGGTCAGTGTCGACATAGATTTTCACATCGAACAGCTCACGCAGCCCCTTTTCAGCTAATATTAGGATACCCTCGACCAATATCACCGGTTGTGGTTCGATACGGATTGTGTTGGGTGTGCGTGTATGTGTTTTGAAATCATAAACCGGGAGCTCAATAAATTGATAATTCTTCAGCTGTTTGATGTGCTCGACCAACAAGCTTGTTTCGAGCGAATCAGGATGGTCAAAATTAATGATCGCCCGTTGAGCAGGCTCTAATTTCGCTAAATCTTTATAATATGCATCATGGGGTAAGAGAGCAATATGATTCGCACCCACCCGGTCTATAATTACTTTAGCGACCGTGGATTTCCCTGATCCAGTACCACCAGCAATGCCAATTACTAGTGGGGGTGTACGATTTGGCATGTTGGAATTATACTGGATTACGGCTATTGATGTAGGATATTCTGATTTACGAGTGAGATTGTTTTTGGCACATTCAACGAAAATGTGTTGAATGCTGGTGAGCCACCGAAGGGAATCGAACCCTTGACCTAACGTTTACGAAACGCTTGCTCTACCGGCTGAGCTACGGTGGCAATTGGGTAATTTAGGCGACGGGATTATACCACAGCTAACAAACGAAGCAATACAGCCATAGTATTATCTTTTTATTTTACAATCGCAGGAGCGAATTCATGCGTATCGCAATGTTATCTTATCATACGTGTCCATTAGCGACGTTAGGGGGAAAGGATACCGGGGGAATGAATGTGTATGTAAGAGAAATTACCCGGCAGTTGGGTGCCATGGGTATTCATGTAGATGTTTTCACTCGATCTCAAAATGAGCATGTTCCCCATGTTTTACATGATTTGGGATATGGCAATCGAATTGTACATATCCGTGCTGGGTCAGAATTTCCCTTGCCTAAAAAAGAATTAGTAACTTATCTACCACAATTTGTAGAAGGCATCCGTGAATTCGCTGATAGCAAAGGGATTTCGTATGATTTGATCCATAGCCATTACTGGATGTCGGGAATGGCAGCAATTGAGCTCAAAAAAGACTGGGGCATTCCAATCGTAAATATGTTTCATACCTTGGGAGTGATGAAAAATCGTGTGGCACAGTCTCCAGAAGAGCTAGAAGGGGAATATCGAATTGATGGAGAACGGGAAGTAATAAAAACTGTCGACAAGATTATTGCTGCGACACCTGCTGAATATGCTCAATTATTATGGCTATATCAGGCGGACGTAAATAAGATAATGGTCATCCCTCCCGGTGTAGATATTGGAAGGTTTTATCCGATACCATCTGATGAAGCGAAGGAGTATATTGGTGTACCTCCTTGTGGAAGAATGCTCCTATTTGTGGGTAGGATTGAACCGTTGAAAGGTTTGGATGTCCTGATAGAAGCCATTAGTATCATGCACCAAAATGAGGTTTTGACGGAAAACCCATTTTGCTTAGCAATCATCGGTGGGGAAACCGAAGAAAATGCGGAGCATGAGGGTATCGAAATCTCTCGTATCAAGGCATTAAGTGAGAAGTATGGATTACGTGATTTAGTGACCTTTCTGGGTAAGAAAAATCAGGACTCATTGCCTTATTATTACTCGGCTGCCGAAGCTGTTGTAGTCCCATCGCAGTATGAGTCGTTTGGCATGGTGGCATTGGAAGCTATGGCATGTGGCACTCCAGTAGTAGCATCCCAAATTGGAGGTTTAGCTTATTTGGTGCAGGATGGTGTCACTGGTTTCACTGTCCCTGTGGATGAACCGTTAGAGCTCGCCAATCGATTGACATCCATAATACAGGATCCAATCCTGCGTGATCGAATGGGAAAACAGGCAGTTCAAGCAGCACAAGATTATGCCTGGGACAAGATTGCTTCTAAGTTATTGGTTGTATATGAAGAAATGTTAGCTAATTCTGCGCGCAATTAGGCTAGCTGTTGATCGAGGGTGTGAAGTACCCGTCGGACGCCAACCTTCAGAGTAATAAAGGATTTCCATATCCTTGGCTAAAATCGCTTGTAAGAATGCTTGCTGAAGCTCACCTGGTTTGAGAAGGAATTGGGGATTAATTTCCGGGTGAATGGAAAGCATATCCTCCATCAAGCTTTCGATAAATAAAATTCCATCCTTTTTCAATCCATCTGCGCAGGGTACCCATAAATCCCGTTGTAGATATAAGAAATTGATGATTACATCAAAGGTATTCAGTGGGATATGGAACTTACATAAATCTGCAACCACGCCCATCAGGGCTGGTAATTCAGTTTTAGCTTTACTTACTGCCACATAAGAGATATCCACACCAATTACTCGTAAACCGTGTTGGAGAAGGAAACTTGCGTTCCCTCCAAGGCCCATAGCAATATCCAGCGCTAATCCATTTAAAGGGAGTAGATTGGCGTGTTCCAAAAGAAGTGTGCGGGGTAGCTCAAAGGAGTTTCGAGGATCTGCTTGATACCGTAAATTCCAGCGATTCGCATCTTCAGTTGGCATTAGCTATCCTGAGCAGATTTCTGATTACCCCACAACCCATACCCGCTTTTTCGTCGCTCTTCACGTAATTGGTGCTGCAGATGGATCTCGTTGATGTGGGCAACCTTTTCTGTAATTGCAGCCTCCAACCAGATTTTCCCTTTTTCTGCAGTTGCCAAGCTGCCTGCACCATAAGCCCCAGTCTTTGTATCATCATCCCAGGGTGGGTTGGCAATGATCGCTCCACCTTCCACCCAATCCATATAATATGAAGGAGTGGAGATGAAATTGGTCTCGTCCACTACCCGGTCCATGTGAACAAGAGAAGGTCTCAGGTGGAGTATGAAAGAGGTTTCGAGCTCGCAAGCATGACCCATGCCACCAATCTTTGATTGGCGGTATTTTTCCAAAGACGCGATTCCATCCGGACCAGATAAATAAAGCCAGGCAGTGGCACAAAATATCCGGCGGTGCCGCTCCCCAGCATATTTTATGGCGTTGATAATAAAAGAGCTGTTACCTCCATGCCCACTGATAAGATAAAAGCGCTCAAAGCCACGGTTTGCCAGGACATCGATCACATTAACCCAAAAATCCTCAAACGCTCGTCCACCTGCATTGAGGGTGCCGGCAAAAGATTGACGGTGCGTGCTCACTCCGAAGGGCATTACCGGCAAGACGGTTGTTTGGTCGGGTGATGCAGCAGCTGTGCCCTGTCCAATGGCATCAATGATTAATGTGTCTGTTGAAAGAGGTAGGTGATATCCATGTTGCTCGGTATGACCTATAGGGATCAATATTACTTTGCCACGCTCAGTATCAGGTGGCAGAGAGCAATTTGTTAGATTTTTTATGTGCGGAGGCAAAGCGATCCAAGGGATGGACAAGTTAAGATTGAGACCTGGCGGTACTAGAACCAGTGTGTTTACAAAGCCATCGTCCTTGAGACCGGATATGATGTTAGTCAGGTATCTTGCTAAATTTTCTTCAGATACAGTTAAACCACTACCTTGCCATCCGTAAGGGAATGAGGGTAAGAGATAAGCATGGGTTGGATTACCTAATGCATCTGCTAATTGGTCAGTTGAATATCCCACTCCCAGTGGTAAAACCATCGGAGTGTGCCTGGGCAGAGATTGGACTTCAGGCCAGGTCAGCTCATCATAGCTATGAAATTCGGTCATGCTTATAACTTCGATAACAGCTCAGTTTTCTTCTGTTGAAATTCATCCTCTGTTAAAACGCCCTCTGTACGCAAGTCAGCCAGCTTACTGATCATTGCTGGAACATCCATTTTATTTTCTGGTTGAGGCACCACTTCAGGTGTGGGTTCATGTTCCAGATACTCCTTAGCATTGATCAGTGCACTCTTGAACTTCACTGGGTCATCAATTTTCTTGAACAGATTTACTCCCAATTCACTGGCCGTCAAAATCTCAATATCTCCATATCCAAACATGCGCCCCATAGCTGATTGGTCCATCTTGATATCATTCACTTTGTCAAGGGAGGAGTCGATCACGCTCTTATTAAATATCCCAGAGATCTGCATCACACGGTGATTAGTAATGATGAACTGGTGATTGGTCCAGTTTAGGAAATCACGTGTACCTGTAGCGATAGGGATCAGCAACAGGATGAATCCAATCACGGCAACAATTGGCACTGCTGGTGATTGGTTTGTGGTTAATATAATACTTCCCACTAAGGTTGCAGAAAAGATGATTAGTATTAATACGACTTCCAATAGGATTGAGCTCGCTAGTACGAACCAGTGGTGGCGTATATCGAGGATGATATTCTCACGCTCACCTAACAGACTTTGAAGATAATGACCCGACATGTTTGTTACCTCCTTAAGTAATCTACTGAATTATTGCCCTGCGCTTATTTTAACTCTGAGGCTAACTCTTTCTTGGCCTCTTGTATCAATTCCGGATTGATGAGTAGGTCTATGGCAGTCATTGCCAGAGCCTTCGCTGCATCCAACATCCCAGCTTTTCCAGTATCGGAGATGCTATACTCCCTGAATTCTACAGTATGACCGGCTATATTCTCTGGTGCGATTGCTAAATATGGATGAATTGCAGGTACCAAATGGCTTATATCACCCATATCTGTTGAACCCATCCGTTCATTCGGGTCTGGTTCCATAACAATACGACCCAACAATTCGAGGTTGGTCTTAAATAAACCCGCTAATATTCGATTCGGAATGATTTCCTTGTACCCTGGCGTTACAGTAAACTTTAGCTGGCATCCGACCGCAGAAGCTCCTGCTTGAGCGCATTCGATGACCTGATTTACCAAAGCATCCCTTCGTTTAAGACTTAGCGCTCGAATAGTGAACTCCGCAGATGTGTATGCAGGAATTATATTAGCAGCCTCTCCACCATTTATAATAATGCCAGCCACCCGATCTTTCGGACCGAAGGTTGACCGTATTGCACTAATATTATTATAGGTCAATATCAAGGCATCCAAAGCGTTAATTCCTTCCTCCGGAGCAGCTGCAGCGTGCGATGCCTTGCCGAAAAATTCAAGTTTAATCTCGGAAGAAGCCAGGGATCGTCGCAGAACTAAATTCTTACTGGCGGGGTGAAACATCATCGCTGCATCAACATTTTTGAAAATGCCTGCGTTTGCCAGTAGGACTTTACCTCCCTCAGTTTCCTCCGCTGGTGTGCCGATCACCTGGATTTGACCTGCAAGTTTGGTATTTATGGATGCCAATCCTATTCCAGCACCAGCTGCAGCTGCAGCGATCAGGTTATGCCCGCATGCATGCCCCAAACCAACCAGCGCATCATATTCCGCCAGGATGGCGATCCTGGGGCTGGAATCATTGCCAATAGTTGCTCGGAAAGCAGTGTCTAATCCACCAATGCCTGTTTCAATGATATAACCGGCAGAGCGGAGGAATTCGGTCAGGATATTACACGCTTTGTACTCTTTTAAACCAATTTCTGGCTCATTGAATATGGAGCTGCTAATTTCCCACAATTCTTGGGATTGCTGATCGATAACAGTGATAACATGTTTCTTGTAATTGTTCAACATGAATTAATTATACGCTAGAAAACAATCGGAAAGTATTAGGTAAAAATCCATAATAGATACTATAATAGGCAATGTCGTTGAGTATTTTATAAATAAACATATACCTGTTCCATTGATAGGAGGTGGCAGGCTTAAAATATTGATAATTGAACTTGAATATGCGTTAGCTTGTATATTATAAAAGCTCAATACAACGATCGATTAAATTAAGAGGAGAATGAAATGCGACGCTTAAATATAATATTTTCGTTTTTGATAGTAGCTTCTGTAATAATATCTGCATGCGCGACAGCAACGCCAACAACGGTCGTAACAGAAGCTCCCGCTGTCCCAGTGACTGAAGCCCCTGTAGTAGTCCCAACAGAAGTCCCACCAGTTGTCGAACCCACCTCCGTACCTGCTGCAAAGAAGGTGGCGAGGTTTATCTGGACCCAGGAGTTCGACACCCTCAGCCCAATCTACACCAACATGTGGTTCGTCTCTGTCGTCTATCCTGCTTACCTGTGTATGCCGTGGATGTTTGACGACCAGAACGCTGCCTTCCCTTATTTGGTAACTGAGATTCCAACAGCTGATAATGGAGGACTTACAAACGAGGGTCGTACCATTACGTTAAAGTTGCGCGATGATATCGTCTGGTCGGATGGTGAGCCCATCACCTCGGCAGATTTCAAGTTCACCTACGACATGCTTATGTCTGATAAAAATGCTGTGAATACGCGCTCACCCTATGACCAGATTGAATCGTTTGAGACCCCTGATGCGCAGACAGTGGTCATCACCTTCCCAGATCCTTACGCGCCATGGTTAGCTTTGTTATTCAGTGGGTCGACGAGTGGCACTCCCATCATCCCACAACACATATTACAACCTGTATTCGATGCTGAAGGCACGCTTGACACTGCTGCCTGGAACAAAGCTCCTACTGTAGGTTGTGGTCCATTTGTGTTTGATGAATGGCAGTCAGGCAGCTTCGCTCGCTTCGTGGCCAATGACAATTACTGGTTAGGCCGCCCCAAGCTGGATGAGCTGTTCTTCCAGTTCGTCCCGGATTCAGCCTCCCAAATTGCAGCCCTGGTAGCGGGTGACGGCGATATTGGCACCTTCTTTGATTATCCAGATTTACCTACCTTGGAAAAAGCGGGAGTGAAAGTCGTCAACTCCTTCTCCGGTTACAATGAAGGTATATATATCAACATGCACCCAGAAAGAGGTAATCCCGCATTAAAAGATGTCAGGGTACGCCAGGCGATCGCCTACGCCTTTAACCGCGAAAAGTTAGTGAAGGACCTGCTGCTTGGCCTGACCGGTGTCGCAGCCACCGATTGGGATAAATCCCCCTGGGTCGATCCGACCATTACACCCTATCCATATGATCCCGACAAGGCCAAAGCGCTGCTGACCGAGGCCGGTTGGACAGATACCAATGGCGACGGGACAGTGGATAAGGATGGTGTCGAGCTCGTTCTGACATATGGCACCACCTCTCGCCAGGTTCGTCAGGATACTCAGGCAGTCGCCCAACAGGACCTGGCTGCGGTTGGTATCGGCACAGAGTTGCAGAGTTATGATGCAGATACCTTCTTCTTAGGCTATCAGGATGATGGTCCGGCTGCAACCTTCAAGATAGATCTCGTCGAATATTCTGATTCACCCGACTTTCCTGATCCGAATACGGCCATTTGGCTCTGTTCAGATATCCCCACGGATGCGAATCCAGCTGGAACCAGTCCAACCGGTCTGTGCGATGAGAAACTGGATGGGCTATTCCAAAAGCAAGCATCTCAGGTCGATTACGCTGCGCGCCAGGCAACATTCCACGAGATCACTCGTTATATCTTCGATCAAGCCTTTTGGATTGGAATTTGGCTGGACCCCGACTTGTTCGGGTTCAGCAACCGGATGCTTAATGTAAAAATGTCCGGAGCAACTCCTTTCTTTAATTTAGCCGAATGGGACGTAAGCCAATAAGAATCTTTTAGGTATGTGTGCAGGCGGGATTCCCGCCTGCACACTATTTACAAAAGGCACACATGACTCGCTACATCTTCCGCCGGTTACTACAAGCCATCCCGCTGCTCTTAATCATCAGCATAGTACTATTCGTTATGATGCAAGCCATGGGCGATCCACTAGCAACCATGGGCGGGCGCAAGGTAACCAAACCGGAGGACCGCATACGTCTAGCCCGTCAGCTTGGGCTTGATAAACCCGTTTGTGTACAATATATCTATTGGCTGATTGGCAATGATTGGACCAGGCCGGTTGGAGAAATTCCCAAACCAAATGCGGGTATATTTACGCCCATCGTTCAATGTTTGGATCCTCGTAATTACATAGACGCTGATAATCCAGGAACAAGGAAGGGTGTATTGCGCGGCGATTGGGGCATATCCCTTGTCAACCGTCAGCCAGTCACCAAAGTGATTGGCGCTCGCCTACCCAACACCTTGCTGTTGATGGTTACTGCAGAAGTAATTATTATTGGAGCTGCATTGCTGATTGGCATCTACTCGGCTTTGAACCAATACACCGCATTTGATAATTTTGTCACAGCCACGACCTTTGTACTCTATTCGATGCCGGTGTTCTTCTTTGCCTTGCTGGCAATGTATATATTTTCAGTTAATTTCAGGAAATGGGGGTTACCATACTTACCTACAGTGGGCATGTTCGAACCAAACGTTGGGCAAACACCCGCACAAGTTCTATGGCATATGGTGCTACCGGTAGCCACGCTTTCCTTTGGCTTTGTCGCCGGATACAGCCGCTACATCCGTAGTGCCATGCTGGAGACCTTGGGGCAGGATTACGTCCGTACTGCCAAAGCTAAGGGCCTACCGCGTCCTGAAGTTATCTACATCCATGCATTAAAGAATGCTGCCTTACCGATCGTCACGCTCGTTGCCCTGGATTTACCCTTCCTGCTGGGCGGAGCGATTGTCACCGAGCGTATCTTTGGCTGGCCTGGTATGGGTCGCTTATTCCTGGATCACGTTGAACGCTCGGATACCGCAGTGGTGATGGGCATCATGATGATGATTGCCTTCGCTGTGATTATCTTTCAGATCATCGCTGATATAACCTACGCTTGGCTTGACCCTCGCATCCGCTATAAATAACAGAAAAACATGACTGAATCGACACTTGAACAACCAAAACCAGGGATTGCCAGCCTGTTACCAGACGAGTTGGAGACTCCCCCGCTATCACTAGGACAGCTTACCTGGCGCCGTTTTCGACGTCATCGGATGGCGATATTCGGTGTGGCAGTCGTGGTTCTTATCGTGATTTACGCTTTTGGCGGTATGCTAGTTTTCAGCGAAGCCGATGCCAACCACGCCGAAACGGGTAACGCCCTGCGTGCACCCACCCGAGAGCATCCCTTTGGTACGGATACTATTGGACGTGATATCCTGGCCAGGACCATCTATGGTGGACAAATATCTATCATCATCGGTTTAACTGCCATGCTGGTTGAGGTCGTATTTGGGGTTACTATCGGGGCTTTGGCTGGTTATTTTGGTGGCTGGTTGGATAGTGTATTGATGCGTATCACAGAGGCGGTGCTGGTTATTCCACAAATTTTCCTGTTGCTCGTGATGGCACGTTATTTCTCTCAATCTATACCGAATATTAAATTATTGGGGCGCACCTTCAGCGGCAGTGTCCTGGTGATCGTATTTGTCATAGGTATCACCAGCTGGCCATACCTGGCGCGCATCGTACGGGCGCAATTTCTATCCGTGAAAGAAAATGACTTTATTCTGGCAGCCCACGCCACCGGCACTTCCACCCGCGATATCATTTTTCGCCACATACTTCCCAACATCTCGGCTCCAATCATTGTCTCTGCGACACTGAGTGTCGCAGCTGCCATCATTCTAGAAGCCTATATCAGCTTCCTCGGTCTGGGAGTACGCCCGCCAACCGCCACTTGGGGCAATATGCTGGAAGGCGCTTATAACTATATTGATACCGCCTGGTGGCTGTGGTTCTTTCCCGGGATATTAATCGCCGTAACCGTGCTGAGTATAAATTTTCTGGGAGACGGGTTGCGCGATGCACTTGATCCGCACAGCCGCTCTGCATAATCGAAGGATATCGCTGCACATGAATCCGGAACGAATATTAGAGGTCAAAGATCTATGCACTCGTTTCCACATCGCCGAAGGCACAGTATATGCGGTTAACGGTGTTTCCTTTCATCTTAACCAAGGAGAAGCTATCGGTGTGGTTGGAGAAAGCGGTTGTGGAAAATCGGTGACGATGATGTCCATCATGAGGCTGATCCCCATCCCCCCCGGCGAGATCGCCAGAGGGCAGGTATTCTACAACCACCACGATTTGCTGGAATTGAGTGAAGCAGAAATGGAGCATATCCGCGGTAAAGACATCGCCATGGTCTTCCAGGACCCCATGACTGCTTTTAACCCGGTGCTGTCTATCGGGCGCCAGCTTGGTGAGCCACTACGTGTTCATCTCGGGCTGGACAAAGAGGAAATTCGACAGCGCTCCTGCGAGCTGCTTGACCAGGTGGGTATTTCCGATACAAAGCATTGTCTGGAGGAGTACCCGCACCAATTCTCGGGTGGGATGCGCCAGAGGGCTATGATCGCCATGTCGCTCGCTTGCTCGCCATCAATCCTTATCGCCGATGAGCCCACTACTGCCTTGGATGTGACCATCCAGGCGCAGATTGTCGAGTTGGTTCAACGCATCCGCCAGCAGATGAACATGGCTGTAATCTGGATCACCCACGACTTGGGGGTGGTGGCTGAGATAGCGGAGCGGGTGCTGGTGATGTACGCCGGCTTTATTGTTGAAGAAGCTCAAGTGGATGACCTTTATGAAAATCCTCGCCACCCCTATACCCAGGCTCTGCTGGCTGCCCTACCCCGCGTAGACCGACGCCGCGACAGGCGCTTGCAGTCGATCCCCGGCGCACCACCCAATCTACTGGTAGCCCCCAAAGGCTGCCCGTTTCTGCAACGCTGCCAATTTGCCTTCGACCGTTGCCGGGGTGAGATGCCGCCTCTAATCCAGGTCGGGTTGAATCACCAGGCAGCCTGCTGGCTGGATGTCACCACCGGCGAGGAACGCTAACAACATGAGAGAAACCTTGGCTGACGTTCAACCTGCATCCTCCCAAGCTGCCCCACCATTGGTGGAGGTGCAACTGCTTAAAAAGCATTTTCCCATCCGGCAAGGACTGATCTTCGAGCGTATGACCGGCTCAGTGAAAGCTGTGGATGGTATCTCTTTCTCGATCCAGCGCAGTGAAACCCTCGGTTTGGTGGGTGAAAGCGGTTGCGGCAAGACCACTGCTGGTCGCACGATCCTGGGGCTTTACCCGGTCACCGAGGGTAATGTGATCATCTCCGGTATCCCTGTTGGAAATGCCAATAAAGAGCAGATGAAATCCTTACGCCGCAAAGCGCAGATGATTTTTCAGGACCCTTATGCTTCACTTAACCCGCGCTGGACGGTAAGCGCTATCATCGGTGAGCCCTTACGGGTGCACAACCTGTTACCCAACGGTAAAGCCCGAGACGAGCGCGTGCATGAGCTGATGTTGAGGGTTGGTCTTAGTCCGCGCTTGATCAACCGCTTTCCGCACGAGTTCTCTGGGGGGCAAAGGCAGCGCATTGGTGTGGCGCGCGCCCTGGCCTCCAACCCGGAGTTTATCGTCTGCGATGAGCCAATCTCTGCCCTGGATGTCTCCATCCAGGCGCAGGTGGTCAATTTGTTGGAGGAATTGCAAGACGAGTTCAACCTGACTTACTTATTTATCGCCCATGATTTGAGCATGGTGCGGCATATTTGTGACCGGGTGGCTGTGATGTATTTGGGAATAATCGTGGAATTAGCTGATCGCAATGAGCTATACGAAAATCCGTTGCATCCCTACGCGCAGGCATTACTATCTGCAGTCCCAATCCCTGATCCGAAGCGCAATCGTGAACGCCACCGCACCATCTTGAGTGGGGAAATACCTAGCCCAATTAATCCTCCCAGTGGTTGCAGGTTTCACCCACGCTGCCCAGTTGCGATAGAACGGTGCAATTGCGAAATCCCTGAGTGGCGTGAGATAAACACAGGTCATTGGGTTGCCTGCCATGTAGTAGCGAATCCATGAAACAAACTTCTAAATAATCGGCTTAGATTTTACGTAACTGTATTAAATAACGACATATTTGCCGATATTGTAGGCGGATCGCTACCTCATAAATCAATAATAACTAGCTTCTACTTACTAATTGCTAATCCCATAAGTACTTTTTCTCGTTATATTTGCTATTTCTCCACAAAATGAGAAATCTTAAATTATTACGAGTTTTTCATATCCCTTTTGTAGATTAGAACTTATGTGCTTTAATAGAGAAGTACTTACTTACCAACCCATAATTTTCATCTCACCTGCATAAATTTGATCGAAGAGTATCGGAAAACAGGGACCCGCAGGGAAAACCACCTGCGGATCCCTGTTTTCCAGCCTCTTTCCCCCCTTCCCAAAACTTGTTTGGGAAGGGGGGATAAAGGGGGGATGGGTGAGTAATTACATAGAGAAATCATATATAAAATGGTGATTTCGCTTTCTGTGATATCTATTTAATAACGTATTCCTTAGTAATTTTTGTCAATCACCTGCAAATCCAAACAAGGATAATCGTTCCTCTTTGTTTTTTCCCCTAATCCAATTTATTTAGACCCAGCTGGATATATATTTTTTATATTGAGCGTTGGTAAATGCGGTGTGTCTTATAGAAATTTATCCCAAGGTCACGCAGCTCCCGCTGCATCTTATCGTTTTCCACCCCAATTTGGACAATTTCAGCGTGTTGAAACCTGCCTTGGGTGATGCTTTTATGCATTTCACTGAACAATATCGCAGTTCCGCCCAAACCCTGATAATCTTCCATGATTCCTGCACCATTGATGTTGACCCATTCTGTGCGACGCATTTCAATCAATATATCTATCCACCCGAAAGGGAATATGCGTCCTTTAGTCCGCTGGACAGCTGCTGAAATATCTGGATAAGCAAATAAGAAGCCTACGGGAGTATCACCTTTCATAATTACTTTAATCAATCGTGGGTCAGCAAACCACAGTATCTGATTGGTAATCGATTTGGCTTCATCATCGGTCAAAGGTATATTATCTGTCGTTCCTTCTATCATCCCATTATAGAGGACTTTAAGTTGCGTGACTAAATGTCGTAAATCACGTCGGGTATGGTACCTGGCAATGTATAACCCCCGTCGCTGTTGAACTAATTCTGATATTTTATGTACTTTTATGGGAAATGGAACATCAGTAGATAAATATCCAGAGACAATATCACCTTGAAATGTAAACCCAGCAGATTCAACCAATTCAGGATAATACGCCAGGTTATAAGGAATACCAAAAGCAGGACGATGCTCAAATCCATGTACCAGCATGCCCAATCCATCTAATGACGAAAACCCTCTTGGGCCAACAATTTTTGATAATCCAGACTTGCGTGCCCAATCGAACCCTGCTTCGAACAATCCACTGGATGCATCAGGATTATGCATACATTCGAAGAGATAAAAGAAGGCTGTATGTTTGTGGTTGAAATCGTTGTAATGACGATTATTTAGAATCGCCAATCTGCCAATTGCTGCACCATCCGCAGAAGTTGCAAGGAAGAAAGAAGCGTCTGAGTGTTGATAAAAAGGATTGTGCTGTTTATCAAAAATTCGTTGGTTATCTGTAACAAGGGGGGGAACCCATTGAAGTGTATCTCGATAAATTTTGTATGGAAGGTCGATAAATTGCTGAGTACGGTATCGATCTGAGGGATTAACTTCAAGGATCTTCATGTGATATCAGATAATATCGTAAACCCTGATTTTGAGCATGGATTCTCTATTCATCCATTCAAGTTGAGATACTCTCTTACATGATCACAGGTGATTTTTCGTGTCGTGCCCCCAAGCGCTGTTGTTGAAAGACCACCAACGATATTTCCCCATTTTTGGCAAATTTCAAGAGGAAATCCGTCTATCCAAGCACGTAAAAAACCGGCGTTAAAGTTTTCCCCTGCGCCAGTGGTATCGATAGGATTGACTGAAATGGCAGGTACATGAATGAGCTCATTATTTTTACAAGAGTATGAGCCATTTGCGCCATCTTTAATGACGATAACAGGGCAAAGCTCTCCCAACTGCCGAATAGCAACCTCCAGGTTATGTTCTCCAGTAATCCGTCTCGCTTCTTGTGCATTGGGCAAGAAGATATCTGCGCTTTTTATCGCTTTTCTAATGGATTTACATTGTTTGGTATTACCAAGAATATCACCGCTAGAAGAGTTTCCATCCATAAACAATCTCATATTTTTAGACCGAATTAACTTTATACCAACTCCAAGTAAATCACCATAATATAGACCAGGAATATATAAGACCTTGGCTTGCGATTTTATCAAGGCAGAGATGGCAGCGGGTACTTGCGGATCAGGGTCGTAGTATGTAATGAACGCGCGATCATTCGGATATGAAGCGGCTGCCGTGATCCGACGATAAGACTTGTCATGAATGACAAATAATGATTCATTCAAACCTTCATCTCGAGCGTTGTTGAGTGCAAAGCGACTAAAATCGTCGTTCCCGAAATCTGCCGCCCAACCCACGTTGATACCCAACCTATGCATGCTAACGGCAGAAATATAAGCATCTCCGGGTGTCATCTTAAAATCTGTACCAACCACATCTTTTCCAATTTGTGGTAGTTCACCCAGACCGGAAAATATTAGGTCTACTGAATAACTGCCAACCACAATAACGTCAAAATTTAATGCCATTTAATGAAAATTCGGGAAATATCCATGGTGTAACGAGATATATTCATCCAATATGGATCCTGCGATAGAATAGTCTCGAATGAGAGGGTGGACGGTCAATGCCAAACGGGCTTTTTGATACGACCCTTCCATTGCAGCTTCGATTGTCAAATGTTCATAATGCTTGACTTGTTTCATCATTCCCATGCACTGTGAAGGTATCTCACCGATAACCAAAGGATGGATCTGATCATGGCTTACCATGGCGGGGATTTCAACAACATCTTGATCATCCATGTCATGGAGGGCACCATGGTTGGCTATATTTAAGATTTGTAACTTAGGCGTATTTCCGTTCAAAGTTTCGATTAAATTTAGTGCCACACTAGCATAACCTTCATCTGCCAATGATTTTAGTATTTTCGGATCTAAACCAGATAAATCATGGTGTTTACCAGTTTCCCTTGCCATATAAGTACTGCCACGCAAATCCAGGTAAGCTTGATATGATGCTTGCATCCCCTCAAAGTCTCGAGCCCTGAATTTTTCCTTCAATTCGGCGAATAACTGTTTGTTTTGCCTAGCGATCTGTTCGCCCCTGCTTTCACCTGCTTTGAGGATATTATTTACAGACACGGTCGAATAGTAATAATAAAAGAGATACTCATTTGGTATCATCCCCAAACTGACGACTAAATCAAGATCAAAAGGTAATCCAGGCACACTCCCCTTTGATTTTAGGATTTTGATTATTTCGGGCAGTTGATCTTGGTTTTTATAGATGACTTTTTTAATCCAACCTAGATGATTCAATCCGAAATAATCCAGGTAAACTTCCTCCGGATATGCTCCCAGCATAGCGGAGATTACCAGGTGCATGGAAGTGGGTGAATCGCATATTCCAACAACTCGCTGCCATTTAGTATGCCGGATTACTGCCTCGGCTAGCATCCCAGCAGGGTTGGCGAAATTAATTAGCCAGGCATTTGGGCAAACGTCTTTCATTAAATTGACATAATCCAATATCACAGAAATGGATCTTACACCCATGGCAAATCCACCTGCACCGGTTGTCTCTTGTCCAAGGATTCCGTGATTTAATGGTACCCGCTCATCGATAACGCGTGATTCAATCCCCCCAACCCGAAATGTTGTAATGACAAAATCTGCGCCTGCTAATGCGATTTGAGCGTCTGTAGTACGGGTGATGCAAAACTGTGTGTTGGGGGATTGTTCAATCCGGGAGGTCAACGCGCCAATTATGTCAAGCCGCTCAGCGTCGATATCCATCAACGTGAGCTCACCTAAACCTAATTTCTCCTGATGTGTAACCATCGCTTCCATGATTAAGGGAGTGCGCACACCTGCAGCCCCGATGATAGCGATTTTCATCCTAAGCTACTTCCTGCATGGAAGCGTGTTGATTTGTTCGCATCTGGTCAGCGCGCTGTGCCAGCTCACCTCTTAAAGTATCAATATCCTTTTTGATAAATAGGGAGGTAACGAAAAAAAATAAAGCACAGAGTATCCAGGTTGAGATGCAAATCAACAAGAATGCGTTTTTCAATGATGTTTGGTCAGCGATAAGACCGACTATCAATGGTGCTGTAGCAGCTCCAATCGATTCGATAAAATATTGCACCGATACTGCAGTGCTGCGGACTTCGGGCAAGGTGATGTCGTATACTGTGGAGATGACATTTGGAGACGCAAACGGCATAAAGAGTGCTGTGGCTCCCAATAAAATGGTGAATAAAAGCACATTTTCATTAGGGACATTGAGCGCCAACCAAAGAAATATCGCCCCTAAAAGTACGCCTATCATTGAGACGATCAATCGTCCACGATTATTGCGTTTGAAGAAGAAATCCCCTAAACTACCTCCTATGGGATAGCCAACCGCAAGAATAAGCACAGCAATAACCATGACAATTAATTGCGTGTCTGGTGAGAATCCCCGTTCCGTGCCGAGGTAGTAAAAGAACCAAATAGTGATTGCATTCCATGGGAAGACACCAAAAAAACCCTGAACAAAAAGTAACAATAAGCTTGGTTTCTTAAATAAATCTCTAGCGATTTTCCAATCAAAGTGGAATTTACCGGTCAAATCCAAATCAACCAATTCGGGTTCGCTTTGACCACGTGGCACATCCCTCACACCAAAGAAAATTACGATTGCCATAACGATACCAAGCGAACCAGTGATATAGAATACACCTCTCCAACCGATCTCAGTGCCGAGCATTAATCCGAGCATCATACCCACAAGGTAACCCAGAGGTTGAGTAAATTGTAATAAGCCGTACACCTTCCCCCGCATTTTGGGACCAAAATAATCCGACACCAGACTATACAATCCTGGATAACTTGAATCATCGATACCGGTGGAAGATCGTGTTACCAGAAATGTTGAATAATTTGGAGCTATCGCATTCAACCAGGTTGTGGAACCCCAGATGAGTGCAGCCAAAGCAAGTAATTTCGGGCGGGTATAACGGTCGTAGAAGTAGCCCCAAAGTGGGTAAAAAACTGCTCCGACAATCATTGCACCCATTGAGACTACCCCCATCTGGGTCATCGTGATATTGAATTCCTTTATTATATTTTCGGTAAGGGGACCAATCAGGAGTTTATCTGCTTGATGAAGGAGAACAAAGAAAAAGAAGATAACAACCACGAGCCAACGGTAACGCGATGAATCTTTCATAACCTACCCTCAACTTATGAGATTAGACAATTTGGCAATTTTACACTATTTATTGAATTTAGTCTGTAACTATGGATGGATGAATACTCGGCTGCTTTCTGGATAAGATAAAGAATCCCAAGATTCCGATGATGCCGATCGCAAAGCCCCCGTACCACGTCGCAACCGGAGCAATATTGTCATTCAGGAAACCACCCAGAAGAGGGGCGATACCTGCAGCAGCACTCCATGTCAGACCTGCAACACTCATATAACGACCACGCATATCGGGTGGGGCTAACCCCGCGACATAAGATGAAGAGGTCGGCATTAAAATTAACTCACCAATCGTCATGATGACGATACTTATCCAAAAACCCACGAATGAATGACCTAATGCGACACTACCCACACCCAAGGCATAGAAGATTGTGCCGACCATCATCACGGGTAATGGGCGGTATCGCTTGGTGATGCGTGTGACGAAGACTTGTAGAAAAACGACCATTAGCGCATTTGTGGTAGGGATAAAACCATACTGGCTTTCTGGAACATTGTAAATACCGTTTGCATAAACGGGCATCAAAATCCAAATCATCGTTGCACACATTTGGGTCAGGATGAAAGCACCAATAAATGTTAAAAATTGTGTATCCCGTAATACCTGTAGATAACCTCCAAATGGTTTTGTCATATCACTTGATAAAGTTATATGCTTCGGTAATGTTTCGAGTGCAAAGAATGCGAGGAGTAAACTGTAGATGATCATCCCTGCACCAGCAAAATAAAAAGTAATCGTAAACGATACTGAAGATATAAATCCACCAATCATAGGTCCAATAGAAATACCTGCGTTGTTACTAAGGCGCATGAGTGCATACGCATCCGGTCTCTGATCAGATGGGATAAGGTCAGCCAACATAGCATCTGCGCCCACCCTGTAAAGGGGATTAAACGTACCGCTTAAAGTCATCAATACTGCGAAGCTGAGATAGCTATGGGCACCACTCATGAAGAAATACACCAAACCATTACCGGCTAGGCTAAAAACCATCACCCATTTGCGACCAACCCGGTCGGTGATCGGACCTGCAATAAACGCCGCAATCAAGCCAGCGGTCGCATTGATAGTCATTAAGCTGGCAATCTGGGTCAAAGGTAGATTAACACGTTGCCTCACATAGATCATTAAAAATGGCCAAATCATCGATGACCCAATCGTGCTGATTAACATTCCGTAAAACATTAAGCGTAATTGCTTTGGATATTCTTTTAATAGGTTTATTGGGTTGGTCAGCACACAAATACCTTTAATAATTCTAAATTGCTGTCAATGCACCTTCAATAGGAAGTCCATAAGATTTGGCGATAATCTCTACAGGGTGAACCGCAGGTTTGCCGGTGGCATGTGTGATCTGCCAGCGGCAGGTTTCACTATCGCACACCACAACCGGGCTATTAGCCATGTCGTGTATTATGAATTGAAATAATGACTGCCCGACTTCCATGGCGATATCATATTTTTCTTTCTTATAACCGTAAGTACCTGCGATTCCACAGCAAGCTGCCTGACTATCGACGATATTCAATTCAGGTATAAGATTCAAAATTTGTAATCCAGGCTTACCGATGCGGTGAGCGCGATATTGGCAGGGAACGTGGTAGCCAAGTGTCAATGGCAATGGAGTAAAGTTCAAATTGAGTGAGCCTTCCTCAAGGAGCATCAGTAAAAACTCATTGAAATCAAAGGTATTTGCAGCAACCAATTGGGTATTTTCGTCATTCATATCCAATAATTCTGGTGCTTCTTCCTTTAACGTCAATGTACAACTTGTCGAGGTTCCAATAATCGGGATACCTTGACGGGCGTAACCCACCAGATTACGTACGTTATTTTTATGGTAATTTCTTGCAGATTTAAACTCACCGTTGGAAAGCAATGGAAGACCACAACAATTCTGGGTAGGAACGATGACCTCGAATCCATTGGCTTCTAGGACACGTACCGCTGCCCGACCGACACGAGGTTCGTAATATTCAGTTGAACAGCCATGGAAATAGACAACCTTGCGAGATGATTTTGTGGGTTTGCGATGATTATAAAACCAGGAGGTAAAAAGCTGGTCACTGAATTTTGGTAGCGGGGCAGAATGATGGATACCGAGGACAACATCTGCCAGCCATCGAGCAGGTTTAAGGTTAAGCGCATAGTTTGCGAAAGGCGAGATAGGATGTGCAATTTTACCTAAAAATTCGGGACGAGCAACAAGATTATTTCTCAGGCGTAATCGTGAAGGAATATTTCCATGATTAACCATTGCAGCTCGCGCACGGGCGTTAATCTCAGCAATTTTTACACCTGTGGGACAAACCATATTGCATACACGGCAACCACTGCAGTAATCTACAGATTTATCAGGTGGTGGCTGATCCAGCGCCCGAAAACGTCCTGCTTGTGGTCCTTCGTATTTTGGTCCCGGGAACAGGTCAGTAACCGCTGAAACCGGGCAAGCGGTTGTGCAGATATTACATTTGATGCATTGATCGAGTGAAAATTCAGGCAAGAGTGGTTTTTCCTTGTCCACCATTTCCTGACTCGTTATAGCAGAACTTAGCATCATATTATTTCGCTTGTTGATAAAGTCTCACCGACAGTAAAGCCGGTTGTCAGTGCTATCCCTTCAAGAGAGCGTTCACGTATGGCATCACAATTTCCGAGCGCACCACCAACTGTGTATAAGTTTTGATAGATAATTTCATTTGTTTTATCAATTGGATGGAAGGCAGAGTCAATCCGCAAGCCCGTTCTAAAGATTGGATGACTTTCTTTTGATAGAAACTCATTCTGGAACCATTGAGTGCATTGTTCAGGGTAATTTACCGGTAATCCAAAGATCGTCTCCTGCGCATAGCCATACTTGTTTGCAACAATCCCTCCACCAAGAATACCACCCGATGCGAGGACAAAAACCTTGGCTTTATGAGGTTTTTGTCGTGCAGCGGCTTTCGACCAAATTGTATTTATTAACTTACCATGTTGTGTTACATGTGAAATCTCCATCCCGTTAAAGACAAAGCCATTATTTCGTTCGATCGCAGCAACCAGACAATTCTGCAGCCGTATACCAGGGATGGAGGGAGGTAATCCAGGAATTTCAAACACCGGTATACCCAACGATGATTCCAAATGCTCCTTTACCTTCATAGGTTGCAGCAAACCTAAGACAGCTGGAAAACCGATCCTGCCAACTCTACCAAGATTTGGTTTTAATGCGTTGATTACTTCCTGACGGAACTCAGGATCATCGAACAGGTGGGCAAGCGCTATCCCGGAAATAGATTTTGGATGGTGTAAAGATTTCAATTCGATCGTGATATCCTGTGCTAAAATGCCCTGAGCGCTAAGGTTATCAGCAATAAGATTCGAGAAGAAATCATAAAAATGGCTAAAACCAACAATAAGCATGGGGGAACGTTGAGCTACATCACCAGCGATCATTGTCTCCGGAACAAGACAGGTTGGCCGAAGTGTCCCCAAGGAAGTTGGAATCAATATATTTGCATCGAGTGATCCGTGATAAGGGTATTTGAATTCGTCACATAGTATCTGGAATGACTGAACAGCATTACTGAGTGCAGATAATCCAGCAACCGCATAGGGATGCTCAGGATTGGATTTGATAAATTTTTCTAGGAAAGCTGAAGGGGAATCGACCATTTTTAAGTAATCATCTGGCTGATAACCAAATATGTCGATAGATCCACTACACCAATAAGGAGTTCCCCAACCCTTGGTAATGACACTCGTCGTATTACCGTGCAAACTAGCCCGCCATGCAGCCATCAAGCCAGCTAAACCTGAACCAATCACCACAATATCTTCGGGCTGTTTTTGTATTGGATGTGCCGGTTTGAGATCTATAGGTGACCCTGAGATGTGCTGTTGTAAATTTTCTGTTGTAGGTCTGCTGTATTCATCAGCTGCTAGATTCGATGACTTTTCACCTGGTAAGCTGGATGCATTGAGGACGTCGACATAAATGAGCTCATTGAATCGTGCCTGTCGTAACTGTTGCCCCCACAGAACGGGCAAATTGCCTTTCCAACGTTCCTGGAGAAAATCACGCAATGAAACATTCGTTTCTTCAACAGGCGCATGCCTAAATGTATGTAATATCCCTGCTGCACGTAATGTGCAATATGCACCCTGGCAAGGTCCCATTCCAAGACGCGTGTCTCGGCGAATATCATCCAATGTTGTGGCATCTGATTGTATGATCGACTGTTCAATATCTTGATTAGTTGCTAGCTCGCATTCACAAATCAACTCACCATAGGCCAATTCTTTCTCGATTTTTTGTAATCTAGCACTTGGTAAGAAGTGTGCTACTTTATTATTTGCTTGCGTTGGCAAAGCTTCTAAATGAGTTCGGCATGGATAATTAACTAATAATTTCTCGCAAATTTTATCAACCGTCACCTGAGCCATTTTCCGATACGTTGTCCACTTCCCACTGGTTATGGTGACCATGCCTTCAATCCCATCACGGATTGCATGATCCAGTAAGACGAAAGCGCGACTGATATCACGGTCTTCTGCTGATTTTTCTATTTGGACTAATGGACGCACACCAGCCCAGGCTCGCAAAATACGGAATTGCTTGAAACGAGGGATGATTTTCTCTCCTTCGTCCAGCAACAATCGGGTTTCCCAGGGCTCAATTGAGTAATGATCAGGATCCAAAACTTGAACATCGGTCGTACCTATCACTGCAACAGTGTGGGCTGGGACTAAAACATCACCATCCGATGGAAGCTTACATCGATTGATGATGGTATTCACCACGCGATAGTTAAGAGCCAGCATGGTCCCTTTGCCCGGGACCATTACAAGATTAATCCCAGCAGAACTTGCGATTTTCCCTGCCCAGGCTCCAGAGGCATTGACAACCAGGCTGGCACTGATCTGCACATCCTCATCCTTAACCAGATCATGGCACATAGCTCCAGCCACGACCGGTTTTTCAGAGGGAGTTACATGGGTGAACAATAGGCTAACGAATTCATGGTAGGTTAAAACCAATGCGCCATTTTGACGGGCAGATTCGGCATTCAAATCAGCTGCGAGGAATGAATCCGCAGAAGCATCAGGAACTCGTAGACATAGCTGAATCTGCGGATTAAGTAGCGGTTCTGCTTTCAGCATTTGATTGATAGCGATGGTTTCTATGGGTATTCCAGCTGTTTGGCATCCATCGATGAAAAGTGGAACATAAGTAGGATCATCTTGAGGGGTTAGGACAAAAAATCCTCCTGTATCCTCAATGCATTGAGGCATTATCCTGCGAAGGATTTGATTTTCTTCGAAACATTCCCTGGCGGCTTGAGGGTCCTTAACGACATAACGACCGCCACTATGTAACAAACCGTGATATCGACCTGTAGTTCCATAAGCCAGGTCACGCCTTTCGATCAGGACGCATTTAAAGCCACGCATGGCAAGGTCACGTAAGACACCTGTGCCGGTTGCACCGCCACCGATCACTAGGATATCTGTTTGGATTTGTCGCATGGAATGCCCTCAATCATCCGAAGAAAATTATCCGTATATTTCGAATATATCGACAACCGAGACCCTAATTTACCCAATTAAATGTCCGCTCAACTGCTTTTAACCAACCTTTGTATAGATTTTCTCGTTGACTTGATTCCATCTGTGGGTCCCAGGTACGGCTAATTTGCCAGTTATCTCGCAAATCATCAAAGCCTTCCCAAAATCCTACCGCTAACCCTGCGGCGTATGCTGCTCCCTGAGCGGTAGTTTCAGCTGTTTTTGGACGAATAACTGGAACTCCGAGGATATCAGCTTGAAATTGCATGAGAAGCTGGTTGTAAACCATCCCACCATCAACTTTGAGATTTTTGAGTTTCACCCCCGAATCCTCTTCCATCGCATCCAGGACTTCGCGAGTCTGATAAGCAGTCGCTTCGAGGGCAGCGCGAGCAACATGACCTTTATGGATATAACGGGTTAGTCCAACGATTACCCCTCGGGCATCCGAACGCCAATAAGGAGCAAATAAGCCTGAAAATGCTGGGACAAAATAAATTCCGCCATTATCTTCCACACTACTGGCAAGAGCCTCAATATCAGACGATTTAGAGATCAATCCAAGGTTATCACGTATCCATTGAACTAATGCTCCCGTGATGGCAATCGAGCCCTCCAAGGCATACACTGCAGGTGTTTCACCCATTTTATAAGCGAGCGTAGTTAGTAGGCCTTTTTTGGATTGGATAACCTTGATGCCAGTGTTAAGTAGCATAAAACAACCTGTACCATAGGTATTTTTTGCCTCCCCAGGGCTAAAACATGTCTGACCTACCAAGGCTGCCTGTTGATCTCCCAGATCACCACACATTGGTATCATGTCTTTAAACGGACCATCTTTGGTGGTCGTACCATAAAAGTGGCTGTCGCTGGAAGGGACAATATGGGGTAACATTTTTCTTGGGATTTTTAAAGTATTTAGAATTTCATCATCCCAATCTAAACTTACCAGGTTCATTAGCATCGTTCGACTGGCATTACTGACATCTGTAATATGCACACCGTGATGAGGACCACCCGTCAACCACCAAATGATCCAGCAGTCGATGTTTCCAAATAAAGCTTCTCCACGCTCAACGGCGGATCGTAATTGGGGGAGGTTGTCTAGCATCCATCTGATTTTTGGAGCGGAAAAATAAGTGGTAAGTGGCAAACCGGCTTTAGCCCTGAAACGATCCTGACCGCCATCAATTGCAAGCTCATCACAGATCTGTTTAGTTCGGGTATCCTGCCAGACAATGGCATTGTAATAGGGCTTTCCAGTATTGCGATCCCAAATAACCGTCGTTTCGCGCTGGTTGGTCACACCGATTGACAGAATGTCACCCGGTTTTATATTTCCTTTATCCATTACTTCATTGATGACTTCCTGTGTCCGTTGCCAGATTTCTAAAGGATCATGTTCAACCCAACCCGCTTGTGGATATATTTGTTGATGTTCTCTTTGTGCGGAAAAGACTACATTACCATCATGGTCAAAAAGCATACAGCGCGTACTGGTAGTTCCTTGATCAATTGCTGCGATGAATTTTGTCATAGATGCCTTATGGTCATCGTTCTTATGTTTTTGGATACCCATTACTAAGTTTTGTCTAGTGACATTTTTTGCATAAATAATTCGAAATTTTAGTAAAGTTTTATGCTGTAATTTATGAAAAACCATTTGGATTTTGAGATTGCCACCGCCATGCATCCATACACATATCCTCTAACGTTTTTTGCGCGTACCAATTTAATTCACGATTGGCTTTGGTTGGATCAGCATAAGAGATAGTGGCATCACCTGGTCGTCGGTCCATAATTTGGTAAGGAATTTTATGACAACAAGCTTTCTCGAAAGCTGCGATCACTTCCATGACACTATATCCTCGACCTGAACCCAGATTATAGGTTACCAGACCCGGATTCATGTTTAGTTTTTCCAGTGCTTTGACATGACCATTCGCCAAATCCATGACATGGATATAATCCCGGACGCCCGTACCATCGGGAGTGGGGTAATCATTTCCCCACACGCGTACGAAAGGTCGCTTACCAACTGACACTTGAGCGACATAAGGCATCAGATTATTAGGTATTCCGTTTGGGTCTTCGCCGATCCGACCACTTGGATGGGCACCTACAGGGTTGAAATAACGTAAGAGAGCAATATTCCACCCTGACTCAGCTGTATATAGATCACGTAGTATATCCTCGATCATCAGCTTGGTCCTGCTATAAGGGTTGAGTACAGACACCGGAAATTCCTCAGTGATGGGTACGATTTTTGCTTCACCATACACCCCTGCAGTTGAGCTGAAGACAATATTTCGCACATTATACTTTTTCATTGCCTGCAGTAGAATCAGGGTCCCTGATACATTATTATGGAAATATTCCAGCGGGATATTTACAGATTCACCCATTGCTTTTAAGCCTGCAAAGTGAATAACAGCCTGGATTGGGTGATTTTCAAATACCTGTTCCAAATGATCCCGATCTAATAAATTGACTCTATAAAATGTCAATTTCTTGCCAGTAATCTCCTGCACCCGATGGAGAGATTCTTCTTTGCTATTGCATAGATTATCTACTACGATGATCTCGAATCCACCTTGAAGTAATTCTACGCAAGTATGACTCCCAATATAACCAGCACCACCAGTGACTAGGATATTCATTGGTAATCCTCCCTTGGTGGATTAAATGTGTCGACAATCACGGAAGGCTCTAATGTTAAGACACCATGCGGGACGTTGGATGGAGCATAATAACTATCGCCTTTCTTAAGCTCATATTTCTTCCCATCGATGACCATCTCCACATGACCTTCGACAAGATATCCTACTTGTTCATGTGGGTGAGAGTGAATAGGAATCTCGACATGGGCATCAAATCTGAATTCACAGATCATCATAGACTTACCTTGTGCCAATGTTTTACGGATCAGTCCTGGTAGTGCATTGATTGGTTTGGCATCTTTATTTAAAAAAATCATATTCTACGCTCCAAAGTTGTAGTTTTAAGAATTCTGTATAGTTATTGGTTTAAATAATTTCGCCGATTGGTACAATGCTTCTATGGTCGCAATATTTCCTCTGCTGTCGTCGAGGCTAATACGTGCGGGCTTCCTTAATAAAATGGCATTTTCAAGATCCTCGATTTCACCCCGATATAACTCAGCTCCTTTGATCCAGATATTCTGTGCTTGTCCATCCCGCTCAAAAAGAATTTTAGTTCTTTTTCCGGGTTTATACGGCTCAGGGATAGTAATTCTGCCTTTATCACCCGTTATTTCCATCAAAGATTTGGAGGGTGTGATGAAGCTGCATTCGAATTGAGATATTACCCCTCCCGGAAATCTCAATTGCCCTGCATACAACAAGTCGATCCCAGTTATACCAGTCACTTGAGATCCATATACTTCGATTGGCTCTTCTCCTATCAGGTAACGCGCATAATTAATCGGATAACAACCTACATCCCAAAGACTCCCACCACCCAAATGTGGGTCAAAGCGCGGATTATTTGGTCGAGAGCTGGTATAACAGAATGAACCACGGATCAATTGCAGATTGCCAATTTCCCCGTCATCAATCATTTCCTTAACAAGTAAAGTTTGGGGATGATGGCGGTACATGAATGCCTCCGCGATCACCATTCCGGTTTGCCTGGTAGTTTCTTCCACTGAATCCATATCTAAAGTGTTGGTGGTTAATGGTTTTTCACACAAAACATGCTTTCCCATCTGCATAGCTTTGATGGACCATTCAGCGTGTAAACCATTCGGCAATGAGATGTAGATTACATCAATTTCTGGATCTACCACTAAGGCTTCGTAACTAGCATGGAAGCGCGGAATTCCCCAGGATTTAGCATACTGTTCAGCTTGATCTTGAGAGCGACTGGCAACAGCCGTTAATTGACTGTGATTTGATTTGCGGATTGGACCAATTACAGCTTGGTTAATTCGAGCAGTACCCAACAAACCCCAACGGAGGCGATCCGGATTAGCCATAGACATCAATTATACACGTCAACTGTTGCTACCAATTCCATTTGAGTATAATACCAACCATATGACCCTATCTAAATTATTAACCCACTGGAGGTCTGATCCCCAAGTAGGACCTAATCTGGTTGAATGGCAAATTCTGCCTGGAAAAATGGCTCACTTGGTTCCTTATCCTCCAGGCATTCATCCTACGCTCCAGAAAGCTTTAGAAGCCCGGGGATTCCATTCGCTATATTCCCACCAAGGTTCTTCCTTCATGCGCATAAAAGAGGGAAAGAACATCGTTGTGGTCACAGGGACTGCCAGTGGAAAAACTTTATGCTATAACCTGCCAATTTTGGATTGTTTGCTAAATGATAAATATGCAACCGCACTTTATTTATTCCCGACCAAGGCATTATCACAAGATCAAAACGCAGTCCTAAAATCCTTGTTATCCCAGATAAATTCCAACCTCAAGGCAGATGATCAAATTAATCAGGGGCGGGAAGCAATAAAATGCGCTATTTATGATGGCGACACACCGGTGAGTGTTCGTTCAAGCATAAGAAGCACGGCACAATTGATCATCACCAATCCAGATATGCTTCACACGGGAATCCTGCCTCATCACACAGGCTGGGCACAGTTTTTTCGTGGTCTTCGTTATGTAGTTATTGATGAAATCCACACCTATCGAGGTGTATTCGGCTCACACGTCGCCAACGTGATCCGGCGGCTGAAAAGGATCGCTAAGTTTTATGGTGCAGAACCGCAATTTATATTAACCTCTGCGACGATCGGTAACCCTGCTCAGCTCGGGCAGCGGATGATCAATGAGCCAGTCATATTGATTGATGATGACGGAGCAGAAAAGGGTGAAAAACATTTTCTGATATACAATCCTCCGATCATTGATAAAAGCCTTGGTTTGCGTAAGAGTGCCATTCAAGCGGGAGTTAACCTGGCAGAGGATCTACTTGCTTATGATCTTCAAACCATCGTGTTTAGTCGTGCACGGCGGACGGTAGAAATCATCCTGACTTATTTGAGAGAACAAACGAATAGTTTAAATATTGATAAACCTCTCCACAAACGAGATGCGAATGAAATTATCCGCGGTTATCGTTCAGGATATTTACCAGGACAACGAAGAAATATAGAAGAAGGATTACGCAAGGGTGACGTACGGGTTGTTGTTGCGACTAATGCACTTGAATTGGGGATCGATATTGGTGGGATGGAAGCCTCTCTCCTTGTGGGTTACCCTGGGACCATCGCCGCCACCTGGCAACAAGCAGGACGCTCAGGGCGGGGTGAAAAATCATCCCTGGCAATCCTGGTGGCATCTCCAAATCCTTTGGACCAATATCTAGCCCAGCATCCAGAATATTTTTTCAGTCGTTCGCCCGAGCATGGAATGATCAATCCTGATAATCTGCTTATCTTATTGGGGCATCTACGCTGTGCCGCGTTTGAGCTTCCGTTTACAGCGGGCGAAGTATTTGGTTCGATATCTCCAACGGATATGCAAGAAATGATGAAATTTTTAACGGGCGAAGGCGTGATACATCGTTCGGGAAATAAGTATTTTTGGATGGCAGATAAATATCCTGCTCAGAACGTCTCACTGCGTAGCGCATCGACAGACACAGTTTTGTTACAAGTACCTTTGGGGAGTGGCGATAATGGATTCACCCTTCAGACGATAGGTGAAGTGGATGCATCCAGTTCGTATTGGATGACCCACCCAGGGGCAGTTTATATGCATGAAGGGACTATCTATCTGGTAAAAGATCTCGATTTTGAGAATCATATTGCCACACTTCAACCGACCAACGTAGATTACTATACCGAGCCGCGTAGAGAAGTGGTTGTGCAACAGGTGGAAAAAATAGCTGAGTCGGAGGTTACAGGTGGGGTAAAAGCATATGGTGAAATCCAGGTTACATCACAGGTGATTGGTTTTCGCAAGATACGTTGGCATACCAATGAAACATTAGGCACTGAGAATTTATCTTTGCCACCTTCTGAATTGTTAACCACGGGATATTGGTTGGCTTTGTCCGATGATACTGTCGGAAAGCTTCGAGAGGAAAGATTATGGTCGAATGCACCCAATGATTATGGACCAAATTGGCCTAAACAACGTGATTTGGCTCGTGCACGTGATGGATTTCGCTGCCAAATTTGCGGTGAACCAGAGGGAGAAACAGCTCATCACGTACATCACAAAATCCCGTTTAGAATGTTCGAATCAATCGAACAAGCTAACCAGCTTGCGAATCTAATTACCTTGTGCAATTCTTGTCACCGCAAGGTGGAAACAGCGGTTCGTGTACGGAGCGGGTTGGCTGGATTGGCTTTTACAATCGGTAATTTAGCACCCCTCTTTTTGATGTGTGATATTGGTGATTTGGGCATTCACTCCGATCCACAGTCATCCCTCGCAGAAGGAAAACCTGCTGTTATCCTATATGACTTGATTCCAGGTGGGATTGGATTAAGTGAAAGATTGTACGATATCCATGTGGATTTAATGGATAAGGGACTTGAATTGGTTGAGGCTTGTGAATGCAATGATGGATGTCCATCGTGTGTTGGTCCTGGTGGTGAAGGTGGATCAGGAGGCAAACGCGAGACATTGGCTTTGCTAAAAGAGTTATCGAAGTAATCGAGGATAGATTATGTGGCTAACTTGTAAAGTAGATTACCTAAGAGAGAAATATCACCAGGCATCAGTCAAATGGATCTTGTGATATTTTTTTTACTAACCGATGGATTTAGATGAATAATGACCTTGAAAATATATTGGTAAAATTTGGATAGGTGGATAACTCTATATATTTTACGCGTTTAGCGATTTGTTCAGCTAATGACCTTTGTCTCAGTGATAAGAGCATTTGCCTGGCGCCTGCACCGGCAGCATTTCCAACCTGATGGAATCGCGCCAGCGGTAGGGCAGGAAACATTCCGATCTCTATGGCGCTTGGTATATTAATATAGGTGCCAAAAGCCCCAGCAATAATAAACTCTTCAATCGCATCGGAAGAAATACCAGCGGTTTCTAATAGGGCATCAATACCTGTACGGATGGCTCCTTTGGCAAGTTGAATTTCATTGACATCCTGACGTGTGATTACTATATCTCGCCCATTTCCACTCTTGGAATGGTCGACAAGAAGGAATTCATATTTATGATCAGACTGCCTCACGGATGGATGAGCTGGGAGAAATGAACCTCGGTGATCTAGCGCGCCTATCTGATGCATGCAGGCAATTGCATCCAATATACCAGAGCCACATATACCAATTGGGGCAGTATTATCTATGGTTTGGTTACGTAGTTCATCATGAATAATCTGAACACGTTCAATGGCACCTGGAGCTGCACGCATCCCAGCTTGAATATGAGCCCCCTCAAAGGCTGGTCCGGAGGCACAGGAACATGATATTAATTGATCCTTATAGGATAATGATATTTCCGTATTTGTACCAATATCCAATGCAATGGCTGTTTTGGGGGAAGACCAGATGCCTGTCGCCAATAACATGGCGACATGATCTGCGCCAACGTAGCCAGCGATATTGGGTGGTAGATAAATTTTCGCACCTGCCGCAATATTTAGGCCAATCCAGTTCGAATCAAATTCCAATGAATTGCTTACAGCAGGGACGTAGGGAGCCGTACCAAGCTGATTGACAGGTAAACCAGCAATTAGATGGTGCATTACGGTATTACCGACCACTACAGCTTCTACAATTTGATCAGAGGTAATGGGAAGCTCATTTTTTCCTGCCTGCAGGCATAATTCTTGAATTAACTGGTTAATCGTATCGATTAATCGCGTTTGAAGGATTTTTCTTCCACCTGAGATATTATTAGCATAACTAATCCTGCTGATAACATCTTCACCAAATGCGGTCTGTGGGTTCATAATCCCAGCTTTAGCCAGAATTGCTCCCGAATTGAGATCACAAAGGTAACCCGCTAGTTTGGTTGTACCTACATCAACTGCCAGTCCCAAGAGTGAGGTAGAGGGAGGCAAAATTGCGACAACTGAACCTTTGCGCATAGCCACCGTCAAGTTCCATTGATACTTCCGTAAAAGTGGTGACATCACTTCAAGGATGGGTATATTTATATCTATAGGGGGTTTTACCCCTGCTAATTTAAGTGCATCAATAACTCGAACTGCATCCGACCTAAGATCGTTTATGGTAGGTTCTTGGATTTCCAGTTCGATGGGGATTACGCCAGGATCAATCTGGATAATCTGGGACAGGCCTTCAATCTGCAGTCTTTGAGGTGCTGTAAGTGATTCAGGTGGGATTTCGATGACCAAATCACCTTGGGGATATGATTGGCAAGCTAAGCGATATCCAGTTTCCAGCTCAAGTTCAGTAAAGATAGCTTTTTCTTCCAGGGTTGTTTCAGTAAGACTACCGTTTATCATGCGGATTTTACAGCTATCACAGATACCAATACCTCCACATACTGAGGCTATATTGATTCCCGCTCCTTGGGCAGCATTAAGGAGGGAATTCTCACGTACAACAGTTACGCGTCTTCCAATGGGTTGGAAAATTACAGTGTATTCCGTCTTATTTTGCATAATGATTTTGGTATTTACAAATACCTTTGAGACTACAATAATCGCATGAGGAGCCAATAGTTGAAACGTCTTGACCTATTCCCAATACCATCGATAATGATTTATTGGGGGTCATCATGCATGATTCGGTTAGAGAGACGTAGATATCATCGCTTTCCAGCAGGGTAAAGATCTGCGGTTGTCCTTGTTCTAGGGGCCAGCCTACCATCCCCGGATTTAATGGCATGGAAGTGTTTAAACCATCAGCTTTGGCTTGAGCTTCGAAATAATTACATGCCTGGATGGCTAACATCTCAACAGATGCAGAACCTACACCATCCAGGGCTAGGGCAATAATCGGATCGATTTTGAATAAACTGGAGACATGTTCATCAAGCTCGTTGCCTATCGTGCATACTATCACTACAATCATTTGGGCACGTGCTAAATGCTGAGCAATCAGCTGACCAGATAAGAAAGATTTCCCATTACTTGAGGAGTTCGAGTATAGTTCTAGTCGCTCGTGAAGGAGACCTTTCACTGTATACTTTTCATATAGCACACGTGGATGGAGCAAAGGTACCCCAATCGCAATTGCTTCTTCAGTGCTTTTTACTAATGATGGACGACGTATTCGGATGGCATCAGGATCTGCACCTTGCGCCCGTAGTACATCATCTACTGTTAATCGTAATTTCCAATTATCAAGGATAGGCATATTATGAACTTATCGCTGTCAAAATTTGTCGTACCATCGTTTTTGATTGATCACTCCATCATGATTGGAAGTAATTTACTTAGTGCACAGACCAGCAGATCGATATCATCCTCAGAATTATAACCTTGGACGGATAAACGCAGATAATGCCGATCATTCCATTCTAAACATGGAATTTCAATCCTATACTCCTGATATAAACGAGCCTTCAGCTCGGTGAGCTCTTTCACTTTTGGAATAGGTATCGTACCCATTTGGTGGAAAAAATTAGAATCCATTGGATATAAAGGAGATAACCCGGTTTGATCACAAATCCGTTTCATACCAGAATGGAGTAGATCGTGACATCTGGCTTGCACATCCTCCCAATGATTTTCTTTCATAAATTCTATTGCAGCAGGTACAGATAATGCCGCGGTTGGATCTTTTGTCCCCGACCATTGAAGTAAATCGATAAATGTCGACTCGCGCGGGGAGGCGAACTTAGATTGATAACCCCAACTCACAATTAATGGCTCGATTAAGTATTGAACTTCAGGCCGAGCATATAAAAAGCCTGCACCTTTTGGACTTAACATCCATTTATGGCAATTACCTATATAAAAATCAGTGCATAATGATGACAAGTCTAATAATAATTGGCCCGGTGCATGAGCACCATCAATGACGGTGATAATGCCTGCTTGATGTGCACGTTGACAAACCATCTGTATGGGTATAGTTAGCGATGTAGGGGATGTGATATGGCTGATAAAGATTACTTTAGTTCGAGGTGTAACAGCCTGCCATAGCTGATCTACAATTTCCAGCTGAGTGGTGGCAGGTACCATGATAGCCTGATGTTTATACTTTGCGCCAGTTTTCTGACATATAAAATCCCAGGCGAAATTGCATGCTCCATATTCATGGTCGGTCGTGAGGATCTCGTCGCCAGGATTTAGCTGCAATGATCGAGCAACTATATTTACACCGTGCGTGGCGTTGGGTATATATACGATATCGCTTGCAGAAGCGTGAACATATTCCCCTAATACTTGCCGGGATTGTAGCAGATAACTATCTAACTCACTCCCAAGGAAAAGGACTGGCTGGCGCTCCAATTGCTTCTGCCACGCCTGGTATTTTTCAAACACTGGACGTGGACAAGCTCCAAACGAGCCATGATTAAGAAAAACAATTTGTGGATCTAGTAAAAACAAGTCTTTTAGCATTTTAGCTCATCATAAGAATGGTCTTAGCTTGTGCAATTTTATCATCATGGAGGACATACTCAGTGCATGATATAATACAGATAATATGTATCTTATTACGATATATTAGATGATAATAGAGAAGGAAAATATTGAAGCGGGATTATGGGGATTAGTAGGAGATAAATCTATGCGTATCGTCATAGCTGGTGGAAGTGGATTAATTGGGCGTGAATTAACTTCGACACTGACTGCTGCTGGAGATGAAGTCATAATCCTTAGCCGGAACCCGGAGTTGGTTAAGGGCATGCCTCCTGGGGTGAATGTGATCAAGTGGAATGGAAAAACGCTAGAAGATTGGGGGATGCAGATTGAAAAATCCGATGTAGTTATTAATCTTACTGGTGAAAATTTATCTGGAGTAGGTTTTTTACCTACAAGATGGACAAAAGAGAGAAAATTGCGTATAGTGCAAAGCCGTATAAACTCTGGTAAAGTGCTCACTAAAGCTATTGAAAAGGCAGCGGACAAGCCATCTGTGTTCGTGCAAGCATCCGGCATCGGTTTTTATGGTGCCCATCAGGAAAAATCATTGAACGAAGAAGATGGTGGTGGAGACGATTTCTCTACTAATCTGTGTAAAGAATGGGAAGCTTCATCACAACCGGTAGAGATAATGGGAATACGGCGGGTGGTTGTAAGGAACGGCGTAGTTTTATCCACAAAAGGTGGTGCTTTACCACTCTTATTATTGCCGTATAAATTATTTGTTGGTGGTCCATTAGGAAACGGGAATCAGATTTATTCATGGATCCATATTAAAGATGAAGTAAATGCAATCCAATTCTTGGTCCGTAATAATCAGGCAAAAGGAGTATTTAATCTGACTGCCCCAAACCCGGTGACCAACGATGAATTTGGAAGGACGATTGCCAAGGTGATGAAACGGCCACATTATTTTCCTATTCCGGGTTTCGCCATGCGTTTGGCATTTGGTGAAGTATCCTCAATGGTTCTGGAAGGACAAAAAGTGCTTCCACAAAAGCTATTAGACGAAGGATTTGGTTTTACATATCCCGGTTTAGAGGAAGCATTGAAAGATTTATTGAGGAAATGAATAATGGCTCCATAAGATATTTATCTACATAAATAGCTACGATCTTAGAAATTTACCGGAAGGTACATAGGTAATAGCTAAGGTAGCAGATGGATTCCTTTTCATTTCCATGTCTAATCAATGGCACTTATATCAGATTCTTAATAGGCTTCAGGATAACTTATCTATGCTGCTACATAAACGTAGTGAAGGGGAAGGAGTTATTCAGGACAAATCGCTGGACAGTTGAGTTGCTTGATGGGTGGAATTCCTTAAATTTCGGATATACTCATATCATTAATTAAAACGAGACATAGAATGCATTGCTTATTCATCCAATGAAAATCCTGGCAGTCAGTGATAAAGAAATCGATTGGATTTATAGTCCAAAAATCCGATATCTTCTTTCGGGAACTGAATTAGCTATTGGTTGTGGTGATCTATCCATTGATTATTTGGAATTCATTTTATGTTCTTTGGACATACCGGTTTTTTATGTACATGGAAATCATTCTCTTTCAGACCTAGAAGGTAAATTGAGTGATCGAAATCCTAGGGGATCCTTTGACTTGCACGGAAAGGTAACGCGTTTTAATGGCTTTACTTTCGCAGGGGTGGAAGGAAGTATAAAATACAATAATGGTAGATATCAATCTTCACAATTCGACATGTGGTTGAACGTCATGATGCTAGTTCCGTCCTTATTATCGAATCGGATAAAATACGGGCGATTTTTAAACGTGTTCGTTTCCCATGCACCACCGTGGGGGATTCATGATCAATCCGATTTAACCCATCAAGGAATAATAGCTTTTCGATGGTTGCTTGCTCATTTCAAACCTGATTACCATCTACATGGGCATATTCACGTATATCGGCCCGATACGGTTACAGTAACTGAATTCGGAAAAACCAAAGTGATCAATGCTTATGGATATCAAAAGATTGAATTATAAAGTGACACTGTATAAAGTATTTATCTGCAAATAAGGATTGGTATAGTAGTTCGACGTAAAATCTGATCCACTTCATCACCTTGGATGACCTCCAAGATTGGATTACGACTGTACCCACCTAATAATAGGAGATCGATATTCAATTGAGCAACATAATGCAGAATAGTCTCCGTAGATTTATTTTCACTAGAAACAATGTATTCTGCACTTACCTGATGATCTTCTAGGTACTTACGGGCATCTCCTTGTATATCTTTGACGATATTCTCATCACCTATTGAAATTACCCCTAGAGGAATTTTCCACTTTCCAGCGAGGTATGTAGAAATAAATAACGCTTCTTGGGCTTTAAGACTTCCATCATATGCCAATAAGGCATGCCTCAAGGGTTTGGTGACTTGCGGAGTGAATAAGATTGGTCTCGGACATTTCTGAATTAAATTCCGGATACTTGAGCTTAACCTGGCTAGTATTGATGATTCTGGAGGATAAGTAATGTTCATAACCACCAGGTCATTCCAGCGGGCACGTTCGCATATAATTTCAGGCACATCACCAATTTTTATCTGAAAGTCACTTTGGATCCCAGCTGCTTCACATCTACGAGAGAACTCATTTCGGATAGCTTGGGTAGCCTGAGATTCTTGCTCACTATCAGTCGCGAGAACATATAATCCATGAACATTAGTTTCCTCGCATTTTGCGACCACAAGCGCTTGTTCCAAAGCACACCAACCATCCGCATGACCATTGATGGGTACAAGAATTTCACAAAATAATTGATCGAACCGACGAGTTGATAATATTGACTGCCGCCATTCTCCAGGAGCAGGTCCGGCTTCCAATATATTCGGAATTAGCGCTTTCACAATTTTGTTCCCCAAGCGAGCGATCACTCGGTATGGACGCTGACTATAATGGTCTGCCAAGTCATCAGCAGCACTTACTATTTCAATTTGACTTTTTAAGTCCTCTTCCAATACTGCGCGATGTTCTGCAATCCATAGGTATAAATCAGTTTCTGTCCGATTGGGGAAATCAATTAATAAACCACGCTCTCGAATGATATTCACTACTGGTAAATATACGATGTCGTACCAATCCGCCGCTGCCTCTGAAACAGGGATCTCTCGTTGCTGTTCGATCCCCATAAAATAACGGTGTATTGCCACATGTTCTTCAATGATTTTATATTGACCAGGTACGGTGACCGACAGATTTGACCCCGGACGCACTTGATCCAGGTTGGTATATTCGAGGAATTCTATATATTCTGATTTCAATATCAGCTCCTCTGGGCGAAGATCAATTGTAAGGGGCACACGGGTATGTACTTCAGTAACATAGGCTTGGATTTGATCCGATCCAAGCTGTCTGGCGACAGACACTCGATGGTTGCCATCACTCACAAAATACACTTCATCAATTTGATAGACCTCAATTGGAGGCAAACCAACCATACTATAATTTGCCAGCTCAACGCTTGCCCAACGTTCTTCATCAATGTTTTGTCCTGGTAAGAAGTCGCGTGAGAAATCCTCGTACCGGTTTACACTACCAATTATGGAGTTAATTGGGATTTCTTTCAGTACTTTTCGTGGTCCGATTTGAGCTTTTAATTTTTGCCGTACTTCATCAAAGGACAATAATTCATTGGATTCACCTGTAAAACGCGCAATTATCTCCTTTAACGTAGCCTTTTGGCGTGCTGAGCGAAAATCCTGAACAGCCTGCATGGTATTAAGTGATGTCTTTTCATTCATATGGGTTATTTATTATCTCATTTGGATCGATCAACGAATTTAGTGTGATTCCTTCTTTAATCATTGG
>Ga0153916_10000027_pt1 | contig 91204 bp, 85 predicted proteins | sample Opewatmetagenome_FD_109642 | JGI IMG/M metagenome (GOLD analysis project Ga0153916, IMG submission 109642) | Freshwater wetland microbial communities from Ohio, USA - Open water 3 Core 3 Depth 4 metaG | ecosystem: Environmental > Aquatic > Freshwater > Wetlands | place: USA: Ohio, Lake Erie...
AAGGAGATGACTGAATGCTAACAGACAAAGACAGTGATGCGGGTCCTTATCCGGACTGGCTATCTTCGTCCGGACTGGGATTCTGGGAACCGGATAAACTGTACATCGAATGGATTTCATTCCTTTACGCGATATGGGAGAAGGTAGACTACCTCTAGACTTGAAAATGAGTCCTGGAGCCATAGATCTAGAATGAAGGAAGTACATCATGTCACAAGAAGGTCCAAATGAACTGGATAGAATGTTCAGGGCGCTGAGCAGCGATACAAGAAGGAGGATTCTTCGACTTCTTGCTCAAGGGCAGAGGTATCCCTATGAGTTGAGCAAGACACTAGGTTTCACTCCGCGAGGGGTAATCAAACACCTAGAAGCTCTCCAAGAGGCAGGACTAGTGGAGAGGCAGGCAGGCGAGAGCGACCTTGGTCCAGATAGAGTGTACTATCGGTTAAATGCCAGATTCGGTCTATCAACGACGATTCTTCCTGATGCGTTTGTCGTTCGTCTCATTACGCGTTCATCTAGCGGGGCCATTGTTCCTAAGGAATTCGTCATTCCGGAAGCACGACAAGATGTTGCAGCGGTGCGCCGTCTTCTCAATGAACTGGGAAAGGTAAACAAACGCCTAGCGGACCTTGACGATGAACGAATGCGCTTCGCATCTGTGAGAGGGCAAATCATCAAGCAAATCGAAGCAGTCATGAGTCAGTGTTCTTGGAGCGAAGAGAGCTGCCAAGAGGTAAGAGCACTTCTGGATCCCATACGACAGACAGCGACAACCATCGATGAAGATCAACCGGATGTATGGGCATCGACTGTAAGACAGGCTCTGACACTCTTTGAGAAGCTATTTGCATTGCCTGACGCGCGAACCTCATTAAGAGGGAAATCCAAGACCTCTGAAGAAGATGATGAGATTGTCTTGGATCCAGAGTAATTCTACCGAAGTAGTATGATCGGCAATTCGCACGTGTGTAGCTCCTATATTCTCCGCATGATACTTCTCATTCATCCATTCCTAGATGTCTTCTTATCGTAGCCACTAGCGCTTTTCCAGAGAAGGGCTTGATAATGTACTCGTCAGCTCCAGCAGCTCTGCCTTTCTCGATATCATTACTGGATCCTTTGGCAGTCAGCATGAGTATTGGGACGTTCTTGAATCCCTTGTTCTCCCTAAGCTTCTTGCAAACGGTGAATCCATCCATTGTTGGCAACACGGCGTCAAGCAGAATCAGGTCAGGATTCTCACGTTGAGCCAAGGAAAGGGCAGTCTCTCCGTCTTCTGCAATAATAACAGAGAAGTTGTGCTTTTCAAGGATGACCTTTGCAAGCTCTGTGGTAAGGTGCTCGTCATCAACGACAAGTATTTTCTTTTTCTCAGAGCTGTTCATAGACTGAGGCCTCTTGGTTGCGCAATGACTTGCGTATCTGAGGGCAAATAGATTATCCTTCGAGCTTTGTCAAGAAATCGCGGAAGTGTGGACATAGGCTACCCATCCAGAAGAGATTCCCGAAACACTCTTTCCTAAGTCCCTGACGCTCCACCCGGCATACGAAGTTCTTCTCGCCATCATAGAAAATGCAGAGCTCACTTTCTGAGGCGGGATCTTCCAAGACCGCTCTGCGAACACTTCCCATCAATTGGGAATCGTCCGCAGCGAGCCATTCAGAACTCGGGCCAATAATCTGCTGAATCTTCCTGTGCAACCCAGTATCGGAAGTGTCATCCATAGACCATTTTGTGACTAGTAAGCTAACCTCCGCGTTAAACGCATAGAGCCTATGTGCTACTTCAACAGCCACGTCCCTCGCACGTTCGTAGTTATGCACTGCCGAATTCAGGTTCTGCGATAGGTAGTGAGCATCGCCGGCCTGCGAATACGTGATGGACAAGAGCTGCTTCATGCCAGCTCCTTCTGCCAATCTTATCGCATCCTCATAAAGACGAAGAGCTTCCTGCACATCGCCTCTCTGGAGTGCGACATCTCCAAGATTAACGGTTGCTATGGTAATCCCTCGCATATATTCGGCTTCTTGACTTATCTCAAGAGCCCGACGATTGTAGATTTCCATTTGGTCAATTTGATCAAGGGTCCTGTCAATCTCGCCCACGTTGATTAGAGTAGAGGCAAGCCCAACTTGGTTGTTCAGCTGCTGCTGGATAAGAAGAAGTTCTTCGAACTGATCTCTAGCATCCTGCAGCTCTCCCGTATTGGTATGAATCACTCCTCGGAGATTGCGTGCATCTGCAACACCTTTGACGTATCCCATCTTCTCATACTGGCGGAGTGATGTGTTTACTAGAGCCATTGCACGGTCGTGTTCGAGCATTTCCTCCAGTGCGCGTGCTCTATAGTATCGTATATCATTCAATGCCAGTTGGTGGTCAAGAAGCTTCGCAGTATCATAAGCAGAATCAAGTCGGATTAGTGCTTCTTCGTAGGAATCAGAAAAACCAGAGATGAAAGCAAGAATAATCCTTGGTCTGAGGAGAGCTGCTTGTACCATACTGCGAATATCGTGGTTCTGGGAAGTCGCAAGAGTGACTCTCTCAATACTCTCCGATGCGGTTTCTCGAGCATGATCCGTGTAGCCCAAGTCCATGAGTACGGATGCCAACTCGCCGGAGAGCTCAGCAAAGACAACGTAATCCTTGGTCTGCCATGTTTGATTCATGATATTGCGCAGATTATTCAACCAACGAGGGTCTAGACTCTGTCTACAATACGCTGCCGCAGCATAGCCCTTGCAGCTGAGATTCTGGCTTTCACGGCCAAGTATTTGATTATACCCGTACTTCCCTCTTAAGAAACATGCTTTCCCGCACATGGCTAGGAAGGCAGGGCTCCTATTTCGCCATTCTCCGCCACCGACATATTCAATCAAGATATCGGTGAAGACCAGGAAACGGTCCATGGTGCTTCGGCCGCATGCAGCAAGCCTATTCCCAATCTCCTCTATCTCAGACTTGTCCAGCTCTGATTCATACATCATGAATTCAGGAATGATTGGGCTATTAGACAACACGCATCAATCCATATCTCTGTTCAACGGAATACGGGGCCAGGTTCCCATGGCTTTCCCATTCTTTTCATTACAAAAGGATTCTAGTGGTTCTCTTCGCATACTCATAGTTCGCAAGTGATAAAGTTATCATGTGTGTTTCTTCTGTCTTGGAAGTATTCGTGAAGGATTGAGTCGACTGATACTATTCATTATGTGCTTATCCACTGTAGTGCTGTGGGGTGTTGAGAACTCCTAACTGGTGCCTACATTGCTAGACGACTGGTTTTACCTTCTTCACAATATCAGTCATATCGTACATACTGAAAGGTTTCTGAAGGAAGGCTCTTGCTCCTGCGGCAAGCACGGTCTCGCTCTGGCCCTCTATGAGATCAGAAATCACGACTATCGCGACAACAGGGTCTATATCTAGAAGGTTTTCAATCAGCCTGACAATATCCTGTTGGTCGATATTGAAGTCGATCAGTACCACTGAAGGGTTATTGCCCTGGCACAGAATGAGCAGACTCTCTGCATTCTCTGCTTCTCCGATCACATCAAGACCTGAGTCTTCGAGAGCCATCTTAAGAAGCACTCTCAGAAGCGGGACTTCCCCTGCAACAATTACTCCAGAATGGCCACTCTTTTTCAGGACTCAGAACCCCCAATTGAAGACATCAAGGTCAATCTACGCTTCATCGGTTATTCAGATACGGCGCTTTCAACGAGGTCTAGCATGTGCCTGATCGTGACGGGTTTCAACCCAAAGCTCACTGCACCATTGCTCATTGCTTGCTCTCGTACATTCGCATCCGCACTGATGAATACAATCTTGGCTTTGCTCTCTACTGCAAGGATCTCCTTCATTGTCTGCATCCCATCTTTGTTTGGCATCCTGTGGTCTAGAATGATGACATCAGGCCTAGGACGAAGTGCAATGAATTTCTCCACGGCCTCTGCGCCATCATAGGCATCTGCGATGACCTCATGTCCTTTGATACTGAACACATCTTTGTACAACCGATGTAGTATGACTTCATCATCGACAATGAAGATCGTCGCCATTGGCTAGCCTCTTGTTTCTTCGGACGCAGCATTCCAGCGCATGCACGAACGAGAAGCGCTTACTCGAACTTGCACGAGAGGAGCGCACAGACCCGTTATTGTATCTGTCAAATCAGTTCCTTATCTTTGGATATAAATGATGTGTGACTAGGCTCTACTCACACGAAGAATTGCCCATCAGAAAGCGGTATCTGGCCTGAGGAATGCCTGTATCTCGGGTGTTCGTGTGTGCTGCACACTTGGTGCACCGATTCTGCCATACTGAGGGACTCAAAGAACACATCAGTGGATTAACTGAACTCAGACAGCTCTGTACAATCGCGCCTCCATCTGGTAGCGGGACTCCTTCCCAGTGCGCCAACTAGCAATTCTGGTTCTCTATGCTGCCTTTCCGATCTCTTTTCGATTTTTCGTCGGTCGATTCTGGGTGAGGATAATTACCGGCATTAGATATTTGTTCTTACGACTATTATACTTATTGTCAATCCGCCTCATAATATAGAATAACAGCATATATGTAGAGGCAGTTCGCGAGCGAGCCACTCCCAGCGAGCTTCTCTGTCGGTCAATGAGATGCTCCATCACCAGAGATATCAGTATCACATCCCTAAGATCACTGAAGAATTGCGGAATAGACCGTATTCACTATTCAAATACAGACAGTAGTCAAGGACAATGCAATAGGCGACTACCATACTCAAATAGCGTGTATTGCTACCCTTTTGCGTGGACAACCCTGCTTCTTCACTAACTTTTCCGGCGCACAGATGCTATGGCCCACTATCTGAGTATGACAAAGATCACTGCCAGGAATAATCGCGTGATGTGGTGATCTGCAAACCAGAAAACGGACAGAGATTTCTTGGAAAGACCGGTTCAATATGATAGTGAGTATTTGTTATGAAATGGCTGTGAATACCTTCCAATGGTACATATTGTACCATTGTAAGGCATTTTACACATAATGCAATCGTCGATAAGAATAGGTTGTGACTAGATATTTGTTGTCGAAAAATCGGCAGGAATGGAGCTAAGGAATGAGACGATAGGTAACTATCGTGAATTATCTGCTCTGAACTCAGAAGCTCCAAAAAAGACCGAGTGGCATTCAGCTTGAACGAACTCAGATGCGGAACAACTCCAGGGTTCTAGCAATGTGATTGGACGTAATGACTAGATGGCGTCGAGAGTACAAGCGAGCTCAGGCAATGTTCTCTTCTGATACCCAGGAAGGGGACCGACGAAGTGTTAGCACATCTACATCACTGGTGAGCCAAACAGTGAACCATGATACAGGCTTGATTCAGGGGCGCTACGTTAGATTTGAGGTATTACAAGGTCCGATATACCATGGTGTACTTGCATACTATGAAGTAAACGCTTCAAGGAACAAGTGCGTTCTGAATCGAGAGTACGAGATCTGGCCAACAATGGATTGCAGGTGTGAAACTTAGCATACTCCTCCTCTCCTTCGTCTCTCCTTCCTACGCGTGTACTCCATTGGGCAGACGTGTACTCTTTGGAAAAAGGACAACAAGCGTGTACCAGCCAAGAGAAGAAAACCAAGACCGCATCAAAGCAAATCAATGAGTTTGATTACCAATGAACGGTACACGCTTCTTCTCTTCATTATCGCATCAATTTCCACATCATTCATGTCCATCAACGATATGAGCCAAAATTAATAGGGAAGCCGCCATGCTCTGATATGCAAGATGTCTGTGGATACCGATGTAATCATCATTGGTGCAGGACCAGCTGGTCTCATCGCAGCTGCTACCCTATCTGAGTTGGGTGTGCAGTACACACTCTTTGACCGAGATGAGAAACCCGGAGAGAAGAAACCCTGTGGAGGTTTCATTCCTAATCGGGCAGTAAAGGAGTTTGATGTGGAACATATCAGGAGTCAGCATGAAATAGTGTCCCTACGCATGAAGTTCCCTGGACTGGATGTTGTTCGAGTTGACTTTGGTGATGTGGTAGGAGTGAATGTAAGAAGAGAGGATCTAGCTGACTGCTTGATAAGAAGGATTGACAAGAAGCATGGTAACATTCGTCTGGGAACAAAGATCAGTAATGTCAAGATATCAGAGTCAGGGTGCAGTGTGTCTCTTCTGTATGGCTCGAATCTTGAAACGCTAACATCTCAGCTGATTATTGATGGAAGCGGCGTGAATCCAGTTACTCAGAGGTTTATCCCTCTAAGGGAGAGACCATCGAATTCGCATCTAGGATATGCAATCCAGTACCACTTGAAACGCGATACCGAATTTCAGAAAGTGAATGATTTCTACTATGGACATGAATACTCTCCGCGCGGCTATGCATGGGTGTTTCCATGCGGGAAGATTTCGGTTGTTGGAAGTGGTGGACTAATCGACAGAGTTCGCGAGAACAATGCACGGATAGACGACTACCTCAGACACCTGATATCGGAGGTGGAACCAACTAGAACTGATCTCGAGGGGGCAGAACTGATCAGGAGAGAGGCAGCCCTGATGCCTCTTGCAGGAATCATTCGACCTTCATACGGTAGAAGGATTCTCCTTGCAGGTGATGCAGCTTGTCAGTGTTCACCTCTGAGCGGCGAAGGAATATTCTATTCAATGGTTGGAGGCCGCGAAGCAGCCAAGACAGCTGCGACATGTATCAAAAAGAATGATTTCTCTGATGATGCTCTATCGCAATACGAGAAGGCGTGGATAGACTCTATGGGTTCAGATCTGAGATGGGGCCTCTATCTCCAGAAGAAATTCACTGATTCGGGTTCTAAATCCATAGGTTCAGGTTTCCTCAGGTCCAGACAGACATCACGAATAATCGCAGAGATGTTGGTCGGGAAGAGGTCAGTCAGAAATGCCATCCTCAAAGCCGCTCCTGGTTATTTAAAATCGAAGTTCGTGTAGGTTCAGACTGATGGGAAATCCTCAGTCCTCATTTCCAGACCTCGTCGGGCCACCGAGAGTTCAGCTCTTCCTCTGCCATCGCTACAATCTCTGGTGATTCATCTTTAAGAGCCGTCCGGATTATCGAAGCAGCAGCATCACGTTTCAGTAGCCTCGAGGACTTGATGACAGCCTTCTTGATACTGACGTCGGGTTTTGCTAGAAGCCGCGTGAGAATATCTACCGCGTTTCTACCACCCTGTGTTGTAACTGCTATCAAGGTGTCTTCAATCATCGCAATAGGCATCCCTTTAGCTATCAAGGTCGTTAGGATTCGGTTTATCTTTGACATATCCAGACTCGGCACTTTGAGATTGCCCTGAGGAACCTTCTGACCAATGCTAGACCATTTGCTATGAGATGCAAGGGTGGATATGGCTCTGGCGACAACATTGCGAACTGCTGGCTCTCCATCATTCAACATACTTGACAGAAACTCCAGGGTATTGGAATCCCCATTATCGCCCAAACCCTTCAGCGCGCGCAGACGCATATCGTGCTCGCTATCAGAGGCAACGACCATCAGTACATCATTGCATAGCTGAGTCTTGGCATTGAGAATAGTGTCCAACGCTGCAGCCTGTTTTCTGAAGCTTTCAAGGAAAATCTCAGACCGAGCAGCATGCACCCTATGGAGAGTTCTCAGTTCTTTGGCGTCCTCATGGTGTGACTCGATTCTGCCCACTTTGCACACGATATCCTCCCATTCCCCAGGATCGACGCCCACAAGCATCTTTGAAACATCCAGTCCTGCACTCTGAAGGCTCTCCGCGATGACGCTAAAGGTCTTCTCACTGACCACACTCTCGAAGATTTCATCATTCGATAATGCGGAAACGATTCTCTGGCCATAGTAGGTTTGCAGTAGATTGACAGTGCAGTAGAGGGGGACAGATCCGCGTTTATAGTAGATGATGCAGTTCTCCAGTTCTTCGGATCTCAGAGTGAGAATCTGGGGCAACACGACAGCATACTGCCCCCTGCTAATGGTTTCAACGGAAGCATAGAACTGATTGAACCGGGAATCCCTCTGATCGAGAAGCCGTTTAACAAAATCAATCATAAATACTTGAACATCGCCCCTAACATCATCCGTCAAAAGCCCAAGCATATTGGTCGATGATATTTGGACTGCAAAGTACACGTCCCACATTCCTAGGTAATAGGTGACATGGTCTCTTAGCTCGAGCGTGTGCTGTGGATATGGGTCATAATCAACCTTAAGCAGTTTCGCAACATCAGCGATTTGGTTGTTCTTTCTCGCACGGTCGAAAAGATGACTGCTTGCAGGAAAATTCCTCTCAACTATTGCTTTCTGTATGCCACTGACTATGTCTTTCAAGCAACTTCACAACCAAGACTAGAGAGTCGTATTTCAATGTAACTCAATAATGAAGAGGTAGGCGAGTTCAGTGTATGCTCGCCATACCTCGGGATAGAGAAAAGAGAGATGAACTTATGATCCTGACCCGCGCATTCGGTGGACAATGAAACACTTTTCGCGGTAGGCTTGGTCATCGAGATTGTTGATAAAATTCTCAAGCTTCTTGACCTTTGTGAACTCTTCTTGAATACCAAGATCACGAACCTGTACCAAAGCTTTCTTCTCGCAGATTCGTACGTATATTCCTCCCAGGCCGACACCATGTTTCATGTAAACAGGTTCTTCCTGGTTTTTAACTCGATAGAAACCCTGTCTTCTGAGCATTCTACTGAACATCATCAAAGTGTCTTTACCTCCCGGCGGTCAGACAGGAAACGTACACGCTTACCATAATATAAACATATACGGTTTTGACTGGTAAACGCCGCTATTTCGCGCCACACATTTGGGTATGATTGAGTATGATGGTGGAACAAATGCAATACTCAAGGTGCTATTTCGGAACAAATATGCCTATTCTATGCCAATTTTAGAACATTACAGCTATCTGAACACATTCTTAGCTTCCATCAGCTTCCAAAGGGCGCGAAATGTGTCGACGTGTACATTTTGGGAATTCTGTAAAATGATTCGCAAAGGCTAACGTGTACATTCTTTGAGATACAGCGTGTACTCACTTGCTGGTTCAACGCCACGGACAAAGTGGGACGAATGGTTGTATTAGTGCAACAACTTCTTCTATCAGAAACCAAGGTGAACTAAACAGAGATAGAACTGATTCATCAATTCAAGAAAGTACACGTTCCTTTCAAATGCAGTAAGATTCTGTGTATGGTGAGTTCTCTCCTAAGCTATAACTTTAAAATGGCACCGTGTTGCTCAGCAGATCGAGTGTTTCAGAAATGGATCCATGGAGTGATTTCCTGCAATTCGTCACCAGTCTTTTCCAGCCAATGGCGGCTCCTCCGTGGTCAGCCGTCCTTGTAGTCCTCGTCAATATTGCACTTGCGCTCATCTCCATATGGGCTACAAACAGGTTCACCGATGTTGAGAAGATGAAGCAAGACATGGCAGAGGTAAAGGCATGGCAGGATAAGTTGAAGGCTGCAAGGAAGAGCATGGATCCAGCAGCGCTGCAAGAAGTGGCAAGCGATCAAGGAAGAATCATGCGCATTAATAGCTCGATGATGGGCGCCAGAATGAAGCCAATGTGCTACTTCTATATCCCGTTCATATTGGCCTTCACAATCCTAGGGGCAATATTCCAAGGCGGGATTGTTGCAGTCTTGCCTTTCAACATCGACAAAGCTCTGCCTTTTCTCACTGGAATGCTTGGAAGGCCAACTGCTGAAGGATTTGGTCTGACCTTCTACGGTTTCTACTTTCTTGTTGGTTTTGGACTTGGAAATCTTCTCAGGAGACCCTTCGGCCAGTCTATGACAACATGATCGGTACGGTTTGCGTTGCCCGCTTTGATTTGCGGTATTTGCATATTGAATACCTAAGACATCCACCTTTTATTGAAAGAACCTGGAGTAGACATGAGTTTCCCCATGGGAACTCCGTCGATTACTCGACAGAGGGACGAGAAAGGATGCGACCTCGGAAATCAATGTATCATCCCTAGCTTTCTTTCGTTTTTGCATCCTTTCTCCGAATCTCAACGTATTCAGGAACTGTTTTATTTGACAAGTCACGCCTCTAGCCCATGAGTTCGGACACTCCCGTTGTCTACTTTGGTTCTGTCAAGCAAGGGAACATGGGCAAATTCGCCTCGTTTGCAGCGAAGGTAGATGAAGTTGTAAAGAAACTCGATCTCTCAACAATCGAGAAGAAAGACAAGGTAGCAATCAAGATGCATCTGGGATATCAAGATGGATACCAAACAGTCCCAGTTTTCTTTGTGCGACGGATTGTGAATGCTGTTAAAAAAACTGGTGCGTTTCCATTTGTGACCGACAATCCCACATCCGTCTATAATGCTGTGAATAGAGGATACACACAGGAAACATGCGGATGCCCCATCATCCCGATAGCAGGCGTGAAAGACAAGTATGTATATGAATCAGAGGTCGACTTTCATGGTCTTAAGTCACTTGACATGAGCGGGGTGCTTCACGATGCAGATGCTCTTATTGACCTTTCACACGTGAAGGGGCATAATAATTGCGGGCTCGGAGGAGCAATAAAGAACATTGCCATTGGCGGCTATTCCGCTCAATCAAGGTGGCGCAAGATCCATGGAATCGAGGGAGCGATTCCCTACTGGGATGCAAAGAAATGCACGCCAGAACATGCAAAGGAACTCGTTGAAGCATGTAGGGATCACTGCATCTCGTATAAGGAAGAGAGCCACGAACTGACTCTTGACTTTGGCATGTGCCATCAATGTCTAGACTGTATAGAGGCAGACCGAGAGGTCGAATGTCTTACACTCAGACCGGAGAACTACGCTCTCTTTCAGGAACTGATGGCAATCGCGGCGAACAACATTCTCAAAACATTCGATGAAACAAAGCGATTCTTCATCAATCTTGCCATTTCAATAACACCCTATTGCGATTGCTGGGGAGTTGGGCAACCGAATATCGTAAATGACATAGGTGTACTCGGAAGCAGAGATATAGTGGCAGTAGAAACAGCTACGCTTGACCTAATTGCCAAGGAAGGAATCGTTGAGAGTATGATTCCACCTTACTTCCGAGTTCACAAAGATCCAGGGTTGCATCCATTTGAACAGCTCCATGGACCAATGAAGTCCCCATACATTGCGCTTCGGTATGCGGAAGAACTCGGAATGGGTTCGCGTAAATACAAGCTTGTTGAACTGCTGTCTCCTGCGAAGACGATGAAGATGAAACCCCCAAGGCATGTAGTCGAAACCGAACCCACTTTCTTCTAGCTCGGGGCTGCGCAGAAGCACTATTGAGAGTCTAGGCACACGACGAACAGTTAATAGTAAATCCAGAAGGAGAAGAGGTTGGGATTCCCTCTCCCTCGACATCAAGATGAGTCAGGCATAATGAATTGAAGTGAGAGATTGAGCCTTGGCAAATGAGTCAACTCCCGAAGCGCGATTAAAGAAATACAAGGAAGACCTAGCCAAGATGGCTCTCTCAGAGGGAAAACAACTCAAGTCACCAAACCCAATAGATTCCCAGAAATCTGCTAATGGACCCACAGTTGTTGGTGTGCCTCCTACGACGACTACAACACCCCCGAGAGAGCACATAAGACCGCCTCAGACGCTTGTGAGTCCGAGCAAGGCGGAACTTCGTGAACCAATGGTTTCTTCGCGCAAGAAGAGAGGGGATGAATCACGAACTACGTCGAAAAGCAAAGCGAGCCGGAATCGCATCATGATGAAGGCCCGGGAGAAGGCCATCGATGGTCAGCTTCAAGATGTCAAGGATAGGAAAGCTCTGCTCGAACTCCATCTAGAGAAGAAGAAGATAACCAAGGACGAATATGATACAGAAATGAAGGCGCTAGTGGAAGAGGGACAGAATCTGCTCAGAGAGAAGGCAGAGCTCGATAGGGCTTTGTCAGGCTAGATTCATCAATTTTCAACCAGTCACCTAATGTGGGACAGTTATCTACGAAGTTTATAATCACAGGTATGCATTTCAAACCTAGAGGAGTTTGATATGACGAGTGTTAAGCACGTCTTTATCCTAAGTATTTTGATCCTCCCGATGTTCATTCTTGCACCAGCGATGGTTCCAGGAATGAATGACACTCAAGCCAATCTGATGCAAGTTGATGGTTCTGTACCAGCTCAGTTTGCTCAGGAGACCTTGAGAGTTGCAGTATACGCTGAGCCGAATACGACTCTGCCATCATACGCAACGGGGGGTGTGTACACTAGCTACTATCAGAATGTCGTTAATTTCCTTGTTTCTGCAGGGTATGCAGTGACAGCATTAACGACCCAGGATATTCTAGATCACAAACTGATGGTTGCTGGCTATGATGCCTTTGTCTTGCCAAATCAATTGCCAAGAGAGAGCATAGTCAACTACATCAAAGACTACTGGCTTGGTGGTGGAGGGATTCTTAGCTTCGATGGGAGCATTGGTTACTGCTTCTACGCGGGATTCATTGATTCTAGTCTTGAGGGTGATTTTGAGTTGACTCCACCAGCAGTCCCCGGGTATTGGGCATTGATGGATGATGTATTGAAAGTCAGAGTAAGCGAACGTCATCCTGTCACAAAAGCCTACGCTCTCGGTGCTGAATTCTCCATGCCATCAGGGAATTTCACCAAGGTTAACGGCATCAATCTTCCATCGATTGTTGGAGATCGAATGCACTCACTAGTGACCTGGAATGAGTCAGCCATGATACCACTAGTTGTGGCTTTTGACAATCCTAACAGAGGAGGAAGGATAGTACAGGTGCCAACGACTGGCAGTCCTATTCCTTCTTGGCTGAGTCCGATTATCATTGACTCGATTGACTGGCTTGCACCTAGACCAAAGGCAAGAGTGGCTTTTGACTTCTCGAAGACTCCATACTATGGTGTTGACGATTGGGACGAAAACGTATCTTTTGTACCCAGATACAATATCTGGAGAGATTTCTTGGTCAATCATTCATTTACGGTTGACAAGCTGTACCCGCCAGTCGGAGGAGCACTTGCTGTTTCTGATGTTGCACCCTTCGATGTGTTGATAATAAGCCTTCCAGCTGACAACTATTCTGCGTTCGAAATGACAAGCGTCATCAGACCATTTGTTGTCAACGGAGGAGGTCTGTTCTATCTTACAGACTACCATTCCCTAAATCCAGAAGGTCATGAGAATATGAATGAACTCATCGCACCTTGGGGTTTCGATATTTCAGGTGAATACACAGACATGGGCATATTCACAACTACTGACTTCGATGAGCATCCAACCCTTGAGAATATTGGAGGCACATACATGGCAGGAGGCGAATGGGTCAATATCACAGGAGGGGCGTACTCAATAATCAGGCAAGGGCCTAATATCGCAGTCGCTGGCTGCGAAGTCGGTTATGGAAGAGTCATTGTTTCGGGCGATATCAATTTCCTAGACTACAACAATATCGATAATGATGACAACAGGATTTTTGCAGTCAATACCATAAACTGGTTATCATCAGGAACTGCAGACGTCTTAGTCTATACCGATGGCGGGAGCTTGATCGGTCCAGATTTCAACTATTACAGATCTTCTATAGCTAATGCGCTCAATGGTCTTGGGATTTCATTCTTCATGACCAATGACGTAAACTACTTTAACCTCAGCCTAGCGACGGGAAGTTGGAGTCTGGTGATATATGATGCCAACGCTATGAGTCAACTGAACTATGATCGCCTGGTTCAACATCTGGAAGGTGGTGGGAAGCTCATTATGCGCGATTTCAGGTTCAGGTTTACTGGAGTTCCTCTCTGGAACTACATCGGATTTGAAGGAAACGTCACTACCATAACTGCAGGACCGCCAACGGTCCACTTGTGGACTCCAGCACATCCAGTATTCAACCTCCCTGTTGACTACGGGGCGGCAAACATCAGTTCCAGTTCGGACCACTTCAACACCGACTTCACACATGTCGTGCTGTTCGCCAATGCTACAGCATTAGCAGGAATAACACTCACTCCAGAAGAGAACATGTCAGCGATTGTCCTCGGTGCTGGCGGACAAGCCATATGCAACATGTTTGCAATATCCGAGTATGAGGGGGATACAGATGATTCCACATACGCAGACAACTTCGAGCTATTCACGAATGAGATAGCTTTCTTGTACTTCGACAGACCCACCCTCGACCATCCGGCTGATGTCGCCTATATGGAAACAGAAACGGGTAATGAGATCACATGGAGCCCGACCGCACCAGCTGGAGCATGGGAGTACATCTTGAGTGTCAATGGTACTCCACTAGCCGCTACGCACTGGAGCGGTGGCCCCGTTACAATAGATGTAGATGGTCTGAATGCCTCGACTACAACCTACGAGCTTACAGTCTTTGATCGACTTGGCTACAGTGTTTCGGATCTAGTCATCCTGAACGTGACCGAATACGTTGCACCATGGCTGTTTGGCATCGACCCATTACTGCTCGTCGCGATTGTCGGCGGTATTGCTGCAGTCATTGTAGTAGTAGTCATTGTGATGAAAAAGAAGAGCAAGTAATTCACTAGAGATGCTGTCGCAATCAGCATCTCCTCCTTCCTTTTTTTCAGCCCATCAGACCCGTTGTTAATACAATAACACAAAAGGCAAATAGCCCTCTCTAGTGTTATTCGGTCGGGAGGCTGCAGTCCCTGAGTACTATGCGCCGCAGCAAAGGAACAACACATCTAGCCTATGTTCAGAAGGTCTGTGAACTGAGTAGGCGGGGTGACATGAACGCGGTAGCAGACATAATGAAGGGATACTACAGGGACCGAGAAGGGAATCCTTGGCATAGAATGTACAATGATATTCAGACCTACTGGAACAAGGAGAACCCAAAGCAGGATGTCGCAGAGACCCTTCTCCTACTTAGAGAAGCAGTGTTTGGAGCCCTTGACATTCTCTCTTTTGGGCTGATATCGGCCATATCTACGCCAGATGTCGTGACTGCGATGACCAGCGAAGCAAGTTGGAATGCAGGCAGAAGAAGGGTCCGGAACATGTGCCTCGACGCAGCTGACGGGCTCATAGCAAAGGGGGATGTTCGCTATTTAATGCCTACATCACTCAGACGTGATGACTTCGCCTTTTTGGTTCCAAGAGTAGAGGAAGCTCAGTGGGAGATCTTTAAGAAGGCCAGACCGAAGGTCAGCAGAGGAAAGCTGGACCTATCGAAACTTGAGGAGTCGGTATTAGGGAGTCGTTTTCTCCGTGAGCAGATGATTATGGATACGAAACTGAAGGCAGACGACCCCAGAATACCAGCAATCATCGAGGCATACGATCTCCAATTGGTGGAGATTGAGGTAGACCAGAGTACGAGGATTCAGCCGCCGGCTCCGACTGAGCAGACAACGCTCAATGGAGAGGTAGTTCAGGAGGTTGAGAGAGAGAAGGAGAGTCCAGCCAAGAAACGGAGAGAGGCTGAGGTCGCAACACCTCTTATGGACTTCCTTGAACAGCCTAATAGCAAAACACAAAGAAAAGCGACTGATGCGCGAAGGAAGAAGAGCAGGAGGCGGCAGAGCAAATGATCAAGGCGCAACCTGTTGATATTCAGAGTCAAGAGGTCACAGCTCTGCAGAACCTTCGCAAAATTGCGTGGGACATTGATTCTCCCAACATGGGCATCATGTACGATGCAGTAGGTCGACTAGCATCCATCTCGGCGGGCCGTCTGCTTCTCCCGAAGGCACTGGAACTGCTGAACTCCAAGGACCGCAATATCAAGCAGGCTGCTTTTACTGTCGCAGGCAAGAATGCGTATGGCAAATATCTGGATGAGTTTTTCGCGGCCTTGAACGATCTTAATCCAGCAGAACGTGAGCAGACCCTGCAAGGTATCCAAGAGATGTTCAGTCAGACTGGAGGACCTACATCAAATCATGAACAGAAGAATTGGATCAAGAACCTTGAGGGACTCGGAAGGGAACATCAACCAGCTATCTTTGAACTCATGATTCACTTGGGCACCCTTGGGAAGACTTGGATCATTAGGCAGATTCGTGATAATATCAGGGGTATCTCATTGGGAGCTGTCCCAACTCTGAGTATGTTCCCCGAGAGTGAGAAGAAGAGCATGATTAGTCTGTTGAGCAGCAGAGCAGCCAAAGAACGTAGAGACCTCCTCCCCTACATCTGTGGAATCGTGGACCATCAGACCCAGAGTCACTTGCAAGTCTTCATGCGCAAGAGCACTTGGCAAGAGAGAGCAGATATCGCAGTTGCAGTTGCGGCACTTGGGATCAAGTCTTCATCTGGACTGGTCATGGAGCTAGTTGCTGACACCAAATGGCAGGTTAAGCAAGCTCTCCTGGAGAACGCAAGAATCGAGAGCTCAAGAGTGTCTGCTCTCTTCACAGTCCTCAGTCATCTCTTGGCCGAAAGCCACACTCGCGTGAGAGCACAGGCTGAGAGAACTCTCCTTCAACTGGGAAATGTTGCATGTGAGGATGTGACAATCAAGGAACAGAGGAAGAAGCTCGAGAAACGGTTCCGCACTCAGTTGCTGAAAGCAGCACAGGCGAACAAAGACATCGAGGTCAAGTGGCTTGGTATTGAACGCAAACAGATGGACCCAATGTCCGAGATAATGGAGAGGATTTCGCCAGACGTTGAAGACACCGATCTGATTGCTGCTGCAGTAACTCCTGAGGGCGTTAGCCTTGCAGATTTTGCAGTAGAGAAACCGTCTGCGGTTGAGGATGAAGAAAAAGCCTCACTGCTCTCTGCGCTCCTTGGCGCAAGGAATAACGCAGTGGCTGAAACGAAGATCATGAAGGTGGAAGAACCACTTTTGTTGGATCCTACGATTCCAGCGGCCAGCAGATTCATTTTGGTCATGCAAAAGGTCGCAGAAGATGTGGGGAAGGATGTACCTATCACTCTCCTGTCGACCAAGTGTTCAGAGGCAGGGCTCACGAAGGAGGATTTCGAAAAGGCTCTCAACGAACTTGAACAGCAAGGCATTGTCTATCGGTCAAGCAAGGGTTCTGTGAGCTATGTGGATATTGAACTCTGAGGACCTCACACAAGACTAATGAGTAAAGCGTCATGGTATGATATGAAGGAGCTAGACCGATGAGTGAAGACCTGCTTATCAAGAATGGACTCATTGTGACAGGAAACGAAAGAGGTGCAATCTACGAGAAGGGTCATGTCAGCGTTTCAAATGGAATGATCACGTCTATTGGTCCCGGCGGTCCTTCAATGAAAGCGGATACCGTGATTGACGCTTCCGGTTGTGTAGTTATCCCTGGTCTGATCACAGCTCACACGCATCTATACGGAATTCTCTTGCGTGGCGCATCGTTGAATGTCGACCCACCAACTGACTTCGCACAGGTTCTCCAACGCGTGTGGTGGCCATTAGATGAGGCATTGACCGTTGACGATGCATATGCCAGTGCTCTCTCAGCATCTGCAGATATGCTTCTCAATGGTTCGACACTCTATGCAGATACATACTCTGGGCCTAACTCGATTGAAGGGAGCTTGGATGCTATTGCACGTGGCACGAGAGAAGTGGGCATTCGGGGCATAGTTGCCTTTGAGATGACAGAGAGACATAGTCAACAGGAGGGCGAGAGAGGTTTCCAGGAGGGATTGCGTTTTATCAAGTCACTCAAGAAAAACGACTTGGTTTCGGGAATGATGAGTATTCATGCGTCTTTCACAGTTGGCGACGAGATTGTAGCCAAGACTGTCAATGAAGCAAAGAAGCTGAATGTGCCAATTACGGTCCACACTTCAGAGGGGCTGGTGGACCTTTACCACAATCTTGAGCGCTCAGGAGAGCGTACAGTTGAGAGGTTGAGCAGACTCGGAGTCCTCGGCCCAAGAACAGTTCTTGCTCATTGTGTCCATGTCAATGACCACGAGATGGACCTGATTGCCGAATCAAAGACATCTGTGGCTCACAATCCGATGAGTAATATGCTGAATGCAGTTGGGGTATCACCAGTTCCATCAATGCTGAAGCGGGGCATTACTGTGGGACTTGGCAATGATGGATGGATCTATGACCCATTTGAAAACATGCGATGTGCACTCACGGTCCATAGACTCGCGAGCGGTAATCCTAGTGCAATAGGGCCAGAGCAGATCTTCAGAATGGCGACACTTGATGGAGCTCGTTGTTACGGGATGGATAGTAGAATAGGTAGTCTGGAAGAAGGGAAATCAGCAGACATCGTGATTCTGGATGGATCTAGAGTACCGACGCCCTTGACCAAAGACTCAGTCATTGGACACCTATTGAACACATTCGGAGGTAGCGATGTGAGAGATGTCTTTGTCGGAGGAATCCATTCTGTTGAGAACAGCAGGCTGAAGCTGACTTCTCAAAGCAATGTTGCTAAGATCTCGAGAGAGTCTGCAAGAAGCCTTTGGAGTCGCTTGAACAAATAGGAAGTACGCATGCTAGCCAATTCCCCTGCCTTTCAAGTACATTCCATTGCAACTATCGTGAAAATGACATTGCCAGAATCTATGCACCTGTATCCCATTGAATACCCTGCGGGAACGCCAAAAAAGAGTGAATAGGTGGTGTTTGCCACCACCCAATAATGAACTGATAGATGGGACAATGTCCCACTGATTCTACTTCCTGCGCATGCAGACAACTGCACCAACAATAATGACGATACCCACTCCAATTCCGGCAAGGAGTATGTTCTCTCGTATCCAGCCTATGAGGTCGAAACCTGGCAGACCCTGTCGGACCATGTTGACTGTGCCCACCACAGACGTTTCGTTTGATGATGTCAAGGTCCAGTGAGCGAGCACGCCATCTGCCTTCAGGAAGTCAGCGTGCATGTCAGTGCTCCGGTTGAAGAGCTCATAGTCATTGAGGTCCATGCCCCAGTAGCCACCTGAGTCATAGACAGTCCCATTATAGACGTCGTCAGCGTTGTATAGCTCTGTCAAGAGGGTGTAGTTGCCGACGGGAAATATGAACCTGGGGGTTATGAACGCAAGAAAGATCATTAGGAACGCGGTCGAGAAATCTAGGTCAGTGAAATTCGCGAAGGTCATAGTACTATTCGCATATGGAAGGTCAAGCAGGATCGTCACGGTGTCGGGTATGGTTGACGTTGTATTGACCACGACGTACAGTTCCTCCGTATCAACTACTCCTTCGTCTGTAGTTGTTAGGTCGTAGCTCCAATGATCACCGGCTACGACTGCCCATTCAAGGCCTTGAGAGGACACAGCCGAAGCTGTTCCTGCTAGAAGCATTGCCACGACTGCAAAAGCCACCATGGCTCCAAGCGTGCGTCTCATTGTGTTTTCTCCTAAACCAGCGATAGCTGATTGATTGATGGTCTACGACGATGCTAAAAAAGATATTCTGTGTAGGAAATGGAAGTCACATGTAACTGATGATTTCCTATCCGCTAGAAACATTGCATATGGAAAGAAAAAGAAGAAATGGGGCAAAGCCCCATCTGATCTACTTCCTACGCATGCAGACGACTGCACCCAGAATGACGACGATACCTACTCCGACTCCTACCAGAAGCAGATTGTCTCGTATCCAGCCTACGATATCAAGACCCGGCAAGCCCTGTCGAGTCATAATAATGGAGCCAGTCACTAGAGATGAGGTTGTATTCGTCATTGTTACAGTCCAATGGGCTAAAACCCCATCGTCCTTCAGGTAGTCGACATGGATGTCAATGCTTTGATTACTACCCTCACTGAACTCAAAGTCATTGAAGTTAACACCCCAATAACCACCTGAGTCATAGACAGTGCCATTATAGAAATCGTCAGCGTTGTATAGCTCTGTCAAGAGGGTATAGTTCCCGATTGGAAAGATAAAGGAGGGTGTAGCTACAAAAAGCAAGATGAATATAAGCCCACTCCAGCCTAGGTCCGTACCATTCGCCCAACTTATATCTAGATCGAGATCATCAAATGGCAGTTCATCCAGGGCTGTTATGATATTGGGAATGACCGGTCTTACCAAGACCTCCATGTAAATCACTTCGTCTGTTTCGACGACTCCTTCAGTAGTAGCTGTTATGTCAAAGTTCGACTGATCACCGACTGTGATTCCCCATTCAAGACCCTGAGAGGTCGCAGCCGATGCTGTGCCTGCTAGAAGCATCGCCAATACGGCAAAAGCCATTATGGCTTGAAGCGTGCGTCTCATTTGTTTTTCTCCTAAACCAGCGATAGCTGATTGGCCGATTGTGAACGGTTAAGTTAAAAAACCTATTCAGCCGCAAACGTTGAATCGCAGACAGGTGCGGAGTCTTCAAAGAGTCATCGAGTACACCAGATAGGTGCAGGAATTGGATTCTAGATTGGAGTACAACGGTGTCATATTCGATGCTCACACGCATGCGATAGATGCGAATGGTTTAGATATGTTAGTCGAAATTGAAACTGTCTTTGGAATCAATCAGGCACTACTGATCTGCCATAGTCAAGAAATCATGAGTTACGCAGAGAGAACGTATCCGGGTCGCTTCATATATGCGAAGTACTTCTCTGGTTCATCTCGTTTTACTGAAGGAGTGGGACCGATGTTGAAGGAAATCGCAACCCTGAAATCAGAAGGTTATCATCTCGCCAAAATGCAATCTGCACCAATGATGCGAGGACGTGCTTCCGCCAGTCCGGAATCGCTTCGATTGGACAGCAACGAAATGGCATGTTTCTTTGATGCTCTGATCGACGAGGGAGTCCCGTTCATGCTTCATCTCTCGGATCCCGATACCTACTATACCATTAATTATGCAGATCGTAGGTACTATACGTCAAAGGAACGTGACCTTGCTGAGCTCGAGGGAGTCATCGCCAGATATCCCAGCCTTCGATTTCAAATCGCCCACTTTGCCGCACAACCTGAGATTCATAGGCTGGAGAATCTCGCGAGATGGTTCGAAACATATCCAAACTTCAATGTGGATACCGGCTCTGCGAGGTGGATGACAAGAGAGTTGAGCAAGGATTCCAGAAAGGCAAGAAGCTTCTTGATCAAGTACTCTGACAGACTTCACTTTGGAACAGACTGTGTTGCCTTCACCCCAGATCGAGGATACTACGAGGGCAGGCATCTCGCTCTTCGTCTACTCTTGGAAACAGATGTCCGCAATGAGCCACTTCCCTTTACTGACGCAGATACTGCTGAAACAGGAGGGACCTTCATCAACGGACTCAACCTTCCTGATTCAGTTTTGAAAAGAATCTATTGGGAAAATGCAGAACGCTTCTTCTCCGACTATCTGTAGCCGTGGCACTAGAATATGATCGAGAGGCAGGTGAGCGCTCCTTCGCACTTCTCGAATTCGCTCATTTCTACGGGGAGGATATCAAAACCAGCCTCCTTCAGGAGCTGTATTGACTTTGGATGCTTATCTGACATCAGAATCACATCGTCAATGGCAAGGGTGTTTGCAGCGTATGCCTCATCAGCTGGAACTACCAGTCTTCTGTACTTCCTCAACAAGGGATGGTCAGCAAAGCGCTGGGTGACAACAAACGTTCCAGCACCAAGGAATGTTACATGGCTCTTAAGATGGACTATCGTGGGATCCTCAACAACTTCAATTCGGGTTCTGAGCATATCCGAGGTCTGGAAAACGCCCTCATGATTTGTTCTCTCAGTGATACCACTGATCAGGTATTTCTCGAGATGAATCACATCGCCCCCCTCAATGGTAGCAGGAGCTTGTATTCGCCTAAGGCGTTTGTACTCACGAAGTATCTCTTCGACCTGTTCTTCCTCACCGCGGCGGCTTTCCTTGGCCATTCGCGTGATGACAGCCTTGTCCCTATGGATGACTACGGTGTCTTCCACAAAGCAAGAGTCAGGATGTGCTTCATCAACGGGGAGCCGGATTATCTCAAGGCCCAATTCGTTCAGAATCCTGCAGTACTCCTGATGTTGCCTAATCGCGACGCTGAGGTCCAGTGTGTGATGCAGTGGATGTGATGATATGCATCCCTTGAAGCTTGACGGAGGAGAGCGAACAATTGCATGTTCTGTCATTTAGATCAGATGAAAAAGTAGTGATTCTTCCGGATAAGTGTTATCTCCTCGAAGGGCGCTTGGAGAAATACTCTGTCAACTCAATCTGCTGGAATGGAGTGATTCTCCAGCCCCTACCTTTCATATTCCGTTCAACAGCTTCCTCTCGCTCCATATTCTTGAGATGATAGAGAACAGTGGAGGAAGTGACACCAACATTCTTCGAAATCGTTGTAGTAGTGCTCCATTCTTCCTTGCCGATATTATCCAATATCTTGGACCGCATGAGTAGGCCGCGTGGCACATTACGAAGACGTAGTAAATAGGCAAGACGATGAATAGTCAGAGTCCGACACCATCAAGAACTATGTAGAAATCGACTTTGAACTTTTGGTTACTTCAAGGGCGTACCGATAAGATGGACAAATGCTGCTGGTTCGTTGCCCTCTGAAATAGGCCGTATCCTATAGCTTGGATATGTATGGCTGAGTTTCGCTGCCACTCGCGTGCCCAGCAGTTTCTCAAAGATTGCAGCATTCCTGCCTCGCCAGAGATAGATTGTCTTGGTCTCATGGACGATGTACACTAGCACCTTGTTCGTATCAACTATTACTCTGTCACCATGGAACTCTACCATCTTTGCCTGCGAGTCAATCTCGAATGCTTCGACCATTATACTCCTGCCTCGAATGTGCTTACTACCCTATATGACATTTTGGTGCGAGTCCTTCGATGTCCAACATATCGTTATATCCGAACAAATATCATACAAGACTACAAATTCAGAAACTAGAAATAAAGAGGCAGAGTGAGCGCCGCTTGTCAGGGATAAAATTCATTGACAGGGAAATCAGAAGGATTGATTTCAACATCGGAGGACTGACTGTATCATTCCCCCTGAATGCCATTCCAGATCAGGTCTATGATGCCATGGCAAATGCAGTAAACAAGTCAGCAGATCAATCGGATACCATGAACGAACTGTACTCCTCACCGCTCATGAAGCCAACTGTGGCAACATTAAACGCATCGAATATCTTCCCAATAAACACAGCAAAGAAAGTCATAAGGCTGACACTCACTGATGAGGTTCTTCAAGAAACGATACATGAGCTTGAGGGCGCCGAGCTATCTTTCCAAGGTCGTCCATTCGAGGAAACATTAGACGAGAGAATCGAGCTATATCAGAGGGTAATGCTGGATGACCGTAAGATTGACAGGTTCAGATTTGGTGCAGTCGAGATGTACGGTGACCGGACCTATCAGAATATTCTTAGAGACCCTCGCGTGACGCTCAATATGTATTGGACTCAGAAGCAGAAGCCTCAAGCTATAAGCTACCAGTTCAATTGCGTTGCCGAAATAGTCCCTCCTGGCACTCCGTTCTATCGATATATGCGCCTGATGCGGAGAATCTTCAGCTCAACAATCATCGACTTGCATGACGTACCTGATTATGTCTGCGCTTACAAATTCTGGGTCTGTGAATCAAAGGAAAAATCGCTTGCGGAGAAAGCAGGCTTCGTTCCATGAGTCAATAATTGGTGACCCTGAGTAGTTTGGCTGGCAATTCGTCAACCGAACAGACATCCAATAGGACACCATGAGCTTTCTTCACCAAACTGGAGGCTGCCTCCTTGTTGTGCTCATGAGTAGGAACAAGTACAATCATCTTTATTCCCAGAGGTTTCATCCTCTCTGCAAGATCTTCGCACATTTGCTGGTCACTGAGATACATGTCAGTGCCGAAAATGAATATCTTCTCCTTGGCTCGGGTGTCCTGGAAATTCCGGAGAGCAATCTTCATTGACTCTTGACCACCTGTACCTCCACCAGCTTTCACCTCAAGAAGGTCCGAGGCAACTTTTTCAACAGATACATTACGATCGGCGATATCTTTGACGACATAAGTAGAGCTGTCAAATAAGACAACTCCGAAATCGTCCTTCCTTATGCCATAGAGGCCGGCCATCACGGAGATTGCAAGCATTCCAAGTTTCTTTGGCGAGTCCATTGAGCCACTCTTATCTAAAGCCCAAAAGAAGGCACGATGGCCCATATAGGTCTCAGACACGAGAAAGTCAGAAGTTTCGACAATCCCAAAGTCCGTACGACCTTGAGAGAGGAGAAAATCAATGGTTTCCTCAAGGTCAATGAGATCCATGTCATCGCCAATTCTGAATGGTCTGACTGTAGTGGACTCCTGTATCCCACCAAGCATGCTGCTGCCCATGGTCTGCCTAGCATACCTCATTCCCAGGTCAATAAGAAGTCGCCCTGCAATGTCATGCAGTTTCTGTTTGAGCTCAAGAGGTAGTTCATCCCTATAGGCGTACCAAATCCTTATGATGTTCGTTGCAGGGCCTGCCAAGAGACCTCCCATTACCATGTTAGCCCTATCCTTGTCATATGGTTGAGCATGTGCGCCGGATTCAGAAGGCCGGTAGCTGTACCTCCGACTCTGCATTCCCGATCCTTGTGTGCCCAGCGCCGCATGGAGGTCTTCATGGGCCACCGCACCGAGGGCGCTCTGATTGCCCATCTGCATGGCTATGTTTCCAAGTTGCTGTAGCTGCTGTCGGTTCAGTCCTGCCGAAGACATAAGATTGTGCAATCTCTCGAAATCATCCAATCCCGACTGTATGAGCTTCTTTATGACTTCAAATGAGGGATTGATAAGTTCTAGTATCTCCTCCTCGTTCATGCCGAGTTTCGAACCGGCTCTCCGAATAGCATCAGCTGAAGGAGCCTGTCCCAGTCTTGAAACATGTTTCACTGTCTGCCTGAGATGCTGTTTAGTTGGAGACCTCTCAACAGCTCCGTCAGCCAACTTGCTCATGGCACTGTCCCATTGTTGCATGGTCGTCTTGTCAGAAAGATGCTGGCGAAGCGATTGATTCTGAGAAAGAGCTGATCTAAGAAAGTCTGAGGGGGAAGAACGAGAGTCTGCACTCTCAATTAGGCTCTGGATCAGTCTACTCAACAAGCTCTGCCAATTCGTGTTCGCACGAGCATTCTCAGCTAGCTGCCGAATATCCACCCTGTTACTTGCTCCAGAATCGAATAGCTGATCGTACTGCTCAAGGAGGTCATCCATGATGTCCATTCCCGTTGCATCCTTTATCTTCTGAGCGAAGGCTGCCGCATCACTCAGCGAAAACTGCCTTGGAGCATCATTGGTGAATTTGTCCAGATTATCGGGAACTCGCCCTAGTTCTCTGGCATAGTCTGCGGCATCACTCAGATTGTCAATAGCATCCTGGAGCTTCTGGCTCATTGCCTCTTGTTGTTCGCTTGTCAGCGATCCAAGCTCCTCCATATGCCTCAGGGCACGCGCTGCTGTTGTCGTGTCTCGCTCAGCCAATTTCGCAAAACGCTCTTCAATGTCTTGGTCTCCTCTAAGAGAACTTGCCGCAATCTGTTCAGCAGCATTAGGTGAATTACAGACTTCATCAAGACAGTCTAATGCTCGCGAATTCTCGAAGTCCTTTGTTGAGAGGCCTCCGAAAAGTCCCACGAGCTCGCGACCCGCCATTTCCTTGAGCTCACGGTCACTTGTTACGCCTCGAAGAACAATATCACCATCAGTGAGATAGTCGCGAGCAGCATCATAGAGGCTCTTGTTTCGCTTCTTCCGCAGCTTGAGAAGGTACTCGTATCCTGCCTCGACTCTATCCTTCCTGATAGCCTTCGCAAGTTCCTGTTCGCGCCTGATTTGGTCCATGACTCTTGACAGCGCATCAGTCGTCCCCTGCTGTTTGCCAACCTGTTGTTGGTCAGGTGGTATCTTCTTATTCTCAATCTCGCGACCAAGGAGGATGTCCTCAGCAACTTCTCTCGCAATCACTTGGTCAGGTGGAAAAGTCGTATAGACGGCCGCATCCAGAAAGTCTTCCAGGGACAGTCGCCCATTCCGAAAGTAACGGGCTAATAGGAGTTGGGGAATGGACTGAGTCTGACGGATACTAGGCCTCCTGGTCACATCTTTCCTCATTCGCATCTGTTCTGTGAACTCTTGGGCGAAGATAGGCGCACTGCTTGGAAGAGGAGACATCTTGGGCTGGGCTGCCATTCGGACTAGCTCCCGAGGCTCGTTCGGACAAGGGAGTTCACAGCTGGCTCTGCATCAATCCCCGGCCTGAAGCGAAGAGCACCTAGAAGCACATGCGTTGCTGCCGACGACAGAGTGGCATGCGAGATGTTCTTCTCTTTCTGGCGCTTTGTCATTTCAGCGGACAGGCGAGCAATAGAGATGCCTGCCCGGATGCTTGCAGGAGTCTCAATATCGGTGCTCATGCGCGTGGCGGACACTAGCCCATAGATCTTCTCCAAGATGGCATCAGATAGCTCGTACTCGGGGCTGTTCATTTTGATGATCTCAAGTTCTGTTTCCTTTCGTGGGTAACTGAGTCGAATCCAGACTCGGATTCGGTCTCTCAGCGCCTCGCTCAGTCTATGAGCTCCACTCATCTCCTCTGGATTCATTGTGAGCACAGGAAAGAATCCCTCATTTGCCTTGATTCTGCCCAAACGTTGCACACTTATCGAACCCTCCTCAAATGGATCTAATAGCGAATTCTGAACGTATTCGCTGAGTCGGTTCCCTTCATTCAGACCGAAGACGCCCCCAAATACCATGCTCCTTAGCAACGGACCTGGCTCAAATGCTTCAAGGGTGAATCCCTTGTTGAGGACTATGCTTGGATTGAAAGCTCCGATGAGGTGAGAAGGCCGTACACCCTCATCTCCAGTTATCCAATAGAGGTCGCGTCCTGTCTTCTCAGCATAGGCTCGCAGAATCAGCGTCTTTCCGACCCCAGGCGGACCAACTATTCCAGGAATCAGATGTGCGTTCTCGCAATCCTCCAGAACATCAAAGGCATCGGCATACTGCTCCTTTATGACTATCCGGACCTTCTCCTTCTGAGCTGCATCCAATCGTTCTTCGAAGCTTTTCTTGAATCGTGTCATCTCAGTGTGCAACATAGTGCCCCCGTTATGTCATGATAGAGGAGTGTTAGTGAGAGATATCGTTTTCACTCTCACAGGTCGATTGATAAGGGTTACTTCTGATGCAGCACTGCATATCAAGCAGTGCCTAGTTCAGGATAGGCATAGAGGGCTGGCTGCCCTCCTGTATGCCAAAACACTGTGGGGGAGTCCGATGGAATGTCGCCATTCAGTGCCATTCTCACGAGGGCGAGACCAGCCTTTCCTGTATAGACAGGGTCGAGGATTATTCCGTCCATCTTGGCGAACATCCCAAGACTAGTCCTGACGCCGTCACTTAGCACGCCATATCCCTCACCTATGTAGGTGTCATCGACCAGGACATTCGGCTTGAAGCTGCCTACCTCAGGATACTCATCTATGACGCGAGAGATCAGGCTACACACTCGATCACGAGTCGTTTCTGCATCACTCAGAACACTCACTCCGACTATTTCCACATTAAGATCGAGCATATGAGCACCAATGATGAGGCCTGCGAGGGTGCCACCAGTTCCGGTGGCGACTAGGATTCTATCAGGAAGGAATCCCTCCTTTTGGGCCTGAACCTGGAGTTCTTCCATGGCTATTGCGTAGGCAATTGCGCCAACAGGCATTTCTGCACCTGCGGGAACTGCATATGGATTCAGACCAAAGTCCTTCAGAGTTTCTACCACCTCATCAAGTCGCGTCTTCAGGGTCAGAACGCTTTCGTCAGGGTAGAACTTCAATTCAGCACCAAGCAACTTGTCCAGGAGCAGGTTGCCAGTGTAGTTTGGGGGTTCCTTACCTCCAAGGAGAAGGATACAGCGTAGACCTGCTATTGCGCAAGCTGCTGCTGTCTGCCTGCAGTGGTTACTTTGCACGCCACCCACCGTGACAATTGTATCTGCTCGGTTCTTTCGAGCATCACCTAGTACGAATTCGAGTTTTCGAGCCTTGTTGCCTCCAAGGGATAGGCCAGTCTGATCATCACGTTTTATCCACAACTCTTCTAGGCCGATTGAATTGCCAAGGTTCTTCAGTCTGTGAAGGGGAGTGGGCAAGAACGCAAGCCTCTCACGGGGCAGAGAGTCGAACAACTCAACCACCAGCTCCTGTCACCCATGAAACAACATACATCAACGCGGCAGTGATGATTCCAGCAAAGAGTGTCTTGGCGCCATAGCTCCAAATATTCTTCTTGGAGACTGCGCCCAGGAATAATCCGAGTAGGAATAGTATAACCATACAGATGCCTACTGATAGATAGAGAGCCACGTTATAGTCTAGGTAACCAGCAGGCACAAAGAGAAGTGGTATGATGATGAGAAAAGCTGCGACTGCTGGGGAAGCTCCATCAACTATGGCCACTACGACAGATGTAGTCCTTCCAGCTCTTGCATACATTGAGTCGCTCATATCTGTCAACATCGCACGACCCAGATTCTCGACTTCGCGATCGCGCTCAGCACTCTCAGCTAGATATGAGCCACTAAAGCCAGAAACGGCCATAGCAATACTCGTTCCGAATGCGGCCAACAGAATTGCGGCAAAACCAGGTTCTGGATTGGACGGATTGATTGTGAGAAGACCACCCAAGACTAACCCCAGCATAGTGAGTGCTCCATCAAAAGCATTCATTGCCAGATATCTTCGGGCAATCTCCACGCCACGAGTGAGCTCCAATGCCCTCATGACTCGATGAATAAGCCCACCTTCACGAGCTGCATGCTGTCCTTCTTTGTCGTGAGCGTCAACCAAGGGAGATGTTTCTCCGTTAATGGATTTGAGTTCCCCTACCTGCACTCAGTTATAAGCTAGATGGCAGCAGCTGCTGGGATTCATAATCTGAACGAACCCTTCTAGGGCAGCCAGCCAAACAGACCGGACCATGGGCCATATATCCCAATCAGTACGAGGAGTACGATGATAAGGATGGCAAAGCATAGTAAATACAGCCAGCACTCGCAGATTCGTTGACAACAGCCCTTCTTAGCAACAGGCTGCGGGGGTTGTTTGGATCCATAATCACCGGGCATTGGAATCTCAGTCATTCTTACGACCTCATTTCATCAGGCAACTTCAGGGACCGATGCACATGCCCCTCTTATGAGGATTGCTTGCGTCTACTGTCCATGCAACGCTGGCCCAGTTGGCCAAGCAATTCGCAGGCGCAGATGTTTTAAGCCTCCGAAAGGAAGGAATAACATTCTGTGTAGCGTGATTTGAGGAGAAGTGCTTTGCCAGAGAAAGACAAGGTCTACACGATATTTGACAGACCCAGAGGACTCAGATTCATTGGCCTCCTGCAGATGGCATTTGGAGTGGTGGGTCTGCTAGCGACAATAGGACTTGTCGTTGCCTCCTTCTTCGGAAGCTCTGAGCTACCTGGCGGAATTGGGTATGTGTATGCACTTCTATTGTTCGTTGGCGTTTCACTGCCATGCCTGACTATAGGGAACTACGTTGACGACCTCAGAAGAAATGCAGTCATTGCTCAGATCATATACAGTCTTGCGGCAATGGGTTTGGTGGGTCTGTTTCTCTTCATGCGCGGCCTCCAATACATGTGGACAGTTCCCCTCTTTGAATTCGAGATTGTGGTGGCTATTGGCAATCTCTCCGCGCTGATAGTAGTCAGTCAGGCATTCGTCATTCTTTATCTGATCCTTGCTTGGAGTAATATTGTACCGCCGGCAGGTGCCAAAGTCATTAGAGATAGAGGTGAGGCGAGGAGATACGAACGAGGGTTGGTACCGCTGCCATTCACACCTGCTGTACTCGCTTCGGACGGAATGACAGAACTCTCTGAGGAGGACTCTAGACGTGTGCTCGATGTCCGGAAGGAGTTCACTGCTGAAGGCATGGCCGTCCTCTGTTCCAATTGTGGGGGAGCAACACCCCTAACGAAAGTCAACAGGAATAGGCTTGTCTGCGATTTCTGCGGAGTCACGCTTGGAGTGAGCAGCATCTTCGTCCCATGTGAGAATCATCCAGAGTACTTGGCTGCAACAACATGCGCTGTGTGTGGGAACCATTTCTGCAGAAAGTGCCTAACGGCCCAGGAACCACCTGTCGATACCCGCTGGGCAGGTTCTACAATCTTTATGTGTCGAAATTGCTTCGAGGGAAGATACCGGCCAGCTGTCACTACCACATCTCTTGTCATACCGGTTGACAAGCTATTCTCGACAGCAGGTGCGAGGTTCTCCAAAGTCGGAGGAATCTATAGGCGTTTTCTGGGAGCATATGGCGGCGTGATGAAACATCTCTGGCGGCTCCCGCTTGAAATGCTGAGCGCCATAGGCAAAGGCGGCGGAGGCGGGGGCAATGATAATTGCGCGGGCGCTCTGATTATGATGGTCATCATAATCATAGCCATTCCACTTATCGCGGGATTATTACTACTTGCTGGGGCGATTGTCATAATCCCATTTTTGTTCTATGCAGGTCTCATCGCAGTGACCATTGAGGCCATCAAGGTCATCAGGAAAACAGACTTCCAATCCATTGATGTAGTCCGAATTCAGAGCATAGTCGAAAAGAAGATGCCAAAGCAGAAGGAGTCCAAACTCAGACCAGCCACCAGGTCATGGGAAGCCAGTGCCATGGATGTGGCATGGACGCGGCGCGATGAAGAACGACGCCGGAGGTCTGAAGGCAAACAGCCGGCTCAGTCGTTCTGGGAGGAGAGATATTGAGCGCAACGCCAGATATGATTAGCTGCCCTGTCTGCGGTGGCAAGGTGCTCATTGAATTTGATGACAAGGTCAGTCACTGTGGGTACTGCGCAAGCCCAGTCCTAGGGCCAAGCCAGAGCAGGAACTGCACAAACCATCCCGATGTTCTAGCAAAGGAGGTATGCCATGTCTGCGGTGATCTTCTCTGTGAGGAGTGCGTGGAAAAACGAGTCGGTGACTATGGCGGTAAGCTACTGACTATCGTGAACTGCACCAGACCAGACTGCATTGCTGCAAGCGATTGGGCCAAACCACTCAATGAAGAATACCAACGGTTGGCAAATATGGAATGGGCGGACAGAGCGGACAATATCATCCTTCGAGTCACCGGAGGAGGGGCGGTGATAATGATGATCTTTGAACTCATCTTCATTCTAGGGATGCTCTTTATGCAGTATTTCACTTCCCTAGGCAGTCTATTTCCAACATGGGTAGTAGCTGGTGTGGTGATTCCAGGACTTCCCATCATTGTTCTTATGGTCATGGGCAACTTGCTTGCAGCATTTCTGCTTCAGACTGCTCTTCAGGTGTATGTTCATGAGCGCCAGCTGGGGTCCGGGGTACTTCTCTTGTTCGTGTTGATAATCGAAGCGGTTTTTCTCCTCTGGAGAGGACTGTACTTCAATCTCCGTCAGCTTCCAGATCCCACATTCCTCCTGACATTGCTCTCGGCGTTCATAATAGGAGCATTTCTGATACTGATTGGTTCTATTGGAGCCATCTACATTGGAAACAAGAAACGGATTCAGCTGAAGAGGGCAAGAGAGAAGCTCGGACTCTCTGCATAGTTCCTAGCAAGTGACAGTCATCCACGGATTGAGATTTCAGGCAGGTACATCAAACAAATCAATGAGTCTGAACCGCTCCACATCCACGAGGCCTAGGTCAGTGATTTTCAGTTTCGGAATAACAGGAAGAGAGAGGAATGCCATCGCCATGAAGGGTTCATCCAATGGAGTCCCCAGCTCATGAGCAGCCTCCTTCAGCAATATCAGCTTCTCACTGACATATTCTACAGTCTGGTCTGACATCAGGCCCGCGATGGGAAGCGGCAACGATTCGATGACTTTCCCTTCCTTCACAACTGCAATGCCGCCCTGCATTCTGACAATCTGAATAGCGGCAGCTATCAGGTCGTTGTCACTTGTTGCGACAGCAACAATATTGTGGCTATCATGGGCAATTGAAGAAACCATGGCACCTTCCTTGATTCCTGTTCCATGCACAAAGCCCACGGCGCTCGGTTCTGTTGCATTATGCCTCTCAATAATAGAAACCTTCACTATGTCACGGTCAATATCAGGAACGACGAAGCCATCGACAACCTTTGCCTCTTCAATGAGCCGTTCCGTAATGATCTGGTTTGGAATCATTCCAATGACATTCATATGGCTACCCCGTGCTTTGACTTGAAAGTCTTCAGGCTCGAGATAGTGAATGTTCACAGAACGCCTTAGCCTTGGTTGATCTTGGATGCCGAACTCCTGAACCATCTTGCCCTTCCTAGCCACAAGCACGCCCTGTTTGTACACCCGGTTGACCTTTACAGACTCGAGTGAGTCCAAGACAACTAAGTCTGCAACATACCCAGGAGCGACTGCGCCGGTATAGCGAAGACCATAGTGCCTTGCCGTAGATAATGTTCCGACCTTGATGGCTTGCACTGGGTCAACGCCAAGTTCTATAGCATGTCGAATCATACTGTCGATGTGGCCTTCCGTTATCAGATCAAGCGTGTTGCGATCATCAGTGGCGAAACTGCACTGCTCTGCAGTGTAGGGTGTTATAAGTGCAGCAAGAGCCTCAAGATTCCTTGCTGTGGAACCTTCACGAATATGGATATGCATGCCTCTTGATAGTTTGTTGCGGGCCTCTTCAAGAGTTGTGCATTCGTGCTCAGAAGTGATTCTTGCAGCCGCATAGGCATTCAAATCAAGACCATCAAGACCTGGGGCGTGGCCATCGATTCGCTTCTCCATCTTGAGCGCGACAGTTATCTTCTCCAGTATCTCAGGGTCTCTGAAAATCACGCCAGGATAGTTCATCATCTCAGCCAAACCCAATACATAGTGCTCTGTCATGAGAGGCTTTATGTCAAGAAAATCGAGAGCTACTCCATTAGTTTCCAACTCCGTGGAAGGAACACATGAGGGGAGCATCATGTAGAACTCAAGAGGCCCACCCCGCATGCTCTTGCTCATGTACATGATACCCTCCATACCCAGAACATTGGCAACTTCATGTGGGTCGGCGACCACCGCTCCAGTGCCATGAGGAACCACAGCACGGGCATACTGAATCGGCATGACCATCGATGACTCAACATGCACATGACCGTCAATAAATGAAGGCGCAACGAATTTGCCTTTGAGGTCAATGACTTCCTTTCCGCTATACTCACCTATCCCGGCAATGAATGCTCCATCAATCGCAATGTCGCCCGGAGTAATATCCCCAGTGAACACATTCACGACACTTGCATTCTTCAGTACAAGACCAGCGCGCGTTCTCCCAGATGCAACATCAATCATCTGGTCCAGAGGGTATTCATCCGAGCGTTCCAGAAACATCTCTTATCACTCACTCTGGTGGATAGTTCTATCATGAAAAGGGTTTCTCAAGATGTTCTTCGTTCCCGAGCGACGAATAAAAAAGAGCGTGTTATCTCAATCTACAAGATACAATTGCGTATGCTCTAACTGATTCAAGGAGAAACTTCGTAGTGCTTTATGAATGTATCAAAGCAAAGTCGCTCCTATCCAAGAAGGAGATGCTTGCTGAGGGATGGTTTCATGTCAACAGGTCACTCAATGCGTACAGAGGCTGTGAACATGGTTGCGTCTACTGTGATGGAATGTCTGAGTACTACCATGTCGACGACTTCACGACACACATTAGGGTAAAGAAGAATGCGCCCGAGATTCTCAGGAAGGAATTGAAGAAACTGGGATATTCATCTCAAAGAGAACTGGAAACCGAAACCCTATGGTCATTCCTCCCAGATGGGGATGCGAAGCAATTAGCCATGAGATTACCGCGCAGAATTGTCATCGGAGTCTGCGGAGGCGTGTCTGATGGATATCAACCTGCAGAGAAGGAGTACAAGATAACACAGCAGATTCTTGAAACTCTGCTCGATTTCAGGCTTCCTGCGACGATTCTCACCAAGTCCAAACTTGTTCTCAGGGACCTCGATTTGTTGAAGGAACTCAATCGAGCTGCCTTCGTAAATGCAATGTTCACCATCACCTTACATGATGATGGCGCACGGAAGATTATCGAGCCACGAGCTTCTTCTACACCAGACAGATTCGCTGCTCTGAAGGAACTGAGGAGAGCTGGAATTCCTGGGGGAGTCATGGCAACACCTATCGTGCCTTGGATAGGCTCCACCTACGAGAATATGGAGGGACTGGCGAGAGATGCCAAGGCAGCAGGAGCAGAGTTCATCCTCTTCGGAGGTATGACGCTCAAACCGGGCCGACAGAAGGAGCACTTTCTATCCGTTATCGGAAAGCGCTTCCCGGAGTATCTTGACAAGATCAGAGCCATCTACGCTGATGACAATAGATATGGGATTCCAATATGGAGAAGACTTCCTATCAACACAATGCTGGTCGGACATCAGATATGCAAGAAAGTAGGCATTCGGGACAGGTCTGTACGCCATTTGCTTCCGTCTGAATCTGAGGCCAACTACAGAGTCCTCGGCATCTTGCTAGACATTGTATTCTATCAGCGGTATATGTTGGGTAAACCATGGAACGTGAGTAGACCGTTCTATGAACTGTCTGTCAAGCTCGAGCGTGGTGTTGAGAATCTCGTGTTGCTGAGAGATGCAGGGCACCTGAAGGAGCGACTGCTAATCAGTGATGAGATGGAAGGAATTGTGCAACAAGTACTGGAAACTGGGTCATGTGACTATCTCAACCAATTGCTTGGGGATACTCCCGAGGAAAGCAGTGTTGAACGAGCTTTCATCATCACAGATGGCGAGAATTTATAGCAGTTATCCAAAAAGAAAGAAGCTGACCCGGAAAAGACCGGGTCAGGAAGTTCTACTATTTCTTGAATTTCTTCAAGTAGACAACAGCTAGCACAACTATGACAGTCACACCAATACCGACAGGCAAGGCGATAGCACCAAGCATTGCTAGGAGGTCACTGCCGACTGGTGGATGAGGCAGCAACTCAAGTGCGTGAGTTGGCAGAGGGGTCACTTGAATCCAGAGGAAGCCCTCCTCGACAAGCACTCTATTCACTCGCAGATCGAGATACGCTACGTCCGAGATTGCGCCGAACTGGATAGATATGGCAGGCAGTACACCCACCAAGGCATCATTCAGATCACCATACGGAATTGAGTGCGTGCGATGATCATATGGAGCCATCTCACTTATCGACGGAATCCCTGATATATCACCGGTCTTGATTGATACATTGTACCAGGTTCCTGGAACAGTGTCCAACACAACTGAGTAGTATTCCACACCGAGTCCTAGTAACGGTAGAGTGAAGTTATGTGATCCTGGTCCTCCGGTCACGTCAATTGACGCGTTGTCACTGATGTCATAGTACGTAATATCGGTCCATTCCACTGTGAAGTCCAATGCGTAGTCGGGGTATGCCTCTCCCACGCCAAGCGTATTATTGTATGGAGAAACAGCTATAACCAAAGTGGCAAACTCGTCGCTCCAGTTTCTGTTCGCAAGTGCGAAATTCACGTTGGTAGAATCTGTTGGGTGCGGAATAGCTGTTGAGCCATCGTACCATGTTCCCATGGTAAATCCTGAGGCCGACACATATCTGAAGTACTGATCATAGAAAGCAACATCCACCACCGAGGATACATTGTAAACATTGTTCAGTGTTATACTGAAGTTGTAGTAATGGCCAGGAATTGTAGGGACCATGAAACCACCAATGTATACAATATCTGCGCTAGAGTCCGAAACAATTGGACCAACGTTGAACTCTATGAATCCCGAAGTGCTCGCGGCTGTTGTAATGTCAATGAGGTATTTTCCGGCAGGTATGTAGGTCCAATCTGAAGCCGGAATACTGTTTCCGTCTACAAGCTCTTCTTCTACAAAGTATCCATCTTCGTTTGCTCCGCGTATGTAGGTAACAAATGCACCAGCAACCTCTGTTGAGTTCACCTTTATAAGGGAGGGACTATCGAGATCCAAGCTGTATGTGGTTGTCACAGTATGGGAGAAGTAGTTCTCAAGCAAGAACTCGTGACCCAATGGAAGAGTCTCAGCAACATCACTCTCATGATAGAGTGTGAATTCGATATTATCGCCGCCCATCACTGTTACATAGTAGATGCCACTTCTGAAATTCTGTACGCCACTTGCCGGGCTCGTGATACTATAGGAGAACCGATCGCCGCCCATGTAGCCATATACGAAGGCGTCGCTTGAGAATATGATGGCAGCTCCCTGAGTAGTGGCAATTGCAATCTCAGGATAGTTGAAAGAGTAGTGAAGCGACGAAACAGTTGTGCCCGCATCGATCTTGTACGTGTGGGTTGTTGGGGCCATCTCCTCATGAACTAGACTTCCGGTTTCATCCAGAATAACCATCTCACCGGTCGGCAAGTCGTCTGTGATGACTTGGCCAGGCGAAATGAGTTGCGGTGCAATTGCCTCGAGATAGAAGTCGAACTGTGAGAAAACCGCAGAAGTGGGTGTTGCTTCGAAGATTATGTAGTATGTTCCAGCTATCGACGGCCGGAACGGAAGTACAGCAATGTCACCCTCGGAGCCCGTATATGTGGTCATCTGGCGACCCTGAGGGTCATATATTCCGAGACGCCAAGCTATATTGTCCTGTAAGGAGGCAACAGTCAGATGGACAAACTCTTGTCCGCTAACGGAGAATGTTCCGAAGTATATGTAGTCGCGGTTAACAACAACAGGCGTGTGCTGGCCAAAAGCAAGAGAAAAGACTTTTCTCTCAAGAGTTGTGTTAATCACTGCTCCAGATCCGTCGCTACCACTGAAATCGTAGAATAGTGGCAACAAACCAGGATTACCATACGGTCCATTACTGAATGCGCCGAATTCTTGCCAGTCAAATGGCATATTGGGTGTTGCGGAATAAGAATAGTCGGGTGATCCCCAACCTGAAGAATCATACGCATATACAGTGAGATCGACATCCTCATTCAAGTGCAGTCTGCTAAATGATGTCTGGAAAAATGCATCATCTGCAGATGCATAGATGTACGTGTGATTGTTCGCTCCAGGAGCGTAGGCTGTGTTTTGTGATTGTTCAATAATGACAGATTGTAGTGCGGAAACTGGGGTCGTAACAGACCCAAGTAGGAACACACTAGCAATCATGATACCTAGAATCATTTTAGTATTGACGTGCTTCATGCACATCCTCACCTCGCATTCAGGGTGCGCGCAAAGCAATATGAATTCATTTCATTCGTATTCAGTCGATATTTGCACGGGTAGTCACGATAGAATGAGAATGAGCGTGGAAAATACTCAGGGAGCGGTCTTCCCAGCATCAGGATTGGTTCTCGCTCACAGATGTGATGAGTCAGCCCTCGTCTATTGGTCTAGCCCTCCAGAAACACGGAATAGCTTTTAAACAGGTCACTTGTATTGGCCATTCTAGCTCACAGTTTGAAAGCGTTTGCCAATTATATCGCTGTCAAGAGATGATAAATGAGTGAAAATCAATCTCAGAACAGATTCCAAGAGCATTGCGCTTCTAGCAGTCTTCAGTGCCATGGTTGCTATGCTGGAAGTATTCCCTATAGTTGGCATCACTGATCTGAAGTTCTTTCCAGGGGGGACCCCATTCACGCTGGATTGGACTGGCATTCCCATTGCGATAGTGTTTCTGGGGCTGGGATTGGTTTCAAGTTTCGTGTCAATATCTGTCATGTTCGTTGCAATAGGCTATCGTAACTTCACTGGAGCGGTCTTCAAAGGAGCTGCAGAGCTACTCACGATCATCGGGGTTCTCTTGGCTAGAGTCATTGCGAAAAGGATGTCCCTCGGCAGCAGGGCGAGTATCTTATTGTACATGTGCTTTGGAGCAGTCTTCAGAGCAATAGGCATGTATATCTTTAACATTCAATTTCTACCCGTTTTCTATCCTGCGTTCTACACGCCAGAAGCAGCGATTACTGCATCAACAGTCCTTGTTCCCTGGAACATTATTCAGGCCATTATCAACATTGTCGGAGGCATCACTCTCTACCAACTGATACCGAAGGAACTCAAGGTTGAAGCAGGCCTCGGAGAGTTCAGACCCAAAAGCTCCATGAAATACGAAGAGATATCAACAGAAGAAATCGATGCATCGGATGATGAAAAACAGGATTGAACTGATACCGCTCCGAGGAATACAGCTTGTTAAGAGAGGAGATGATGTAGCTAGCCTACTTGTGGATGCGATTGAGAGAAGCAGCACTCAACTAGAAGCAGGGGACATAGTAGTCGTAACGCATTCGATGATATCAATTGCTGAGGGGAGTCTATATGATTCGAGTGAAATTGAGATATCGCCACGTGCAGCTCTAATTGCGGGGGAAACTGGACACTCGCCAAGTAGTGTGGAAGTAGCTCTCAGGGAAGCAGATGAGGTCATTCGTGATCATCCAGTCCTTATTACAAGAACCAAGCAAGGTATCATCACTGATTTCTCGGGGGTAGATGAGAGCAACGCTCCTCCTGGCTCGATTATTGCATTGCCCAGAAATCCTGATGTCTCAGCGAGACGTATTCATGAAAAGATATCGAGGAGGTATGGCCTCGGCATCCCGATAATCGTCACTGACACGCAGGGAAGGCCTTGGCGCAAGGGCGCGGTGAATCTAGCCATTGGATTGGCCGGCATGTATCCGTTCGTCGAGAATGCAGGAAAGACAGATCTACATGGCCGTGTACTGAGGTCTTCACTCGTTTGCTTGGCTGATCAATTGGCGGCTGCATCAGAGCTCGTCATGGGGCAATCGAGTGAGGGTATTCCTGCAGTTATCATACGTGGGGTAACATTTGACGAAGGCGAAGGATCTGCCCACCAAATCCTTCGGAAGCAATCTGAGAATCTATTCCGATAATCCGTGATTTCACTTGGTGACAATTCTGCAGGGCGATATGAGAAACGTCAGAATATGGATACAGGCGAGTTCTGAAACACGGCATGTTCTCTAACGATGAGGTAGTGGACTCTGCAATTTGCAGTGCTCAGGTTCTACCTCTAACGTGTCCTGAATCTCAGGCTGACGTCCAGACCAAGGAGAAGAGAGAAAGATGACGGAGTGTGGTTTGGTCTTCTTGTCCAACGCCACATATCCTCGAGGAATCAGCTCGCCCACGAGCTTCCTCAGTCTTGCTTTGCTGATTCCAGTTTCATCTACAAGTTGATCATATGACGAACGACGGTTCTTGCGAATGACTTCCAGAAGACTGTATTCAGGAACAGAGACTAGCGCTTGACGAAGGGCCTCATTTTCACGTCGGATGAAATTCGCATCTCCGGAGAGAGCGCGAGTCAAGGAAGCACGAATATCATTGATCTCCTCCTGAAGTGATGCTCTCTCTGCCTCATAACGTGAGATAATCCCGTTTGAGGCATGAATGAGTTCTGAGCTCAGATCATTACCAAGTCCATCAATGGCCTCTCGGGAGGCCATACGGGATTCGCGAATTATACCAGCTATATCCTGTGAGTCAAACCACTGACCTTCTAGTAGCGACTCAATCTGATTATAGTAGGAGTCAATCCTCCGTATCCAGCTGTCTCGAATCTCCTGAAACGCACCTGCTATTCGGAGTGTTGTTCTAGCAGCAATCTCATCAGGACTTGTCATTGAACTCACAGATTCTGTTTAACAAAGTAACAAGATTAGAGCTAGTGTCACTGAGATATGACCTATTGAGCACCTATCCAGAAGAGCCTTGAATGGACAGATGCGACAGCGGGATTCCACTCCTTAGCCTGTAGGGCAGCCTCGGCCACCAAAGGTACCTCTTCGTCAATCATGAACGACTCGAGGTCGCTGCAGTAATAGAGCGGACTGATATCTACTGTCTTTAGCTGGTTCTCACTCAGGTCCAACCAGAGAAGGTTTTCGCACTCTCTGAGAGGCAACAAATCGATACTATGAATGCCGGCCTTTCTAAGCCAGAGACCTTCAAGATCCTTACATTTGTTGAGTGGATACAGATTCAGACTGCTAATCTGATTCTTCTCAAGGAAAAGCTCCTGAAGATGTGTGCAATGGCTCAACGGGTCAAGATCGAGGGCCAGCATCTCATTACTGTCGAGTCTGAGGAATCGAAGTAGTAGATTGGAGCTGAGGGGAGAGAGATCAATCTGATGAAGAAGGTTCGATTGCAGATTTAGTTCCTCAAGCTGCAGGCATTTTGCCAACGGACCGAGATCAATGCGGTCTATCTTGTTTATTGCAAGCGAGAGCGATACTAGGTTCGTACACTGTGATAGAGGATAGAGCATGATCGACGTAAGAAGATTGGAGCCTAGGCGAAGTCGCTCGAGGCTATAGCATTCCCCAAGGGGCTCCAAATCGAGAGAGGTGAGCCAGTTGCCCGTGAGGTCCAGCTCTCGAAGATTCCTACAGTCGGATAGCGGAGTCAGGTCTACTTCCACGATCTTTCGACCGCTCATGTCTAGCACTCCAACAGACTCATCTACTTCCATGTAGAGTTTTATTCCATTCTCAATCCTGTAATCGATTTGGATGTCTGTCACCCGGGTCATCACCCAACTTCAGGAGGCTGCTCGTTGCGGCAGCATAGTTCTCGCGGACTTGCCAACAATTCTGCGGAGTTAGCTAGTCATACGTAAGTCGTTGATTAATCGTTTGTCCGATGCTGGTAATATAGAACTATCTATGTTGTCTTGTACCTCTCACTTGATTCATGGAGCCAATCTATGTTATCTAGTATCTCATTAATCGGCTCAGGAAAATAGGAGAGATGCCTCAGTTTGTGGTTGGCACTTATAGACACATCACTGTCGATAATCAGTGATTCAAGCTGCTCGCATTGGAATAGTACCGATATGTCAACGAATTTGAGTGCGTTCTCGTTCAAATGCAGATACCGCAAGTCGAGGGAGTCTTGCAGTGGAGACAGGTCAATGCTCGAAAGCTTGTTGCCTGACAGAACGAGATACTGTAGCCTGGGGTTACCATTGAGAGGGGCGAGATCGATCTCCTGAAGTCGGTTGTCCGCTAGGTAGAGCCACTTCAGGTTCCTGCAGTCACCCAGAGGTGAGAGATCCAGCTTCTCCAGAAGATTATCCGAGAGCTCGAGCGCCTCAAGTTCCCTACAACTGCTCAGGGGGCGCAAATCAATAGTATTGAGCCGATTCGAGGATATGCTGAGCATCTTCAGCCGGTGGCAGGTAGAGAGCGGCGCTAAGTCAATATTCGTGATGTGGTTCGTGTTCAGGGTCAGTTTCTCAAGACGGGGGGATTGACCAACAGGCTCGAGACTCAACGACTTTATTCCAAGGTCGGATAGGTCGATTTCTGTGTGAATGTCATCTTTCTCGACCTGATATCTCTCACCATCCGAGTCTATGTACCTAATGGTTAATCTGGCCGCCATCCGCATCTCCGACCTCTTTCTTGTTTAGGCTTTGGTGATTATGAGCACATATCTTTATAGATTTGTCCCGAAGAGCGCATTGACAGATTCTGATGGGTCCAGTGCAGGGAAAAAGTCGTCTTCTAGGTTCTCTCAAGGTGTCCCCATGGCAAAGGAGTTGGGATAGTCTGCATGAACCGCGAGATTATCTCTTTTACGCCATCGGGATTGTGCACTTCATCGAAAACCAGTGCTGGGCAATCTTTGTCAGCAGCAGTGCAAATTTCCACTTCTCCCATCCCAACCCTGGTCTCTTCGGGACCACCAGTCGCCCGACATTCGACGATCTCGTCAAAAAAGACACGCTTGGTCCGACGTCTGATAATTCCTCTTCGAACCCGTACATTCCATGTAGTGATGATGTAGAGAGTGAAGAGGTGTCTGCCCTCGGCTCCAATGAAGAGGAGAATACCAAGAATCATAGAAGCTGAACTGAGCGACCAAGAGAGAACATCACTTGAGATTGTTCCGTAAGATGTCAGAACCATAAAGGTGAGACCAACAATGAAAAGAACCACGCTGAAAACGTAGTAGAAAATGGATGATGCGCGCTGCGGGTGAAGTATCAGTACAAGCCGTTCTCGCTTGTCAGGTGGGAATCTTACCTCTGGCTCCACTTTGCTCATGTCCAACACCACATCTATGCAGTGAAGGGAACTTATCAAAGTGACGAATATATTGATCCTGTTCGAGGAACTCAACCATTAGGTGGGAGCTACGGATTCATACAGCCGTCCTAACTGGGGTAGATTTTCCAGAGAGTATCACATGCGTGGACTACATGGCCGACAAGCGTCTGAATCTCCTCGCTTGTCAAATCGGTGTCATTTGTTTCTGCAATAACAATGATGTCATCATCTTCATCAATGGCATATTTCACGCCGTTAGCCTTCCACGACTCTTTGAGCATGTCATATGCAAGTTTCATCCTCTTGGTTTCTTCGACCTGATAGAAGTTGGTGAATGGCGCAACGATGTATGCCCAGGATTCATCCTTGTTCGAGATTATCTTGATCTTCAAATCCTCAAAATGCTCGGTCTTCCAATGCATTAACAGGGCACTTTCTTCCTTTTCGTACTTGATTTCAATCTGATCGAGCAGCGAAGCGATATGTTGAATGATACTCAATGCAAACACCCTAGAGGGCGAATTGCTACTGCACCATATTAAGATGTTTCGGGGATGCCTAGAGAGGAAACAGACAGTAAATTATATATCGCCTTACATACTATATCGTTATACATACTAGTCCACATGCTACTGCTGGAGAAGGGGACGCATGGTCGATGAAGAACTAGAAGCTGGTCCTGAGAGAGAATATGAACTCTGGTCACTCGAAATCAGGAGGGGTGCCCTTTCTCTGGCAATCCTTGCGATCATTCTTGATGGAGAATCTTATGGCTATGACATCATGAAGAAGTTGAGCCAAGAGCCGTATGAGAGTCTCCAGATGGAGCCAAGCACCACATATCCACTTCTGAAACGCTTGGAGAAGAGGGGTATTCTAGAGGGTCGATGGTCGGATGCATCGGGAAAAAGGCGCAGACTCTATTATGTGACAAGGGACGGCAGGAGAATACTAAGAAGGATGGTCAAGTCATGGCAAAGCCTGAACGACCAACTGACACAACTAGTCATGGAGGCGGGTCTCAAATGAACAACGAGGGAGAAACCATCATCGAGGAATACCTCATGCTGGTCAGAGAGAAGTTGCCAGTCACAATTGCTGATGATGTAATCAACGAGCTTCGTTCGTACATGCAAGAGTCAGCAAGGGATCAGGGTGATGGGCAGATCACTGTCCAATCAGCAAAGAAGATAGTAGCGCAATTCGGTGCTCCGGGTGAAGTGGCTGATGAATACAAATACTCAATGCTCCCCGAAACCATCCCTGAAAACTTGGATTCATCGGAGGCAAAGAAGGAGCCGTGCGGAATTCCACAACAAGGACTAATGCAGTCAATTCAACCCGAGCTCACGCCGGTTCCTCAGCAGAACCCAACGGTTAGTCATTCCTCGTTCTTCATTCGAGCAGTAATTCAATCATGGATTTGGATAGTGATTGTGTCTTTGACTACTCTGCCACTTTTGATTACTCTGCCAATAGGACCAATGGGGATTTCGTCTTGGATGGTCCTTGTCCCCGTATCTCAAGCCCTCATTGTAACATTTGGATTGCTCTTTCATTCACTCAACCTTAGGAGAAAAAGGACCATACTCTGGCGAAGGACATATCAAGAATGGTCCGCCCTTCAGAACTTCGTGACATTGCCCGAGCACTCTATACCAGAAGCAGGCACTAGTATGCTGAGATTAGATGTTCTCACTTCACTGACTGGAATCATTCTTTTCTTGCCAACTGCCATTCTAGGCAATCAACCTTATTTCCTATTGTTCAGCGGAGTTCCAGTTTCTTTTCTCTTCGCAGCAAGAATGTACTATGGATTAGAGATAATCCATGATGACCGAGATCCTATCAGAAACTCTCGGAAGCGATTCGCTGTCAACATGGCGTTGCTTGTTGTCCTCGAAGCATCAGTCTTCTGGATATTCAACCCGTGGGTGTATGGCGGTTTCCTTGTCTTTAGTATGGCCCCGATTCTTTTGACGTTCATTGTATGCTACGGTTCATTGTTGCTCTTCAATGTTGTATCAGGAGCCCAGAATCTTTGGTGGAGGACTCAAGATGAGCCCGAAACAATCTCTGCGAAAGAGAAAGGAGTATCTCGGGAGGATAAGGCGGAGCTACTAGCACGTTTGCCTAGCACTATGAAGAGGCTGTACGCAAAGATGATTGGCTGGATTGTCGTCTATAACCTTCCTCAGGTCTATGTCAGCTTCGAAAATGGTTCATATGAGCCTTGGTCATTCGATTGGTACAATTGGATTGCTTTGCTCATCTTTGGGATGACTATTGCCGGGGCCCTACTTGTGTTCTATTTCCCCTATCGTAGGTTCATGATTATGAGGCTAGACTCAAGGATGGTTTTTGGACGACGAGGACGAGTAGAAGCAGCAGTCGATTCATTCATCAGCGCAATCTTTCTAGCTATGACTTTCACGTTCATACTTGCCAGTGGACTCGACAATATTGCCCTTTACAGAATCATTGACTATCAGCGACACTTAGGAATGCAATGGGGATTCATCCTGGCAACGATGGAATTGGTTGCATTTTCCCTAGGTGCGATAGCATTGTTAGTTCGCATCCTTGGTAATGTTCATGAGTTCAGACAAATATGGAAGAAGAGAGCAGTCGGACTGATCGAACAATCAGGTGTTCTCCTGGTTCTCACGCTAGCTACTTACTCAAGTGCAGAATATCTAAAACTGCAAGTCATTTATGGTTGGTATAGTAATTTCTATGCTTTGTACATGATTTTTCTAGCACTGGTTTTGTTCCTAGCTTTCCAAATAGGATCTTCATCTTTGAAAGGGGAGATGATGAGGAGGAATGATCAAGACCCAAGAATAAAGTCACTCAAAACGCATAGTGTATATATTGGTGCCTCAAACTATGATTCTGAGCCATGAGATGAGCGCGAGGAATATGGATGGTATTCGCAGCTAGGATTCTAGTCCGACACTGTTGCATACACCCACTCATGTTTATTTGGTTTCACGAGTACATATACGCAAGAATCTGGAGACCCGGCTCACTCTCCAGCATAATGAGTGGTCGATAGTCATGCAGGATCTTGTGGCACTTGCGTCTCTGTTGAGAGAGATTTCATTTGGAGTCTTGATTGCAGGTCTATTCTACACTTTTGGCATGTTCTTCCTGGGGAGAGTGTTTTCTGCATTCACCGAACACGCTCATGAGGTTGAGCATGACGTAGATCATGATGTTGACCATTCTGTTGAACATGGCGAAACCGAGCATGAAGTGGATCACTCAGTGGAACACGAAGTGGAACACGACTTTGAGCATGGTGCTGAGCAAGAACTAGACCACGATGTTTCTCACGTAGTTGAGCATGATATCGACCACGGCGGCGAGCACGAACTAGATCATGATGTTTCGCATGAGGTCGAACATGATATCGACCATGATGTATCACACGAAGCTGAGCATGATGTTGAACATGCCGACCATGGTGTTGACCATCAGGATATCAGTCAAGATACGGAGCATGTTACCGATCATGATGTTGACATAGACCATGACATAGAGCATGATCATTCGGGTTTCTTCGAAGCTGAGAGAGGCGCGCCCCTTGGAGTCACTATTGGCACCACTCTAGTCACTTTTGGCTTCTTGGGCTCGGTTATGTACTACGAAGGTATTGCACTTCCTTTCATCGGAAAGATAATACTCCATGTAGGTGGAACAGCGCTCTTGGTCTGGACTATGCGAACGATTCTGAGTAAATTCTTTGTTGAAACTGGTTTCAACATCAAGCCGCGGCATATCGTGGGTCTTGAAGTAGAGGCAGCCAGCACAATTCGAGATGACTTTGGTGAGATACGAGTTCACACTGATATGGGTCTAAGAAGATTCAACGCTCGGCCATTCCAGAAGGGAGTAGTCTTCCAGAAAGGAATCTTACTTTACGCTGTTTCTGCGGATGACAAGTTCATCTACGTGGATCCAAGAAAGGAAGTTGTGAAGTGGGTCCAGAAGCAGAGTCGAAGAAAAGACGAGGAAGAGAAGTCAAAGGAGTAGTTTTCCACCCCTTCCTTTCTACGAGGGTTTATAATCCCTCAGAACAAATCATAACCAAGTGCGTCTGAGAGCTGCCATCAAACTGCACTGAGAGATGCAGGCAATGGAAGGGTCAAATCAGGGTCACCTCAGGCTTCGAGCACATGACTGGGGACTCAGGGTGGAGTTGACTGATTCATTCAGCAAATCTCAGTGAGTAAAGAGGGATGTGCCTGAGGATGCTGTTAAGCACAGAATCTTGTAGGTAGGACAGAAATGCAAGCCGACATATTTAACTGGTTATCCAGTAACCCGGGACTGGCAATTGGGCTCTTCTTAGTTCTGTTTGTTCTGTTGATTGGTTTCTACGTGAAGAAATACGTTCGCATCTTCGATCCGAACATCTTCTACGTTCATCTGCGGAAAGGTAAGGCCATCAAGCAAGGGGAAGGAGGCATGGTCGTCAGAATACCCTTCTTGGACAGGATTCTTGCCGTCGATAGAACTGTTCAGCAACTAAACATCTCAGCGGAATCTGTTCTGTCAAGAGAGAAGCAGAAGATCAGGCTCAGCACAGTACTTCAATGGCAGGCTGATAATGCCATTGCAACCATAAACAATGTGACTTGGAAGGAGATACCGACAAGACTTACCGCAATTATTGAGTCTGTCATACGAACGGCGTGTGCGCAGCTCTCAGTTGAATCGATACTTATGGAGCGACAGCTGATTATTGAAGCTATAAAGAAAGAACTCATCGACATTGTAAGCGAATGGGGTCTCAAAATCGTTACTGTCGAGCTGGTTGACGTCGTAGTCGTTAATGAGTCATTCCTCAGAGATATGTCCAAGCCCAGAGAGGCGGAGATGCATCGCCTTGCGCAGATTGCTCTGATCGAGGCTGACCAGGCAACTGGCACACGCGATATTGAGAGGACCAAGGTTCTCAGGGCTCAGGAAATCGAACGTGACAGGCTTGTCGGTGTCAAAGAGCAAGAACAGCTTAGAGATATCCAAGAGAATGAGAAGCAGCGTGAGCAGAGTGTCCTTGAGATCGAACTACAGAAGGCCCTGATGCAGAAGAAGTATGAGAAACAACAGGCAGAGGTTGAGGCTGCAAAGGACCTAGAGGTTGCAAAGTTGAATGCTGAGGCCGAAAAGCAGCGCAAGATAAAGGAAGAGGTTGAGGTCCAAGCTCAACGTATTCTCCAAGAGGCCAAAGCAGAGGCCGAGAAAATAAACGTCACTGCAGAAGCTGAGGCGGGTCAAATCCTCAAGCTCACATCAGCCCAGGCGGAGGGTATAAAGAAGACACTCGCCGCAGCAAAAGACTACTCACCCCAAGCATTTGCGAGAGACTTTCTCCAGATACTCCCTGAAATCTACAAGCAGATAGAAATCGGCGATGTCACTCTCTTCGGAGGAGCCGGTGCCGCGGGGGCTGAAGGAGCTGAAGAGGGCGGAGCCGGAGCTGGTGCGTTCCAGGTCTTTGGAAACGTGCTCCTCCCAATGATGCTCATGTCAAGGATGATGGGATTCGATTTCAAGGGGCTCATGAAGGAAGCTCTTGGCGACATGGCATCTGAAGAGAAGAAGAAGAAGCAGTGAAGAAATAGCAAGATGGGATAGAGAGCTCCTAGACCTGCTGAGAAGGCTAGTCAGGGACACTATCCCCTTCTTTCATCTTCCTGCACTTATTTGAGACGTCTTATGAACCAGATGAGCTTGTCTCCTTCTTCAGCCAGCTCCACTATCTCATTACCACTTCTCTCAGCCCAAGCTGGAAAGTCTTTCTTTGTGCCAATATCAGTGGCTATCACTTTCAGTATCTCTCCAACCTTGATTCCTTGGACCTCTTTCTTCGTCTTCAATATCGGCATTGGGCATCTAAGCCCACTGGCATCAAATACAGCCGCAACTTGATGATCTGTCATAGTTGATCGCCTTCTGCTCCTCTAACGAACACTTCTTATACGTTTCTCTAGTACACTAATACATATTCAATCTCAGACTTGTTTCTGTGCGGAAACGAACATCGAAACAGAATTTTGGTTACGTAATAAAACCAATGTCCTGCCGCCGTGTTCCTTTTCCGACATGTTTATCTATTCTTGTTTTAGCTATTGAAACAATAGGTGTATCAATATGGCACTTTTTCAACTGATTCTGTTCGTTCTTCTGGCCTTGAACATAAGTGCGATGTTCTCGGGCTTTATGCTCGCTAGAAGAATGGGCTTCTACTTAATGAATCAAGTCATGGCATTGATGTTTGCGATGATGATTGGCATTGCCTCTTTGCTTGTTGGGCTTTTCTTCCCACCTGTACCTGCAATGTTTGACTATCTTCACATCATCATATTGCTGGATTTCATTCTGGTACTAATAGCAACACTCATGCAATTCACTCAGATCCTGCCTGTATTGCTGAAGACAATGCAAGGCGGTCCATTCCACAGCTCGCACATGACCAACCTCTTGGTTACGCTGTTTATGCTACTTGGACTCGTCATTTACTACGCTGAAATAGCTGTCATGTAGGAGATGAATACAAGATGCCTAGTCTATACATTATCGCGCAATGGGGTCCTGAAGCAGCAGAACGATGCTATGGTCCCTTTGTAACTGGTACCACTGCACAGACTCTCGATGTCAACGTGACTATCTTCCTCATGATGGATGGTGTCATGCTGATGAAGAAGGGAGCAGCTGAGAAGGTCAAGGCACCAGGATTTCCACCGCTGCCTGAACTCATCACTACCTTCCTTGAGGCTGGCGGGAAGATACAGGTCTGCTCGAATTCCGTGCAATTCCGTGGAATCAAAAAGGAAGAACTGAGAGATTCCAGAATCGAAATTGCGGGCGCGGCCACTATGGTGGATGATGTGCTAAAGCACGACCGTACAATCGTCTTCTAATCATACCTATATGAGAGGTTACTCCTCTCATATTGCTTCTTTTTCTTCGTCTGTTTCGCTAGAGGATGACAGGGTAGCAGCTCTTGGCAGCAAGATTCAGTACTGCATTCTTGATTGCTTCATCGGAGATGAAGCCAGTGAATTCCTCGCCGCAGATTTTTACAAGAGGCAGCATCGGAAGTCTATGACGGTCAATCCCCAGCGCTGGATCATCCACGTTAAGCTCTTCTACAATTGACTTAGAAATGCTAAGCTCGTCAAGAACAACAAGAAGGGCTCGCATCGCAGGTTCACAGAATACGCAATGGTTAGACTTGTAGAACGTGATGCAAGTGTTGCGTCCACATGGCAGTTTCCGAGCCTCTACCCACATTGGTAGCATCATAACAAACTTGGCACCTTTTGTGTAATCTCCCTCAACTCTGTCCTCGGCACGGATCATGCCTCCAAGTCCACGGATAATCTGGTCCACCAGCGTGAGTCCTAGGCCCCTTCCCACAATCTGTTCATCAGGGCTACCTGTTCTCCTGAAAACGAATTCTTTGGCATGATTCGGGATACCCGGACCATTATCGAGTACTTCTACTCGTACCATCTTCAAATCATCAATATGCTTGGCATTCACTTCTACGTCCACTACTTCTCGCTCATCGAATGACATCGAGTTGTGAATGATGTTGAAGAAGACCTGATGAAGATACTCGTGTCCTACTACTTTGAACTCGTTTCTAGTGATATTTGTTTTCAAGGAGAGCTTCTTCCAAGGAAAGTCCTCCTCAACAGCATATTTGGCCATCTGGATATAATCGAACAAATCCACCTCCCCAGCAATGGGAGGCGATTCCCGAAGATGCATGATCGCACGCATATTAGCTATCATTCGGGCAGACCGCCTGATATGCCAACTCGATTGTTGCATCATGGACTGTATTTCCTTGGGAGTCGACGGCGCTGACTCCACAAGTCCCAGTGAAAAAAGGAGGCTCTGATTGATATTGTTGAGGTCATGTGTCATCACCTCGAGGTAGAGATTGGCACGCTCCCGTTCCGCATACTCCCGCGCTTCAGCTGTTTTTCTTCTTTCAATATCAAGTGCCACTAGGCCTATGCTGGAGGACTCATCGGGGTACTCCAAGAGATTCGCTGTCACACTCACCCAAGTCGGCCTACCATCTGAACGCTGCAATTGCATCTCAAAGTTCTCAAGGCTCTTGCCCTGAGCCACCTCGGAGGTGACCTCACCTACAATTCCTTTTCTCTCTCCATCGAGAATGAACGAGGCAAGGTTTCTGCGTAGAAGTTCATCCTCCTTATAGCCCAGAAGGCGGCATGCCGCTTTGTTAACTTGGAGAATATTACCTCTCAGACTAAGTGTAATATAGGCAATAGGCGAAGAATCAAAGAGAGCTCTGTACCGGCGTTCTGAGGAGTCAATGGCTGCCTCTAGCTCCATCTGGCCTGTAATATCCCTGACGAATCCCAGTGTCGCTGGAAGACAAGACAAGATGAAGTTGGATATGCTTATCTCCACATCCAGTAGACTGCCGTTTTCCTTCATGAGGCATGCGCGAAAACTGGGTTGGTCCAGTTCACTCCACTTTAGTGCCTCTTGCCCTTCCTTGTAATAATGAGCTGTTGCAGGATCGAGTATGCTGCTCACAGGTTTACCAACAAGCTCCCCATAAACGAAGCCAAGCATTCTGTGCAGAGCAGGATTCGCGAGAACCAACCGGTCTTCTTGAACTACCATGATGCCATCATTTGCCATCATAACCATGTCTTCGAACTGCTTGTCTTGTTCCTCTTTGCGATTTGTTCTATTGTGCTCCTGCAACTTCTCACCACCTGGACTACGGTGTCCAACCCAAGGTGGAACTAAACAAATGTAGTGTATCAAATGATTCCGTGGAATCATCATCTACTGCGCATTGTTCGATCCCGGTCAGTCATTGCAGATGCTGGCGTACCTAGATAATACTTCTGCGTTCGAAATCAACAAGGCCTGCATTATAACTCGTTGACAGAAACTACCTATCTTGCACCAAACAGATAACATTATAACGTTACTACAATTGTTTGAATGTCATTAGAATCTGATGAAACAGATTCAGATGGTGAACGCGGTGAATCAAGGAGTACACATTCCTGTGGACTACAAAGAAGATGAGATACGAAACGTCGTTAGAATCTTCAAAGCCTTGGCTGATCCAACCAGACTGAGAGTGGTATCAGCCCTGGTAAAGGAGAGAAGTGTCTGTGTATCCGACATTGCTGAACTCCTTGGTATGTCGGTTAGCAGGGTGAGTCATCATCTCAGTATTCTTGACAAACTAGGATTCACTAGGCACAAGCAAGATGGGAAACAAGTATTCTACACGATAAGCGACGATTGCATTGTCGACATATTAGCGAGGGCGCATGAACATGTTAGAGGCAAGTAAGTGCGATTGTGAAACGTGTGGCAGTCCACAATCAACAGAAGACAGGAAGCCAAGAATTCACAAGTATAAGACTGCCATCTTCTCTGCTAGTATCCTCAGTGTAGGACTGATACTTGAGCTCCTTGTTGCTGACATGGTCTGGGTCTATTCTGCATTCTTGATATCGATATTCTCGGCGGGGTGGTCTATCATCCCGAAAGGAGTCAGAGGGCTGGCGAAACTCAAACTCGATCAACACTTCTTGATGACTTCAGGGTCCCTAGGAGCGGTCTTAATTGGTGCCCCAGCTGAGGGAGCTGCAGTCATGTTCCTCTTCTATATCTCGACACTCTTGGAGGAGAGAGCAGAAGACAGAGTCCGAAATGAGATACAGAAACTCGCGGAGCTAGAGCCGCCAACAGTGGCAGTCATGGTGGATGGCGCAGAAACGTGTGTTGCACCCGAAGACGTCAGAAAGGGAAACACACTAATCGTGAGACCTGGTGGAAGAATTGGACTTGACGGAATCGTAACACTGGGTTCAACATCGGTCAATCAATCAACAATCACGGGAGAATCTCTTCCAGTTCCGAAGTCCGTAGGAGATCAAGTGTATGCGGGAACAATTAACCAAGAGGGATATATTGAAGTTGAAGCGACCGAAGAGTCGAAGACCACACTACTCTCCAGGATCGTTCAACTAGTGGATGAATCGCGCAAGAACCGAGCACCCACAGAAAAGGCAATTACACGATTCTCAAGGGTTTACACTCCAGTTGTTGTAGGTGTGGCAATGCTTGTTGCACTCATCTCATTCATACTAGGCCTCTCGCTGGTAGACTCAACATATCGAGCCCTTACACTCTTGGTCATCAGCTGTCCGTGTGCCTTTGCAGTTTCGATTCCAGTGAGTATGGTATCCGCAATAGCTGGATCTGCTCGCAATGGTGTCCTCGTGAAAGGAGCAATTCACATTGAGCAGATGAGTAAGACGAAGGTTGTGGCATTTGACAAGACAGGAACTTTGACCGAAGGTGTGCTTTCTGTCAAGGATGTCTGCTTGCATAATGATCACACGCGTAATGAAGTCCTGTCTGCAGCGGCTTCGCTTGAAACGATGTCAGAACATCCAATTGGGAGAGCCCTAATCGAGGCTACGTCTCGGGAAAATGTAGACAGAGTTCAGGTGTCAGACTTCGTGTCGAAGCCTGGAAGGGGAGTCACAGGGCACATTGGTGAAACGGAGTACCTCGTCGGCAATAGGAGGCTCCTGCTTGACAGCAGTATGCCTCTAGAGCCAATTGAACAGCATATCTGCGGAGCTGGTACGATGGTCTATGTAGCGCAGGACTCGGAGCACTTCGGCACCATCATACTCTCGGATACGATTAGACCAGGTACAAAGGAAGCTATCGCCAGACTAAATGAAATGGGCATCCGTACAGTCATGTTGACAGGGGATAGCGAGAATGTCGCAAAGGAAATCGCGCAGGAGATTGGCATCTCTGAGTATAGAGCAGAACTGCTGCCAGATCAGAAAGTGGCTGCGATTGAGGAATTGAAAGAGTCCGGAATCACTCTGATGATTGGAGATGGAATAAACGATACGCCTGCTCTGGCGGCTGCAGATGTTGGCGTAGCTATGGGAGTCGCCGGATCAGACGCAGCCCTAGAAACTGCAGATGTTGCCCTTATGAAAGAGGACCTGAGCAAAATCCCAGGACTGATTATGAAAGCAAAGAAGACTATGCAAATCGTGCGTCAGAATGTGGCCACTTCCCTCTCGGTGAAAGCTATGACCGGAGTATTGGCAAGTGTCGGTCTCATGACACTCTGGATTGCAATCGGAGTAGGAGATATGGGTCTTACTTTTCTGGTCATCGCAAACGCTCTTAGACTGGCAGGAAGAAACTAGGCCTACTTGTACGTATTCAGTGCCTTTGCCCCAAACCAGAGGAAGATGAGAGTGAATCCAATGGTGTACAGCGGCAATGCAATGAGAACGCCCTGATTGCCTGCAAGGATAGTCACAATAAAGATCATTAGCGCTCCAAGCGACAGATCAATAACGGGGTACGAGAACGCAAGCGGCACGGGCAGAGTTCGAGGGTCGTTTGTCAATACAGGTACGTATGCACCGATTGCCACGCCAATGGCTGTGAACAGTATTGTCATGGGAGCCGCCAATGCAAGTAGGGCGAGATATCCTTCAATTCTTAGAATGTAGACCAGAAATCCGCACGCAGGAATAACAGCAATGCCCACCTCGAACAGACTCAGCAAGAACTTGGCGAGAACGATATCTCCTGAACTGAACGGACTCGCTTTAAGAAGATAGACGTTCTCCTTTTCATCAACAAAGCTTAGCATCGAGGTAACGCTTGACATCTGAACGAGAAGTATCATCATGAGCAGGAATGCAGGAACAATCGCGAATGCAAGATCATGCGGTACCTGAATAGGTCTGAACCATGCGGGGTGAACCAAATTGAGGTATAGCACCGTGATTGTTCCGACTACTGCATAGACATACTTCCATATCTGCATTGGCGTACGTAGCCTGCTGTAAAAATCCTTGAGCATTATCCATACCATGGGATCTTGAAATCTGGTTTCTGAGAAATCAACCTCGCCTCGAATGATTCTACTGAAATTGCCTTCTGTTGTTTCCCGACCCTTGACGATTGAAAAGAGCTCGTAGTAATCGTAGCTGCATAGATTCGCAGTAAGAAGGACAGCTATGGCAAAAACGATGACTTGCAGTACGAATCCTATCAAGAAACCGATGTCCAACGAAAAAAGCCCTGTCATCTCGGTGAACAGAAATGCAAAGGCATTAGAAGGCACGAGATAGGCAAATGTGAAAGCCGAAGTGAACTCTGGCAATGCTGGAAGGAGAAAGAGAACACCCAAGAAGAATGGCACAACATAGCGCCACCGACTCCTTGTTCTTCGCTCAACGACAAACCGAATGTAGGAGCTCACTGCCCCAAGAAAATAGTTGGTTTCCAGAAAGATGATCAAACACACTATCATGAGAGAGGTTGAGTAGTACAGAAGACTAGCATCTGTGAGCAGCGGCAGAATGACTATGAGACCAATCAGTGCGAATACAGTCTTCCTAACTATACGACGGAGATAACTGCTCAGGAATACTTTGTATGGCAATACGGGCGCGGGAAGTAGCACAATCTCTTGGATGACAGTGAGGCCGGATGCGATGCCTGAACCAAAGTAGCCGCCGATAACAGAGGTAGCACTAAGGAAAGCAAAGGCGGCAAAGAGCGTGCTTCTATCGATGGTGCTCTCGAGAAGTGAAGCAGTCTCCGCGATTAATGGCGTGAGCGCTAACATTGATGAAACGACCGTGCTTACAAAGAAGATACCAAACAACGTGATGCCATAGAAGAGCAGCATGGAAGGAGTTCTGACTGTCTGTTTGAACTGGTTGTAGAGCATTCGAGTTTCATTCTTGAACATCACGTACATGCTTGACTTCAAGGGATTCACCTACCGAGGTATTCCACCTGTCAGACCAAGGAATACTTCCTCAAGGTTGCGTGCATCCTTGTTGTATTCCAATAGAGCTTCGAGGGTTCCGCGTCCGACGACTTCCCCCTCGTTCATAATGACAAATCGACTGCATAGTTCCGATGCCACTCCCAACATATGCGTTGACATGAGTATTGCGGAGCCGTCATTCCGTAGCTTCTTCATGAGGGCTTTGAGATTCCAGGCACCTCTAGGGTCCAGACCATAAATGGGCTCATCAAAAGCAAGAACATACGGAGGGGGTCTTACAAAGATGCCCACAAGTAGGACACGCTGAAGATTCCCCTTCGAAAGCGTTCCGATGTATGTATCCAGAAGCTCGTCTAATTGAAACATGTCGACGAATTCTCGCATTCGGATTAGTGCAATCTCGGTAGGCACATTGTAAATTCGTGCCATGAACATGATATACTCTCGAACAGTGAGACTCGGATAGCACGTGGGCTTCTCAGGAATATACCCAATACATCTCTTGGCCTTGATGGCCTCAGAGGACATGTTATAACCATTCACTTTTACAGTACCCAAGGTGGGCTTGATTATACCCGTGAGAATTCTAAGAGTCGTAGTCTTACCTGCTCCGTTAGGGCCAACAATGCCTACGATTTCACCCGGATCCACGTTCAAATCAAGATTTCGTACTGCCACTTTTGAGCCAAACCGCTTCTCAAGTCCTTGGATTTGGATTGCAGGCGATTGAAGCTTCGCGACTGGCCCCTTTCCCGTTCCACGACGGTTAAACTCAAGCATTACCTCGTCCAAGAGCCAACTGCGTTGAATGGCTCTCTTGGCGAGGGGTATCCTTAGCACCCTCGCTAAACGGAGTAGCTCGTCACTCTTCAATCGGCTTACGTCTGCACGTTCAATCAAGTACTGGTCCGCTCCCGCCATTCAATCTAGCAGCCAAGTCTTAGGTTGTAATCAGGGCAATAATAAGTCAGTGGTTTACGTACACATATTCTAGACTTCGCAGGCCTCCAACAGGCAAGGGACACAGGAGGCGAGTATCAGACCACTACCCTACTGTGTACCTTCACCATACAAACACTACTCGCCAATCTGCGATGACTCCCTCAACGCGAAAACCTATGTGTCTTGCTGAATACTATACACGAGCTTCAATGGAGTGGAAGCCAAGTGAATACTCGACTATTGCTTGCTGATGATGATGTGGAACTGCTTGATATCGCTCGAATACTCTTCAGGCAGACAGACCAGGGACTCGAACTTCTCGTTGCGAGATCTGTGAAAGAGGCTCTTGAGGTGTTGGACCGTGAGGAGGTCGACGTTGTGATTGCTGATTATCTCATGCCGGATGCTACGGGCCTTGACCTCTTAGAAGCGGTTCGTTGCACCAGCAATACTATTGGCTTCATCATATGGACAGCACACTCTCGAGAGGATGTAGCAATCAAAGCCTTGAATCTGGGCGCAGACTTCTATTTGCTCAAAGGAACAGACATCAAAGAACAGCTAGTATCTATGTGTGGCATCGTGCGAAAAGTAATCGATTCCAAACATAAGACATCGAGCGCGCGCCCTGCAAAAGAAATACCTACTGAGATCGCTAGCGAGTTCATCCATGGATTGTCACATGATGTGACCGGAGTATTGCATAACATCATGGGCTATGCAACGCTCCTAGAGGACGATTGCGACAAAACCTACATTCAGGGAATCACACGACTCGTAGCGAAGCTAGCTGAACGCATAAAGCAAGCAGTTTCAGATGTGGACAGCGGAATTCTGATTCGGAAATGACAGAATCACATGTACTCCGTCAAACATGACTGCTCGGTCACATCACTTAATCCTGATACTCTAACTCCAACTAGCCTTATCGGCCTCACGGGATCCCTCTTGTGGTCGAAAATCTCCAAAGCCAGTTTCTCAAGCATTCCCGTATCATCAGTTTCCACAGGTACGCTTCGACTTCTTTGGATGGTCGAATAGTCGCTGTAGCGTATCTTGACTGTGACGGTGCGAAACCTTAGCTTCTTGGTGACAATCTTGTCTCCGATTCGAAAACACATCTTCCTGAGAACTTCTTGCAGATACTCTGAAGCATCAGGTTCGACATCTTCCATGAAGGTACGATCTTTGCTTATGGACTTTCGAACTCTGACTCCATTATCCATTAGTGGCCGATCATCAATCCCACATGCTCTATCGTGTAGCCAGATGGAGCCTCGACCCATGGCCGGCCAGAGCTCAGGAAGTGTCATCTTCTGGACTTGACCTAGATTGTCGATTCCGAATCTGTGTAGCCACTCTGCTGTCTTCTTGCCTACTCCGTTAAGAGCTTCGACTGGAAGCGTCGCTAAGAACTCCTCGACAGAAGCTGGATCAGGGCCAACGAGCGTTATTCCTCTAGGTTTGTTTATTCCTGTGGCTATTTTGGCGACGGACATATTGGGTGCAATACCTATCGAACAAGGAAGCGACGTACGCACTCGTACAGCGTCCTGTATTTCTCCAGCTAGTTCGCGAGGGCTGGTATAGTTCTGGCATGCTTGAGTCACTTCTATGTATGCCTCATCGATACTCGCTCTTCGTACGCGTCCGTCGTCCGCAAACTCCCTAAGAACCTCCATGAGCTCATCAGAAGCTTCGCTATAACTTTCGAACGAACTATCAACAAACACCGCTTCAGGACACAGCCTGTAAGCCTGCGAAACCGGCATTCCTGCATGGATGCCCTTGGCGCGTGCTTCGTAGGACGCAGTTCTGACAACTCCCCGCCCGAAGCCCCCCTTTGGGTCATGGCCGACGCATACTGGACGACCGATAAGCTCTGGATGATTTCTGAATTGCTCTACACTGGCAAAGAACGCATCCATATCTATGTGCATTATCCAGCGAATCATTAGAGTCTCTACACCCGTTGACGGACGAGTCAATAGCAGTTCCTAGGACACTAAGTGCGTCAAACTGAATGATTCGCTCCTAGAGAGGTAACCGAACATATTGCGGTTCATACCCGCTGAAGACAACTACATCCTAGAGAATTCTATATAGTTTGCCTTCATCAGAAAAGTGAGGCTTTCGATGCATTAAGAGCGAAGTGGAGTATGGACGAGAAGACAGGAAGCAGTCCCGAGAATGGACTCACACATCAAGAAGAGGCCTATCGGTACAGAGCATTAGTCGAGTCCATGAATGATGGTTTTGGGATTATCAATGATGAGGGAATCTTTACCTATGTGAATCCTCGTTTCGCAGAGATGCTTGAATATTCCGCAAATCAAATGATTGGCAAAGCGATTACTGACTTCCTCGATGAGAATAACAGGAAAACCCTCCGACAAGTGATTCGTCAGCGAGCAAAGGGACAGGCAACCCAATATGAGCTTGACTGGACCAAGTGCTCTGGAGGAACCATTTCCACAATTGTATCCGGTGCGCCTTTGCTTGACGAGAATGGCAAGCACAAGGGGTCCTTTGCTGTCATAACCGATATCACAGAGCTAAAGCGATCTCGTGATGCCTTAGAAGAGAACGCAGAACTAATGAGGAGAATTTTCGAAGAGTCACAAGTTGGAATTGAATTCTTCGATAGCGAGGGAATACTTACCAAAGCTAACCTTGCGGCTCTGGAGATGGCAGGCATAGCAAGCCTACAGGAACTTCTTGGATTCAGTCTTTTTGATGATCCAAATATCCCTGCGGAAATCAAGACTAAACTCATACGTGGAGAACCTGTGAAGTACGAAGTGGTTTTCGATTTTGACAAGGTGAAGGAGAAGGGTCTCTACAAGACTAGTCGTTCCGGCACTATAATCCTCGATGCATCAGTGATTCCCTTATGGTCCAAAAACAATGGCAGACTCAAGGGATACTTGAGTCAAATCACAGAGAAGACAGAGCACAGAGCCACAGAAGCAGCTCTTCAGGATAGTGAGAAACGATACCAACTGCTGGCCGAGAATGTAACCGATGTGATTTTCACTACAGACTTGGAACTGAATCTCACATACGTTAGCACATCCGTGAAGCTACTAACTGGACACACCGCAGATGAACTGATTGGCAAATCCATGATTGAACTCATGACACCTGATTCTGTATGGACAGCAATCCAAGCCATGAGTGAGGCACTTGAAGCAGAAAAGATGTCGGACCAAACACTGACCAGAGGTGACTCGCCGCCTATTGAACTGAGACTCAAGCACATAAACGGCTCAACGATTCAGGTAGAAACCACACGCACCTTCTTGCGTGATGAAAGTGGCAAACCCACAGGTGTGCTCGGAGTGGTCCGCAACATTGAGGAAAGAAAGCGGGCAGAGCAAGCCCTGATTGCCTCAGAGCTCAAATACAGAACACTGGTCGAACAATCATTTCAAGGAATCGCAATCATTCAAGCATTGCCACTAGCGGTGAAATTTGCCAATCCGGCCTTTGCAGGTTTCCTAGGCTTGACCGTTGAGGAAGTCCTTGCTCTGACACCAGGAGAAATTCAGAAGATGATCCATCCTGAGGACTGGAGCATTCTCATGGACAGGCTCCAGAAGCTGATGGCAGGAGAGCCACCAGCGAGCATCCCGATAGTGATGCGAGCCTCCCATAAGGACGGAAGTACGCAATTCCTTGAGATGTTCGGGAGACGCGTGGAGTTTGAGGGAGTTCCAGCCCTACAACTTGTTGCAATGAATGTTACTACGCGCAACATTGCCGAGAAACACATACAGACACAGAAAGAGCGAGCGAGCATGTATCTTGATCTGATGTCTCACGATTTTAGAAACCAACTACAGATAATCCTTGGCAGCTCCATGGTCATGGAAGCGAGATTAGAGGATTCCAACGACCGAAGGTTATTGGGGCAGATAGTATCGGCAGTGGAGCGTTGCCAAAGCATGATATCAAAAGTAAAGATCACCGAGCCCCTCATGTCAGTACCGCTTTATCCAAGAAGACTGGATTCGACAGTTGAGGACGTTGTTGAATCGCATCGGACCCAAAACAGGGATGCTGAAATAGAGATGTCAATAAGAAACAGGAATGCCTCTGTGGACGCTGACGAGTTTCTGGAGCAATTGCTGACCAATCTCATCGAGAATGCAATTGAGCATAATCCAAAAGCAGAGAAGAAGGTATGGGTGAAGCTGTTCAGGAATGGCGAGGGCTATGAGGTCTGTATCTCTGACAATGGCGATGGGATCTCAGAATCACTGAAGAGCGCTATCTTTGACGTATCCAGGCGTTACGGGGGCGTAGGTCTCCTGCAGTCAAAACAGATTTGTGACAAGTACGGAGGCCGGATCGAGGTTCGAGACCGAGTGCAGGGACACCCCTATGAAGGAGCAGAGTTCTCTGTATGGCTGCCAAGAACAAAGAAGCCAGAAATCGTGTCATAGAAGCGTATCGAAGAAACCTGTAAGGTCGATATTCCCCCCACTTATCATCACACCAGCACGTCTACGTTTTATTCTGCTCTTCAGTTTTAGTAGTCCTGCCAGAGAAACTGCACCAGATGGCTCCACCACGAGCTTCATGCGTTCCCAGAGGAATCTCATTGCACCTACGATTTCCTCTTCTGTCACTGTGATGATATCATTCACGTTCTTCTGAATCACCGCGAATGTGAGATCTCCCAGTTGGGTCCTTAGACCATCAGCTATTGTGCGAGGATTCACGCTGGGAAATATCTTCCCTGCCCTGAAGGAACGATAGGCATCATCTGCATTTGCAGGTTCGACCGCGATCACCTCTATGGTAGGACAGAGGCCCTTGGCTGCTATTGATGTGCCACTCAGAAATCCGCCGCCTCCGACAGGGGCAAAGACATAGTCCAAGCAGCCAACCTCCTCGATGAGTTCGAGCGCTGCTGTGCCGGCTCCTGCGATAACTCGAGGATCATTGTAGGGATGAATGAGTGTGTAGCCATGCTGTTTGATGAGAGAATCACACACAGATGCTCTGCTCTCTACAGTGTTCTCGCAAAAGACAACCTCCGCACCATAGCCTCGCGTTGCATTGACTTTCACCTGCGAGGAGTTCTTGGGCATGACGACGGTTGCTTTCACACCGAGCATCGATGCTGCCAGTGCAAGAGCCTGAGCGTGATTGCCGGAGGAGTGAGCAATAACACCCCTCTGGCTTTCCTCGGGGGTCAGCTGGCTGATTGCATTGAACGCGCCCCTGAACTTGAAAGATCCGGCGCGCTGGAAATTCTCGCACTTGAAGAAGATGCTGCCTCCCGACAACTTATCAATTGCCGTTGATGTCATAACAGGGGTCTTCAGCGCAGCACCCTGGATTCTATTACTAGCTGCACGGACATCAGCGAGAGTGACCATGACTCAGTCACGGGTAACGAAACAGAAAAGGGTTACCCCAGATGTGATTCTCTTTTCAGAAACGCTTAACGCTTGGTTTTGACATGCAAGATGAAAGAAAAAGTGCTGGTGAAGCAATGTCTGGGAAGTATCTGAAATCAAGTATTGACATTCTGCGACTCCTCATAGTCATTGGTATATTGATACTTATTGTCGCATTTGTAGTGATGGATAATTCACAACCCTTGTTTCTCTCATCATCGATTGCCATCGCCCTATTGGCCCTTGTGAACTACTTGGCTCTTCATAGAGAGGGCAACAGCGAATGGAAGACCTATGCGCTGTTGCTTTTCTTTGCCATGGTGTGTGGGACAATCGGCGACTTCCTGATGGCAGGGATTATCTATATTACCCCTGAGCCTCTAATCAATGGCATCCTGCTCTTTGGCATTGGACATGTGTTCTACCTGATGGGCCTAAGAAATAGATCACCACTTCTACTTCGGAAAAGGGACAGCGGCGGAACGAAGCTAATTGCACGCAATCTCATAATATGGATCGTCTGCGTAGTGATAGTTCTGGCCATCTTCTATTTCACAGTCTTCAACTCCGCGATGCTCATACTTAGTATTGGAGCGTTAGGCTATGGCATTCTTTTGGTGACTGTGCTCGCATTCGCAATTACAAAATGGGCCAGCAAGTTCTCTTTACCATTAAGGATAGCTCTGGTCCTTGGGTTCTTCTTATTCCTATTCTCTGATTGGTTGATTGCATATCACGAATTCACCGATCCCGCATTTCTGTCGGGGGCTTATGTTGGAATCACCTATGCCATAGGACAACTACTGATACAGCTGACACCATTCCTTGGTTCAAGAGCCTCGTAGCAGACAATGTGGCCGAGTTGTAAGAGAGTGGTCTAATGAGAGGAATTCGAAGAAAAGAGAAGGCGATTGAAAGCGACGAGGAAATGATGACAATTCTTGAGAGGGCAAAATATGTGACTATTGCAATGTGCCAGGATAACGAACCATATCTAGTGACGCTAAGCCATGGATTCGACCGAGAAAAACATTGCATCTATTTCCACTGTGCTCACGAAGGAAAGAAGATTGACATTCTCAATGCGAATAATACGGTATGGGGGCAGGCTATTGATGACAAGGGATACGTTGAAGGTGCTTGTGATCACCTCTGGGCTACAACGCAGTTCAGGGGCACGGTAAGCTTCATCAAGAATGCGGCAGAAAAGAAACATGCGCTCCGCATCATGATTCATCAGCTTGAACCGAACCCCAAGAAGGTAATTGAGACCCAGATCACTGCAAAGTCGCTGAAACGCGTCAACATCGGACGAATCGACATTGACTACATGAGTGGCAAGAGATCAAAAGAGGTCATCATTTCTGTCTAATACTTGACAGACTGCGCAATACCGTCATTGCTTCACGGACTCTATCCAGGGGAACGAATAGATGATCATGATAGACTGCAGACACAGCATTCACACTGATTGATGCCTTTGCTAGTTCTTTTGTCACAGCGGCAAGAAATCCTACTGCGGAGAGCGGCGAATGAACAGAGAGAGTTATGAAACCCCAAACGCCTTCGTAGAGGAGGGATCTGGCATCAGCAACCTCTTTTCTCAGGATGACAGTGACAGCCTCCTTCTCGCGAAATACAAGGATAGGACTGTCAGATAGTTCCTGTAGAGTATGTTCATCTACGCATGCAAAGACATACTCTCCTGGATTGATTTGGGGAGTCATATTCGCAAGCAGGAAATCCAGATTCTTTGACGCGGGCATAATGAGTCACTTGGATTTATTCCCGAATGTTTCCCATGACACAATCTCGTCAAGAGGGTAGCGTGAACTGGTACGCTCCTCGTCCCCATATCCTACTGCAACTGAGCAGATGACCCTTAGCTCATCTGGAATTTTGAGTATCTTTCTGAATGCGGGTTCTATAGCTGTATCACGAACGCCCATCCAGCATGTACTGATTCCTAGATTGTATGCGGCAAGCAGCATGTTTTGAACAGCATTATGAGGGTCTGCAAGACAATACCTCGGATCCTTTTGTGGATCTCCAAGCACAACAATCACAGCTGGTGATTCCTTCATGAATCGCCCATGGGCATGAGCATCAGCCAGCCTTCCTCGGAGGTTGGGGTCCCGGACCACAATAAAATGCCAAGGCTGCTTGTTCGCCGAAGATGGTGCCCATCTACCGGCTTGAAGAATGATACTTAGGCTCTCTTCGCTAACCTCTTTCGACTTGTACTTTCGAATACTCCTTCGTTCTCTGATTGCTTTGATGACATCCATCGTGGTTCACCGTTCTTGAGCGCTTAACATCATGAGGAACGCACTACTTCAAACCATCGGAAAGCCAGAATCGCAAACCTAAAAGGCGCAACGAAGCTGCGGGCGCCATCTAACCTCTTGCGGAGTGGACAGAGATTCTAAGGACCCAGCGAAAAGAACTGACCAGTGTCGGTATCGACATAGGATCCTCAACATCTCACATCGTGTTCAGCAGAATTGTGCTAGAGAAGAATACAAAATCCACTACCGAGAAATTCGAGATTGTCGACAGGAATATACTCTATTCGGGCCCAATTCATCTGACTCCATTCAAGGATGCACAGAATATCGACTACTCCAGACTCAGAGACCTTTTACTTGATGACTATCGCGCAGCCAAGATTGCCACGTCTGATATCGATACTGGAGCAGTCATCGTTACCGGCGAGACTGCAAAGAAAAACAATGCAGAGTGGATGGTCAATGCGCTAGCAGGAGAGTCTGGCAAGTTCGTTGCTGCTACCGCAGGCCCCAATTTTGAAGCAGTCCTGGCGGCACATGGATCCGGAGCAGTTGCAAGGTCGATGGCAACTGGAAAGACAATCATGAATGTTGATGTAGGAGGTGGCTCCTCCAAAATCGCAGTCTGCAAAGACGGGAGAGTACTCGCAACTGCAGCGATAAATGTTGGAGGGCGACTTTATGCCACCGATGAGTCGGGCATCATCGTTCGGCTGGAGGAGATGGGAAGGAAGCTCGCGTCACTCATAGGCATCGATCTTGAAATCGGACAGACATTGACTCCAGCGAATAGGCACAAGATCGCAAACGAATTGGCGGAAGCGCTTGTCGAAGCACTACAGGGGAAGAGCATGCTGAAAAGCACTCAGCTCTTGATGATGACTCCTCCACTTCAGTTGAATGAACACATCGACCTCATTACATTCTCGGGCGGAGTTGCTGAATACATCTACAAGACAGAGAAAGAGTATTTCAACGATTTGGGCGCCGACCTCGCCAAGTCAATAGCGAAGAAGTCGCGTCCGCTAGGATTGCCCATTGAGATGCCAGACCAAAGAATTCGAGCGACTGTCATCGGGGCAGGAAGTTTCAGCCTTCAGGTCAGCGGGTCCACGACATTTCTATCATCAGGACTTGCTTACCCTATCAGAAATGTTCCAGTGTTGGTGCCATATACGCCCAAGAGAAAGGCATCTGCTGCAGATATCGAGGGTGCCATTTCGAGTGCCCTTCGAAGATTCGACCTCAGTGAGGGTGAAGACAGAATGATCCTATCGTTCAATGATGCCGTAAGACCCTCATATGAGAATCTTGCAGAGTTTGCTAGAGGTGTGGTCGCGGCTCTTCCGACGACCATATCCAAAAATCTGCCAATACTGATGTGCTTTGATACCGATATCGGAAACAGCGTTGGCAATATCATGCGCCGTGAAACAAGCATAACGAACAAGATACTGTCTATTGATGAGATAGCCCTGAGAGAAGGAGACTTCATTGATATCGGAGCACCCATAATCGAGGATGTCGTGGTCCCAGTTGTTGTAAAGACTCTCGTATTCAATGCTGAGTGAATACGAGGCATTGGTACTCATATTTACGGCCCTTTGAAGGCTGGAATACCTCAGCACTCGCGTAGGTCACTCGACATTCGGTCTTCTGGAATCGTCGTTGTGTCGTCTTTTTCGAAGATGAGACACCATCATGTAGGTCAAGGGCACTGTGATTATCTCATCTTCAAGGTGACTCGGTTGCTCAGAGACAGACGCTACTCCTCGTCCTTTCCCTTCTTTCTCAAACCACATTCTGGCCTCAACATCCTTCCATATCTGATTCGCGACAGGTACAACGGATCTATGAAGTCTAGTAACCAGCATTCCAACAACTACGAGGCACGGAACAGGAAAACCGCCATACGTGAAGGTAGACCAAGGATAGATAACGCCTTGCATCACCGTGAAGGCAATCACCGGAAAGATATCGGCAAGAATTCCCAGGTATAGCAGCCTCCGATAGTTGATTTCATGCTTGAGATAGCGGTAGATGTCCCGAACAAATACGAACCTCAAAGAGCTAAGAATGCCAAGTATCGGCAAAGAAAAGAGGGGGACAACCAAACCATAGATAAACATCGGATAATACTCAGCAAGAACGTTGCCGCCATAGCCGGCGTCCATTATATAGGCAAATGAGAATACCTCAAAGGTCCCGCCATAGTAATATGCATATGTCGGCACCACGAGATAGGGAAGAAAGTAAAGGCTCGCCCAAAGTATTGTAGCAAGAATCACTTCTCTTCCAATGCCTGACTTCGGATGCTTTTGCAGGGTTTCTGGTGGACTACTATGCATGTTTTCGGAAGATGCAATCAAGATAGCTTGACGCTGTATTATTGGAAGGACAATGAACGCACCAACTGCAATTGTCGGAAAGGCCTCAATATTCAGAAGAATCTCGTAGCTGTAATAGGCGGACGAACTGAGTATAGCTACTGCAATAGACGCAGCCACATAGACCATTATGCCAGAGACGACTAATGCAGCTGCTGCAAGCCTTCTAATGCTCCTATTTGCGGGAATCCTGGCTAGGCGATAGTTGAAAAGAATTGCTGGAAGGGCAAGCATGAAACCAATGGCCAAGTTCAGCCCAATACCATTGACGATTGAAGCATACGCCACTGGCACTAATTCAAAAGGAAACACTGGATACCAAGAAGTGGAGAGCAATCCTCGGAATGGGAGATTGAGAAGATCATGCAAGCTTGTGATCTGGAACTGAAGTGGGAAAAGCATGACCAGTAGAGCCTTCAATAGAAGCCTAGACCATAATGGAAGCCGCTTCAATAGTCTCGTTGTGCTCGCCTATTGAATTATTAGCACCTTCCCTAATAAGAGTGACCAACCAAGAATCCATTGGTTGGGGATGTAGGGTCATGTGAGAAGGTCATTAGGGGTCAGATAGTTGCCATTATCAAGAAGATTCATGGATGACCTCTTGGTGACAGTATCATTAGGTGAAAACACAATGACTACTTGACAGCCCTTCGGGATGAAATAATCGTCTACCCCATCATAGGCATTTCAGAGATGGGAATTAAGGACTGGCATGACATCCTTGCTCCCATGCCCTCGAAAGACTGACTAGATCAGCCTGATGTGAATAGCATCTTTGTGACTGCAGCTCGAAGATCATCTTCTGAAAGATAGCCGGAAAGCTGTTCTGGGCCCATATAGATAGTCGGCAGAGCCGGTAAGTCACCCTCAGAAACGTCACTTAAGGGGTCATCAACGTTGATGGTCTTTATCGCATGGGCCGCGATACCCATTTCGGTCAGAACAGCAGTCAAGCTGGCTAGAACTGGTCCACAGAAGACGCAGTGGTCTGATTTGTAGAAGATAATCTGTGGAACTGCCAGTACTTCCTTCCAAGCAGGAATTAGGACTATGAACCTTGAACCCTGAGTATAATCACCACGTACACGGTCTTCAACCCAAATCCTCCCACCCAGCTGTGAGATATAGCGTTCAACAACCGTGAGACTAAGACCCTTTCCTGCAAGCTGATCTCTAGACTCTTCTCCCCTTCTGAATATGTGTGCCTTCTCACCATCTGGTGTACCCGGTCCTCTATCTTCGAATTCGATCCTGACCATATCGTCTGTTTCAGTCATGTCTGCATGGATGTTCATAACGACTTTTTCACTTGTATCAGAACTTGCACAGTAGTGAATAATGTTGAAGAATATGTACCACATGAATGCATGCCCTATTACATCAAAATTGATATCTGCGATGTTCGAGGATATCTGAAGAGATTTCCATTCAAAGTCCCTGAGCGCTTCTGTCACTGCTTTTTTGAAATGAGGAAGAAGTCGTGTCTGGGACTTCTCAGGTGGCGATTTGTCGAGCGATATCAAAACGCCAATATTGGCTATCATTCGTGCAGCATTTCTGAGGCTCCACGCAGTCTCGCTTATGAGTGACTTCAATCGCACGGGAAGGTCTAGGGAAATACTGAGGTCCTCCAAGGCGAAGAGAACGTTCTGATTTGTCATATTCAGGTCGCTTGTCATAACATCCAGGTAGAGACTTGCCCTCTCTCTCTCTTCCCGAAGATTCTGTTCCATGACTCGACGACGAGTTATGTCTGCAGCAGTCAACGCAATCTCGATTGGTTTCTCAGGATCGGACGACAAGGTGCGAGCTGATACACTTGCCCAAAGACTCCTTCCATCCTTATTGCGAAACTCCATCTCAAGGTCCTTTACACTCTTGCCAAGCAACACTTCTCTTGTGATATCGGCACCAGGATTGTAGCCTGGTTTTGGCTCTGGGAGGAAAACAGAGAGGGGTTTTCCTATCATCTCTTCAGCACTTGTCCTGAGCAACTCCTCAGCTGCGGCATTGACCTGCTCTATCACGCTATTTCGATTCAAAGTGAAATATGCTACAGGAGACATATCATAGAGCGAGGCAAATCTATTCTCCAATTCAGTCACAGCAGATTCCAATGCTATTTGCTTCGAGATGTTCTTAATGCTCGCCAGAATCGCCGAATTTCCTTTCAGGGTGACTTGTGTGGGAGTGATCTCGACATAGAGAATGTGACCATGCTTTGACACGAGGCGGGTAGAGAACCTGGATATATCCTCGCCACTAATCAACGAATCAATAAGCTCACGGTCATGCCGTCGAGAATGCTTGTCCACGATATCCTCGAATGCGACGTCGATAATCTCGCTGCCGTCATACTCTAGCATATCAGCGAAAGCGGAGTTTGCCATCACAATGTCCTCATCTTGGATGACTATCATACCTTCATTGACAACATCTAGAACTCTCTGTATCCATTCAGTGTCTTGCTGTGCGGCGGACAACCTCAACACCTCGCGCTCTGAAGGATGCGCGTTGCTATTGATAAAGAAATGTTGCGAGTCTTCTTCGGGGTACTGTTGCTGCAAAACATGCTACCTATCTCTTTTCGTTACCACTGATGGAGTAACCTGGCTCGAAGAATCCGTACTAGGACCCTTTTTTCGGGCCTCTTCACATTGCTTACCTTTTCGCTTTGAAGATAAGTTCTCTCTGCCTTGGGGGACCAGCCAATTTGGCGTTGCTGATACTACGTAGCAGAACGAATAAAACAAAAGAGCTGACCATCATTCCAGCACCTGCCACTCCCCAGACAACTCGCAAGCTGTCAGTTGTTTCCCAAATCATTGCGCCCAGAAATTGCCCTGCCATACCCACAACACCCATCAGCAGGTCATAAGTCCCTAACGCGCGACCTTTCGTCTCCTCAGAAACCACAAGCACTATGATGCTTCTCTCCGCCCCGACCCATAGGACAAGAGGGAATGCCCATGCGAAGTTGATGAGATACATCATCAAGGCGCCGCTACCAACAGCCCACCACAAGTAGACAGCTGCATTTCCGAACACGCCAGCAAGGAGCGCCATCTTGAGATTGCGGTCTGCGATGATGCTCGCGGGATACATTATGACAGCTGCGGTCACTGAGAAGAAGCTCCAAGTCAATCCGTATGTTATCTCATCGACATTCCAAGGCCCAACGCAGAGATTCCCAAGATACTGAATTGATAGGGCCCAGAAGAAAGCGAAACCAATCATTCCCAGGGTTAGAAGCCAGTAATCGCGACCAAGACTGCGAACAGGTATCTTGGGTCCCGAGCGTGCCTTCTTGCGGATATCTGAGCCAAGAGATTCTTTGATCAATAGAACTGACGAGAGGAAAGTGACTATAGACACTACTGCGGCAAGGCGATGTAAGTCACCGGATTGATACCCAGCGTTCAGCAGGATAGATCCGACTAATGGACCGAGCGCATCAAAAAACCAGAGAGGCATCGTGACCATCATGAGCCTGCGCGCTGGATTATGTCCGTCATCAGAGGCGATCTCATCTGCTGGAATGGCACGTGCCATGAGTCGTGCAGTACTCATTCCGAACCATACCAAGCTGAATTGAACAGCCACAAAAGGCCAAATCGGAATATAGGACATTGTGGCTAGACCAAAGGTCACAGGCAAGAAACCGAGAGCGACAGTCCACCGCCGGCCAATGAAGTCAGCAATGTAACCTGCGAAAACGCTGGCAATCAGACCTGCGAAAGTAGCGGCTGAAAAGACAATGCCCATTTGCCAAGGCTGCAGAAACCTCTCTAGGAAGATACTGAACTCCCACTTCCAGAGGGCCAGCGAGAGCTGGGCAATTCCCATGACTAGAGCCAGTCTCCAGAGGTTATTGCTCAGGCCAAGGAATCCAGGTTTCTTGGTAGCAGGCTCTGGAGCTATCTCGTCATCTTCCGGTGACTCTTTGTCGATGGCCATCTGTCTTTCTCAGCCTTGGCAGAAGTCATGATGGACCATCTTAAGTTCGTGCCGATGCGAACCAAAACGCAGAACGTGACATGAGGAAGGTAGAGGATAGCAAAGAAGGAGATTAGAAGCAATTCCTTGAATTCACGGTTCGAATGTTGGCAAGAATCTGCAGGTTCACGAATCGAAAAGACCAGTGTCTGCCGCTACAAACGTATTGGCAACTGCCGCGCCTACTGCTTACACCGTAGACGTAACCATTCAACCGAAATCTTCCGTCCAGCGGCAACCTTATCAATCTACAAGCAAAACAGCCAGATGGAGAAACGGTCGTGAGGTTCGCAAAGAGCGGTGCGCTCGTCATACTCAAGACTCTAGTTGTACTATTCATCCCATACTCTTGGTACATCAGAACAGATCAGACAAGTCCCACGCAAGTCTACACGACGAATACGCTCGCTGGGACTTGGGGAGCATGGAGTCCCGGGGTCGGTTATGTGCCCTATTTCAACTACGAGCCCTCGCCTATTTGGGAACAGAGTCAGATTCTCTTTTCCCTATTGCTCATTCTACCCCTGATCACATTCGCACTCTTCTTTGGCAAAAGAGCGCTTGACAGAACCTGCATCATGGCCGCAGCAGTGTCTGTTTTCCTATCTCTTATCGTCACCTACCTGCTAACACTGAATTTCTACTTTGATCCTTTCTATCTAGTTATGCCAAAGGTTGTTTCTCTGGCAACCTTTGTGTTCGTCTTTTGGCCACTTCTCAGGAGTTCATGGCCATCGCTTCACAGTGCCGATGAGCTTCAACAGAAGCAAGGTGGCTCGTCTGGACTACGTGGAATTCTGAATGAAATCGTTCCCATTAACACGTCAATTCTTGTATGGATAATCTTGGTCATATTTCCAGCTGTCTCAAATGTCTATATTTCATTTATTCCAGGAACGTTTCTACAGTATGACTTTTCGACTTCAGGCGGATTATCAGCAGTTACCTACTATTATGCATGGATTAATGGCGTCGGCCAGGTTTATCCCAGCATTCTTACAGACCTCCACTTTAGCACTGCCTCGGCAGCATCACCGACTGGACTATTATTCTGGACCCTCAATCTATGGCTAGGGGTCACGACATTACGATACGTTCTAGGGAAGTCTACGATAAGAACAGTTCGTATACTAGCCACAATAATAGTCCTAATCAATGCGATTCCAGCTGCATCTGTCCTCATGATGGGCATGGGACTTTACATCATTCCCTTGCCATTCTTTCCCATAGCAATGCTGCTCGTTGCTAAGTTTACACACGCACCAGATTCCGCAATCCCCATCACTGAGGATATGATAAGAGTCCCTCTGAGAACAAGAATCTCATCGATATTCCAACGAAAGGATGAACTCCATGAAGTGGCTGAGGCGGCAGATACTGACGACCAAACGCCCAAGACAGATGAAGAGTAGAGATTATATTCAGTCTGTCTGCGGTGTTCCGTCTAGTTAGTCTCCGAGACTAGGCCCGAACAGACTCATCGCTGTCGATCCGTCTGCCTTCTACGTATTTCAGCATTGATTATTACTCAAAAAGCAAACAAACATCACTTGTCCAAATGGAAAACAGAAAAAAAAGAAGATGCGACGAGCAGTCCAAGGGACTACTCGTGCATTTGTTGGTAAAGAGTGTTAATCTACTTACAGGATGGATTAGCGTCTTCGGCTTCCGCCGTATCCGCCACTACCGCCTCGTCGGTCACGACCACCATAGCCGCCACCGCCACCGCCACCGCGTCGGTCTCCACCGTAACCACCGCCACCGCCGCCTTCATAGCCGCCGCCACCGCCGCCACGACGATCTCCGCCATAGCCGCCGCCGCCACGACCACCGCCACCATAGCTTCTGCGTGGGCGATCGTCTTCGTGTTCCTCGGCACTCATATCGTTCTCAAGGTTGACCTCTTCGATTGGGGTCTCAGCTGGTGTGAGTTCACCATACTTTCCAACGTTGAGTCGTAGGTTACCTCTGAATAGACCAGTGTAACCGTTCTTGAGTGTGTATGTGTTTCCAGGTGTAACGTTTTCAATTGCATCGTCCCAGAGTGGAACTTGGACAGATCCTGTCGAGTCAGCTACTGTAACATCAGCAACTCTGTGGTTTTCTCCGTCGTTTCTGGAGGCAACCTCTCTAACCTCACCTGCTTCTACCACCTTGAAAGTGATGGTAACATTCTTCATTCGTGGCTTCAACTCAGCCACTGTAGCCTCAATAGGCTCTCTTTCTTCGTATGTCATTTTGTATCTCTCGCAAATGCGATTATGCAAGTAGTTCAAAACTGGCGTGTTCTTCTGGGGATGTACGATGCGTGAAAAAAAACGTCGACAATTCCTATGTAAGAAAGCGCTCCTCGCTTGGCAGTACCTGCAGGTTTTTGTGGATAACGTGTGCTTAAGAACTTGTTCACACTGGCCTTTTATCGTCGAACCGGAGTGTATTTCATTCAAACCTGTGCCTGCATAGTATATGGGTACTGAGCAGTTAAGGAAGAAGAACACTCGGTTTCTGAAACTCCACTTCAAGAGGCTATTGAGAGACATAGGAGCTCACGGAGTCGTAGGTGTCGCGAACTTTCGATGTGTCTATGAGGAGTTGATGCACGTACAACAGGAAAGGCTCAAACTGCTCGCTAAAGAGCGTTTTGAGGATTTCATGAAGCAAGGTTCATTCATTTCGATTGGCATTGCGTATGCAGAGAAAACAATCAACGACATCAACGTGATTAACGGAAAGACCATTGATATGGAGCGATGGAATAACTATGCCTCAGAGTACTCCAGAATCAATGGTGTTCTTGATCGGATTGCTCAGCATCTGGCAGCGGAGTTCGAAGGCATGGCGATTCCAGCTACACTCTCAGGTTTGGCAAACAAGGTAGAGCATGTGACCGATTATTTCGGAAACACTGTATCGCACAGGACAGTCGCTGAGATGGCTGGCCTCGGCTGGCGAGGGAAGAATGGACTCATCATCAACGAAACATACAGCTGCGCACTGCGTTTTGCATCCATCGTAACGGAGATTCCCCTTTCTCCCGGGAGACGGCTTCAGTCAAAGTGCGGACGCTGCACGGCTTGCGAGGACGCATGTTCGTTCATCAAGAACAGGGCACGACTCAAGGACTATCGAGAGAACTGCAGAAGATACATGGTGGGCCTTCAACGCAAAGGATTGGATGATGAAGTGTGTGGGAAATGCATCCAAGCCTGCTATCGAAACGGCCTTTTCAGTAGGCAATTCAGACTTGAGAACGAGTAGAGGAACGGGACCGGGGTAATTCTAGGGATTTGATTCCATGACTCTCGCGTTCATCCTTTCCTAAGAGCATCGTGTTGTAGGAAACGAGGCCGACAAAGATCAGTGAGCCAAAGACTGTGTACCATTCAACGAAGGGGCCACCAAGAAAGACCTCTAGAGGCAGGCTCAAGAAAGTCAGAACCAATCCAAAGAGTCCTATTAGTTTGATGAATCGATGATGAAGTAGAAGCGCGATGCTGATCAAAACCAGAACGAAGAAGTTCAGCAGAAAGAATGCCGATGATGCAATCATGTGTGGACTCCCTTGATCTTCAGAAAAGACGCCTATAAGGATCAGAGCCAATGCGGAGCACATGCCCATTACCTGACCTAGTAGAAGGACTCCTTTTCCGAGTGCATTGGTTGGGGACCACTCCCACATTCCAATGAAGAACGGAATGAGTGCTATGCCTGTGAGAATGCATCCCAGATTGTAGAAATACGCACCAATGGGACTGTAATCAAAATTGCCCAGTCTGCTGAGGTAATTGCTCCAAGGTGAATAAGGATAGGGATAGAAAAGCCAAGACACAAACGTGAATGTGCAGTACAGCAGGATGAGTAAAATGCCACTAGCACTGGATAGCTGAAGGCCACCATGACTAACTCTCAATCAGAATAGCTCCTCCTCGGCTGATACATCACCAATTCCTGCTTCTTTCGAATGTAACATGAGTAGCATCAACAAGATATTCCTATCGGCAGCATCTCTGCTTTTCCGGTAGATTCTTCAAAGTAAGGCCTTCGTCTTTGATATACGCCCTTAATGCTTCAATTCCAGTATATGCCAGGAATGATTTTCTGAATAATCTCGGGATTCTAAAATGGTTGATTGCAGTAAAAACGCAATTGCCCCCTTTTGCCTCAAATATGTAGGCTCCTTTGGGAGGAAATATCGAGAGAGGAAAGTAGGGTTCATTCTCAGAATATTCGTATCTCTCGACTTTGGTTGTTTTCACTCTAATCTTGAATGGTTTTCCATCAAGGGCCTCTTCGAAGTGCGCGACTGACCCCACCTCATGGGGACGCCCTTTAATCGATCTGCAAGAGACATGATCCTTTGGGTGCCATGATGGATAATTGTCCTCGAGATTGTCAAAGAGTTCCACACTTTTTCAACATCTGCTTCAATTTCCACTGAGTCTTCAAGAATCACATCTTCAAAGAATTTCAAGTCGTTACCTCATACTACTTTGAGTACTCATACCACCTTTCTATATCAAAGATTCTCACAATTAGAATTGGACTGAACGCTTGGCCTAGTAACATTGATTCTGAAGAGCCCCTATGAGCCATCCACAGGTATGAGCTCAGCAAAGGCTTGCACTTTATTCTGCCAGCCGTCCTCGAGGGGCCCCTTTATCCCGAGCACGTAGACTCTCTCCTCAGCTATCTTCTTGAGCCCCTTGGCCTGCAAAAGTTCCCTCATGATTGGAAGAACCTTCTGACAAGCCCCTTCCTCAGTGGACACCTTGCCTGTCTTCTTGTCTGGCAGCGGGGCCATTTCCGTGGTCAGAACGGCACATCTCGTCCCAGGGGCAAATTGGGCCTTCTCCAAGAAGCCGCGTACATCTCCGATTGGCTTGCCGAAGCGGCCGGAGGAGCTGAACACATACAGATCAGCAGGTGGGATCTCTTTCGGCTTGACCTTCTTGACGTGATGGACGTTCACTGTTACGCCCCTGGCAGTCATGATTCTCTTGAATTCTTCAGCGACCTTAACACCATTCCCATACTTCGAAGCGTGATAGTACTCTATTATCATTACTTGATTTTCACATCCGTATTCAATTCATTCTTCATTGAGTCCAAAACCCGATTGCATGAGTTCTGAGAGCCTGGCGAGGAATCGAGTTGCAGGAGCTCCTAGTGATACCTCTTCATCGAACATTACTGTCATGTTAAGAAACTCGCCCATCTCAATCGGATCGGCGAAGTCTCTCGGCCTAGTGGAGATGCCCCCCAAAGCGAATACAACAGAGTGCAGTCCGATTGGGATGGCCCATCCACCGCCTTTCCCAAACATCCCCACTGCCGTGACGGCTACTGTCCCCATCAGGCGTTTCCTCAGAAAGGGATCTGACCTTATCTTTCTCCAGTACAACTTCCTCAGCAGTTCTGGCAGGCGGGAGAAGACTCTCACTGATGCAGGAGGCCTCTCGTCAGACTCGCCGCTTTCACTCGCTTCGCCCTTCTGAGCATGGCGAATCTCATCGTGAATCTGCCTAAAGCTCTTCTCATTCGCCTTCCTTACACAGTAAGAGGTCGCGAATCTCTCAGATTTCACCTGCCGTTCGATAATCATCCCAACATCAACATCATCGAATACAATTAGCTTCTTCTTACCTTTCTTCATGGCTTGGACTTCTCTGTGCTCGCAGACAGCCTGGGCAACACACTTTATCACCCAGCCGGTGAAAGACAACTTCTCACCGGTCTTTGCCTCGTTCTCTGAGATGAGCTTTCGGGCCTTTGTGACATCTATCTCAACTAGCCCGTAGATACGGTGTTTCGGCGCGAGGTTGTTGAGAAGCTCAATCGGTCTGGTGGATCCACGTGTTATTTCCCTGAAAGGAGCAACGCCTACCATTTGTTTGGACTTTGCATCTGAGTCCTGCCTTAGCGAGGTCATCGTAGAACAACCTTCTTTCCAGACATGAGATCGCGCGAAGTGTCCAGCACATCGTTCGTTCTCCGCATACTAGAAATTCCTAGTCTGGGAGCCACATTTCCGTATCATTTATAATGTGCGGTGGGTTCACTTGGTTCTAAACGACAACATCCACGCGAATTGGATTCAGACTCGGAGCACTATTTGCGAAGCTAACGCAGACTGCATGAAAAGGACATCAAAAGGGACAACCATGAATCTCGACATCATCTGTAGTCAAACAAGGAATGCAGGGTTGCTGAGAAGCCTACTTGTCTGCGGTATCATCTCTTCCCTGTTTTATGTCGCCACCGACATACTCGGGGGTATGCTGCTGGGGGACTATGACTCTATCTCTCGATTTGTCAGTGAACTGAGCGCCATCGGGGCACCCTCGAGACCGCTCTTCGTGTCGCTCTATATCGTGCATGATATTCTTGTGACAGCATTCGGATTAGGCTTCTGGGCACTTGCTGGTCGGAAGCGCGCTCTGCGTTTCGCGGGAGGCTTCCTTGTTGGGTATGCGGTCGCCGGCTTTGTGGGTTTATTCTTCCCGATGAGCCCAGGTGAAAGCGCGATGGCTTTTTCCAATGTTATGCACCAAATAGCAATAGGCTCGACGGTGCTCCTCATTTTGCTATCAGTAGGAGTCGGAGCAATCGCATTCGGAAAGAAGTTCCGTTTCTACTCTTTCGTCACAATCATGGTATACCTTGTGCTGGGTGCTCTGCCCTTCTTGGGCGCAGTTCAGGCTGAGGCAGGACAGCCCATTCCATGGATTGGACTTGTCGAGCGCACTATGGTCTATGGCTTTATGCTATGGGTAGCTGTGCTGGCCGTTGTCCTCTGGCGTTTGGAAACAGGCAGTATTCAACTGAGTGAAGCGACGCCGGCAGAAACTCTGAGTAAGGATAGTATGTAAGGTGTATCTCAAATGACCACAGAAAACAGTACAATATCAGGTTTCGTCAAGACGGGATTTGAAGCTGTTCGAGAAGCCTTCGTTAAGAACTTCCAGCTTCGTAATGAACTTGGTGCCGCATGCTGCATTTACTACAAAGGCGAAAAAGTAGTCGACCTGTGGGGCGGAATCAGGAATGAGGCAACAGGAGAACCGTGGGAGGAGGACACTATGGTGCTTGTGTGGTCGACTACTAAGGGGTTGTCAGCTCTTGCGATGGCGCTTGCTCATTCGCGGGGACTATTCGACTACGATGACCCTGTTTCCAAGTATTGGCCGGAATTTGCGCAACAAGGCAAGGAAAGGATTACTATCCGGCAGCTGTTTGCGCATCAGGCTGGGCTCTTTGCATTTGATGAACTAGGAAACAAGGAAATCGTGGCAGATCTCGACCGCTTGGCAGTGGTTCTGGCCAGACAGAAGCCAGCATGGGAACCAGGAACACGACATGGATACCATGGCCTGACTTTGGGCTTCTACCAGGGCGAACTTCTACGCCGCGTTGACCCCAAGGGCCGCAGCCTAGGACGATATTTCCAAGATGAAATTGCAGCTCCACTGGATCTTGACTTCTATATTCGACTTCCTGAAGATATTCCGAATACTAGACTCGCTACTCTCAAATCACCTAAATTTGGCATTTCAGCAATGCGCTCTGCTCCAATCGGATTCATTCTCGCGGTAATGAATCCGCGGTCTGCGGCTCGTCGTGCGTTAGTGGGAACCGAGTTCTGTCTGGACGAGAATCGCATCTATACGCGGAATTATGAAGTCCCTTCTGGCGGAGGAGTAGGAACAGCTCGTGCAATAGCTCATGCATACGGTGTCTTCGCGGCGGGTGGAAGGGAGCTTGGAGTGCGAGAGGAAACGCTTCAGGAACTAAAGGCGCCACCTGTGGCGCCTCTGCACGGATTTCGAGATGAAGTCTTGAAGGTAGAAACATGCTACTCACTTGGTTTCTCGAGGTCCCTTCCGAATGAACCATTTGGTTCGCCTAGTGTGTATGGGATGCCTGGGACAGGGGGCTCATATGGATTTGCCGACCCACAATACGAGATAGGATATGGATATGTTCTCAATGGATTGGGCACATCATTTCCAACAGATCCAAGAAGCGACGCTCTGTGCGCAGCAATGTATCGCTCGATTGGAGTGAAAGACCAAAAGCTCACAGGCAGATAAGACATGCCCAGAATGGGCACGGAGAAGGCAGGGGCAATTCGAAGTTGCCAGATACAACGGGAACTATGACTTGTGAACTTTCACATAGCTGTCGCCACATTCAGATGAGCAGAATGATTCATTCTTCCCGTCGATGGCACGAAACACTGTAGAACCAGGTTGCAGTGGATCACCGCAAAACGAGCAGACTGTTTCCATGTCAGTCGCGGGTCCACAGCATGGCGTCAAGACTGTCCTCTTTATCTCCTGTTGAGTATTCAAGAAGTCGTCATTATCAGATAGGAAGATGTAGGCTAGTCCCTGAAGCAAGTCGCTCAATGTCGTAGATTCGATATCGACTTCTTTGAGATGCATGGCGAGATATTCCATTGCATCATCAACCATCTTGACCTGCTTTACCAAGAGGTCTTCAAGGCGGCCCCATTTGCTATCGCTTAGGTTCATCTCAAGGCCTTGCTTGATGAGCTTGATATAGGTCTGGACGATATCGCCACTCATCTTCGCATCGATGACAACGAACACCTTTGCGGTTCTTCGGTAGTAGACACCTCTCCTGCTTTTGCTTTCTGCATCTTCCCTGGTCGAGAACTCCTCAACCAGACCTTGCTCAACAAGTTTGGGAAGATGATAGTAGCAGTTGTATTTGGAAACCTCAATTTCTGGGATATACAGCTGAACAGTGTCTACAATCTCAGGCACAGTCATCCAAAAACGTTTGACCTTCTTCTCTTCAACTGTTGTTGTCTTTATTCTAGTTCCATCATCCCTGACCTTTTCTTCAGTCGTGATTGCTTCCTTTATGCTCTCAGTGCCGTAACGAAGGGCGACAAGTATTGCTCGGCGAATTGGGTCGAGAAAAGACTCTACTAGCTCCGGATCTGTAATGGACACATAACTACGTATTTTTGTGTCAGGAAGGTCAGGTACCACTTCAACAGTCATTCAATAGCCTCGAGCAGTCAATGAGTGCATGCTCTCGATATAGTTCATTAGACGAGGTGCTTATTATGCATTTCTATTCCGACACTGGTTGTGTTGTTGCACTTGAGATGAGATAAGTTTATAAACAAGTGTAATGTCTACACTCGATAGACGTAACAGATGTGACGAGCAAACTAAGTCGCATGTTGCGTGAAGGTGACAAAAATGGTAATGAACATATTCAGAAAGCGCATTTCAAATGGTTCTTGGAACACCGAGGCCATGCTTCGAGAGTTTGGTAATGCGTACCTCTACACGCGCACTGCGAACATGGTGGTACGCTAGACTCCCCCAAGCTGAACACTATAGCATACCAAGTCGAACACCCTGAAGGGTGTTCCTCATGGCTTTTTCTAAATATCGACTCGTACGAGTGTATATTGTCCCTCTAGGACTGAATATTAGCTAGAGACTTGGCAAGTTTCTTCTTCTCCTCAATATTGCTCATACGCCCTATCATGATTCTCTGTGCTTGAGGAGAACCTGCACCATGCATTGACTCAGCCAGGTAACCAACAGCAGCTCTGCCTAGAGTGAGGTTTTCAATCAGTCGCAACATCTTGATTCGATCTATTGCACTGACCTCATCAACCCCGACCAAGTACTTCTCAATGATCTCTCGCGTCTCGGGATTACGGAGTTCCTTAGCGCTCGGGCATGTGACAAAAAGGCCTCCTGCAATATCCTGCAGGAGTCGGGCTATCTCATAGGGAAACCTAGTCACGTTCTGTTTGCAGATGTTTGCCAAAAGAATATCAACCAAGTAGTTCCCTGCCGGTGTTTGTTCTCCGGCAGCCGAACAAGCTATCCCACACGAGTATAGTGTTTCGTTGAGGTGTGTCATCTCTACAAGCTTGTCCTGTATATGAGAAGCCTTTGAAACGCCATTGTATTCAGCAATGGTGGCCGCAGCTCCAATGAGAACATCCCCAACGCCAACTTTACAGCCACCATAGCTCTGTCTATGGTAGGCGGCAAAAGAATCAACAAGACGACCACAGAACTCGTTCTCTCCATTCATGAAGATTCTCTCGTTTGGGACAAACACATCGTCGAAGACAACAAGGCACTCCTGACCGCCGTAGACTGGATTGCCGCAGTCTATGTCACCTTCAGTGCTCTCATCAAGCCGTCGAAGGTCGCTGGATTGCCTTCCATAGAAATAAGTGATACCTTTTGCATCAGCTGGTATTGCACAACAAATCGCATAGTCCTTGTCTTCATTTCGCATCGCTAGCGTTGGCATGATGAGGTGTTGGTGAGAATTGACTGCGCCTGTCTGATGAACTTTAGCGCCCCTTATCACAACGCCATCATCGGTCCTTCCTGCTATGTGAACGTACACATCCTTGTCTCTCTGCTCCGAAGGACGCTTACTGCGGTCTCCTTTCGGGTCAGTCATACATCCATCAATCACCCAATCCTTGGCTTCAGCTTCCTTTGCATACCGTATGAATCTTTGATGATAGTCTGTTCCTGTTTTCTTGTCGATTTCGTACGTCGTCAGAAAGACTGCATTCAGAGCATCCATTCCCACGCATCGCTGGAAACATGTTCCACATCTTTGACCCAACAGACGCTGCATCTTGACCTTCTTCTGAAGGTCTTCAACGCTACTATGGAGGTGACAGAACCTATTGATGGTTTTCCCGGTGAGTCTTGATTTCGCAGTCATGAGGCCACGGTATTCAGGATCATGCGCAAGGTCGTATGTCAGAGCAACCGAATTAATCGAAGCTCGAATAATGGGATGCTCGACGGGGTTCTCAATTCTCTCACCTAGAAGAAATATCTTGAGAGGACCCCTCTTCCTCAAACTCTCAATGTATTCGTTTCCTTTCATCAAGACCAATGAACTTCTCTCCATAGACAGTAGAAAGACTTCTCCTACTCAACACATTCACTCTTAAGAGCTATGTCATTTTTCTTCCTCATTTCTGGTTGCAGATCTCGAGGTGCGATCACTGCGGCATTTTTGTGGAATACTAGCGCACATCTGAAGCGGTGACCCGTTTCCATTCCCTGAAGCTCGGTTAAGTATGCACAAGCGGCAACCAGTGCACTCACCGAATGAGTTATACAACTAACGTTTGTTAGCCTCCACTATACGGACTACATAAACGGGCGTGGTTCTTTTGGAAACCGACATTACAACAAAGAGACATATTCTCGACTCTGCGTATGAGATGTTCAAAGCAAGAGGATTCGGAGGGACATCCATGAGGGATATTGCTGCAGAGGCCGGTATCAAGGCGGCGTCGATATACAATCATTTTCACGGAAAGGAAGAGATCTTCAAAGCGGTCTTCATAGAGAAGCATCCCATGTTCAGAATACTTGACGTTCTCGACGGGGTTGATGGAAAGACCGCAGAGGAACTTCTCACTAATGCTGTCCAGGAGCTCAACAATGAGCTTCAAAAGGAACCCGGATTGCTCAACCTCTTTTTCGTTGAGCTTGTCGAGATGGATGGAAAGCATATTCCTGAAGCTATTAGAATCAACTTCCCCATGGATTCAAGATTCATGAAACGCGTTTTTGCCATGAAATCAGATATGCGGAACATCAGAGAACCTGTTCTTGTAAGAGCCCTGATTGGCTCTATCCTTGCGAACATTATGTTCAATTGGTTCGTAGGAGATGCCAATTCCAAAAGATGGGGTTCTCTTACTGAAATAACCGATGTCATTCTCAGAGGAATTCTCAAATCAGAATAGACAATCGGATGACACTCTCATATAGTTTGGAGTTACTTCTCAAAACCGGAGTTCCAGAGTACTCACTCATAGAAGTGATTGGACACCCACTAGATTCTATCGTTTATCCTCGGTACATAGCATCATACACAGTATTCGGACTATGTGCAATAAGCTGAATTTGATAAAAAAAGGTGAGCGGGCAACAGGTCAGCCCACACGGGGCAGCTCATCCAGGTTCAGTAGTTGAACTTGTTCGTGGCTCCTGATGCCGCCTGTGACTGCAACGTCGAATACTGCTGCAAGATCTAATGACTTCTCGGACCGCCACTGTAATCTTTGGCAGACATGTCGAGTTGGTCATTCACTTCGGCTATTGGCTCTACGGCCGCAGCGATCGTACCGAACTTCCCCAGGTGAAGTCTTAGACTGCCCTTGAAGAGACCCGTATATCCATTTGTAAGCGTGTAGGTCTCGTTTTCCTTTACTGCTTTAATGGCCTCATTCCAAACAGGCATCATTACTGTTGCTGTTGAATCACCTACTACAGCATCCACGACGTGGTATGTTTCGCCATCGCTACGGGATTCGACTTCTCGCTGTTCACTGGTGCTCAGAACCTTGAAGGTTATGTTGACACTTTTCATTCCGGGCTTAAGCTCGGCTATTGTGGCCTCAATGGGCTCTCTCTTGTTTTCACTCATTATGTATCACTCGCTTATGCGAATTCAGGGCAAATAAAACTAGGATAGTCCTCATGTGGCGCTACAGGAAGATTGCTAGTCCTCAATAAGACCAGTCTGAGAAAATCTGCATAGTTGCTATGCCTTGCCTCTGAAGTGCGGGAGTCTGCTTAAGGCACTATGCATTGCGCCGCCCAGGATTGGGACCAGCTATTCTCGACAGAGCTCATTTCAAGAAGGAGAGAGTAGAATGGAAGGATGTGTGACAGGCGCACGCTTGTAGGATGGTCTAGTCCGGTCAGTCCATTTCCGAACAGGTCTTTATCCGCCGCCAGTCACAAGTCAATTCTCAACCATCACAGGGTCCTCTTCATGGACAAAGACCGCTTCATCAGGAAGACTCAAGCTCGAAGCACTCACAGCTATGACAGTAGCTCCATCATTCTGACACGAGTAAGGCCATCAAGGACAGTGGCCGAATAGTAAATCATCGTGTTCAGTGCCAAAACGCCAGTGAGTCTTCTTAGTCGTCGCGATATGTTCTGGATGGCAAACAGGTGATCCACCATGAATACACTGAAAATCACCGGTTCTACAGCAGAGATATGGGAGTAGAAGTACTCCAATGGATATACTTCTCGTATCTCTCTGTCAATAGCCTCAGGCTGAGTTGCCTTGGAATCATATGTCAGTCTAGAAATAAACGCCATACCTTCTCCTGCGTTTGGATTCCAGACGAAAGAGAAGTCAAACGCATCACTCTCGACAAGCTCGTCGACCAGCCTTTTGACTCTTCGAGCTGTGAGCCCTGAATCCCTAGCAATATCAGAGATGCTCGCCCTTGGGTCTTCTGCTAACCATGGAAGAATCCGTAGATGCAATGGTCCCAACTTCATCTTCCTCCCAGCACTGGCTGTTGTCGGATGCACTTTGACATCAATGACGCCATCCACGGAACGAATGAAAGATGTCAATTCAAGCAAAGAAGCTGCGCCTATGTAGAACGCATGCAGGGCAAAGTCTCCAGTCGTCAAGGGAAGAAGACAAAAGATCATTGGATTGGTGCCAAGGGTCTTGAGGAGCGTGTCTTCGTCTTGGCTTCCATCCGTTTTCACTTCGACGAAGGCGAACTGGGCATCAATCATTGCAGGACGGAATGCCAGATACCACTTCCGAATGACACCGGTTTCCAGCAACTTCGCAACACGTTGCATGACGGCGTTTGAACTGATTCCTATCTTATCGGCCAAATACCTGTAGGAGTGCCGGCAATTCTGACCTAGTTCTATCCAGAGTTGCTTGTCGATAGCATCCAATCCTATCACCCTTGATGCTGTCGATATCTAGCCACGAGCTTACTATTAATCTAGACGGAAATTGGGGATAATGGCTGAGAACTCCCTGGAAAAGGACAAAGGATGGAAGGAGTGCGACCAGCACATTCATGGAGCACTATCAATCTCAATAGGTTTAATTGGATGGACAGAACTGTGTAGCTGGCGGAGAGTGCATTGGCTGCAGAAGGGCGACAGCAACATGACTTTGGCATCACAATCGTTCTTGTCACAATTGCTCTAGTCCTATGCCTGAATCCAATCATCGCTGTTGTGAACTCAAATGTACCAGATCCCAGCATACTTGTAGAGTTGGGTGAAGAAGTTGATGAGCCGGAGACTTTCCTTGCGCTAACGAAAGAATACACACCAAGCTCAGCCGTTACACTTGCCAACGATACTCCCGGGCATATTGGAAGTGCCTGGAGAGGTCTTTATTCGTCGTTCTCCAACATGTCGACGTTTGAACGCTATCTGAATATACCTTTGAGGAACATAAGCGAGGTCATCATTGGCGCATCTTTCAGGGTTCACAATGGCCCTAGATTCATTGCCATAGGAAATGTCGATCATGAAGACACCACAGTGCTGTATGCAACCAATTCGACACTTGGTTATGGTGGCGAAAACGTGACTCTGACCCTTCGAAGACCCCCTGAGATATTCAGGGGCTATCTCTCTGGCGCCTTCATACGTACCACAATAATGAGCATCGAAATAGAAGGTGATTACAGAGATGGGATTGAGATGACCGGATTCTGGACGCAGGCGATCCTTAATGGAGCAGTCTATCCAGTAATGGTCAACATTCAACGAACAAACGGAGTCAGTCTGTTTTCGTACCCTACAACAGCAGAGATTCGTTTATCATCGTCATTCTTGCCAAGACTGACATTCGCCAGTGGCAATTTGAGTATTCACGAAATGCCTCTTACTCAGATTAATGAAACATTCCTACTACCTTCGGAAATGTACGACGTTACATTCCGTTGGGTGACCTATTGGCTGAATTCAAGCTATTTCCATTCCGAAGAGGAAAACATCATAGTATGGCTAGTACGCTCTGTCAGATTGGACGTAAGACTGACTCAGAATGTGCCTCGATATGGCATAGGTATGGACTTTGAAACTTTCGGCGAAGATATCATGATAGGGGATTCTCTATCGTTCTGTCTCCCCCCCCGACAGGAACTATAGCGTCTATGTCCATGGACCTGGCTGGAGTCGAGCTCTCACCGAACTCAGTACAGGACGTAACTTGAACATCACGATTTGGGTTGATTCGAATCTGCTAAAGCTGGGTATCATCGCGCTTCCACCTGGCAGACTACTCATGATTGTGCCCTCGTTACTCGCAGTTTCCATAATAGTATTCGGGATTAGGAAATACCAAATGGACTACATCAGACTTATCCCATTCTCTTTGCTGTCCTTGAGCTATATTCTCCCTTGGATGAGCTACGAAGCTCAAGGCTATGAGCCCAAGACGGTTCCTGTCAATTACTACCTAATCGTTTCGAATGATTATTTGGGCATGGCTAGCTCCACTTCCCAGATATCTGATAGCGCGGTTCTAGTGACTCCCGTATTCTTTCTCGCCACCCCATTGATGTATTTGCTGCTTTTCTGTGCGTTATGGGGGGTTTTGCCGAACGGTAGTCTAACGGGTCTTGAGTCTAAGAAATCTAGTCTGGTCTTCCCAATCTCGCTCTTCTTGATTCTGTTGCTAGGAGTGTTCCACATCCTAAACATCCTCGGCATATTCCGAAGATATTACGGTATGCTGTCCGTTACGCCTGGTATAGGCCTATTCGTGGCAGCTCTTGCATTAATCGTATGGATTGCCCTGCGAATACAAAGAGCGGCGCCAGCGCTACCTACTCAGACTCCTACAGATGAATGAGGATGGAAGGAGTGCGGCCAGCACACCCTTGCGGGGTGTGTCAGACCCGGCCCGTTAGTTTACGGCCGTGCCTTCTTCCTCTGTCTCTATTTTGCTTTTGGAGTCCTTCAGAAAACTCCTCCATTTATCAAGTATATTCAACATCTTACATGTCGACTCTATGTATGCAAAGTCAAAATGCTCCTTTTTTCGAGATAAAATACCCAGAGCATCTCGAAGGTCCTGTTCACCTTGAAAAAGAATCTTGTTGATTAGAGTATCTTCAGCAGAAGCGATTCTGATATTCGCATTGAACAGATCTGTCGTGATTGCTCGCTCTAGAGTCATTCTGTCGAATTGAGAATTCACTCCTTGTATGTCAAGTCGGAGGAGACTGTTTCTATAGAATACTGTACTGTGTGAGCGCTCTCTCAGTGCTGTCCTCATATCCTCAGTAGATGCATCAAATCCTTTCGAGTCAAGGAATTCGACAAAGGCATGAATCTCATCATCATTGATTTGTATTATCAAATCAATGTCCACGGTAGTCCGAGGTACACCGTGATACATGACTGCTACCCCTCCAACTACAGCATATTCAATTTCCCTTTGATTTAGATATGAGCACACAAATTGCAGAATCTCTGGAAACTCTTCCATCTCACTTCCCTCCAGCAATACGAAGGGCTAGGGCTGAGAGCTGCAGTCCCATCAATAAAGTTTCAGGACCTGAAAAACGTCTTGCTTCTATCGCAGTTCGAATCTGGTCGAGGTCTCTCCGGTGTCGTACCTGTTCTGCAATCGAGCTTGCCATTCTTCTCTCACATTTGTGGTATATCTACTCTGCTCATATATTCTACTATGCAATCTTCGAGAATAGAGAAAAGATGGAAGGAGTGCGACAGGCGCACTCATCTCTTCCATCCATTAGTTTCTACAGGCACTAAACAACTGTTTCTTTAGGTTGCAGGTCTTCGTTTCATGAGGACTACTACAATTACGATAAGGACTACGCCACCAAGTCCACCTAATACGATAATCAAGGGTCCAAGGTCCAGAGACTCAGTCGATGTCGTTGTAGTCGTGGTGCTCGTTGGCTGCTCCAGAACAGTAATTAAAAATTCACCACTCAGGTGATTCCCATATGGATCATACACTGTGACCATCACCCCATAGGTCCCGGATTCCAAGGCCGTTGCATTGACAATATGTCCTGTGGCATCTATTGAGAAATGCGTAGTATCATTTATTTCACAACTATCGATTCCTGATAGGTCTGACACCTCTAGTTGATAATCCAGTGGTTCGTTATAATCAAGGATGATATCAGCAGGCGTATGGTCCCACATAGGTGCTGTTGTATCAATAGTCATGTTCCATGTCAAAGAGAAGAAACCTAGGTCGCCGCCTGTGTCATTTGCTGCAACTCTCCAATACCATAGACCATCTGCAAGCATTGGTGAAGTACAGTTCTTCCACCCCACAGGCACGGTCACATTAGTCAGATCGACTGAATCGAAGCTTGTCACTGTGTCAAGCTGAACCAGATAACTCGCGTCCACATATGCATCAGTCCATTGTAGAAATGGAGTATTATCCCCAATACCCACTCCATCCGATGGTGATGCTAAGACAGGGGCATCTAATTTGGTATTATAGACGATGTTAATGTTGGACAGGATAGGTGATTGTCTCCAATCGGTTGTTGTAAACACAGCACGCCAACGAAGCTGAGTACCACTGTTCTCGAAGATGTGCTCAACTCCAGGCATAACAAGTTCCCAATGCAGACCATCATCCGCTGATAGGTAATATGCAGTCGAGGTGTTGAGGAACTGAGTTTCGGTCGGATTCAATGTGGCATGCGTCAATGTTTGACCGCTATGGACAGTGAGCGATTGAGCCACAGCTTGGGACTCAAATTGGCGAAAACGACTGGCTTGTATCTCCACAATCGTCAACCCATTTGGACCATCACCAATGTATGCATAATCTCCTTCCACATAGACACCATAGGCGGAATCTCCAGTCCATGAGTACGTTTCAACTTTTGTGGCATCACATGGGTTAGTGATATTCGCTATGCTCAGAAGGAAATGAGCAAAATAGGCATAATTGCCTTCGACAAAAACAGCCATGGCACTACCGGAAGCAATATGACTAATTACCGTTGGATTTGTTGGATCAGTTATGTTTATGATATCCATTCCAGAATTATCCTGCGATGCAGTCAAATAGGCGTAGTTTCCATCAACAAAGACATCTGTCAAATAGGTGTGACTCGTTGTAAGTGTCGTCACATAAGTAGGACTTGACGGTGTGCTAATGTCAAGAATATAAAACTTAGCAGATTCTGTTGCTAAATATGCATAGTCACCCTCAACAAACACACCACGACCTTGCTCAGTAGTAATATAGCTCCCTGCAACAGATGGATTCGTTGGGTCGCTGATGTCTACCACAAATAACCCATTTAAACCACCACCTTGCGCAATATAGGCATAATTGCCTGATACAAACACGGTGTCCGTACTGCCACCGGTACTGCAATGTCCAGCATATGTAGGATTTTGTGGGTCAGTGACATTAACAACATAGAGTCCATAGTTCCAAGCGGTCGCATACGCATAATTTCCTGAAACGTAGACACTCAAACAAGTAGCAGGAGTAGCATATGTGCCAACCAGTATTGGACTATCAGGATCAATGATGTCAACAACACGCAACCCAGAGCTTCCATCTGCAACGTAGGCATAGTGACCATCAACAAAAACACCGTTAGCAAATCCTGAGAAAGAGCAACTGCCAACCATCTTAGCAGGTGTACTGTCAGCAATCTGAATTACATAGAATCCAGAAGGATAATATTCGTCATACCAGGTAACAACGTAGGCAAACTCGCCCTGCACAAAAACATCTTGAGCATGTCTTGGAGTACTCGAGAAACCTGCAAGAGAAGGCTGGCTGGGGTCAGTGACATTGATTATGTGCAGTCCAGAATTTTGATCAGCAACATAGACCAAATTCCCACTTACACACAATTCGGTTGCATAGAGGGATGTGTAATAGGAACCAATCAAGGAGGGATGAGACGGGTCGCTCACGTTAATTACCTGCAGTCCAGCATTTTGGTCAGCAATGTAGGCGTAGTTTCCACTCACACTCACACTCCAAGCCTCACCCGGAGTATCACATGCGGTAACAGAAGATGGATTTGTGGGATCGGATATATCGATAACCCGCAGACCTGATTCATAGTCAGCTACGTAGGCATAGTTACCACTGACGCATACATCTTTTGCTCTGGTTGTGGCACAGGAACCTGCCAAGGAAGGATTAGTAGGGTCAGTGATATCCAAGATTGTTAATCCTGCAGTATTATCAGAAACATATGCGTAGTCCCCATCTATCCACACACCAGTCGCCCAGCCAGGAGTATTGTATGTAACTACAAAGGAAATATCGCTTGGATTCGTGACATTATAGACATGCACCCCAGCATCCCAATCGCAAACGTAGGCATAATCTCCACTCACCCAGACGTCAACAGCTTGGACCATTGCACCAGATGAGTCCACAACATAAGGCTGAGATGGGTTAGTGATATTGATGACCTGCAGCCCTGCGGTCTGTGCAGCAACATAAGCATAGTCCCCGCTCACGTAAACACCATAGACATTGGTGGAGAAATTGCAAAATCCAACTTGATCTGCTGTTTGCTTGGGAAGACTTAGCGTACCAGTTCCCCAACCGGAAGCATTTGTGTTAGCCGCATCCAGATAACTCGGAGATGTGAAGTCTTCAGCATAGATTTCATCACTTGATAGACTGGACCATCCCTGAGGTGCAAGTGTTGGATTGGATTCAACTAATCCATTCTCTTGATGGACTAATTGAATTAGTTCATTATTCAGCACTGCGGCAGTTATAAATGATTGAAGCAGTAGTGTGAAGACTACCAAAGTAATAGACCAAGCTTTACAACGACTGAATCTCATAATTCTGAACTTCCCTGTTATGACCATCAAAAATGAATTTCAGACAACATTCACCACGCGATTGTAGCCATGTGTATTCATTTTAATTTTAAACCAAGATATTAATCATCTTATAAGTTAATAATTATAATATTTTAATTAATATTTTATAAATTTTGACCTATCGCAAGAGCGCTACTTGAATAAAAAGAAAGATGAAAAAATGCTACAATTCGGAAATAATCTATAAATCATATTAATCTTGAAAAGAAAGAGGGATGGAAGGAGTGTGACGAGCACACCCGAGCAGGGTTGTCAGAGGCGGCCCTTTGGTTTGCGGCCGTGCCTTCATCCACTGCTGGTCACAAGCTCCTTCCTGACTATCTCGCGACCCTCATCGTCGACGACGACCAGATGAGCGCCGCATGATAGTCAGCAGTCATAGCACCGAACCACCATTTCCAGGAGGTTCAGTACCCCTTCAGGGATTTCTTCTGACATTGTAGTTCACATTTCCTTCTCTGCTTTATAATACTGAGGTATGGTCATTTTCTAGGTCTTCACCATTGGGTCAGGTAGTTTCAGACTCTCGTGAGCCTTGTCCTCAAAGATCTGCTTTGCAGCAACCATGAGGCTCTTTTCAATCCCAGCAATGTTGTTGTTGGTAGCAACAATGAGGTTCGCCTTCACAAGCATGCCCTTGTCATCGCTGACATAGTTATGCAGTAGTGTCCCTCTTGGCGCCTCGACAATACCAACACCGTCACCGGCCTTTGGTTCAACATCTGAGAGTTTCACATCTGTGCTCACAATCTCTGGGTCTTCTAGTAGTTTCTTGATCCACTCAGCAGCTTGGACCAGCTCCACTATTCGCGCATAGTGATATGCAAAGGTGTGGTGTGAAGGTCTGCCAATCAGCTCTCTCATCTCCTTCAGTGCCGCGTTGGCAAGAGGAGTTGCCATCTTGTCTGCAACATTGCATCGAGCAAGAGTGTTGGCTCTCCAGATGCCTTCAGGGTATCCTGCAGGCTTGTAGTAGATATGAGTGGCATAGCTATGTTCTGATACGTGCTCTCCGTAGTATTCAGTGTAGTCTTTGGGCTCGAAGTCAGCGACAATCTTGCCATTCGGGTCCATGACGCGAACGGTTCCATCATAGATGTCCAGAACGCCTTTGTTCGCCAGTCCAATGTAGTATGTCGGGACAACAGCGATCTTGGTCACAACGTCAATGTAGGCGCTGACCACAGTCTTCGCTAGTTCTACTGTCTTATTGACATTCTCAAGCATCTCAGGAACTTTGCCAAGCCAGTAATCACGGTCCTCCTCCTTCATAGGAGTCAGTTGACCGCCAGGGATGGCTGTCGTCGGATGGATTGCCTTGGCACCAACAGTCTTGATGAGTTCCTGACCGAACTCCATTAGCTTGATGGCTTGTACCGCTACATTGGGCAAGTATTTCAGGACAGCTGCAACATTCCTTACTGCGGGGTCAGCAAAAGGACCAAAGACGAAGTCGGGAGCAGCAAGAGCATAGAAGTGAATCGCATGGCTCGAGAGCTGCTTGGCCTCCATCATGAGCCTTCTGATCTTCACAGCAGCAGGGGGTGGTGTGACATCCCATGCAGCCTCGACTGCCTTCACAGACGCA
>Ga0153916_10000028_pt1 | contig 90968 bp, 74 predicted proteins | sample Opewatmetagenome_FD_109642 | JGI IMG/M metagenome (GOLD analysis project Ga0153916, IMG submission 109642) | Freshwater wetland microbial communities from Ohio, USA - Open water 3 Core 3 Depth 4 metaG | ecosystem: Environmental > Aquatic > Freshwater > Wetlands | place: USA: Ohio, Lake Erie...
AGTATGGTTATCTTCAATGATGAACTATTGCCGAGGCAGCAAAGAAATTTAGAGGAATCACTGAATTTTGAGGAATCACTGAATGTCAAGGTTATAGACCGCACAGCGTTGATACTGGACATTTTTGCTCGGCGAGCTCAGACCCGGGAAGGCCAGCTACAGGTAGAATTAGCTCAACATCAATATCTTCTGCCGCGTCTGGCCGGGCAGTGGAGCCATCTGGAACGACTGGGCGGCGGCATTGGCACCAGGGGGCCTGGAGAGTCACAGTTGGAAACGGATCGTCGCCTTATACGCAAGCGAATCCAGCGTCTAGAGGGTCAAATAGAGGCGGTGAGACGTCATCGGGCGCTCTATCGGCAGCAACGAAGGCAGAGCCGTATTCAAGTGGTCGCCCTGGTCGGATACACTAATGCCGGTAAAAGCACCTTACTTAATGCTTTAAGCCACGCGGATGTAAGGGTCGAAGACCGGCTTTTTTCTACGCTGGACCCGGTGACGCGTCGACTGGCCTTACCTGATGGTAAACAGGCTTTGCTAACCGATACTGTTGGTTTCATTCATAGATTGCCGCCATCTATAGTCGCTGCTTTCAGGGCCACGCTGGAGGAATTAACCGAAGCCGACCTGCTGTTGCATATAGTTGACATAACACATAATGATGCGGCTGAGCAGTTTCAGACAGTGCAGGAGATACTGGCCGACCTCGGCTTAGCTGACAAGCCGCAGTTAACAATCCTGAACAAGATGGACGTAGTTGCCGGTAGCCAGGAGGAAATGAACAAATTGGCTGTGACCAAGGCCGTAAAACCACTTGATGATAGCACCTTAACCATCTCAGCGTTAAAAGGCTGGGGACTGGACAAGCTTCTGGATAAAATATCCGTCCATATAAGACAGCATCTTGACAGAAAAGATAATAAATATTAAAATGAATCAACTTCGCAAAAGTGCCATTTAGCGAAGCATATGTGTGAGCTACATTAGTTGGGTTAAAAGATGCTTGAGCCGCTTGTAGATGATTTCTTGGAATATCTCGAGGTCGAAAAAGGACGCTCCCCGCTTACAATCCGTGAATACAAGCATTATCTAAACCGTTTCTTAGAATGGCTCAAGGCAAACACGAAGACTACAGAGCCTGGTGACATAACGCCTGAGCTTATTAGAAGATACCGGTTGTTCCTGGCTCATCTATGCAATCCGGATGGAACATTATTAAAACGTGTCACTCAGACTTATCATGTCGTCGCCCTAAGAGCTTTCCTGCGTTACTTGATGGTTCAGCGAGATATTCATACCCTATCCCCAGACAAAATCGAACTGCCGAAGCAAATTCAACGCTCAGTCGCCTTTCTGAACTCGGAGCAAGTAGAAAGACTGCTTAACAGCCCACAAATCACAGATGAAGCCGGCCTCAGAGACAGAGCTATCCTGGAAACGCTGTTCAGCACCGGGCTGAGGGTTTCAGAGCTGGTCAGGCTTAATCGTGACCAGATAAGCCTGGAACGCAAAGAATTCGGCGTAAGAGGCAAAGGAGACAAGTTAAGGGTCGTTTTCCTGTCGGATACGGCTGCACACTGGCTTGAGCGTTATCTACAGACGCGAAAAGACAGCTTTAAGCCTCTATTTAGACGCTACAGTGGCAGAATTGATACTACTAAAGATGGCGAAAAGATGCGCTTGACTGCCCGCTCAGTCCAGGAAATCGTTAATAAGTATGCTAAAAGATGCGGTTTGCCCATGGAAGTCACGCCGCATACACTGAGGCACTCTTTCGCTACGGATCTGTTAATCGGCGGTGCTGACCTTCGCTCTGTTCAAGAAATGCTTGGCCACGAAAGTATTAGAACGACCCAGGTTTATACTCACGTTACCAACAAGCATCTAAAAGAGGTCCATCAGGCTTTTCATAGCAGAGATAAAAGATAAGTCATAATTATTATGTCAAGTTATTCGGACAGGGACATTTGCGGCTAACACGGTTTAAGGACCGTTCAGGAAGTTTTCAGTGGACCTTAATATGTCTTTAGCACCAAAGGGTTTTTTCATAACCCCGAATGGTGCCCGTTTCAAAGCCTTGCGCAGCAATTCACTGCTCGTATAGCCGCTAATAATAACCACTGGCACAGACTTATCAATTCGCCTTATTCTGCGAAAAGTTTCAACACCATCCATGTCCGGCATCTTCAAGTCGAGGAAGATCAAATCGAAGTTCCAGCTTTGTGTTAGCTTCACTGCTTTGTTGCCGTTATCCGAGGTTAGTACATGATAGTTATTTTTCTCCAACGTCTCTTTAAACAGCCTTCTTATAGGCTCCTCATCGTCAATAACCAGTATTCGCTTCTTCAGCGTTGAATGAGTATATAGCCACTCGTCTATCTGTTTCTTGTCGAATCTGAAGTGCCCGCCCACCTTTATGGCAGGTATTTCTCCTTTTTTTACACCGCGAAGCACAGTTTCAGGCCTGAGTTTGAGATAACTGGCTACTTCCTTTGTGGTAAGTAATTCGGTCAATTTACCTCACCTAATTTCGGTAAGTTACAGCTTAAGGGGTTAAAAAGGAATGCTCTCTGTGAACAATTAGCATGATGGCATGGAAAACATGAGTTGTCAATATAATTACGAACAAATCAGGACAAAACATGACTAAAATACTAGATGCAGATATACGAAGGTCATACCTTTGGTAGCTGTAACATTATGTCTAGCATATCTGCTTTATATGGCAACCTCGATGTTATCGGCTAACTGTCAGATTGGTTGGAAGATGTTTAAAGAATGTTATAGAATGAAGGCGTGTATGGGAGAATTGGCTCCTTAATTTTATGAATAAGAAAGTAATAACTAAATACGAGGTTATCATTATCGGCGGCGGCCCTGCTGGGCTCACTGCTGGCTTATATACTTCTAGAGCCGGGCTGAAGTCCTTGCTTATAGAGCGTGGCATATTCGGAGGCCAAATAGTGAATGCCAGTCAGGTCGATAATTATCCCGGCTTTCCTGAAGGCATCTCCGGCTTTGAACTAGCCTCTCTTATGCAAGAGCAATCTGTTAAATACGGGCTGGTAACTATTAATGACACGGTAACCGCTGTTAAGTCGGGGGATAAATATAGTGTCATTACTATGGAGGGAAATTTCGAATCTGAGGCGGTGATTATCGCCGCCGGCTCGGAGTATCGTAAACTCAAAGTGCCAGGTGAGGAGGAATTTGTGGGTCGTGGAGTTTCCTATTGTGCCACTTGTGATGGCTTTCTGTTTCGTGGCTTGGATGTAGCCGTGGTTGGAGGCGGTGATACGGCTATTACCGATGCTCTGGAGTTAAGCGAGCATGCCAGCAAAGTATATATAATACATAGGCGAGACCAACTACGTGCCGGTAAGATCCTTCAACAGAAGGCTTTGGCAAAGACTAAACTTAAGCCCATCTGGGATACGGTGGTTGACGAGATTATCGGAGAAAATAAAGTAAGCTACCTCAGCCTGCGTAATGTTAAAACAAAAAAGATTAGTAAACTCGAGGTGGCTGGCGTCTTCGTGGCCATAGGGCTTGAGCCTAACAGTAAGTGCTTCGCCGAGATAGTGGAACTCGATAAGACTGGTCTTATCAACACAGATGAGATGATGGCTACCTCAGCGCCTGGCATTTTTGCCATCGGCGACATACGCAAGAATTCGCCTCGTCAGGTTGCCAGTGCTGTTGGCGATGGCGCCACCGCCGCTCTGTCCGCATTTAGATACCTCCGCGAAAGGAGCTAGTTTTTTCCAGTCTAAGACCAGCCATCCGCCTCGTCACACAACTCAGCTACAATCCACTTGCCTCGCTCGGTGCTGCCCCAGGTGCTGTAGGTAGTACGAGGAGCACCATATTTATCAATCAGTGCCCGGATGGCCTCTCTAAAAGCCCTCTCATCCTCAGAGGATACCGTAACCACAGTTTGTGAAATCTCCTCAATGGTACTATCCATTGTCTCCTCCCTTATAGCATCCCCAGTTCCCTGACGATTCTTGCCCACTATTTCATCCAGGGAAATGCTTACTCTATGCTTCTTGGCCAGGTTCTCCATGTCTTTTTTCCTGATAGGCATGAATGGACCAGCGCTTGGGCCGAGAGGATGAAATCTTATCTTGGCCATGATTTCCGGCATGATATCACTCCTTTCCCTCAGCTATTGCAGGAGCGCGGTCTATGTGGAGATAGTCTCGATACTTCCTTCTCTTTTCTTTCAATAGAGGCCATGTTTTCCCGAAGTAGTCTTTAGATGGCTTGATTTCATAGGTGAAATGTCGATACGCATTCTCCTCCGAGAAGCGATGCCACTTAACTTGTTCATCAGGGAAGTGAATTTTAATTTTGCCATTCTCGATGTGGAGCATGCCCCTAATGCCGCAGAGACCACACTCTACAGTTTTATCATCTTTAAGAATATGGATATTACGGTCGTGACAGACAGGACATATTCCGGGTTCACCCTGATAGGTAATGTCACCGGTTTTAACTGCCGTGGCCACTTCAATCCCAACCTTGCGTGCCTTATCCAGCGCTCTTTGGTCTCCCGATGTTTCGCTCATGCCCTGAATGTGAATAAGCACCCGGTCGATGACCGCCATTTTTAATTGAAGGAGCATAAGATTGGGCTGGAGTAAGGCATAGGATGTCCACCCTCGCGTGGCATAGGGAATGATAATAGCTGCCGGTTTCCCTTTCATAGATGGGGGTGGCGGACAGCTCATCAGCACAAATTGGCGGTCGATGAATCGTTTCACGATGGCTGGTACTTCCAGTAAATAGCATGGCGCGCCAAAAATAAGCCCGTCGCACTGATAAACTTTTTCCAGCAGGTAGTTATGGTCATCTTTATCTTTAAGCGCGCAGGCTGTTCCACCAAACAGACACGTTGCCAGCCCATCACAGGGTAGTATTTCATAGTCTGTCCAGCGAATTATCTCAACCTCGGCGCCTAGCTCCTGTGCGGCCATTAACGCTTCCTTAATGAGTATCTCCGTGTTTCCCAGCCGCCTATGACTTGCCACAACCCCTAATATTTTCATACTGCAGCTCTCCTTTTACGTTAATTTGATCCTAGAAACGCCACGCCAGCTACACTCCGCCCTAGCATCATTTTTAGGTATAATTCGACTGTGTGAATCAACGAGAGTATAAGCCAAACAAGAACTACTATCAAGCACATGTACTCAGTCAGCATAAATGTACATTATGTCAAATATGATTCGAGCATAATTACGAAACGGATTGGAGATTGCTACGATTGAAACACAGGCGTAGGTATCATAAGAATAGAGAAATAACTAATACCAAGAAAGGAACTATCATTCCTGTACTAAATGATTTCCGTGGTGGGCTCGGCAGGGTTCGAACCTGCGACCAACCGGTTATGAGCCGGTCGCTCTGCCACTGAGCTACGAGCCCATGTGGTAAATAAAATCTGATAAAATAACCGCCCTACCCTATTGACCAAGATAGTATATCACAGCCTCGAAATCATCTGCATCAAACTAATAGGCTACTAGTTTCTGGTCCGCCTCATGGCCGATTAAAACTTGACCGGACATTTGGTATTGAGATAAAATTAGCAATTGGAAAATGAGACTGCTAATATATTTTGCGAAAGCAGATGTTATTGACGGCCTTGCACCTCTCCGTTATTCAGGAGGTTAGGAATGCCAGTTTATCAGTACCATTGCCCTAAATGTAACTTGAAATTCGAGCTGAAACAGAGCTTTTCCGATGAATCGATGGTGGCTTGCCCTAAATGCCAGAACGGGGCCAAGCGACTTTTCTCCCCCGTGCCCGTAATCTTCAAAGGCTCAGGCTTCTATGTCACCGATAATAGAAAAGGTAGCCCTGAAAGCACCAGCACAGTGACCAAGGTAGACAAGAAAGAAGAAAAAAGCGAGCCTAAGGAAACACCGTAATAGTCTGCATAGCCGCTCTTGTCAGCTAACTCCTCCTATGCTACACTCAAATCCGGTCCCTGTAGCTCAGTGGACAGAGCGGCTGCCTTCTAAGCAGCGGGTCGTGGGTTCGAATCCCTCCAGGGACGCCACTAATCTCGTAATTAGGGGGTAATAACGTGAACAGGTTCGCACTCATAGTCATATGTACTCTGCTGTTAAGCGCTCCCCTTTTTAATGCCGCATGCGAGCTGCCATCACAGCCGGAAGAAATTGCCGTGGTTGAGGAGGAAGTATACGAGAACTACGACCTGACGGGTGCGGTAGTTGTTCAAACCAGTGGTGCTTGGGAAGCCGGCGACCTCGATGATTTTGTCAATACTTATGTGAAGGAGATATTTGAGAAAGTGGTCATCCAAGGCGCAGATTATGAAATCAGCAGCTATCAAACTATACCTATTATTGTAGTAGGTGCCGGAGGCGAAGGTTCGGGCATCGCCACAGTTACGATAGACGGCAAATTTGATCCGGCGTACAAAGGATTCAGGGGTACTTATAATGTAGATGCCACAGTAAGCGCCCTGGAGCAGGATCCATCTGAACCGATTGATCTGATATATAAGGGCGAGTTATTATCCGAGCAAGTATCGGATGGGAAATTGGGAAGCCTTTTGAACCTCTCGAATATAACCTTGACATTCTCCGGAGATATAAGCAGTCAAGCCATATCAAATATACTTGGCAAGTTAATCGGGGCTGCACAAGAGACGTTCGACTATAAGCCTGTCGGAGGAGATACTAAGCCAGCATCGATTCCCATCTATCCAAACTATAAGACCGAAGTCAAATTTGAGATTATAAGACAGTAACTCAATCTATTAAATTGCCCCTACCCGTTATAGGTGAAGGCATCTAAATTTCCTGAGCTTCTTTTTCACCTTTGCCTTTTCGACTTCCGTGCAATACGTTTCCTGTAGTTGCGCATCCGGCAGCGTGTGGAACAGAACCGCGTCCGCGGATCTTGGGTATTGAAATACTCGCCGCAAATGCCGCATCTCAGTAGCCGGGTAAAACCACTAATTTCTAGTAGAAGCATAAGCCATATGGTGGACAGCAGACTGTCTGGGAAAAGATAGATTTCGTTTGTCGGAGTGTACATTTTGGGAGTTAGAGTATTATTTAAATGCCTGTCCATTTCAAGCGAAATATAATATAGTGCTGGACCCTTCAGATCTCCCTTGTGCCATAATGTCAAGAGGTTCATATTTCTTCTGCCAACCAGTTGGATATAACTATCATTCAACCTCAGGGCTATACCGTCCCGATGCCATAAGACGATATTCCTCAATTCCTTATGGTCTGACGATACCATATCCCACAATTTCAAACAGGCGGCCAATTCACTAATTTCTTCCTGCCACCAGAGCCAGGACTCGCCAATCTGTGACTGGTTACCCGTATCACTATCTCTGAAAATAAGTTTGTATGCCCCATGACGATTCAATAAGCCGTATTCGTTGGCAAAGGTCAAAGCAGCTTTTACATCTTTCGTCCGCAGGCTAGCGAATTTTCGATGTAAGGTATATTCATCGGATCTCGTTTGCGCCATAGCCTCTTTACCACTCTTATCCGGTAGGTTATGTTTCCGATAGCGAATGGAATTAGGCGTAATCCAAAGAGGCTTTGCCTCGGCCCTCTTCAGGCCGATATTGAATACGGTTTTAAGTAATTCACTTTGGTAGCTGCCATCGGTTGAAGTCAGCGGCTGTTGCTGATTTACCCTGGACAGAACCTCGCTGGTTTCAAATCCCGGTACGGGACTGCTACTAAGCGAATATCCATCACGGCATACGCTCAGCCCGGAGACGTATGAGCCGATTCTTATATCTCGTAGATAAACTTTTTGCCTCTCAGGCATTATCGTTACGCATTTTGTATATAGATCCGTAACCTAATTTTATTATACTAACTAGATCAAGTCAAGGTAGTTGAATTGAGAGCGAGGAATGCATAAATAGAATCTAGTTTCATAATATTCTATAATTGCCGCGTCAATGGAAACCAGCCAGCTTAACGATGATTTTTTAAAACTAAAAGAGAGCCTAGGTCCTCTTCCCGAGGCAATGGCTAAGCCTGGCTTCGTAGTCGTCAGCGGCTTACCCGGAACAGGTAAGACTTTTTTCTGCAGAAAGTTGGCTGAAAAACAGCTATTTCATATTCTGGAAAGTGATGCACTACGTAGATTTCTTTTCCCATCGCCTGATTATAGTCCCGCTGAAAGTGCACGTCTTTTTGGTGCTATTCACAAACTGATTGAGTGGCTTCTGAAAAATGGCGTGCCGGTATGTCTTGATGCTACCAACCTGTCGGAACATAATCGAGAGTACCTCTATCGTATCAGCGATAGAGCTGGAGCCAGACTGGTTTTGGTAAGTGTGGAGGCACCACCGGCTATAGCCTATCAGCGACTTGAGGCGCGGAAAAGTGCGACTGTTCCTGAGAGTAAATCAGATGCTGACTGGGAAATCTACAGGCGAATGAAAAATAATGAGGAGAAGATACGACGCCATCACTTCGTTGTTGATACCTCGAGGGATATAATGCCCGTAATAGATAAGGTTATTCGAGCCTTAAATCGATGAGTCCGTGTCCGGAGAGGGTGTCACAGGCATTCACTTCCCCTGTCTAATGGGATAAAATAGAGGTTGGTAGAAAATTTCAGAGATATATAAACCGTAAAAAGCTGACAGACCGAGGAGGCAAATTTGGAAGTAAAAGTAATTACAGGAGATATTACCAGCGTCGAAGCTGATGCCATTATAGTCAATCTTTTTGAAGGAGTAGAGCAACCGGGCGGAGCCACCGGTGCAGTGGACAAAGCGTTGAGCAAGGCAATTACTTCGCTTATTAAGCAGGGTGAGTTCAAAGGGAAGTTCAATGAAATTAGCATTATTCACAGCCTGGGCAAGATTCCCTCACGGATAGTGGCTGTTGCCGGACTGGGCAAAAAGGCGGATTTTACGCTTGATAGGATTCGCATATTAGCTGCGGAATTAAGCCGCTCTTTGAGAAGGCTAAATTGCCGCCGAGTAGCCACTATAGTCCATGGTGCCGGTATCGGTGGAGTTTCATCGGAAGCAGCCTGTCTAGCCATTACGGAGGGCAGCCTGCTTGGCCTGTACAGATTTCGAAAGCATATAACCAAAGAGAATGAAAATAAGGAAGTGGCTGAACTCCTTATAGTAGAAAGAGACGCAGCTAAGTTACAGGCCCTTAAAAGCGGCTGCCGAAGAGGAAAATTACTTGCCGAAGCCACAAATATGGCACGGGACTGGATAAACGAGCCAGCCAACTACATGACGCCGACGGAACTGGCCAAGGTAGCCCAGAAATTGGCCAGGGCTCACGGTCTGGATGTAGCTATATTGAACCGCGAGCAAATGGAAAAGGAGGGCATGGGGTCGCTCTTGGGAGTAGCCAGAGGCAGCTGCCAACCTCCTAAATTAATAGTGCTTAGTTACAGAGGGGATAAGAAGTCCCGTGTCACCTCGGGTTTTGTTGGCAAAGGCATAACCTTCGACTCCGGCGGGATATCTATCAAGCCATCGGAGAACATGTGGGAAATGAAAGGCGATATGGCCGGTGCCGCAGCTGTCATGGCAGCGGTGGCTGCAATTGCCCAACTTAAACTAAAGATCAATGTTACCGCTGTGGTTCCCGCTACCGAAAATTTGCCTAGCGGTAAAGCTCTGAAGCCTGGCGACATTTTACAGGCCATAAACGGCAAGACTATTGAGGTCGTTAATACGGATGCTGAAGGTAGGCTGATATTGGCCGATGCACTTGGCTATGCTACGAAGAAAGGCTTTTCCCCATTAATCGATATCGCCACCTTGACCGGCGCCTGCCACGTAGCCCTGGGGGATATTTGCAGCGGAATATTCGGCAATTCCCAAGAGTTGATAGATAAGATAGTTAAGGCTGGGACTGAAGCCGGAGAACGCCTGTGGCAAATGCCAATGTATGACGAATATAAAGAACAGAATAAAAGCGACGTAGCTGATATTAAGAATAGCGGTGGACGATTTGGAGGCGCTATTACCGGGGCCCAGTTTTTGTCTGAATTTGCCGGTAAGACGCCGTGGGCACATATTGATATAGCTGGTACTTTTATGGCTGAGAAAGAACAGGGCTATTTAGTAAAAGGAGCCACAGGCGTATGCGTGCGAACACTGGTCAATTTTGCGCTGGATTCGGCAAAGTGACAGGGATAATTGATCAGACATTAGGAGGAACATCATGAAGGTGAAATGGCTGGGACATGCTTCTTTTCTAATTATCTCTGAGGCCGGTCTCAAGATTATTACCGATCCCTACCCTCAAGGCAGCGGCCTTAGCTATAAACCGATAAATGAGACCGCAGACGTTGTGATTATGACTCATAGTCACTTTGATCACAACAACGTATCATCTGTGCCTGGTAACCCTCAACTAATCACCGGCATCGGCTTGAAAACTGCAAAAGGGGTTCAATTCAGAGGAATAAGTACCTACCACGATGAGTCTAAGGGAAAGGAGCGGGGAGCCAATACAGCATTCTGCTTTTCTATAGACGGAATAAGGCTTTGTCATTTGGGTGACCTGGGCCACAGGCTCAGTCAAGAACAAATAGCTGAAATCGGTAGCGTAGACGTATTGTTCATTCCCATTGGCGGTGTCTTCACCATTGACGCTAAAATGGCAGGTCCGGTAAGCGATGATTTAAAGCCGAAGGTTGTCATGCCCATGCATTACAAAACAGCAAAATGTGACTGGCCGCTGAACACGGTTGATGATTTTGTGGCAAATAAGAAGAACGTTAAGAAACTCAACTCAAGCGAGATAGAATTCAAGGCGGGACAACTGCCGGAAACTACTGAAATCGTCATACTTCAGCCGGCTGATTAAACACTATGATGCTACTCGGCTGACAACTTCTCCCAGGCTGTTCGGGCAGCGTCCATCTCGGCGGCTCTTTTACTTTTTCCGGAACCGGATCCCAGTGTCCTATCTCTGAGCTCGACTTCGACAACGAAGCTTTTGTCATGGTCAGGACCAGAAGCTTCTACAATTCGATAAGCCGGCAGTTGTTTGTATTTAGCCTGCGTGAGTTCCTGCAATAAAGCCTTATAGTTTTGTCCTATCCCTCTGGCCCTGATCTCCTTCAGCTGCACAGTGAATTTTGATATGACAAATTCTGAAACGACCTTTAGCCCCTGGTCGAGATATATGGCCCCGATAAGTGCTTCCAGGGCATCGGCGAGATTAGTTTGTTTTCGACGCCCTCCGGTAACCTCCTCACCCTTTCCTAAAAGAAGATAATCGCCCAGCTTAAGTCTTGCCGCAATCTCAGCTAGAGTTTCCTGGCGAATTAAAAATATACGAGTTTGGGTTAGTTTGCCTTCGCTAAAACCGGGGAACCTACGGTACAATTCATCGGCAATAATTAAACTCAGTAACGCATCGCCGAGGAATTCAAGTCGCTCGTTATCGGCAATTGAGGAACCTGGATTCTCATTGATGTAGGATGAATGTATGAAAGCTTGTTTCAGCAAGGACTCATCTTTGAATTCTATCCCGATGAGTTGGTGCAGAGACTGCCAATCAATCAAAGTGCTCGTTCCTCAGCGAATCAGTATAGCAACGACCTGGCAATAGTAGCAAATTAATTGGATGTATCTGATTTCACAGAATAATCCAGAATAAGGTTCAGTGGGGCCAGGTGAAAAAATTAGCGGGACGAGGGCATGATTTCCTTCGTCCCGCCCTTATTACGATCTGCGTTACACGAGCTTGTATCTAAAATAACCTACCAGCCAAATTGTTAAAGGCTGCCATCTCCCTCGACTCGGACAAACCAGTTGATTCCCTGAAATTTAGTCGGAATTTCTACAGGCTGCCCCATGAGAGATATACTCGAACGCGTTTCAGCAGATGGCCCGGCTGATGATATGTATGGGTTAGCTCTATCATAACCCATGAAAATAGCTGGACGAACTTCTTGTCCCCAGTTCCAGGCCACAAGTTCACTACCAAATTGAGGGCTATGCGTAACTATTTCTACATAGAAATCGCCTTTAGCACTGACGTTTGGAACTTGAATCTCCCTCCAGTAACTTCCCACGTTGGACCGAAAATAGCTCCACGGGAGATCCTCCGACCATATCTGCTGCGTTCTGCCACTATCCCAAATTCGCACCGTTACAAATTTATCGGACCAATCACTGTCCTGAGCCACGTCGGCCTCGGTATACACCGAGATTTTTTGTATTTTAAAAGGCGTTGCTGGCGGTGAGAAACGAACTATGTGACCATAGCCGTCGGAAACACTCAATAGTTCACTAGAGGGATTTCCCATGTCATACTGGATTGTATATGGCCAATTGAAAACGCTCAGCGTGGCGGCAGATGCTCCAATTTCCAGTTTGTAGGTGCCTGGTGTATTTCTATTAACCTGGAAGCTTACAGCCTCGGTTTTACCAGGCGCTACTGTAATATTTTTTGTATCAGCTTGCTTCCCATCTATGTCCAGAACTGCAGTATATGTACCCTGAATGCCGCCTGTGTTGGTTATGGTCGCGGCAACCGTTGCTGTCTCGCCGACGCTTACTGCACTTCGAACTATCGACAGGGGTCCCACTATGAAGTCGGCATACTCCTTCGGTATAGGATTAGTGACGTTGCCCCCATCAGATGACCCCGTCCCAGGCTTGAGCACCGACTGTGCACAACCTACTGCCGCCATTGGCAGTATCAAAATAATAAGTCCAACTGCAAAAATCAGATACCGGTGTCTTTTCATTCGAACCTCCAAAAAATTATTTTACGCTTGTTGTAACGTATTTTCTGTTACAAAAGTTTACTCATATAATGCAATTATACCCTCAATCCGTGACATAAGTAATGATTATTTAGTACTAAAAAGACTAGGAATTTGGTAATAGATACGTTAAAGTATGGATATTTCAGCAAAAATACCGAAAAAGCGGTTAATATTATATATGGTTGCCACAGATATAGACGTTTGTTATAATCCCCTGCAGGTTGGGGATTCGTCTAGCGGTAGGACAGCGGACTCTGGATCCGTAAGGCCAGGTTCGAATCCTGGATCCCCAGCCAGTATATAGCTGCTGTATCTTCCTTTTTAAGTAGCTCTGTATTTCGATTTAATTTTGTAAGGTATACCTACAACGTTTTAATTGACAGTCTGCTCTAGTAAATATCATCATAATTCAAATCAAGAAGACGACAAAATTTCGATATAAATGAGTCAGCGATGATAGAGCCAGAAATATTAACCGTAACTCCAAATATCAGGCTCTTACATTTACAGCCGCCTATACCTGGATACAGCAGATTCATCGGACCATACCTTATTTCGGGTGAAAAGAATGCGGTCGTGGACACCGGACCTGCAGCAGCTATTCCGGCTTTGCTTTCTGCGCTAAACAAAGCTGCTATTGATCCCGAAAACATTAGCTATATTCTGTCAACTCATATTCATATAGACCATGCTGGTGGTGTGGGAGGGGCAATCAGAGCACTGCCTAACGCTAAGGTCTTGACACATGGTCGGGCTCACCAACACCTGATAAATCCTGCTGCGTTGTGGGAGTCCAGTTTAAAGGTTTTGGGCGATTATGCAGTTAAGAGCGGCCCGATTGAACCGGTACCCGAAGATCGGATAATAGATGCAGTGGATGGGATGAAACTGGACCTAGGGTGCAACCTGGCCCTGGAAGTCTATTCAACCCCGGGGCATTCTGCCCACCATTTAAGTTTATTTGAACCGTCTGAAAGTGTGCTGCTGGCTGGCGAAGCTGCCGGTGTCTGTATCAAAGGGAAAATACGTTTAGCTACGCCGCCTCCGTTCAAACTGGAGATAACGCTTTCCTCCGTAGATAAGCTCATAGCTCTAAAACCGCTCAAACTCTGCTACAGTCATTTCGGCTGCTACAACGATGGGCTCAATCGGTTAAAAATATACAGAAGAAAGCTCATTGAGTGGAGCGAGTTTATTGGCTCAGCAGCTCGGATAGGGAAAAACACGGAACAGATATTAGAATCGCTAAGAGAGAAGGACAGGGATTTGGACTATCTTGATAAACTTGATCGGGACGTGTATTACCGAGAGATTTCGTTGCTCACTAATAGTATTCGCGGCATAGCGGGAAGTGCCTCTGCTTAGACAATTTGACTTTCCTCATATCAGAAGAGATAATTTGGAACGGCGCTAAATCATTTTGATGCGGAAGGTGCTTAACGGCTGGTCCGGTATCTCTTCGAATGTGGCGCATTCGTCTAGGGGTTTAGGACACCTCCCTCTCAAGGAGGAGATCACCGGTTCGAATCCGGTATGCGCTACCAACTGCTTGCAAAAGTTTGCAAATCGTAGCTAATTTTTGTACAAATTTTACCACGTCACCTGCTACACCTTTTAGCGTAAAGTGTAATTGTAAGTTGGCCCATTTACAGGAGCAAATTCAAGATGCTGCAATTGCCAGCATGGTTGGAGCGTAATATAATACCCACAAATGTCTGAAATTCGACAAGATCCCACGACTAAGGAATGGGTAATAATTGCCCCTGTAAGAGCCAAGCGTCCTCAGCGCATGCCTAAAAAAATACTTGCACCTGAACTACCGGAATGGGAGGAATCATGTCCTTTCTGCCCGGGAAATGAGAACCAAACACCAGACGAAGTCTTGAGGTTTCCTGCCTCAGCTAAAGGAGCAACCTGGAAAGTAAGGGTCGTACCAAATCGGTTTGCTAGCTTGAGTGTTGAGGGAAATCTTGATCGGAGAGAAGAGGGACGTCTTTTTCGAAAGATGGATGGCGTCGGCATAAATGAAGTGATTATCGAAACCCCTTCTCATAATACACCCATGGCTTTGATGACACATGAGCAAGTAGAAAAGGTGTTAATAGCCTACCAACGGAGATATAACGCCCTAAAAAAGAATCGGCAATTGAAGTTCATTATCATTTTTAAGAACCATGGTTGGGCATCCGGAACATCTTTGATAAACTCCCATTCGCAATTAGCCGCTACACCACTCGCTGCTAGTTATTATAGGCGAAAGTGTGATATTGCCGTCGAGTACTATGATGATATCGGCAGGTGTCTCTATTGCGATTTAATCGCTGAAGAATTAAGGCTGGGATATCGAATTGTTGCTGAGACTGGTGAGTTCGTTGTTTTCCATCCTTACGCCTCACGTATACCCTATGAGACCTGGATTACTCCTAAAACGCATCGTGCTTCCTTCGGTCTGGTTCCGGAAGTCCACCTTGCTGAACTCTCTACTGTGTTAAAGAATACTCTCCTTTGTCTGTACCGTGGACTCGATAATCCGGCATTCAATTACATGTTTGATACGAGTACTACGGAGGACGAAGATGATCCTTATTATCACTGGCACATCAGGATAGTGCCAAGATTAACTACCATAGCTGGTTTTGAAATGGGATCCGGTATGTACATTAACTCGGCGATACCAGAGGACACAGCGAGAGTAATGAAACAAGTGGCTAACTCCATCACAAAGGAAGGGCTTTATCATTCAGATAGGCATGACCAATAACTGAACATTACGGCTTTTTGTGCAACCAATGTATCGCAAAGCCCTTTCACCCAGACTTCCAGCATCCAGTTGCTTTCACCCAATCATCGGCCTCTCTATACTTTGGCAGACTGTAGACTTCCTGATGTGCGAACCCTATCACACCCAAATCGAGGCGAATTAAATGCATTATGTGAAATAGGCTCTGAATTAGATTTCTACGGCCCCTGCAGCAATCTTTTTCTGGTAAAGACAAGAATCCCTATGGCCGAGATTACGACTGTAGTTACAATGATCACCATTATTATGGCAGGATAAGGCGAGGCATTTGGAATGCCCGAGGCAATTACAATCTCAGCCACTACAGCCGCTGACAATCCACGAGGTAGCATCGTGGTTAATGAGCCTTTGTTCTCCAGCAAGACATTGCTGCGTATAGAAGTGAGAAGCACTGCAACATACCTTACTAAGAGCAATACAAGCGATATAGCGACACCGGCTAGAATTAGACCGTGTTGAGAAAAAGTTATCATCAATCCCAGATAAACAAAGAAGAAAGTTTCTATCAGGAAAGACATTTGGGAGTGGAATTTTTTCATTAACTCGTGAATGATAACCGTCCTCTTGATTCCCAAAAATTTGGCGACTTGCATGCCATTTCCCAACATCAAGCCAAATGTTAGAACGAAAATCACCCCGCTGCCACCCATGCTCTCCACAATAAAGTAAAGTAAAAAAGCAATAGCCAGGGTTAGTATGTCGTCGTAGGTCTCTCCCTCTAAGAGAGTTAGCACCCAAAGCCAGACAACGCCTACGATAACGCCGATTAGACCTCCTAGAAAAATCTGCAGAGCTATTTTTTCCACGACCATAAGAGCTGCATTGCCGGTTTGCCCCGTAATTATTACCTCTAAGATGACCAGTGCCACAACAATAACCAGAGCACCGTTAAAGGCAGACTCCAGGCTCAACATTGCAGAGATCTCTTCTGGAATTTTAATCCGACTTATCAAGGGCATTACTATAGAAGGGCTGGTGCCACCTACAATGGCTCCAAGCAAAAAACTATTCATAAGCTCCCAGCCCATTACGTAATGAGCAAAGGCCACAGTTGAAGCTATACTAAGAATGATACCCACAAAGACAAGAATGAGCGCCCTGGGTGCGCTCGACAGAACTTTGGCAAATTCGAGATCCAAGCCTCCATTAAACAGAATAACGACCAGAGCCAGACTAGCAATTATTTGTGAAGCCGGAGCTATCTCGGACGGATTTATGATATGAAATACAGGCCCTATTAAGTAGCCTAGCGCTATTAGTATCAGTATGTCAGGAAACCTGGTCTTTCGGAAAAGGTAATCCGCCAGGAAACCAACGATAAGCAGAATTCCAATAAACCCTATTATTTGAATAGCTGTCATTTCAGTTTCTATAAACTATTTGAGTCTTTTTTACGTTTAACTTGTCTTACCGGCTGTGACAGTGCATTATAACGTTGCGCAGTCCCTAAAAATAAATGACACAGTAACACCCCCCTGCTAAATCTGCCGCTGTTCTGTCGCAATTTTCTGGCTAAAAATAGGAATTCCTATTGCCGATATTATTACAGTAGTTACAACGACAACCATTATTATATCCGGATAAATCAAGGCATTAGCAATGCCAGAAGCAACTACGATTTGAGCCAGCACAGCTGCAGATTCCCCTCGTGCAAACATTACGGCCAACATGCCGGTATTGTTAAATAAGATGCGGTTGCCTGCAGAAGTGAGAAGCACAGCCATATACCTTGTAGCTAAGATTAAACCAGACAATATGACACCTATTACAATAATGTTAAGTTTGTTGAAAGTTACAATCAGTCCCAAATAGATAAAGAAAAAGGTTTTCACAAAGAAAAAGATCTCAGAATGAAATCTCTTCATTACCTCGGTAGACTCGATTGTTCGTCTTAGCCTCATAAACCTGGCTACTTTTACACCGTTTCCCAAGATAAGACCAAAGACGAGACTGAAAATCACTCCACTGCCATTTATGAGTTCTACACCAAAATAGAGCATAAAAACAATGGCCAGCGTCAGGATATCGCTATAAACTTCCTGTTCCATCCGCGTAAGTATCCAAAGCCAAAATAACCCGGCAGCAACTCCGATTGCCGTACCAAGTAAAAACCTGATGGCGATCTCCAAACCAACCGCTGAAACTTCAATGCCGGTCTGGCCGTTGGTTATGACCTCAAGATGACCAAAGCCAAAACGATAACTATAGGGCTGTTGAGTGCAGATTCTAGACATAATAAGGTTGAGACCTGTTCGGGAACTCTGGCCCGGGTGATCAAGGGCATCACTATGGCCGCACTGGTACCACTTAAAATTGCTCCGAGTAGCAGGCTGTCTAGCAGTTCCCACCTTAATACGTAATGGGCAAATACCGCAGTCGTTGCTAAGCTGACTCCAACACCCAATATGACGAGTACTATAGCTCTAGGTGCATTCGATAGCACCTCAGCAAAATCAAAGTGCAATCCCCCATTAAATAGAATGATAACGAGGGCCAAAGTAGCTATTATTCCTGAGGCTGAAGCTATATCAGAAGGATTTACTATGTTGAATATAGGTCCAATCAAATAACCTAATGCTAACAGTATTAGTATGTCGGGGAAATTTGTTTTCCGGAAAAGGTAATCTGTCAGGAAGCCAATGACAAGCAGGATTCCAATGAACCCGAGTACTTGCGCAGCTGTCATTCCAGTATCTATTGATTACTTGAATTGCTTTCCAGATAGCCCGAATAATTACAAGTAAATTACGTCAGAATTGTGGTCCAAAGCCAAAAACATGAGCAAATAATTTTTAAGATGGCCGGTTATTAAAAAGTTCTGCTTGACATGCTCTCTTCCATTTTGCCCTAGCCGATTAGCATATTCCGGGTTGGCCAACAGTTGCCTTAGAGCATAGGCAGCACCTTCAACTGTGTAACAGAGAAGCCCGGTAAGCTTATTTTTAACCTGCAAGGGTATTCCTCCAACGGCCGAAGCCACTACCGGTTTAGACTTCCACAAGGCTTCGCTTATAGTCAGTCCAAAACCTTCCTTTAACGATTTCTGGATAATAATGGTGGCTGCCCGCTGCAGAGCATTAATTTCTATGTCGCTTTCAGGTGGCACCAGCAAAATATGAATATCGGTATTTCCTTCCGCCTGTTTTTTTACCTCACTATATACTTCGGTACATTCAGGGTCGTCAGTAGCTGTTCCGCCAGCCAGAACTAACTGGCAATCTATGCTCTTTCTCACCATCTTAAATGCCTCTATAACTCCCAGCGGGTCTTTAAGACGGTCAAATCGAGAAATCTGAACAATCATAGGTTTATCTGGAATTAAACCATACTTTGCCAGCACACTATTGATTGTCCCTGAATCTAGTTCCTTGTTCTTATCGCTCAGTGGGTCTATGGATGGTGTAATCAAAAACTGACGGATGGGCAATGGATGAGCGAAGTTAGGCGCTGAAAAAACAGCGGCATCATAATCTACTATAAAACTGCGTAGGAACTTCCACACCTTCTTGTCGGGATTAGAGACATCTATATGGCACCGCCACAGCCATTTCTTACCTACATTCTTCTTTTGGGCTATCAAACCCACCGGCTGAGGGTCATGAACAAAAATAATGTCCCCGTAAAAGCTCATTTCCTTCAGGTTCCGCTGAGTTACTTCCGAGAACAAAGCTAAGTCTTTAGATGAGATTTTCTCACGATTACCGTGCAGTGCATTGTGGAATTTCTTAGTCACCTCAAAGAATTCTTCGCCACCACTTATCACATTCCATCTGGCATCAACACCCAGCTGATTGAGCAGAGGTACCATATGCTCTAAAATCTCAGCTACCCCACCACCAACAAACGTAGAGTTAATAATCTGGACAATTTTGCCTGAAAATTTTGCAGCCAGCATCTTTAGCTCTTCAAGAGAACTCTTGCCAACTACGGGCTCATAGTCTTTCAGCCGGCTTCTAGATTGCAAATGAATCTCGTTCTGCACTAGTCCACCTTATTTAATACGTTTCTCAATCACTTGAATAATAGTCGACCTTAATCCTTCCAGCGTATAATTGTACGGGTCTAGGTAAGCGAGTTTCTCAGCTAAATCCTTATCATCAAGACATTCCTCAATCCAGATAGCAAAATCATTTACGCCTTTCTTTAACTTCAACCTTGCCTCAAAAATATGATAACTAAGAGAATCTATACTAACTTGCCTAAGCACTTCAACAAACTCTCTAAGATCGTGAGCAACATAGGAGGTAGGCATTATAAAGCTTACTGACTTAATGAAATGAAACTCCCTGCCATCACGTGCAGTCCGCTCCTCTGGCTTTTTCGACAAATAATCCGTAATGACGCCCTCAATTCTTGACCTAAGGGCACCAATACTTAGGAAATCGAAGATGTTTATACTGGCTAATTTCTCTCCTAGAACTTCATCACCGAACTCATCACTAATCCACAGGGCAAAATCATTGGCTGGTTCCGGAGTCAGATAATGGTACTCTTCAAGAAAATGATGAGTATGATAATAAATCACCGAGTCAGGGACTTTCTTTATCAAATTAGCTAGCCCCGCTAAATTGCTAGCAGACAGTCCGGTCAGCTCTTTCAGGTAAAGACGCGTGTAAAAACGAAAAGGCCTAGTAGCCTTCTTGAGTGGACGCCCATAATTAATAATAGTGCCCTGGACCAATCGGCTGTTCGGGACCAAAATAAGGTTGCCATCCAGCGCTCTGAGCCGAGTGTTACTCCAGGTCACATCAGTGACATAACCACTATCTCCGGATTCTAACTTTATAAAGTCGCCAACCTTTATTTGCTCGCCTTGAGCTAGCTGAAAACTTGAATAAAGATTGGCTAATAAGTCTCTAAAAGACAAAGCCGCTATCAGAATAACAGCGGCCAGAAGCAAAATGAGCGGGGTCGTAGGCGCACCCCAGACATCGAGTAATATCAAAGCGCCCACTACAGCAATAGCGATTCTAATGATGTTGATTATTACATTTTCTGAGGTTTGCAGACGTGGCACCTTACCGGTATATAGCTTCAGTATCTTTACACTTAAACTGACGACTACCCAGGTCAACGAAAAGACGAAGAGGCTGGCTAATATCTTATCAGCTAATATCTTACCGGCGGAGTCTAACTTTGAGATTTGTATAGCTATAAAAGCACCTAAAATCAAGAACCAGTAGATAAACGGAGTCCGTGTTATTTGGATTATTATCTGGCTTCCCTGCCACTTACCCACAGCCCAACGATTAAAGGCTCTGTAAGCGACCCTCCTGGCCCACAAACCAACTACATAGGTAGCTAAGAAAACGACCAGAGGAACAACAACATAAAGCCAGTTGTGGGTTAGCCAGAGCCAACTGTCGGTCAGCCAATCAACCATTGAATATCTCCGCACATTATAACATCTTCAGCAATTCTTTCACTTCTTCAGGCGATTTCAAGAAATACCGCGCAACTGATGGAAAGCTGTCACCCCCGACGAAGATTGAGATTCCACCATTTTTATTAATAAATTTGAATCCGTCTTCATCCGTCAAGTCGTCGCCGAGGTATATCGGCAATACGCCACCCTTCCTGCGGGAATCTTTTAGCCTGGCTATAAGCCAGGCTATAGCCTTGCCTTTGTCCCAATCTACAGGTGGCCTTATTTCGTAGACTTTCTTTCCTCGAGTAATCCTTACTTTCCCCATCAAATGGAGAGGATCGGTAATCTTCTTGAAAGTATCTGCAACTTTCTCCTCTTCGATACCTTGAACCATACGATAATGGACACTTAAACTTAAACCTTTATTCTCCACAAAAACACCTTTAATACCTCTTAGTGTCGCAGAAAGTGCCTGATTCAACATGCTGAGGAAAGGCCTCATCTCTTCAGCGAGAGGCTCCAAGAAACTTGAACCGAACCCTTCAATCTCTAAACCATGGTTTCCGGCATAGATAATGCCATCTATAGCTATTTTGCTCTTTAAATCTGGTAAAGCCCTACCACTAATGACACCAACAGTGTATCGTGGGTTCTTAGCTAAAGTCTTGATCAGCTTTCTCATTTCCTGAGTAAGAATCGCTGACTCCGGCTTGTCTACTATAGGTGTTAAGGTGCCATCGTAATCAGAAATTAGAAGGACATGATCGGCTGATTTGAAACGGCGGGCAAGACTTTCCCATGTGTCAAAAAGATATTGCATACTACAAACACCATTAAAGCCCCAGATTAACTAATTCGGATATGATATTTCCGGCCCACCTATAAATATTGTTTTCTTCCACTATCTGGCGCAGCTTTTTCATCTTCGCTTTCCTATGTTCCTCAGGCATCTCGATGGCTTGTTTTATGGACTCAGCAAAGTCGTCAGTAGCATAGGGATTAATAAGAAGCGCCTCAGTAAGTTCCCTGGCAGCACCGGTGAAACGAGAAAGAATCAGCATACCGTCTTCATCTATTCTAGAGGAAACAAACTCCTTGGCCACTATATTCATTCCGTCGTGTAGCGAACTGACGATACAAAAATGTGCCAGTCGATTGAATGCCATTAAAGTAATCGGCGACGAATGTCCCCTGACATAAATTATTGGTTTCCAAGAACCAGTCTGGTACTTCCAGTTCACTTCCTCGATCAGCTCATCAATTTCGGCATTCAGCTCCCTGTACTTTTTAATATGAATTCGGCTAGGCTCCCCTATTTGAAAGAAAACCACACGTCCTTGATATTCTGGATATTTGGCTAGGAACTTATCCAAGGCCCTGAATCTATGCGGTATTCCTTTCGTATAATCTAACCTGTCCATTCCAATTCCGATAAACTCCTCACTCAACTGCCATCTATGGCGAATTTCTTCCATTTTTTTAGTGACTCCCGTCTCAGCGGCATCCTGTGCTATTCGATTAAAGTCAACACTGATGGGAAAGGGACGAACTCGGGTAGTACTGCCACTACGACTCACCACCGACCTCTCATAGTCAACTCTCGATTCCAGCATCAGCCTCACCGTCTCCATAAAATTATCACAATGATATTTTATGTGGAAACCAAGTAAGTCATTGCCCAGTAAACCATCCAATATTTCTTCCCCCCAGGGGCAAATACGAAACGCCTCAGGATTGGGCCACGGAATATGCCAGAACTGTGCCGTAATTGTTTTAGGATTCTTGGCTTTAATCAATCGAGACAAGAGCACCAGATGATAGTCCTGAATAAAAACAAACGCCTGCCTGTCACCGATTTCCTCAAGTACAGCGTTAGCAAAAATCTGGTTTACACTTTTATAAGTGTTCCAATGGGCTTCATCGAAATTCGGCGGCGTATAAGCAATATGACACAGCGGCCACAAGGCTTCGTTGGAAAATCCCAGGTAATAGCCTTCCTCCTCTTCTTTAGTTAACCACACCCGCCTCAATGTATAGCTAGGCTCATCTGGAGGAACTGATACGCGGTTTTTATCATCGACTGTCTCTCTATCAGCACTGCCACTACCGTGGGCAACCCATATGCCGCCACAAGCTCGCATCACCGGATCCAGAGCCACGGTTAGGCCGCTAGCTGGAACAATACATTGAATCTCCTCGCCAGATAAATTATGAATATATGGCTCTCTGTTGGATACTACTATAAACAATCTGTCAGACAGTTTAGCTCTAACTAACTCCTGCAAATCTTGTTTTGTCCAGCTCATTTCATCCCCCATAGAATGGGTATAAAACTAGGGTACAAGATAATGGTAAAGACGTCAAATAACTACAATAGCCAATCTACACGAAGCGCTGAAAGCTTTATTGGTACTATTTACATACGAAGTAATCAGACTAAGTCTCCTGCACCTTGGTTGTTTACATTATCAGTTCAACAACATGGCACCTGATTAATTTGTACCAAGTGCATATAGAACAGCTATCGCACCACCATATAGAAAGATTAGAGCCACGGTATCTACACCAACCCAAATCCGTGGCCAAAATCTGGGACGGAAAATAAGCCCGATTACGACAACACAGCTCATCAGTATGGCAAAAAGAGCAGTGCCGATATGATCCGTGGTTACGTATGACAAGATGGGTCCGGTGGTATAAAACAGGTCATCAACGAAGATAATAACCCCCATGTTGAACAGGTTACTGCCGATCACATTGCCTACCGCCATATCCGGCGCACCTATACGTAATGCTGAAATTGAAACCACAATTTCAGGCGCTGACGTGCAAATAGCGAGAAATAGTGTACCAATGAAACTGGTATTGAGACCTGTGACCTCGGATAGCTCATTACCTATGAGCCCTAACCATATGCCCGCTCCAATAGTTGCTAGGGCTGCTATCCCGAAAAACGTGCTTGCTCTTGTTAGAGAGATAGTCTCGGAGTCCGCGTTTACTGGCCCGCTACTAGGCGGTTGATTCTGCTGGGCTCGTTGAAAGCGAAATAGCATATACTGAGCTAATAGGTAAAGGCATAAGAGTATTGGCGAATAGAGACCTATATAGCCGAATAAACCTAACGAAGTCACGTTTTGTGCAACGTAGATTGAGATCGCAGCTAATGCAATAAGCATGGTGCTCAATATAGTGGCCAGAACAATGCCGGTGCCGAGGTAGTAAAGCACAGGGCCACGGGTGTACATAACATCGATAGTGGCGATGACAACCAGGTTGATCAGATTTGATCCGAATAGATCGCCCAGAGTCAAATCAGGTTTTCCCACTAAAGCAACAGAGCTAATGCCGGTGGCCAGTTCCGGTAAGGACGTTATCGTAGCAAGAAGGACCACGCCAACCCAAATACGCCCCAGTCCTGTTTTTTCGCCAATTACGTCGCCATATTTCGAAAGCTTAGTTCCAGCTATCAATATAGCGACCAGGCAAATTGCGAACTTTACCCAAACCAAGATAACCTCCTATTAGCAATTCAATTCTAAAAATAATACCATAATCAAGCTCCAAGATGTCATTTTCCCCAAACCTCGTTTGACGATGCCAATCAATAATGATGTGTTCACCGAAATAATAGCTAGCTAATTGTAACTTCAAAACTACTGGACAAATACTCGAATCTGTGAAAAATGCCTAGCCAAGTAATTATCTATCGGTGTGAAAGCGTATTGAAGACAAAATAAGATTGCGCTATACTAATTTTTGTAGGATCAGTGGCAAGGTTTAAATGATGATGAAAATATTTATATTGTCTCTATTGTCCGTCTTACTCGTATTTGGTGCCTGTGCTACTCCACCGGAGCAAAAGGCGATAGAAAATGTGATACGAGGTACAAGTGGTACTAAATATTTCCTTTATGGAGTGTGGGGCAACTCCTCCTCAGACATCTTCGCCGGGGGGTTTAACGGCAGTATCCTTCACTATGATGGTAAGACCTGGGGTAACATGACTAGCGGCACTGCAAACGCTATCTATGACATCTGGGGTAGCTCTAGCTCAGATGTATTCGCCGTGGGGATGAATGGTACTATCCTTCACTACGACGGGCGGGCATGGGGCGCCATGACAAGTGGAACCATACAAAACCTTTATGGCACTTGGGGCAACTCATCCTCAAACGTCTTTGCTGTGGGTAGCGGTGGCACTATCCTTAACTACGATGGCGAGACTTGGTATGCCATGAAAAGCGGCACCGCAAACGCCCTTTATTACATATGGGGTAGTTCTTCTTCAGACGTGTTCGCCGTGGGATTTAATGGCATCATCCTACATTACGATGGCAAGACCTGGGGCACAATGACTAGCGGGACGGAAAATGACCTTTATGGCATCTGGGGCAGTTCCTCATCCGACGTGTCCGCCGTGGGCTCTAATGGTACCGTGCTTCACTACGATGGCAAAGCTTGGTATGTCATGACAAGTGGGACCATAAATGACCTTTGGTGCGTCTGGGGTAGCTCGTCCTCAAACATATTCGCCGTGGGGCTTAATGGCACCATCCTTCACTACTACGGCAAGATGTGGGACGCCATGACAAGCGGCACTACAAAAGCCCTTTATTATATCTGGGGTAGTTCTTCTTCAGACGTGTTCGCCGTAGGGGGTGGTGGCACTATCCTTCATTACGATGGCAAGGCATGGGTTGAAGCCCACTAGTAGAATCATACATAACCTTTATCTCACTCGGCCTGACTCCCCCTCAAATATCTTCGCCGTGGGCAAACGAAAAGGTCGCTCTAAAAGTTCTATATATTAAACAACTTGGGCTACCAACTGTTTGCAAAAGTTTGCAAATCGTAGCTAATTTTGGCACAAATTTTTCCCCTACTGGCTATACCAATTAGTGTTTTGTTCATTCTCACTACAGTGTGATAAGGTACCATCTACCAACCATATTTTTTCTTACCTTTTTAACTAATGATGAGTGACGCAACCTACGACGTTATTGGAGATAGCTACAATAAGAGCCGGACTGTCGATAAGCGGACTGGTTCAATGAGTATTTTCCTGAAATTGAGCAGTATGCTCTAAAAATTTTCCCACCGTTAAATGAAGTCATCAATGTCTTTTCCGGCATCAAGCACTGGTCAGCGCAGACTACTAAATTCCCTTTGCCGTATGACCTCGCCGATAAGAATATGTGCGCGGGCTGGAACAGACCGGAGATGTATCTGGACCCTCTATTTAGACAAAACACCTCTGGTTTTGCATTGGCTTCTCCGTCAGTAGTGAAGAAAGGTATAACTCTTATTGAAAATGACCTAAAATCAGGGAAATGGGATAAGCTTAATGGTTATTTGAGGAGACAGGAAAGTTTTGATGCTGGCTTCAGGTTTTTGTTATTTCGAGCATGATGTTCTACATTTTACTTTTGGCGCCTTGTTAGAATACAGAATTATGTTAACTTGTCCTGGCTGGCTTCGGTTTTGCTTTCCTCGGGCTGACTGGCGGTCTTCTTCTTAAAGAAACGCTGTCTTTTTAAGGCTAGGACTATAGAATTCCAAATTTTAACGGTGGATTTCCTGATTGTTTCGAGCGCAGGGTTTTTAGGCTTGTCACTGGAAGTACTCTTGGGTTTATCGACCACAGGTTCCACTTTGAATAGTTTCCCGCTTCCTGTCCTGCCATAGCTGGGCTTTGTCATTGTAAATGTAATTATACTTGCCACCAGAGCAGTGAATACGGCGATTATCCACCAAACCCAGGAAGGTATTGACGTAGGTTGTAATACAGTTACTGCCGGTTTCTTTCCAGCTACTACGGTGAATGTGCCCATTGGGCTGGGGTCGCTCTCTACAGGCTCTATGGCTCTCACCTGCCAAAAATAGGTGGCACCGTAATCTAACTTACCTTCGTATAGATAAGATGTCATTGGCACTTCAGCCTTAACTACCACCTGCTGTAATCCAGCATCCTTAGCCAGAACAAATTCATATTTGGTGATGCCGGGTAGACCTGACCACGAGAAACCCGGGGAATTGGATACGTTTATTGCCCCGTACATAGGGCTGAATAAAGTAACGGTGGGATAAGGGGATGCCGTTGGTAGTCCGGCCTCCACTGTAAAGTACATCGTTGCCGACCAGGGACTGCGCACAACCTCTCCCGTAGTGGCGCGTCTGGCTCTAACCCTCCAATAATAGGTATGCCCGCTTTCTAGATTACCAAAACTACCGATAGCGGACCCTGACGCTGGTAGCAGACCTCCAGCAGGAAAATAAACCGCCGGCGCAAGTTGGTCAGTCGGGGTGATATTTTCATTAACGAGTATTCTATTGTAAAAATTCTCATCTTTGGCAATTTGTAACTCGTAGGCTATAGCAAAGCTGATCTGCCGCCATGAAAAGTTTACCTCGACAGCCCTGCCGGATTTCGGGTCAACAGGAATATCACTACCACTGGGTGGTGAAGTTGTCCATGGGCCTACTTTAGCTAAAATATCGGTGTATCCCCACAGGCAGCCTACCTGCAAACTAAAGTCATAAGGCCGGTTATCAATAGCCCATAGATTATTGTAATCGTTGCTTGAAATTTTCAGTGAGCTAGGTTCATGATCGAAAAGTACAGCTATAGGTAATTCCGAAACCAGATAATCCCATTCTGGAGGAGGTGGCACACGTACCCTGGGATAGAGTGTCCGATCAACGCCAGCATTATTAGCAATAATTGATGGAATCTGTGGAGTTTTCCATGACCCATACAGGACATCGTTCCGTTGAGCAAGGCCGTAGAACTTAGCATTTGGCGGCTGCAGTTCAGCCCAGGCGGTGCTTATCCCTATCACCCAGCGATATATCTTGCCACTCCCGCCTGCTGTGTCACGTATGGCATTATATATAGTTTTATTCGATGCAAACTGGTCGTCGAAAATAACATGTGCATCGCCCGTAACTGGTGGTGCTATTCTCTCGTTAACTGGCGGCCCAATTGTCGCTATTACACTCGAGAAATCAGCGTAGACGATTCTTCCCCTGCCGGTAGGCGGACCAGTCTCACCAACTAATACCATGTTGGCCGTGCTTCTATCTGGATTGGTAGGATTTTTAAGAGGCGCTGCGATGGTATGTCCCGAGTCTAGCTCGGTGTTTGCGGTTTTTTTAAGTACCCAGCCAGTAGCCTCACTTGCGTACATATATACCACCGTGTCATTAAGAATAAAAATAGTGTTATCGTCGGATAGGGCTAAATCAGTCACCATTGTAACTACGGGAAAGTCCCATGTTTGCCCCTCATTTGCAGAATGACCTAATACATTATTGCCGAGTGTTGCAAAAACAACGACATCGCTTCTGTTGGTTTCTTCATAAGATGGCTGTCTGACACGCAGTATTGATACATTATCAGAGGCGAAGCAGAACACCCTCTCCCAGCTGTTGCCCAACGGAGTACTGGTACTCCGCCACACACTATTAAACCTCAATAGAACTGTGGCATTATCACTTTTGGAAAACAAATAGAGTATGTCGTAGTCAGGTGCCGCCATGTTCTCTCCAGGTATAGGCGCCTGTAGAGCCGCGACATCAGTCAGAACGTCCATTTCCGTATCGATGAGGCTCAGCTGGTTCCAGATGTTGCCAATATCGGTATCCTCTGTCTTGTCGTAGCTAGTTAGTTGTTGCTTATAAGCCGGCGCATAAGGGCTAACCGAGAAGGCTGACTCATCCAGGGCAACGCCGGTTAGCAAGGCAGCTGGCCAGCAGCCGGAACCGGCGGTGGTATTGACACCTCCGTTCCTGAAATCGGCTGAACTGGTACCGCAATAAGCCATTGTGGCATCAGGACTCCAGGCTATGCGGGCGTTGGCATAGCCGGAATTACCACCTCCTGTTGGTGACTTTCTATCATCCGATTTCAGCCAGGTGGGCCCCAGATCCACCGGATTAATGGTTCTCCAGATATTCACCTTCCCTAATATTGGGTCAGCTATAACTTCACCTGCTAGAAGCGTCCCCTCGCCATATGTGCCTGAGTAAGCAATACTGGAAATTCTGCCGTTGGGTTGGGGGGAATTAATGCGATGAGGGACAGTATTGTCAATACGGTAAACCCCGGATTGCTGAGCCGTAGCATCGGTGCTTACATAAAATCGTCGCAAGGTTACATCCGTACCTGAGAAGTCCGATGGAAATTCAAGGTCGCCAATGATAATTTGCAAAACGTTAGGTGAGTTGCCTGGAAAGGCGGGATCACGTAACAGCACCGGAAAGCCTACCATATTATCCCAGGCGGTAGTGTTGGCAGCAGTGTCATGAATCCCAAGATGAATTTGTGTGTTAAGATTGGTTGTCGAGATAACAACCAAGCTAGAATCGGTGGGGTACGTGGGGGAAAATTTCAGTGCCACCACATCGCCGCCAAACCAGTTGGTAGAAGGTGGAATGGTGGTCGCATCTTGTGGATTCCAATTACCAAAACTAGGTGACTTTAGCATGAAAACCCTTCCTGTCCCAGCGCCGTCTCGAGTGCCAATGGCGATGTCACGGTTAGACCCGCCATAGGTTAAGGAGACATCTACACAACTAATAAATTCGATAGGTGTCAGAGAAAGACCGGTTACGGCGATAGCCCATGTAGCTCCACCATCTGTAGATATATATACCTGCTTGGGTCCGCCGGGGACCGGTCCACCAGTGCTATCGGTTATGGCAACAACAAAGTTGACATTGTCTGGAGCTACAGCTATGTTCCAAACAGGCATCAAAGCGCCGGCTGCTATTAGATGAGCGCTTAATTCATTTTGCCAGGTAACACCGCCATCGTTCGATTTATATAATTTGCCCGTACCGGGAGGATTCAAAGCCGGTATATCCACAGCATAAAAAGTCAGGCCATCGGAGCCGATTTCCAGGGCGTTTATTTCCGATGGAGAAACTATAACGTTGTTTTGCAAACCTGGGCTTGGCGTATCGATAATAGACCAGGCCAATATGGCCGGGTCGGCTAAAACAGGCTTTACCATAGCTGGAGGTATGAGGCTTAGTAGTAAGGCAATAATCGGGAAAATACCTAGTTTAGCCTTGTTTCTGGCTTTTATCATTAACCTCCTCATTCTTGAGGAACCCTTAAATAAGGTGTCTTCTCTTACCAGTCTTGGCATTATAAGTTGCTGTAAACAAATTCAGTTGCTCTTTGCGAATAAACCATTGGCTCCCTATTTTTACCGCGGGCGGACTGCCTAGCCGTAGGAGCCGCCGCAGCGATTCCTCATGTATACCTATATGCCTGGCTGCTTCACGAACACTTACATAATTTTGCAATTCCATCATTGTTGTTGTTTAAAACAACTACAATTGTATCTTAAATGCATTGTGCTTGTCAAATTTGTATTTTGATATCGAATGCTTTCATTCACGTATAGCCTTATCCCCCTCAGGACTAATGTACTACCTTAAATATGACCAAATATCGAATCATAATATATAAACGTATTGCAACTTGATAAAGTTTCGTTTAAACTTGTTGCACTGATATTAAGTACCGGAGAAAATAATGGTCGAAGTTGTCGATGTAATCAGAATGGTAAAACAAGACCCTAAGGCCATGAAGCTTATTCAAGAGATTATGTCGGGAAGGATAAGCGAAGTCAAACCCAGCACCAACTTAGCAACTAAGGATGGGTTCGGCTATCCCCAAGCAGAAAAGATACTTGAGTCTTCAACTTCTGAAGTCGTGGCCACACTAGAATTCATGGCTAATGAGGATGTTCTGGAGAGAAATTTACATGAAAATATTCTGTTTTGCCCCAAGTGCCAGTCTCCGAATTTAAAACCCAGCCTTGGCTGTCCTAAGTGTGGCTCAGTGAACATTGCCAAGGGAAGGATACTGGAACACCTTTCATGCAGAAACAACAGCCTTGAGGAAGATTACGCAAACAACGGCAAATACATCTGCCCCAAATGCCAGCAGGAGTTAAGGTTTCTCGGTACCGACTATCAGAGTCTGGGCATCAACTACAAATGCCGTGAGTGCGGTGGGATATCGAAAGACGCCGCTTTCAATATGCAATGTGTTCAGTGCTCAAATACGTTCCTCGAAGGGGAAGCCAAGGAAATAGTTCTATATTCCTATCGCCTTAATGAAGGGAAAAAACGCCAGCTGCAGTTCGAACTCAGTGAGAAACCGCGGTTCTCAGATTTTCTCAGAAGCCGGGGCTACGACGTTATTGAAAGCGCCCAGGTTAACGGTACCACCAAGTCAGGAGCCAAGCACGTACTGGATATACTGGCACAGCGAAGCGATGGATTGATAACCTACGCCATCGGTGTTGGTATACTTGTCGATAGTCTGGGACAAGAATTAAGTTTGGCCGACGTTTTCGCTTTCGATAATAAAGTATATGACCTCGGTATACACGACAAGGTTTTACTAGTCGTTCCCAGGCTCAGCGCCGAAGCTGCTCAATTCGCCCGGCAGCAGAGAATTAAAGTCATTGAGCCAAAAGATTTGGAACTCCTTTTAAGGTCGCCTACCCCATCGATGCCCCGACAATCAAGTAAAAATCCCTTCGTATTTGAAACCAAGTCAAAACTATTGGAACATTTGAGAAGCTGCGGTTACAGGTTTGAGGAGAAAGCCAAAATCATGGGCAGATCCGGGGTAGAGCACGTCTTCGACATACTGGCTGTCAACGATGACGGCGTCATCAACCACACTTTAGCTATTAATATTTTAATCGCTCCCAGCGACATAAATTTCAACACAGTGTCTTCATTCGACACCAGAGCTTATGATGTCGGCATTCACGATAAGCTGTTGCTTGTATCTCCAAAACTGAGTCAGGAAGCAAGACAATTCTCACAGTATCAGAGAATTAAAGTCATCGAAGTCTCCGACCCCGGCAAATTAGCCTGAAATTACGGCTCAACAGCCACTCCTGTCATACGGCGTGTATTCGGTATGTTTATATTGACAATTAGTACGAAATATAACTATAGTACTAAGGTACTATATGGTATTTGGCACACTTGACAAACGTACAATAAAATGCCTAAACTTTGTGTGCGTTAGGAATAAACGACCTAAAATAGTAGAGTTGAAAATTTAAATAGGGGCTTGCTTATATGACAAGAGATAGAGAGAAAGGAGGAGGTCTGTGATGCCTGGTACGAACATAAAAGAAATATTGGCAGAAATGGCCAGTGGACTGGAAGGAACCTGGGTCATAATATTAGCCGACGGTGATGGAATGTTACTTTCTTCCTGGGAATCTGCTGGCAATAAACTTCCTCCTGAAGGCCTAGGCGGGTTCATTACCACGATTAACTCATCAATCGATGCTTTCAGGCAATCTACTTCCGGATTCGGCAAGCTCGATGACGTCATATTCGCCATGGGCTTTTCCTATCTCGTGATTAAACCTATAGCCGACGGGGCCTGCTTTATGTTAATCAGTTCTCCCAAAAGCGTACCTCTGGGCATGATACGTATGTCCGCTAACAACTATGCACCAAAACTTGAACAGGCTTTGCCGGGATATGGGGTAACGCAGAATCAACAAAGCATCGGCACAGTGGTGCCATGAGAGCGAAGTACGATTAAGATTAATTATTAACAGAGAGAAAGGAGGTAAGCCGTAGTGCCAGATGTTAGTATAAATAGCGTTGTCTCGGAGATGGCTCGGCAGGTTAGCGGCCTATGGATGGTAACTTTGATTGACAGCGATAGCATGGTACTCGCCTCCTGGCAGTCGCCGGATAATAAAGTTTCCCCTGAAGCACTGGGTGGATTCATGCAGATATTTAATAACGCGGTGGTTGCATTTAAAGCATCAGCCGTCGGCTTCAGTAGTTTCCAGGATATTATTTTCAGCACAACTGTACTTCACCAGATAATTAAGCCGATAGCTGAGGGAAATTGTTTTATTGTAGTTAGCGCTCCGAGGAGCGTGCCTTTGGGCATGATACGAACTATGTGTACCAATTTTGTCCCGAGGCTAGAACAGGCTTTACCCGGACGCCAGCCATTGCCGCGCAAGGATGGTATGGGGACTATCATCCCGTAAAGCCGAATAAAAATCTAAGGCACGCCATTAGATAATATTTACATACCGGGGCGTGTACTGTTCTTCGAAAGTAATCCGGAGCCTTCAGAAATGTTGTTAAAGTACTGAAATTATCGTTAGATAGGACCTAACCGCTAGTGTCAGATATGAGCATGAAGGATATATTATCCGAAATGGCAGGTCAATTGGATGGAGTCCTGCTATTAACGGTAATGGATAGTGATTGTATGGTGCTTGCCTCCTGGGAATCGCCCGATAATAAAATCTCACCGGAGGCGCTGGGTGAGTTCATCCAACAGGTTAAGTCCGTGATTAGCGCATTCAAGCAGTCGGCTAACGGAGTCAGCAAGCTCAATGATATTATACTGGGTATATCCTTAGGTTACATGATGCTTATGCCGATCTGTAGTGGGACTTGCTTTATGGTGGTGAATACCCCGAGGTCTATGCCACTAGGGTCCATACGTACAGCATGTAATAATTATGCTCCTAGAATAGAGCAGGCCATACCCGGATACGGGTCAGTATCCGTGAAGGACAGCGCATCAATATCAGCGTATGAAATCCAACCCGCAAGTAGCTCTTAACCACCACTTCAAATCTCTTTTGGACCACACTCCTATCGTTCATTTGTTAGGCAATTTTTCACAGGTAACTTCATGCCTTAACGCTCATTCCGTTCCACTTATCGAAAGCTTAGTTTAATGTAACTAGTACTATAGATGGCAGTAGTACTAAAGTGCTATATGGAATTTGTTTCGGCGCTTGACAAAGAACTTTGACTTGCTTACACTTGAGTCGAGTTAAATTTATAGGTGAAAATCCGTTTTCACCTATAAAAGTGAAACGAAAGGAGGTGAGAGCAATGCCAGATGTAAATATGAAGACCTTATTGGCCGAAATGGCTGGTGGGCTGGAAGGGGCCTGGGTCATAATAGTGGCAGACACAGATGGTATGTTGCTTTCTTCCTGGGAAGCACCCACCAACAAACTGCCTCCTGAAGGTTTTGGCGGATTTATCACTACAATTAACTCATCAATCGATGCGTTCAAGCAATCTACTTCCGGATTCGGCAAGCTCGATGATGTCATATTCGCTATGGGCTTTTCCTCTATGGTGATTAAGCCCATTGCCGATGGCGCTTGTTTTATGTTAATACAGGCGCCAAAAACCGTACCTCTGGGCATGATAAGGATGGCAGCTAACAATTTTGCACCAAGACTGGAGCAGACTCTGCCTGGTCACGAGCAGATGCCAAGAAGGGACGGCATGGGAACTATAGTCCCCTGAACCTAAAACAGCTAATCAAAGACAGACCCTGTGAAGCCCGTGTAAAATGGGATTCATGGGGTTGTGTGTCTAGTGGTATAGTTATAGAATAAGGCGAAATTAGAAATGGCAAAAGCAGATGCCCAGCAAACCCTCGAGAGCCAGTTCGCACAATGCCTTAAACAGTATGGCTACGAGGTAACTACAGATGCCAAGGTCAAGGGCAGTTCGGGAACCGAGCATACCTTTGCCATGATGGCACATAAAGATGACGGTCTGTTCAGCTACGACGTCGTCATTGGCTCGAGTGTAAGTCAACGCGACGAGGTAGGTCTCGGTGCGGTATTCAATTTTGACGAGAAAGCAAACGATGCCGGTCTTCCCGACAGAGTCTTTCTGGCAATACCCAAATTGGGTTCCATGGCTGCCAACTTTGCCCAACAGGAACACATTAAGGTTTTTGACGAAAAGGCGCTAAATGCCTTCCTTACTGCCTCGCCACCTGCAGCCAAACGCCATAAGCCAATCGAATTCGGAACTAAAGCTCAGCTACTAAAATCACTGACCGAACGGGGCTATAAAACCGAGGAAAAAGTCCGAGTAAACGGTATATCGGGGGATGAGCATACATTTGATATGTTGGCCTATATCGGTGATAGCCTCATTACCCATCCGGTTAGCATAGATTTTGTGTCCGAAGAGGATGAGGTGGGGATGGAGCTAGTGTCCATAGTTGATGCCAAAGCTCAAGATGCCGGCATTGTTCGCAGCGTAATTGTAGCCACGCCGAAACTCAGTGATGAAGCCAGAGAATTCGCCGAGAAACGAGGGATTAAAGTATTCGAAACGGCGAGAGCGACACAGAAGCCAACCGTCGAGGCACAGGTGGCCCCCGCTCAACAAAAAGAAGGCACTGAGGCCCAGACATCCAAAAAGGCGACAACTCAGTCCGGCAAGGAAGCGGCTTCTAAGGTGGCAGAGCCGGTGTCAGCCGTCCCAACGGGGGCTACAGAACCATCTTCGCGAGTTGCTAAAATTAACTTGCTGGTTCAAACACCGTCGCCAGAGGCCCTCAATTTAATACCGGAAAGGCTGGCCAGAAAGTATAATGCTGTTCCGCTGGCAATAAACAACAATACGCTTCGTGTAGCCATGGCTAATCCAGATGACATACTGGCGATACAAGCTATGGCCGCTAAGACCAAAATGAGAATTGAGCCTGTACTAGCCACAGCGGGCGACGTGCAAGAGGCTATCGATTTCAACTACAAGGCTTTTGCCGAAATTGGCAAACAGTTCGGATTCGTTACCCCAAACGCTGAAACAGCGACGCTGCTGGATAGAGCTGCTGCTGAAATAGCCGACGATTCGCCAGTAGCCAAGGCTCTGAATTTATTGGTCGAGGAGGCAGTAAAGGCGCGGTCTTCGGATATTCATATCGAGCCTGAAGAAGATAAGCTGCGCGTACGCTATCGAATCGATGGAATCCTCCATGAAGTTACCTCACTCCCTATTGGAGCTCATGGCCCGCTTATTTCCCGGATAAAGATACTTGGTGGCATGAATATCGCCGATCCAAGGCGCCCTCAGGATGGCCAATTCTCGCTGGTGAGCTCGGGACGAGATATTGACGTCCGGGTGGCTACTATCAGCACCGTCCACGGAGAAACCGCCGTACTCAGGCTTCTGGATAAGTCAATGGCTGTGTTGTCTATGCAACAACTGGGATTTTTGCCGGAGAGCCAGGAAAAATTCGAGAGAATGCTTATGGCTCCCTACGGAATGATTTTACTCAGCGGACCGACTGGCGCCGGCAAAACAACCACACTGTACGCCGCGGTCAATTCTTTAGACAAGGTAGGCCGCAATATTATCACCATTGAAGACCCCGTCGAATACCGTTTCCAGGGCATCAACCAAATACAGATAAATACTAAGGCAGGTGTAACCTTCGCTGGCGGCCTGCGCGCTATCGTTCGGCTTGACCCCGACGTTATACTGGTCGGTGAGATTCGAGACGGTGAAACGGCTGAGATAGCCACTCAGTCAGCTCTAACCGGCCATCTGGTACTGTCTTCTGTACATGCCAATGACACGGTGGGCGTGCTGTTTCGTCTTATCGACCTCGGTGTTGAGCCCTTCCTTATCTGCTCAGCGATTATATGTATCATAGCTCAGCGGATGGTAAGGCGAGTCTGCCCACACTGCGCTGCTTCAACCGAGGCTTCACTGGTTGAACAGGCGGGATATAATCGTGAAACAGGAGAGGAACGCACCGAGTTCAGTTACGGTTCCGGTTGCAAAATGTGCACTTACACGGGATACCTGGGCAGGACGGGTATCTTTGAAATGCTAACCATTAGTGATGAAATCAAACGTTTGATTGTTACCGGCGCCCCCGCTGCCGAAATTCGTAACAAGGCAATCGACGAGGGAATGATAACCTTAGCCAAAGACGGCATGCTAAAAGCCGGCGCTGGTATCACCACACCCTACGAAGTTTTGCGGAATGCATATAGTATTGGTTAAGAGGTGACGCGACATGGACTATAACTACCTCGGATATACGGGAGACAGGCAAATAGTCAAGGGCAGAGTTTCGGCTGCGAATGAGCAAGCCGCGGTTGATATACTGAGTAATATAGGTTACCGCGTGGTTAGCCTTAAACCAGTCAGCCGTTTTCTATCCTCATCAATTAGTATTTTCCAGCCTAAGGTCAAACAGGCGGAACTGGTTACATTCTCCCGTCAACTGGCTCTACTGTTAGAATCCGGTGTTGGTATAATACAGAGCCTGGAGCTACTAGAATCGCAAGCAACAGACAATAACCTGAAAAGGATACTAGTTCAGGTAGTGAGCGACCTTCGGGGCGGCAAATCACTGTCGCTGGCTCTGGCCGAGCATCCTCAGGTCTTTTCTAAGCTTTATTGCAAGCTGATTAACGTTGGCGAGCAAACGGGTTCGCTTGAAGCTGTGCTCCGGAGTTTAGCCGGTTACATTGAGCGTCAAACCGCCTCCATGGCAAAAATTAAGCAGGCAATGATGTATCCCCTTATTGTCTTCTGCCTGGCTATAGTCGTTGCCGCAATAATGTTAACTGTCCTCCTGCCACCACTTATTGATATGTTCAGCAAACTAGGTGGCACGTTGCCATTACCAACAAGGATATTGTTGGCTTTCATGGGTTTCTTACAGCACTATGGCGTATTCGCACTTATTATCATTGTCGCTGTAGTCGTTCTGGGTCTTCTTTATGGCAGGACACCAAACGGACGATACCAACGTGACATGTTAACGCTAAAGATGCCCTTGATCGGTCGATTGAACCTGGTAACGCAACTGGCTCGTGTTTGCCGTACCCTGGCTGTACTCTTCAAGGCTGGTTTGCCGCTTCCGGAGGTCATGTCTTTAACCATTCAAGCTGCGGATAACAGAGTGGTGGCGATGTCCTTGCGGAACGTTGAAAATGGCATGCTCAGAGGTCAGGGATTGGCTAAACCCATGAGCTCAATGCCTATCTTCCTACCCATGATGGTTGAAATGGCCAAGGTCGGTGAAGAAACTGGTAACCTGGACGAATCTCTGGTGATGGTAGCCGAAAACTTTGAAATTGAAGCTGATAGACGGACCCAGACACTGCTCAGTATGATTGAGCCGGTGATGACCGTAGCCATGGGGTTAGGTGTTGGTTTTCTGGCGCTATCCGTATTCATGCCTATCTACAGTTCCCTTAGCCTGGTAGGAGGACCCTGAGGATGAAGAAGAGTGGGCGACGGGCGACAATTGTCCGTCCGCGCTGTGCTCATAATACCGAGCGGGGCATGACTTTGATTGAGGTCCTTATCGCCCTCAGCATTATAGCCGCAGTCGCCGTTATCTTTCTTGCTGGCATGTCAACATCGTCGAAGGCAGCGATTGTCAACCAGCACCAGGTTATAGGAGAAAATCTGGCCAAGTCGCAATTGGAATATATTAAACGCCAACCTTACGATGCCATAAGTCCCATAGAATATGCTCAATTGGACCCGGGCCAAATACCTTCTGCATATGCTATACAGATTGTAGCTGTGCCCATGAATCCTCGGGGAGATAGTGAAATGAACGACGATGGACTTCAAAAAATAACAATTACCATCACCAATAATGGAGAGACGGTATTCACGCTGGAGGGCTACAAATGCTTTACCGGCCAGTAAGTATTACCATCAATATGCAAGCCAGATGGCAGTCGGGTCCTGCGGGCACGTCGGAGCAGATGCTCCGCCTAAGGGTTGGCGACAAAGAAACCCCAAGCCGGTGCTTGGGGGTGCCCATTGTTCATCAATAGAAAGGTGAATTATGATCCCGAAGGCAAGTGAAAAAGGTTTCACGCTCGTTGAGGTGCTGGCTACCATACTTATATTGAGTTTCGTTATGGTCGTTGCTGCTACGGCAACGATAGTCATCATGAAGACCAGCTCGCAGAACAACGAGTCGAATGTTAATCTGTATCAGGTGCAGAACGCCGGTAACTGGATTTCACGGGATGCCCTGATGGCCCAGGTAATAGATACCAACAAATCGGGGGTTTTCCTGAACATTCGCTGGAGTGACTGGGATGGCAACAATTTTAGCGTCGATTATATAATCACAGGAGACCATATGATGATGCGCCAGCTCAACGGCGGCACTGCCACGCTGATCGCTGAGTATATCGTGCCTGCGGGAACCGTATGTCAGTGGGAAGAGGCTCAAAACAAGCTCACTGTGACCATAAGAGCCTCGATGAGCGGTGGTGGATATGCTGAAAGAACTTACGAGATCTGCCCGCGGCCGGTGGCTATAGGAGGTTAGATATGAAGATGAGGATACGAATGCTGAGGAAAGAAGCCGGCCAAGCACTGCCCCTGGCGCTCGTACTGCTCATCGTCGGAGTCCTGGTTATTATCCCCACACTCAGCCTGGCCACTACCAACCTCATAGCCAACAAGGAAGCTAACCAGAGGAACCGGGATATTTATGCCGCCGATGCCGGCATCGAGGACGGCCTGTGGAAAGTAAAATATAGTTACCTTGATCCTTGGCTTTTAGGTGACTGGAATGAAAATACCTACAGTCACGGCGCACAAAGCTATATACTATTTAACAATGACAACCCCGCAAATCCGGTTACAGTAAACTTGCGGAACGTGGACGTGGATATAAAGCCAGTGTGGGTGCTGCAGGCATTAGAGACACCCAGTCTCCAGCAGGGAACTCTAGAGAAAGGGTATGGCAGGACGCCAGATGACCGCCTGCTGACCTTCGGCGGCGTTATCGGAGTCCGAAAATACGAAATCAGCATGTTCCATGATGCTGCATTGGACCCTCTGATGATAGAGCGTATAGGCTGCTGGCTGCCGCCGGGCTTCCACTATGATGAGACCGGCCAATGCAATCTGCAAGGGGGATATACATATACCTTTAACCGCGAGGACTACGGCGGCGGCGAAGAGATAACCTGGGACTTCAGCCCACCCGTCAACATCAACAGCCTGCCGGCGCAGGGAAGCAAACGCATAGTTACTTTTTACTTCACGCCCGATGATGACCCGAAGGACGCCTTTTCCTGGGTGAGGACAACTAATAGTACCGTCAAACTTTCCTGGGATACCTCCAAAAAGATATTTGAGATTGAATCAAGGTCTCCCAGCGGCTCGGACAACCAGACAACTATCGTAGCCCACACAGTCAAGAAAGAGTTCCAGGCGCTGGGCGCAGCCCTATCCGGTGATTATGCAGCTACCGGCAATACCCTAATGAGGAACCACGATAACCCGGAGAACTACGTTGACAGAGATGTAGGTGACCATAAACGGGAGAGACTATACGAAAAGACTTCAGCCACCATAAAGTCGAAGACACAAGACCCTGACAACGGCATACCACAAGATGCCATCGTGGAAAAAATCTTCCTCTACTGGTCGGGCTGGAAGTGCGACCCCATACAGCCGACTGATGCGCAGCTGCCCTCGCTTCCCGCTGAAAAGCACGTCAACGAGGTGGCGCTTCAAGTGAACGCCGGCGGAGTCGACACGCCCACATGGAAGGTCACTGCCCAGAATTCGCAGGTAAAGCGCAACCTCGATGAATGTGACCGCAAGCACGGCTGGTCGTACTCGTGCTCTGCTGACATCACCGACCTGGTGACATCTTACATGACGCAGAACCAGGCTGATTTTCGCGGCTACGGCACCTACACCGTGGGGCACTGGTATGTAGGTTCCACCGAAAATACCACCTATACCTATAACCTTTACACCTGGAACGATAATCACAGCCTTGAGCCATCGGGTACCAGCCCTACCCCGGTACCGCCACTGTACACGTGTTATCCGTTGGGCAGTCCCCGCCTGGGTGGTTACTGGACAGGATGTTTTGGATGGTGTTGGTGTTGGAACCCAGTTTTTGTTGACCAAGCTTACGAAGACCAGGGCGACCAGGACTACTGGTCATATTGTGCCTGGTCGGTGGTCGTTATCTACTCCAGCCCGTCCACAGTGGGGCATCACCTTTATCTGTACGACGAGTTTAAATACTGCCCGCCGGACACGACACACAATTATCTGCAATTTGCTGTTAAGGGCTTCCTGGCTCCAGCGGATGTTGCCAGCGACCCCAAGGCCGCCCGTTTGACCTGCTTCATCGGCGATGGCGACTTTGAGTGGTATGGGTCGAGCTCTCGCCCGGAAAATTTGTATCTCAACCGAGACAGGAATACCACCCCCCTGAACGGCGATTCTATCAATCCGATTAACAATGTCTGGAACTCGAAGTCAAACACGGTCGGTGGTACTTCGGAAGGCATAGATATCGACACGTTCAATGCGGGAGGCGGCACCTACATACTACCCGGGGACACCGAGGCTACTCTATATATGCCTACGGATGAAGACGTGTGGGACCTGATTTATACAATTCTCTCGTTCCGCAGCGAGATAACCACCGGCGGCACCATAGATTACACTATTAAGTAAATACGTAGTATAAATGTACCATTTATAGTCGGTACTATCGTTCGCCGCAAATCCAAACTAATTACCTACCTTTTTCTATAGACACGAAGGTCACTTTAAATATACTATTGTGACATAAGTTAAGCAGTAGCAAATCGGATATTTTGCCGGATATTGAACGGAAAATTTAAATGAAAATATATCTAAGCTTATTTCGGGACGGAAGGCTAATGAATAGAGGTCTACAGCGGACGGCGTTTACAGGTATTCTCTCAGCTCATAGCAGTAAGCTTGGCATGACCGTAGCTATGGGGTTAGCTGTTGGTTTTCTGGCGCTATCCGCGTTCATGCCTATATACAGTTCCCTCAACATGGCAGGTAAATAAATGAAGAAGAGACGTATGCCGGGAGCAATTTCAGGCTTCGTATCAGGTAAAGTTAGACAGCAAGGATTTAGCCTGATCGAAGTTCTGGTAGCGTTGGGCATTTTAGCTGCCATCGCCGTTATCTTCCTTATGGGCATGTCGACCTCTTCTCAGGCTGCAATGGTTAGCCAGAGGAGCACAACAGCTGACAGCCTGGCAAAATCTCAAATGGACTCTATCAAGGAACAGGACTATATAAAGGTGGCGGATTACAATATCAGTGATCCGGATAGAAGATATCAGTTAATCAACATAGCTCCCGACCTCGCAGCGCAAGGTTATGCAATCAATATTCCCGTGCCTCAGAACGTAACCGGCGGTAATGAAAATATTCAACTGGTAACTGTTAACATAACCCGTAACGGAGATAACATATTCACATTGACTGGATACAAGGTGAACCGATGATAGAACGCACATTTTTGCCCGATAAACATAAAAGCCCACAGAGGTTGCCTTACAAGGCAGCCACTAGGCATAGCCATGGTCGCAGAGGCAAAGAAACTGGCATGAAATTGAATAAGGGCCAAAGCGGCTTTACCCTACTCGAGCTGGTGGTAGGCATAGGCATAGCCGTGGTTGTGGTTGGGGCTACCTCGGCGGCGATAATGACGATAATGAAGCTTACTCCATGGAACAATAATATGGCTATTGCTTTACGCCAGGTACAGAATGCCGGCTATTGGATCTCACGAGATGTACAGATGTCAGAAAATATTACTGTCGGTAATAGTAATCCCGAATTCCTGACGCTGACCGTACCTGAAGGGAACCATGACACCGGTCAAGTCGTCGACAAAACGGTTGTTTATGAGTTCCAGGACATGACCGGCGGTCTCAGCAGGTTGATTCGGGATGATGCCGGAGCGCAAATCATGATTGCCGAATACATTTCTACTAACGGCACATCTGCCACTTATTGTGCACACTGCACGGACAACTGCACGCTGAACTTTACCATAACTGCCATTTCCGGCAATATAAATATTACCCGGGATTATAAAGCTTTGCAGAGGGTACCGGCTCCATAGCTGGCGAAGGAGGTAAATGATGAAGCTATTGAAAAGGATAATAAAAAGCGAAGCCGGACAGGTTTTGCCTACGGCACTGGTTTTACTGTTGCTAGGAGGCCTTCTCATAGTGCCTACTCTTAGTCTCTTGTCAACGAGTCTTACTGCTAACCGCATGGTCAACCAGGCCAACCAGGAGGTTTATGCCGCCGACGCCGGCGTTGAGAATATGATATGGAATGTAACGAAAGATGTTGGTACACTGCCTGCCGAGGGCAACACGATAACGAAGGATATACCAGACCAGACGATAAACGGCATGGGCACAGTAACTACCACTCTCACCAATGTGGGTGGACGTATGTACCGGATTAATTCCATCGCTACCCGCCCAGATGGACACGGTACCGAAGTTGAAGCATTTATAAATTGTCTCAATTTTGACAATCTTCTTAAGGGTGCCATTACTAGTAACGGAAATATAGAAATTAGGAATGCCACTGTTGATGGTAACGTTTTTTACAGCACCACTGCAACAATAAACAACAGTACTCTTATTCCTCCGGTGCCTCAGCAAGAGACACAAACAAATTGGCCTACATGGGATGATCTGCAGCCACTGTACTGGTCACAGGTGAAAGACTATCCTTTTAGCTCGAACAGCATACTTGCTGAAAACTATCCAGGAGGGTTGGGACCTTTGCACGTCGAGGGCACTGGAGATCTTAACATCGGCTGCAATACAACCGGGACAACGCTAACGCTTACTGGATGTATATATGTTCCTGGAAATTTAACGTTTACCCAGTCGGGAAGTAAGACGTACGTATTAAATATGAACAACCAAACTCTATTTGTGGGTGGCGATATTAATATGCCATCGAAATGTATTGATATTATTGGATCGGGATGTATAATAGCCCGACATAATATTCTGTTCCAGCCAGGCACAGAAGCTGGCAGCCCCAGCGACTACGTATTGGTTCTGTCCCTTGAAGGTAATACCACGATGCAGCCAAGCGGCAATTTTTATGGCTCTCTGGTCGGTTCTTCAACGGTCGAGCTTCAACCTGGTGGTTATATTAAATATACAGACCCATACAGTCATGACTTGAATTTCCCCGGCCTGCAAATAGGGGGGCAAGTGCCTTTCAGCAGCGAGGGAAGAATAGTCAGCTATATTATTAAATAGAACCTAAACTATCGACACAGGTTCAGCGTTTAATAATTGCTCAGTGTAAAAAATCTTCCATGTTTAAATTTTTGCATATATTTAAAATCTGCACTTGGCGGTCGTTCATTGCTTTTTTAAGAATAGAAATGTTAAACTACAAATGCCATTATGCAACCTGAGACGAAGCAAAATAAGAAAAGCTTTCTCGATAGCCTACCTAAGATGGGCCGGGTAAGCCAACTAGTGCTTCTTATCGGCATTTTCCTGGTCATTTTTATCGGCTTATTGATGCTCAATCGCCAGCTATCGACAAGGGAAGCTGGGCTAAATGGGACTCTGACCAACCTGCAGAGAATACTTTCAACTGGTGGGCAGATATCGCAGACTAAATATGAAGCTGATCTGGCTCAGGCTACAGCGGCGAACGAAGCGGCCAAAGCAGCTTACCCCAACCCCAATCAGGCCCCCGAAATACTCGACAGCTTGCTGGAAATAGCGTCAATAAATAATATTTATGTAACATCAACTTCTATTTCGAGCGCGACACAACCAGGAGCCCTAGGGCCGACACTGTCCTTTACGCTCGGCCTTAAAGGACAGATACCGAGTTTCGAAAATTTCCTCCTGGCACTGGACACTAAGTTACCGACTTCACAGATTAGCGCCGTTACTTTTAATGCGTCCAGTAAAGAGGGAGAATATGACACGGCCAGCATAAAAATCGATGTATTAAGCCGTGCAGGTAAATAAACACGCTATGATAACACTAGATATTGAAGATACTGCTATAAAATTAATGGTAGCCAGGGGAAGGCAGGTAGAAACTGCTGCCAGCTTGCCGCTTGACCCGGGTCTGGTACAGGACGGCGTCATCATAGACCCTTCAACTGTGGGACGGCGTATAAGCGAGCTCATGGCAGCGCACGGAATGGTTGAAAAAAGAATACTGGTCAGCCTCAGCGGTATTCACTCTATATATCGCGTGGTTAATGTGCCTAAATTGCCGAAAAACTTGATGGATGAGGCGGCGCGGCGAGAAATGGAAAGAGTTATGCCGGTATCCTTGAACGAGCTATACACGTCATGGCAGGCAGTCAGTACGTCGGATTTAGAGACAGTAATTTGCCTAGTCGGCTTACCTCGCAATACGGTTGATGCTATGTTAGAGACGTTGCGGCAGGCGGGTCTGCAACCGGAGTCTATGGATATCAGGCCTCTAGCTGTGGCCAGAGTTGCCGATGAAAGAGACGCTATAATAGTAAATGCCGAGCCAAAAGGCTTTGATATAGCGGTTATGATCGGCGGTATACCTGAGCTGTTGCGAAGCTTGCCGTTCCCGGCAGACATGGAATCACCGGACGAAAAAATAGCCGAGGTAAAAGAGGAACTTGACAGAACAATCTCTTTCTATAATTCGAGCCATAAGGGAGCTGAAATTAATAACAGAATAGCAACCTTCGTCAGTGGTGAACTTGGTGAGGCGCTGGCTGTAACGCTGGAATACAGGGTTAAGCCGCTGCCGCAGTTGCTGTCCTATCCTGATAGTCTGAGTACCAGCGAATACGTGGCTAATATCGGCCTGGTCTTGCGACAGGTTCGGACTGAATTCAGCCCGGCACGGGTAAACCTTAATGTAACACCGGAAATATATCTTCCCAAGCCGTTCCCTGTTATCCAGCTAGCCTCATGGGCGTTCATCGCTTTAGCCATCATCTTCCTGGTGCTTTTCGGCACAATAACCTTCCAGTTGTACACGGAGACTTCGAAATTACAGGCGCAAATTAATAACGCCCAGAACCTGATTGATGCCAGGCAGGGCACAGCAGCATCAATAAATCAGATTCAGTCGAAGATAGACGCTGCTAATAAAGCCAGTGCTACGTTTAAGAAGCCGATTGACAATGCCGCGGTTCAACGGGCAAGTGTAAACGATGATTTAAGCACTATTACCAGCCTCCTGCCAGGCATAGTGGAGTTGACATCAATCACCTATAGTGTTGGTTATACCATAGTGGGTAACGCTCCGGACGATACGACAGTTGTTGACTATGTCCGCGCTTTAACGAACTCAGGTAAGTTTTCTCAGGTACTGATAACGAACATGAACGAACTAGAATTCAACAACTGGCAGTTTACCCTGACCCTTAAGTAATTCTATATTTCTGACTTTTCAGCGACCCCTTCAGCCATATAAATAAACGTTTCCTTAAATCTCCACAACTTGGGTTCGAAACTTCCGAAGCAGTAGCCTGGTTAACAATATTAAACGTGAGTCTATTGAGGTGGAAACATGATTATGGGAGGATTTCAAAAGATCGAGGGGCCCAGCTCATAACTGGGCCCCTCGATGATTAGTTGCTTTACTAGTCCCTATTTTGTTTTAGTTTACTGGCTGGCTGGAGTGCACGTTTTGCCTAGCTGTTGAGTACAATCCGGTGATACTAGTCCGCCTGTGACAAATGACCAGGTCCATCTTGGTGCATCCAACAGATAGGTGCCCACGAGAGCTTGGACGCTAGCCGGCAAGGCCCCGTTATGGGCGGGATCAGCCTGATAGGCAACTATTGCTGTTTGCACATTGTGTTTCTCGGTCAAGCAAGCTTGGCAGGTCCCTCTACCGATAAACTGACCGACGGCCAGGGTAACTACTCCGGCCAAAGCTGCTAGAATGCCGATTACCACCAATAGTTCGATCAGGGTGAATCCCTTCTCGCTGCGCATCGCTTTCAATATCTTTCGCACTATTACTTCCTCCTTTCTTCGCTATCACTGCGAATGTGATGTTATCATATATCACTGATAGTGAAGTGTCAATCATAATAGATAGCTATTTGGTACATATCCAATATAGGACATTAGTCCTGCTTTTAATGCCCTGCGAGTAGTAATTTAGTACTGGTTAGCTAGCAATAGCCTGGGCGCGCTACCGTCGCCTAATTTCTCGTGAAGTTTGGCCGGTTCGGCTGACATTGGCTCCGAGAACGTCTATAATGGCCGTGTTATGAAAACCCAAAATGCCGGAGTTAGCCTTTACAAACGGGCACTGGAGCTAACCTGGCTGGCCATTATCTTTTTAATCCCTCTCTTCTTCAATCCCCTGGGCATTAATGTTTTCGTTCTAAATAAAGCTTCACTGTTACATCTTCTGGTTCTAATCATGCTGGCATTATGGGTAGCTGACTGGATGCTCAGCAGAGGCAGCCAGAAAGAAGTGAAATGGCGAAGTATTTTCACCTCTCCCCTACACCTTTCTATACTGATTTTCGGTCTTATAGCAGCCGTGGCAACTGCCCTATCCATTACTCCAGCCGTGAGCTTCTGGGGGAGCTGGTATAGAAAAGCAGGACTGCTCACTCTGTTGTGCTGGATGGTGTTTTTCCTGATATTGGCGCAGCAAATTCGAAATAGAACACAATTACTTAGAGCGGTTTACACCTTGCTGCTATCGTCCGGTATCGTCTGTATCATAGGTATATTGCAATATTTCTTGCCGGATGTAATGTTAAAGGTATTTTCGAATCAAATACCGCCTGGGCACAGGATATTCTCAACTATCGGCAATCCACTTTTCCTCAGCAGCTTCCTGGCTATGGTCATTCCTTTGAATTTGGCTCTGATGGCATATTCTTGGAGCAAGAGAAAAGAAGGCAATAATATTACGATACTAATCGGCCTCATTGTTCTACTGGCACTGCAATTCTGGTGTCTGTGGCTGGCACAATACTCCGTTACTATCCTATTGTATGTCATCGCTCCGATAATATTCCTAATCCTTCTGGGCATAGCCAGACGAAAGTGGCTCGTGTTAGGCTTCGGCGTCATATCCTTGATTGCCCTGGGGATAATAGCCGGTCTGCTAATGGTACCTCAACTTTTTTCTTCTCCAAGCAGCGAAACCACCATAAACCAGGATTTTGAAACTGCTCCAATCTCTGAAGAGCTAGGCCTTAAGACGTTGGATTGGAGGGTGCAATACTGGAAAGGCGCCATGGACATAATAATTCAGTCCCCCGAGGTTCCGTTCTCGAATGATAAATTGCACAATTTGCGAAAGATCATTGGTTACGGTCCGGAGACATTTACCTACACCTTCCAGCTTTTTTATCCCGACAAATTAAAAAGCGTAGATACTAACAACCTAACATTTGTGGACCGTCCTCATAACGATTATCTGTATATGGCCGCCACAGTAGGCTTGCTGGGATTGATGAGCTTCCTCTCAGTTCTAGGTGTCTTCTTTTATCTTTGTTTCCGTTATTTCCGACGAGCATCTGAGGATATTGAAAAGATTCTCTTAATAGCCATGGCAGCTGGCATGTTACAGTACATGGCTGACATATTTTTTAATCTGTCGACTATATCACCCGAGCTTGTATTCTGGCTCATACTTGCTATGACTTACGCAATTGGGCGGTTTATTTCCAACGAAGAGCCAGGCAAGGCCGAGTTCGTGGGAATAGCCCGAACAGAACGCCGCCCTCCTACCTTTGCCAGGAGTAGATCCTTCGTAGCCCTTAGCTGCGCGATTATCTTGATAGTCGTTGGCATTGGTATCAGTGTCAGGCCCTTCCTGGCTAATATTTATCTTAACGATTGGCAAAAGCTACGAGACCGGCCTAATTCAGAGGCCATCTACGCTCTAGACAAAGCGACCAAAATATATCCTGAAGAAGCCGTTTGCTGGCATTCTCTTGGAGCGTATAGCTATTATCTGGCTCGCAATGTTGTGGGAGAGACTCCACAGACAGAGCTCTTGACTCTGTCAACCGGTGCCGATGAAAAAGCACGAGAGCTGGAACCTTATTTTGCTCCAGCGTATTTCTTTCTGGCGGATACTTATAGATACTGGGCTAATACAGGAGTGCCTGATAAATGGCCTGAAGCTATGTCGCTCTATGACCAGGCACTGCAACTGTTCCCGCGTAACGCTGTGATAATCGATAAGTGGTCGCTGGCACTGATTATCAAAGGAGACCTGGATGAAGCTCGAACAAAACTCGATTATGCAGCGTCTATCGACCCTAAGTGGGCTCAGACGTCTTTCTTGTCTGGACTACTTCTCGCTATAGAGGATAAAAATCAAGAGGCCGCTATTGAGATTACTTCACCGATACAACAAGACTCGTTCAATCTTAACTATTATATTGAACTTTGCTTTTCGCTAAAGGCGTACGACTTGTTACCTCCGTTAAATGATCTTTTGAAGTGGTACCAGCAGGAAGCGCCCAATGATTGGACTGCCCATGCCCTGCTCGGAACGACTAGCCTGTTTATGGATGACCTTGATACAGGTATTGATGAATTCAATACCGCTGTGAAGTTAGTGCCCGTCGAAGACGTCGGAAATCTTCTCCAGGCCATACACAGATTATCTACAATAAGCCCACAATTTAAAGAAGCACTGTCTTCAGTAGCCGGTGATTGGAAAGATAAGGTGAACCAAAGTCCTGCGCGAGATATCCTAATTCCACTTCTGGACCAGTTAACAGTCACCACAAAATAGTAATTTCTGCCAGGCCACTGGTAATGCTAAATACATCACATTTTGCTATCATAGTGGCTAATATTTATTGGCCTATTTAGGAAAGGCAGGACCGGTGGGCAAAGATATTTCCAAACATATTGTCGAAGCTGCTGAGTCTTATATGGATCCAGGTGGCAACAGGTGCCTGGGCATCGACATTGAAGCACTAACCTTAATTGCTGAAAAACAGCAAATTTCGCTCAGGGATGCTGAGATGGCTGCCTTAAGAAAAGGTATTGCTCCCTGGCGCTACCTCCGAAACATAGGCACCATTGGCCTGGACGGACAAATCAAGCTATTGGAATCATGCGTGGCTGTTGTGGGAGCCGGTGGACTTGGTGGCACTATTATCGAACTTCTGGCTAGGCAAGGAATCGGCCACATCATCGTCATAGATAATGACCGGTTTGCCGAACAGAATTTGAACCGGCAATTGATGTCTACAGAGAAGAGCCTAGGCGAGTATAAGGCTCTTGAGGCGGCAAAAAGAGTAGCCCTGATCAATTCAGCAGTGATCGTTACTACTGTTCTAAAGAGGCTCACTAGAAAGAATGCCGCTAGTTTGCTCAGGGGCGCCACGGTTGTGGCCGACGGACTGGATAATTTACCGTCCCGTTTCGCGGTTGAGAGCGCTTGTAAGGCCCTGGGGGTTCCACTGGTACACGGCACAATTGCCGGATTCTGCGGCCAGCTTACTACAATTTTCCCGGAAGATGCCGGACTTCGATGTATCTATGGTTCCTCAGAACGATTTCCGGAACGGGGTATAGAGGCAAGAATCGGTAATCCGTCGGCTACGCCGGCAGTCATAGCCGCCTGGCAGGTTCAAGAGATAGTCAAGATTATTACTGGAATCGGCAAACCGCTTAGGAACTGTCTCCTTCTGCTGGATATGATGGAGGATGTCGCTGATAGGATAGAATTCGGCAGATGATTATTCTGTGGCTAGTTTTGTTCTTCATGGTGGGCGCTGCCTTAGGCAGCTTTATTAATGTGGTTGCCGACCGCATGCCTGAAGGTCAATCCATAGTCTCACCACCGTCACATTGTTCTGAATGCCAGCACCAGATTAAGGCCATCGACAACATACCCATATTCAGTTATCTCTGGCTCAGAGGTCGCTGCCGCAATTGCGGTGCCTCCATACCTCAACGTTTGCTCTGGGTGGAATTAGGCACCGCCGTTTTGTTTGTTTTCCTTTACTGGCATTATGGGCTTGGCTGGGAGCTGGCTTTTGTCGCCTTATATTGCTGCTTATTTATTTCTCTACTGCTCATAGACCTTGAACATAGAATACTGCCAAATAAGCTGATTTACCCGGGAATAATTGTCGCCCTGGTTATAGCCTCTCTAGGGTCGATATTTGGCTTCGAGCCCGTTGATATCGTAGGTGGTGGTTTTCGGTTGTGGATTGTAGACTCGGCTATTGGCGGAGGCATTGGCTTTGTACTGCTACTTCTTCCCGGGCTCCTATATCGAGGCGGCATGGGATGGGGAGATATCAAGCTGGCGGCACTAATAGGTTTTGTTACCGGCTTCCCACTGATTATAATAGCTATGTTTTTGGCTATAATCGTCGGTGGCCTGACAGCTGCCGTTTTACTTATACTAAAACTGAAAGGGCGGAAGGACCCCATACCTTTCGGTCCCTTTTTATCACTGGCAGCCATGGCGACCTTGTTCTGGGGTAAAGACATACTTGACTGGTTAACCATGAATTTTATCTTAAAATAAAGTATTCCGTAATACTAAAGTATGAGTTAGCATCACCAGGAAGTCTGATCTAAACTCACCCCTTTTTGATGATAAAACCAGCCACGCGCTGGATTACCTATTGAATCCATTATTTTATAATCCAACAAGTAGTTCAACATCAGGGTTAAATATTATGAAAAACATGAAAAAAACAGCTGAAATCAAAGAATTCCCACTTATCTTCGGAAGTCATGGAGTGCAACTCAAAGGCAAGGTACTGATGCCAGGCCAAGCCAGTGCCGATGAGCCTGTGCCGGGTGCTGTATTATGCCATGGCTTCGGATCTGCTTACCGAGTTATGGAGCCAGCCGCTCGAACTATGGCGAATCAAGGTATAGCCAGTATCATCTTCGATTTTCGTGGACATGGTGCCAGCAAGGGCGCTGTCGATGGGAAGATGGCAGAAGACATAGTTGATGCCTGGAACACCTTATGTCAACTCCCCGAAGTAGATAGACAACGAATCGGAATTGCCGGACACAGTCTGGGTGCCATGTCGGCTATTATGGCTGCCGATAAGGTCAATAAACCACGGGCATTGGTCGCGTTAGCCTGCCCGCCTGAGGTAGAGGGACCGCTGCCTATCGGCGGTGAGAAAAGCTTCGGTCGATGGGGGCGTGAGATAAAGGTCATCATGGAATACCCCAAACACGGTGCTTTTCCCTGGCTAAAAGGAGTTGCGGCCCTGTTTTGTAGAATCTGGATGTATTTAGGCTGTTTCAAGGTAAGAGTTGATTGGCGGAAGTTCATGGCAGCCTTCCCACAGATGAAGATGTCTGCGGTACTCGAAAAACTTGAGGATTGCTCTAAACTCTTTGTCTTCTGTGAAGGAGACAGGGTAACTCCATACCGAAAGTACGCGCCAGTCTATGAATCAGCCTGCGAGCCTAAGGAACTGATTCTGGCTAGAGGCGGTTTCCATACTACTCCACTTCTGGCTGGCAACCTGCGCTCACAGTGGACGAACTGGCTGGTGAAAACGCTAACAGACGTTAAATAGAACCATAAGGAGATAACAATGAGAGTGCTTATAACAGGAGGAGCTGGCAGATTAGGCATAACCATCTGCAAAGCTTTCTTGCATGAAGGTTTTCAGGTGAGAGTCTTCGACCTTGATACCACTAATAATCGAAAGAGTGTCCAGAGACTTAACGAAAAAGCTGAAGTCATGTGGGGCGACGTGACACAACCCGATTCAGTTAGGAGCGCGCTTCAAGACGTCGATGCTGTGGTTCATATGGCAGGAATTTTGCCGCCAGTAGCCTATGAAAAGCCTGAGCTGGCCGCTAAAGTCAATATAGGCGGCACTAAAATGATCGTCGACCTGATAAAAGAGAGGGGTGGCAATATTCCTTTCCTGTTCACCTCATCGGTAGCCGCATTTGGCCCAACACCCGACGCCAGCCATCCTCTCTGTACGGAAAAAACTAAATGTAATCCGAGAGGGGCATACGGCGAGTCCAAGTTTAGGGCTGAACATATCATCCAGGAGTCAGGCATCGATTACGTCATTCTACGCCTTACGGCAACCATGTACTTGAGCTTCTCGATAAGCGACCTCAAGCGAATGTTCACTGTTCCTCTAAACAATCGCATTGAATACTGCCATCCAAATGACACAGCATCGGCAATACTAAACGCCATTAAGAACTTTAACGCGGTAAAAGGAAATATTTTAGTCATCAGCGGCGGGCCTGAGCAAAGAATGCTGTACAAGGATATGATCCGTTCCATGATGGGTATTCTGGGATTGCCCCTACCGCCGGCTAAAAAATTTACTACAGAACCTTATTACCTTGACTGGTATGACACAACCAAGGCGCAGGAACTACTTAAATTCCAACGGCATACGTTCGCCGATTACCTCAGGGACTATTCCAGGGAACTGGCCAGTAAATATGGCGCGGGCTTCCTTCCGTTCATGCGTCGTTTTGTCGGCCCGGTGTTTGGGAAAGTAATTGTTCAGTTTTTTTAACGATTCTCACTGTCAGACCTATTGCATCGCTATCCCCGATATGTTATACTAATATTCCAGTGAGGCCTTTAAGTCAGTCCAGAGAGGCTGGCAAGGGAAATATGACAAACATAAGTAGCTCCACGAAGCTCTCATCTGAGGTTGCTTGTTTTAAGACCTCTTGCCAGCTCTCGGCAGGAGGTTTTTTTTATGTCTGAGAGAACTCTCATGTCTACCGAAGACATGCAGCGAGCCCTGGTACGCATTGCCCACGAGATTGTAGAAAGAAATAGAGGCGCCAAAGCTGTTGTCCTGGTTGGCATGCAGACACGAGGAGTTCCGTTAGCCAGGAGATTGGCAGCCACCATCCAAGGTTTGGAAGGTATTAGCGTCCCGGTTGGCTCACTTGACATCAGCCTCTATCGTGACGATCTTTCATCACTATCCCTGAAACCTGCAGTTCATCGCACTGATGTCCCGGTGGACATTACTGACAAACAAGTGATACTGGTTGATGACGTCTTCTATACGGGGCGCAGCATTCGTGCGGCTATGGATGCTCTGATAGATTTGGGCCGACCACAATCCATCCAGCTGGCGGTGCTCGTGGACCGGGGGCATCGCGAACTGCCTATCCGTGCCGATTATGTGGGCAAGAATATACCGACATCGAAAAATGAGGAGATAAAAGTTGATATTAAAGAGGTCGACGGTGAAGACAGGGTGATAATAGTTTCCTCTCACAAGGGGGTGGCTGATGAGAACAATTGAATCGAGGTCAGGTATAGCAGCTCCAGATACTTTTCCGCCGTCATCTACAGCTGTGTGGCAACACAGTCATATATTAGACCTGGATGATTTCACCAGGGAAGAAATCAATCTTGTCCTCGAGATAGCGGATGCCATGGCTGAGGTGCTTACCAGGGAAGTTAAAAAAGTACCGACATTAAGAGGCAAGACAGTTGTCACTCTTTTCTATGAGCCTAGCACAAGAACTCGTGCCTCATTCGAACTGGCAGCCAAGAATCTAAGTGCCGATACGGTGAGCATTGATGCGTCCAAAAGCAGCGTTGTCAAAGGGGAGTCTCTGATTGACAGCCTGCGCACTATTCAGGCTTTAGGTGCCGACATTATAGTTATGCGACACTCACAATCAGGTGCTCCGTACCTCGCAGTTCAGGAGGTAAATTCAAGTGTTATTAATGCCGGAGATGGCTGGCATGCCCATCCATCCCAAGCTCTTCTCGACCTTTATACCATCCGCCACCACTTAGGTAGGACGGACAATCTTAAGATAGCCATCATCGGTGACATCATGCACAGCCGGGTGGCACGCTCAAATATATGGGGTATGACTACTATGGGAGCTAACGTAGTTCTATGTAGTCCGGCGACTCTGTTGCCACGCGGTCTGAATAGCTTCATTGAAAACTGTCAACTCCAGAATATTAGTATAGAAAATAAAATTGAGCCGGCCTTGGAAAATGCTGACGTAGTAATGCTGCTTAGGCTTCAGATGGAAAGACAACAGAGCGGACTATTGCCCAGCTTGCGAGAATACATACAGCAATATCAATTGACAACGGAGCGACTTTCACTAGCTAAGCCAAAGGCTCTAGTTATGCACCCCGGCCCTATCAACGAGGGAATAGAGGTAAGCCTAGAAGTCGCTCACGGGGCTCAGTCGGTCATTGAAGAGCAGGTAAGTAACGGAGTGGCCATTAGAATGGCGCTGCTATATTTAATAGCCGGAGGTAAAAACAAATAATGGCTGCCCTACTGATAAGCGGCGGGCGTGTGCTTGACCCCAGTCAGGGAATAGATAAAGTAGCCGATTTACTCATAGTCAAAGGCAAAATCGCCTGGATTGGGGAAAAGGGTAAGGCACCATCTCATTCCGACCTTAAAACTATAAACGCCACGGGACTTGTTGTCTGCCCGGGATTTATTGACTTACACTGCCATCTCCGCGAGCCAGGTTTTGAAGACAAGGAAACCATCAGCACCGGCACTAAAGCCGCTGCTAAAGGTGGGTTCACCACCGTCTGCTGTATGCCTAATACTACCCCCCCCCTTGACAGTCGAGCTTCTATAGATTATGTAAAGAAGATAGCTGAGGCTGAAGGAGTGGTTCAAGTGCTGCCGATTGGCTGCATAACCAAAGCCAGGCACGGCAAGGAGCTGACTGAGATGAATGAGCTAGCCGCGGCTGGAGTCATTGGTTTCAGTGACGACGGTGACCCTGTAGCTAGCTCGCGGATAATATCTCTGGCCATGGACTATAGCCGGGCGCTAAATATACCGATTATCGACCACTGTGAGGATAAAGAATTGAGTGATGGCGGCTTCATGAACGATGGATGGGTATCAACTCGCCTCGGACTTAAAGGTATTCCAAAAGCTGCCGAAGAGGTTGTCGTTGCACGGGACCTACTTTTATCACAGATGACCGGCTCTAAGCTCCATATTGCCCATGTCAGTACGGCGGACTCTGTAGAGCTCATTCGACGTGCCAAAGAAAAAGGCATAGCGGTCACTGCCGAAGTCACTCCCCATCACCTGACTTTGACTGAAGAGAGAGTTATGGGCAGCCGTTTAGAAAAGAACCAACAATTGATGTATGACACGAATGCTAAAGTAAACCCGCCATTGCGGACTAAAGAAGATATAGATGCGTTAGTACAGGGACTCAGGGACGGCACCATCGACGCCATTGCCACCGATCACGCTCCTCATATTGTAGCAGATAAGATGTGCGAGTTTGGTCTGGCAGCTTTCGGTATCAGCGGCCTGGAAACAGCCTTGGCCAGTCTGATGGGCCTGGTACACAACAGACAACTGGATCTAAAGACAATAATCTCCAGGCTCACAGTCGAGCCGGGTAAAATTATCGGCACCAGATACGGTCAACTTGGCACACTTAAACTGGGCTGCCGAGCTGATGTCTGCCTTTTTGATCCGAATAAGGAATGGGTGGTCGATAGCCGTGAGTTCGCCTCTAAAGGAAAGAACACACCTTATGACGGTTACCATTTAAAAGGCAAAGTAAAAATGACTCTAGTTGCCGGACAGGTAGTCTTTAAAGCGGAGTGAAAAAGGAGTAGTCCTCTATGCCCAGACGTAACGATATAAAGAAAGTAATGATTATCGGTTCCGGACCCATTGTGATAGGGCAAGCCTGTGAATTCGACTACTCGGGAACTCAGGCTTGCAAAGCCCTCCGAAGTCTGGGCTATGAAATTGTACTAGTAAATTCAAATCCGGCGACTATCATGACCGACCCGGGAATGGCGGATGTGACTTACATTGAACCATTAAACCTTGAAATGATGACCCAGATAATTGAAAAGGAACGCCCTGATGCCCTGTTGCCGAACCTGGGCGGTCAGACGGGCCTCAACCTCAGTGCCGAACTGGCTAGTTCGGGCGTCCTTAAGAAATATGGCGTTAAGGTAATAGGAGTCGACGTAGACGCCATTAAAAGCGGAGAAGACCGCACTACTTTTAAGGAAACCATGAATCGGCTTGGCATAGAGATGCCAAGAAGCCAGGCGGTCTACAGTGTTGAAGACGCTGAGAAAGTGGCTGCTGAGCTGGGATATCCCGTCGTTATAAGACCTGCCTATACCCTTGGTGGAACCGGTGGCGGCCTGGTATATAACATAGAGGAATTAAGAACGGTAGCCAGCCGCGGTATTTCGGCAAGTCTCATCGGACAGGTGCTGGTAGAAGAATCAGTTCTGGGGTGGGAAGAGCTGGAGCTGGAGGTCGTCCGCGATTCGAAAAACCAGATGATTACTGTATGTTTCATTGAAAATGTCGATGCTATGGGGGTGCATACGGGGGACTCTTTTTGTACAGCTCCTATGCTTACCATCGATACCAAGCTGCAAAAACGTCTGCAGGAGTATTCCTATAGAATCGTGGAGGCGATACGCGTTATAGGTGGCACAAATATTCAATTTGCCCACGACCCGAAAACCGGCCATGTGGTGGTAATTGAGATAAATCCCAGGACATCTCGCTCTTCGGCTCTGGCTTCCAAGGCGACCGGTTTCCCCATCGCTTTCGTTTCTGCCAAGTTGGCTGCCGGATTGACACTTGATGAAATTCCCTACTGGCGTGACGGTACCCTGGAGAAGTACACGCCGTCGGGTGATTATGTAGTAGTGAAGTTCGCTCGCTGGGCCTTTGAGAAATTCAAGGATGCCGAAGATAAACTCGGCACTCAAATGCGCGCCGTAGGCGAGGTTATGAGTATCGGTAAAACATACAAAGAAGCACTTCAGAAGGCAGTACGCTCTTTGGAGATCGGTCGCTATGGATTTGGCTTTGCCAGAGATTTTCACAATAAGTCGCTGGACGAGTTAATGGCTATGTTGAACGAGTCAACCAGTGAGCGGCAGTTCATCATGTATGAGGCTCTACGTAAAGGCGCCGATGTCCAAAAACTATACGAGAAGACCTATATCAAGCCCTGGTTTATCCAACAGATGAAAGAATTGGTAGAACTGGAAGAGGAAGTCCTTAAATATAAAGGCAAGACGCTACCAGATTCCTTGCTTATTCGGGCTAAGAAAGATGGATTCTCAGATCGTTATTTATCACAGCTTCTCAATTTACCGGAAAAAGAGATTCGCCGGAAACGCACGACACTTGGAGTAGTGGAAGGCTGGGAGCCTGTGCCGGTCAGTGGCGTCGAAAATGCAGCCTACTATTTCTCGACCTATAATGCACCGGACAAGACTGCAAGCAGCCACAGACACAAGGTAATGGTATTGGGAGGCGGGCCTAACCGCATTGGCCAGGGCATAGAATTCGATTACTGCTGCGTTCACGCTGCTTTTACACTGCGCGATGAGGGATATGAGACCATAATGGTTAATTGTAACCCCGAGACGGTGTCGACTGACTACGATACTTCGGATAAGCTATATTTCGAGCCTCTCACAGTTGAAGACGTTTTAAGTATTTATGAGAAAGAAAAGCCGGAAGGTGTCATAGTCCAGTTCGGCGGCCAGACGCCTCTTAATATAGCCAATGAATTAGCCGAAGAAGGCGTCCACATCCTGGGCACCTCGCCTGAAACGATAGACCTGGCTGAGGACAGAGACCGTTTCCGTCAGATGATGAAAAAACTTAAAATCCCCATGCCTGAATCCGGTATGGCGAGCAACTTGAAGGAGGCGCTAAGCCTGGCTAAACGAATCGGCTATCCATTAATGGTCAGACCATCATACGTGCTGGGTGGCCGTGGTATGGAAGTAGTGCACGATGAGGACATGCTGAAGGAATATGTAGCCGCAGCAGTAGACGTAACTCCTGACCGACCTATTCTGATTGATAAGTTCCTCGAAAACGCAATAGAAACGGAAGCTGATGCTGTATCTGATGGTACCGATGCCTTTGTGCCCGCGGTTATGGAGCATATCGAGTTTGCTGGTGTTCATTCTGGTGATTCAGCCTGTGTTATCCCTCCCGTTACAATACCCCAGCATCACATCGATACCATATATCAATATACCCGGACAATAGCCACAGAACTTAACGTGATAGGTCTTATGAATATTCAGTACGCCATAGCCAAGGATGTTCTATATGTGCTGGAAGCCAATCCGCGGGCATCACGAACCGTACCGCTGGTTTCAAAGGTCTGTAATGTCTCCATGGCGCGTCTGGCCACCCAAATTATGCTCGGCAAGAAATTATCAGAACTGAATCTAAAGCAACGCCCTATACCTCATTTCGGTGTAAAAGAAGCTGTATTCCCCTTTCCCATGTTCCCAGAAGTTGACCCTATTTTGGGCCCGGAAATGAGGTCGACTGGAGAAGTGCTAGGAATCGCTAATTCCTTCGGCCTCGCCTTCTTCAAAGCGCAGATTGCAGCTCAACAGGTGCTTCCAGTTGAAGGTACAATTCTGATAAGCCTGTTCAGCAAGGATATGCCGACTGCGTTGGAAGTAGCCAGACGATTCTCCGAGCTTGGCTTTAAGATAAAGGCAACACGCGGCACTCACAGATTTTTTGCTAAGCACGGCATCTCGTCTGATCTGATACTCAAGATGCATGAAGGACGGCCCAACATCGCTGATGGCATCAAAAACAAAGAGATTCGTCTGGTCATTAACACTCCCAGCGGCAAACTAAGCAAGTGGGATGATTCTTATATTCGCAAGACAGCAATTAAGCATAAGGTAACATATATAACAACGCTGGCCGCTGCCGTAGCTGCCGCCAAAGGGATAGACGCATATCGCAAGGGCAAACTGGAAGTTAAGTCTCTGCAAGGCTATCATGCCGACATCAATAGATATGGTCAGGAGGAAAGCCAAGTTAATTGAAACAAGTCTCAGCCACCATTATCTCCAACGTTGAGTTAATGCCCAGGCATCACCTTGTTCACATTGAAGCTCCTGATATCGTTGCGGAAGCCAAACCGGGGCAATTTATTACTATAAATTGCGGTCCAGATCATATACTGCGTCGCCCGCTTAGCATTCACCGGCTGGAAAAAAGAGACCAAATAGCTATCCTGTTCGCCATTGTGGGTACGGGAACACAGTGGCTTTCACAACGCCAGAAAAATGAAAAACTGGACTTACTTGGGCCTCTGGGTAATGGCTTCTCCATAGGGACGACATCAAAGAACTTATTACTGGCAGCCGGAGGTATGGGTATCGCTCCTCTGGCTTTTCTTGCGCAGCAAGCACTAAGCGACGGAAAATCGGTGAAGATGATTCTGGGTGCGTGTACAAAAGAAAGACTATTTCCTAAGGACTTTCTGCCGAGAGGAATCGAACTGTTTATTACCACCGAAGACGGCAGCTATGGTGAGAAAGGAAAAGTGACCGAAGTATTGCATAAACACATTGATTGGGCTGATCAAATTTTTGCATGCGGACCTTTAGCCATGTACCAATCCATAGCCGAGCAAAGTAAGCAATGGCGAGGTAGGAAACCTATTCAAGTGTCGTTGGAGACGAGGATGGGATGTTGTATCGGAGCTTGCTTTAGCTGCAGCATAAAAACCCAAAAGGGCATGAAACAGGTTTGCCGCAATGGCCCCGTTTTTAATCTGGACGAAGTTCTATTGGAGGAGGTAAGAGTATGACTATCCAGAGCAAGACTATCCACATCAGTACCCGAGGAAATTGCGATATGATAGATATAACCGATGAAATTGCCAGAGAAATAAAAAAATCGAATATAAATAGTGGTATAGCCACCATTTTCATAACCGGATCGACTGCCGGCGTAACAACTATTGAATATGAAAACGGGGTGCTTCAGGACTACAAGGACATGTGGAAACGAAACGTGCCCTCGAACATGGTTTATCAGCATGACCAAAGATGGGGAGATGGAAACGGGTACTCCCACGTGAGAGCTTCGCTTCAAGGTCCATCGCTGGTCGTGCCTTTCGCCGGAAAAAAAATGATGCTGGGTACCTGGCAGCAAATTGTAATTGTTGACTTTGATAACCGCTCCAGGTCAAGAGACATCGTGCTTCAGCTTTTAGGCGAATAGGCAGGGCGACATTGCTACCTCAGTTACATAATGGCATACTTATTAGGCTGTGCCTGAATTAGATATTCTAACCATCCTGCTTATAGCCCTGGCCCTATCCGCTGATTGTTTTGCTGTGGCGCTTAGCAGCAGCTTTCATATCAAAACCACATCTTTCGCCCCCATTTTGCGTATCGCGCTTACCTTTGGGGCATTCCAAGCCATTATGCCCGCTCTAGGCTGGATGGCAGGGCGAACTGTAGTAAATTTTATCTCGGCATACGACCACTGGGTGGCTTTTGTTTTGCTGGCACTAATCGGAGGTAGAATGATATGGGAATCGTTTCGCCCGGAAGGCAGTCGAAAGCAGATAGACATTAGTAAAGGGATTCTTCTAGTAACCCTGGCGGTGGCAACCAGTATAGATGCCCTGGCAGTAGGATTATCATTCGCGTTTCTTAAAGTGAATATCATCATCGCTTGCTCAATCATAGGAGCCGTGGCCTTTGTGGTCACTATAGCTGGCTTTATTCTAGGCAAGAAAGCGAGAACGTGGCTGGGAAAGTATGCTGAGGCCGTAGGCGGCGTAATACTTATCGCCATCGGCATCAGAATTTTACTGACTCATATACTTTGATTGCATGCGCCCTACTGATTGATAAGCGTCGAGGTCAAGGGTAAAATGACATGAGTTTTTTATCCAGGCGTTGACGTAAATGCGTGTCTGCTTACTTAGTTACCGAAGCTATCGCTATTCCGGCGGCCAAGGCATTTATCTGCACTACTTGAGCCGGTCACTACGAGACCTTGGCCACGAGGTTGATATATTATCAGGACCGCCATACCCAGAACTTGATGACGGAGTGAGGCTCATTAAATTACCAAGCCTTGATCTTTACTCGATGTCATCCGTTCGACGCTTATTTATAAATCCGAGAAAATTGAATACATGTGCTAGTCTAGTGGAATGGTCTGGAACTATGAGCGGTTATTTTTCAGAGCCCCTGGCCTTCGGCATGCGAGCCTATGATCTGATGCGCCAACGAGGCCTAAACAAATACGATGTTGTCCATGATAACCAGACGATGTCATATGGCATTCTAAAAATTCAAGAAATGGGGCTGCCGGTTGTTGAGACTATACACCACCCTGTAACCATCGATCGTGATTTAGCTATTCAATCGGCAACTTCACTTAAGGACAAGTTAGGCCTCAGGAGATGGTTCTCATTTATCGGCATGCAAATAAAGATAGCCCGCCAGCTGTCTTATATCATCACTGTTTCACGGACGGCCCGTCGGCACATCTCTGACACGTTTCGTATATCTGAGGACAAGCTGCGAGTGATATACAACGGCATTGATACGGATATATTCAGTCCGTCTCCAAGGGTTTCACGCATTGATAACAGGCTTCTGGTTGTTATAAGCAGAGATACACCCGTTAAAGGTCTCAGGTTTATGCTAGAGGCGCTGGCCATATTGCGTCAGAGTTACCATCTGGAACTTATAGTAGTTGCTAAAGGAACAGATAATCGAACGACCCAGAGACTTATCAATACGCTTGGAATCAGAGATTATGTACAGTTTATTGATGAGATAGATACTCCCGAGCTTGTAAATCAGTACCGGCTAGCTGGCCTGGTAATAGTACCGTCGGTGTATGAAGGATTCGGATTACCAGCTGCTGAGGCGATGGCCTGCGGGGCTCCTACGGTTTCGACAACCGCCGGAGCACTTCCTGAGGTTGTAGGAGACGCCGGTATACTGGTACCCCCTGCTAGCGTGAAGGCGCTGGTTGATGCTATTTCAACACTTGTTGATAGTCCAGAAAAACGCAAACATTTCAGCGCTATTGGACGGAGCAGGATAATAAGGAAGTTCAACTGGAAGAATACTGCCCAAAAAACTGTGGATGTCTACACTGAAGCAATCGACTATCAGAAATATTTAAATAGGAATATCTAGTTTCACTCCTCAAGGATACTCGCGATTACACAATGAAAGTTGACGTTTCCCGCAAGTGGTACTGTTTAAAATATGACTAAAATGCCTGCCCCATTATTCCTATTGATATATCCTGCGAACATATGTAGAATGTTTTTGGATTTTTGTGCTTTTTATTTTTATAAGTTTACTTAAACGATTTGTTAAATGCACATATGCTTACTTAGTTATAGATGTTATCGCTATTCAGGCGGACAGGGTATCTATGTCCGCTACCTGAGTCGTTTTCTAAGAGAATTAGGCCACGATATTGAGGTAATTGCCGGTCCGCCATATCCCGAGCTTGATACCGGCATAAGCCTGATCAAATTGCCCAGCCTCGACCTTTATGCGCTACCGGAAAGGCAACGTTTTCTAATAAATGCTAAAAGGCTAAACTCCTGGCCTAACTTTGTGGAATGGATGGGCGAGTGCTGTGGATTTTTCACTGAGCCACGCACCTTCGGCATGCGCGCTTACAGCTATTTGCGAAACAATAATCGATATAAGAAGTATGATGTCATCCACGACAATCAGAGTTTATCTTACAGCATACCCAAAATAAAAGAACTCGGTATTCCTGTAGTAACAACAATTCATCATCCAATTGCCATCGACCGGGATCTGGCCATCAAGGCAGCCAAGTCTTGGTGGCAAGAAATGGGTATCAGGAGATGGTATGCGTTTGCTAACATGCAAATTGAAGTGTCTAAAAAACTTTCTCACTTTATCACCGGCTCTCAAAATTCCTATAGGCAGATAATTGAGATCTTCCGATTGCCAAAGGATAGTCTCAAGGTCATCTACGACGGGGTCGATAGCTCTGTATTCCGTCAGGTACGGGAGATTAATCGCTCAACGAACCATCTGCTGGTAATCAATAGCGGAGATACACCTTTAAAGGGGCTTAAATATCTGCTTGAAGCGGTTGCCGCTTTAAAAGCGAAACGAAAAATAGAGCTAACTATAGTTGGGAAGCCAATGAAAAACGGGTATACGCAAGGTCTCGTCGACAGCTTGGGTATAGCTGATTGTGTTACGCATCTGGGGCAGATAGCCACTGGTGAACTAGTGCGCTGCTACTCCACAGCTACAATGTTGGTGGTGCCGTCTGTTTACGAAGGTTTTGGTTTGCCTGCAGCTGAGGCCATGTGCTGTAAGACTCCCGTAGTTTCAACTACCGCCGGAGCCTTACCAGAGATTGTTGGAGACGCCGGGATACTTGTGCCTCCCGCTGACACAGGTGCGCTCGTCGAGGCAATCTCTGGCTTGCTCGATAATCCAGACGAGCGCGCACATCTGGCGGAAATGGGATACAGACGAGTAACGGCAATGTTTGATTGGAAAAACACCGCTGTACAAACGGCTGAAGTCTATAAAGAAGCCATCGAACGCTATCAATTTGAGACATAACAAGGTATACTACCCAAGGAGTAATAATAGCCTTGAATCTTGATAGTTCCCTTTTAGAAGAATATCTGAAGCCCACAGTCGGCTCAATCGTGGCCGTACAACAGGCAGACGGCTCAATCCCCTGGTATCAGGGAGGAATTACCGACACATGGACACACGTTGAAAACGCCATGGCACTGGATGTCGGCAATTTCCGCAGTGAAGCTGAACACGCTTACAACTGGTTGGCAGAAATTCAAATGGCAGACGGTAGCTGGTATGCTTCATATAAGGATGGTCAGCCACTCGAGAGGCATAAGGTTTCACACAGCGTTTCATATATTGCCGCGGGGGTATGGCACCATTACCTGACTACTGGTGATTTTTCCTTTCTGCAGAAAATGTGGCCAGTAGTACAAGCTGCTATTGGCTTCGTACTTAGTATGAGAGGTCCTAATGGTGAAATTTACTGGGCTAGAGATAGCGCTGGCGTTATATATCCTACCTCACTGATAAGCAGTTGCAGTTCAACTTATTTAAGCATTAAGAGTGCTCTTTGTATGTCCTCAGTTTTAGGAAAAGACAGAACTGAATGGAAAGAGGCAAATACCAATTTAGCCAAAGCAATCCAGGAAATGCCTTGCGAGTTCGGTATGCCTCAAGAAAATAAGTTTACGTTTGCTATGGACTGGTATTACCCGGCTATGTGTTGCGTCATCAATAGCGATGATGCCAGTCAGCGGCTGTCCAGCGGCTGGGATAAATTTGTTATCGATGGATTTGGTTGTCTCTGTAGCTTAGAACAGGGTTGGGTCACGGCGGCGGAAACTAGCGAACTAGCTATCTCCCTAGCGGTGCACGGAAAATACGAGGACTCCGCAACTGTGTTTAACTGGATTCACCAGTTACGTGATAATGACGGCGCCTACTTTTACGGCATAGCACTGCCAACAAAGGAAATCTGGCCTGAGGAAAAGCCTACTTGGACATCGGCGGCGGTAATACTAGCTGCCGATATGCTCAGGCCTATGTCAGCCACAAGTCTACTCCTTGACCATCATGGGCCAATACCGTAACACACCTAATGTCCTGGTCATAGGCAGTTCTTCAAACTTACTTGTGGTCAATGCCAGCTTGTAGACCTCATAAGGGGCCTGCCCGCCTTTAGCTGGATCTAAAAATATGTCGTGGAAAACGAGAAAACCACCTGATATCAAGTGTTGATACCAGCATTCATAATCTTTCATGACTGTTTCATAACTATGGCCACCATCAATAAACACTAAGCCCAAAGGCGTCGCCCAATCTTTAGCTACAACATATGATTGTGTTACCATGGGTACCACAATTTCACTCAATCCGGCCTTTTCTATAACGGCACGAAAATTAGGGAAGCTGTCTATCTTGCCGGATTTAATATCGAAAAGGTCAGAATCGAAGTATGGCTGTCCGGGCTGTTGCTCCTCAGAACCTCGTTGATGGTCAATAGAAAACAACGTCTTCCCTTTCATTTTACAGGCAACCCCGATATATACAGTCGACTTTCCGCAAAAGCTGCCGATCTCTAGACACGGGCCAAGGGAGCAAGCCTCTGAGGCCAGTTCCAGCAGCCTTAATCCCTCATCTTCGGCAAGAAATCCTTTGACTTCTGAGATAAACGGCGGGACCAAGTCCTTTATTTCCATTCGCGTTTAATACAGTATAGCACACAGAAATATAAAGGAGATTCATATAGATTTAAAAAGGCAACGATAATGATTTATGGCGCCGCGAGTAAACTACTTTCCCTGGACCAAAGACAGAAACTCGGCGCGGGTGGCTGCTCTACTGCGAAAAAGCCCCCTAGTGGCTGAAGTAATAACGTTGCTCCCTGGTTTCTTGATACCGCGCATGGTCATGCATAAATGCTCAGCTTGAATGACTACTGCCACACCATCGGGTTGCAGAGCTTCACAAATGACATCGGCAATCTGTGATGTCATCCGCTCCTGAAGCTGGAGCCGTTTAGCAAATACTTCCACAACCCTCGCCAGCTTGCTCACCCCCACGACCCTACCCTCCTTATTAGGAATATATCCGATGTGAGCTACTCCGTAGAAAGGCAAAAGATGGTGCTCGCACATCGAGTAAAAAGGAATATCCCGTAGTATAACCATCTCGCGATGCCCCACCTCGAAACCCACGGTTAATTCTGCTTTAGCATCCATATCCAGACCGGTAAATAGCTCGGTGTACATATCGGCTATGCGCTGTGGCGTATCCCGCAAGCCTTCCCTTTGAGGGTCATCCCCTATCGCCTGTATTATGGAACGAACTGCGGCCTCTATCTTTGGTATATCAACCAATTCCGTCTCCTCTTCAGATAAATATTATTAACGCCTTCCGTAATCCTCGCGGTCCAGCAGTCTCTCCGATTCTCTCCTGGTAGTTATGTAAAGTTCTGCCCCCACATAAAGCGCCGGATTCAACTTGCTCAAGTCAAGCGTACCATTGGCTTTGAAAAAATCGTCGGTAAAATGCACTGCTACAATTTCACCTATTATCCAGGCATGGTCACCGTAAGTTTTGTTGTCCACGACCTTGCACTCATATGCAGCATATGCCTCTGTCAGTACGGGCACATTCGTTTTTAAAGGCCTGTCTTCGGATATATTGAACTTGTGGAATTTATCCACTTCGCTGCCGCCGCTACCTCCGACCGAAGCGATAAGCTCAGCAGCTCTAAAGGGCATGAAGTTGATGCCGAACTCTCCGGCTTCTACAATAAGCTTATAGGTGTGTCTCTTTGGCGCTACCGCTACTCCATAAAGCGGAGGTTTAAAAGATATGGCGCTGTGCCAAGCAGCGGCCATGGCATTCTTTTTGCCTCTGGAGTTGACCGTAAGTATAGCGGCGACTTTGGGATAATGCTGATAGAATTCGCCCACGCTGGTTACTCTCACTCTAGGCATTTCAGGTCTCCCTCATCCTTGCGGCGACCAAAATTAGCCCCAGCCTAAGGTTCGCTCGACCGCCTTTATGTCGGCGGGTAACTCCGGAAAAGGTTCAGCAAACTTCGCCGGCAGGTTGGGGTCCTTCAGTCCGGTTCCGGTGATGATACAAACCACTCTTTTACCCGAAAGATTCAGTCCCTGTTTGGCCATCTTAATAAGCCCGGCTACGGATGCTGCGGAAGCCGGTTCACCGAAAACGCCCTCCTTCAGCGCCAGCAGCTTGTAGGCAGTCAGAATCTCAGCGTCAGTTACTGAATCGATTATTCCCCCTGACTCATCCCGGGCGGCTACTGCGCCGTTCCAACTGGCCGGATTGCCGATGCGTATTGCCGTAGCCAGGGTCTTAGGCTTATCGATTACCTTACCCTTGACAATAGGGGCCGCACCTTCAGCCTGGAAGCCCATCATCTTAGGGGCCCGACTCGCTCTGCCCACCTTCTTATATTCTATAAAACCTTTCCAGTAAGCGGTGATATTACCGGCATTACCCACCGGTATGAAAAAGTAGTCGGGAGCATCGCCTAAGTCGTCCACTATCTCAAAAGCTGCCGTCTTCTGCCCTTGAATACGGTATGGATTTACCGAATTTACCAGCGTAACTGGGTGCTTTTCCGCCAGGCTGCGGACTATTTGCAGAGCTTGATCGAAATTGCCCTGCACGCTGATAATCTTAGCCCCGTAAGCAATAGCTTGTGCCATCTTACCCAGTGATATCTTGCCCTTGGGCACCACAACCACTACATTGAGGCCGAATCTAGCCCCGTAGGCAGCCGCCGAGGCACTGGTATTCCCCGTAGACGCACAGATGACGCTGCGGCTGCCCTCTTCCACTGCCTTGGCTATAGCCACTACCATGCCCCGGTCTTTGAATGACCCGGTGGGATTACAGCCCTCAAGCTTGAAAAAAAGCTCGCCGCAGCCAAGCTCTTTTTCCAAGTTTAAAGACCTGACCAGCGGAGTACTGCCTTCGCCGAGTGTTATCATGGGTGTGGCTTGAGTAACCGGCAGAAAATCACGGTATCTAAATAAAACTCCGCGTTCCATGGTGTACCTAAGCCTCGACTCTGACGAAGTTGCTGATTTCTTTGACCACACCCAGCTGCTTGGTCTCCTTAAGCGCCTTCTGGACCGACTGCTCCTCCGCCGGATGAGTCATTATCACAATCTCGGCGATCCTGGTAGACGCGTCGGTCTCCTTCTGAATTACCGAGGAAATGCTGATGGCATGGTCGCCCAGTATTTTGGAAATCTGTGCTAAAACTCCCGGACGGTCAGCTACGCTCATCCTCATATAGTATCGGGTCTTTATCTTGGCCATGGGCATTACCTTCCGTCCGGTGGCAAACGGTAATCTGGGGGCACTGGACTTCCCGATATTAATATCCTGGGCAATCTTAATTATGTCCGAGACCACGGCGCTTGAAGTCGCCCTCGGGCCAGCTCCCTGGCCATAAAAAATAACCTGGCCTACCAGGTCGCCCTCAACCAGAATGGCGTTATAAACGCCGTCCACCTTAGCCAATAGCGAGTCCTCAGGGATAAAAACAGGATGGACTCGGGCTTCAACGGAATCATTGTCCCCTTTGGCAATAGCCAGTAGCTTTATAGCATAGCCGAGTTCACGTGCATAGCGGAAATCACGGGCCTGAAGCCGTGAAATACCCTCGTGATATATATTTTCCGGCTTGACCTCAGTGCCGAAAGCTATAGTCGTCAATATAGCCAGCTTATAGGCCGCATCTATGCCCTCAATATCATTGGTCGGATTAGCCTCGGCATAGCCCAATTCCTGGGCATTTTTCAAAGCCACAGCAAAATCTATCCCCTCTTTGGCCATACGGGTTAAAATATAGTTGGTGGTGCCGTTTACAATGGCATAGATGGCTGAAACGTCATTAGCCACCAGGTCTTCCTGAAAGGGAGCAATGAGAGGTATGCCACCGCCCACGCTTGCCTCACAACGTAGTACTACCTGATGGTCGCCGGCTGCGGTTAAAAGCTCCGCCCAGTGTTTGGACATAACCTCCTTATTGGCAGTAACGACATGTTTGCCATGGTTCAGTGCCTCCATCATATATTCGAAGGCAGGGTGTTCGCCGCCCATAAGTTCCACGACCACATCTATTTCCGCATCATTAACCAGCTCTTCGAATTTGGTGGTAAAAATAGAGCGGTCAATGCCTAATGCGCCATGCTTAGCCCGATCCTTCTCCAACACTTTCTTCAGTACCAGCTTACTGCCAGCTTCCCTGGCTAAGGTATCTGGTTTATCCATCAGGACCTTGACCATACCGCCGCCGATTACACCTAAGCCCATCAGGCCTATATTTATAATCTTTTTTCTCGCCATGATCATCCGCCTCTTTTTTTAACTACGAGGTTTATTGCCCATGACTTCTGGTCTTCAGTCAGTAACGTTTCCACGGTAACGCTTTTCATTTTTTCAGTCAGCCACTTATCAAAAAGTCCGCTTATCAATATTTGCCTCATATTATCATCCAGCTCTCGATCATCATCTCTATCTAATGCTTTAACGAGCCAATAACCTCCTTTGGTTTGAACAGAAGTATCACCTGTCGGTTGACTTACAGCACCGGATTCAAGATTTTGGGCTATACTCATCGCAGTTCTGTTCTGGGTTGCACTTTCATTTGTCCAGCCTAAATCTCCGCCATTAAGTACACTGGCTGAATCCAATGAATAATCCTTAGCCAGGGTTGCAAAATCTTCACCGGCGATTATCTTAGCCCTTACTTCCTCGGCATCATGCTGGCTTGCCGTAAGAATGCCCCTGACATGGCTACCCTTAGTAGCATCCTTTTCGGTCACCTGAACCACCCAAAAGCCCAGTGATTTGGTGACCTCTCCATCGAAAATCGGCTGGCTGATTTCTCCCGCCTGAAGCGTAAACGGAATATCCTTCAGTGCTGAGTTACCCAGGTCACCCAGTAATATATTGGTAAAACCTTTAGCCAGCCAGCCCAGGTTGCCGCCGTAGTTCTTTGTAATCGGTTCCACAGAATATGAAGATGCTATCGAAGTGAAATTATCTCCCGCTATCAGCCTTGTTCTCAGCTCGTTAGCTAAATCGGCACTATCCACCAATAAAGCTTGAGTATCTACCTGTTCGGCACTGGCCGGCACTTGCTTATCGAAATACTCCTGCAGTAACTTGTTTATCATCACGGTAGAGATGACTATGTCCCTGTACACCTGCTCATCCGGTAGTGCCTTAGATTTCAGGGTGCTATCCACCTCATCGTTACTCACGGTGATGCCGATCTCCGGTGCTGCCCTACGTACTGCTGCGCTCCCCTGTATGATGTTAATTAGATCATTCGCTATCGTAGCCGTCCCGGTAGCGTCCTTTCCTATGCTATAGAGGTCAAGATACTTTATATAATAGTCCATATCGTATACAGTACCGTTTATTTTCACCGCCGGCTGATGAAATGGCTTAACCTGAACATTCCAGTATCCATAGCCTATGAAAGCGATGAGCAGAACTAAAAATGCACCTCCGGCAATATAAATAATGCGCTGAATACGCTGCTGGCGACGGTGTTTGGAAAGCTGCCGCTTTGTAGGCAGCGGTTTTACTTCGGTTTTGGTATGTTTCTTGGCCAACTCAGAAATCCTCTCTTACCTGAAATATCCCTCGATAAAGCCCCCTTAAAAAGTCTCGCCCCCTATCTCCCCCTTTAGCAAAGAGGGATTAAGGGGGATTTTCTATATATTTCCTCCAGATTGTCTCAATCAAGCACTTATGATACCATATTGCTTGAACCAAAGCCACGCGGGGTGTAGCGCAGCCTGGTAGCGCACCTGAATGGGGTTCAGGTGGTCGCCGGTTCGAATCCGGCCACCCCGACCATATGTTCCGGCGACATTCCCTGTAATACTTTTCCGGTAAATTCGTATATTACTTTAGACGACTGGACAAAGGGAGGTAATTGGATATGAAATATAATGCATTAGCCTCAGTTATTTTGCTTGCAGTGCTTCTGATAGGCAGTTTATCCTGTGTGGTTCCGCCTTCCCCACCTCCTACACCTCCATCTCCACCACAGCAGGGCCAGGAATTGCAATCGGACAAGCAAAGGATCACTTCACCTATAGCCAGTTCTGCCGACCTGGCAGCGCTGGTCGAAGACAATAGCATCTTTGCCTTAGACACCTATCAAAATCTCCCAGATGATGGCAACATCTTTTTTTCGCCTTACAGCATCTCAATAGCGCTGGCTATGACCTACGCCGGCGCTCGCCAAAGCACCGAACAGCAAATTGCGGACACTCTCCACTTTACCCTGCCGCAAGACCGTTTGCATCCGGTATTCAACAGCCTCGATATGGAACTGAGCCAGCGAGGCCAGGGTGCCAAAGGTAAGGATGAGAAGGGATTCAGGCTTAATATCGTAAACGCCATCTGGGGGCAAAAGGGCTTCACCTTTCTCCAGAATTTCCTGGATACACTGGCCGAGAACTACGGTGCTGGCATCAGACTGCTCGATTTCATAAGCGCACCGGAATCTGCACGCGTCACCATTAACGACTGGGTCAGTGAACAGACTGAAGGCAAGATTAAGGACCTGATTCCAACGGGCGCCATCTCCCCTTTAACCCGCTTAGTCTTGACTAATGCCATCTACTTCAATGCCGCCTGGCTGAATACTTTCTCCAAAGACCTCACCATGGACGGCACCTTTCATTTGCTCAATGGTAACGAGGTCACGGTGCCTATGATGCACCAGACAGAGCAGCTTGCTTATACGGAGGGCAGTAATTATCAAGCTGTGGAGTTGCCCTATGACGGACGAGAGATTTCCATGCTTATCCTGCTGCCGCAGGCGGGTAAATTCACGGATTTTGAAGGGTCTCTCGATGCCGATAAGGTTGGCGACATCGTTAAGGCCCTGGAACCTAGGAGAGTGGGATTGACTATGCCCAAGTTTGAATTCACCTCCAGCTTTAGTTTAAATGAAGTTCTTAAAACAATGGGCATGCCGCTGGCCTTTACGCCAACACCGCCGTCCGGTATTTGCTCCAATGAATATGCCAATTTTTCGGGCATGGGCGGACGCTGTGACCTGTACATATCGGACGTTATTCATAAGGCATTTGTTTCCGTTGATGAATCGGGTACCGAGGCAGCCGCTGCCACCGCCGTGGTCATGGTTACCAGCAGCTTGCCAATAGGAGAGCCAGTTAGTTTTGTCATTGACCGCCCCTTCATCTTTCTAATTCGGGATATTCAGACAGGGACAATACTGTTTATCGGTCGCGTTATGAACCCTGGCAAGTAACCAAAATCCAGAGTTTTCTGAATTAGTCGAGCTTGCCAAATTCATAAGCGGCGATGGCTAAATCAACCACATACCACACAAAGAAGCCGCCGCAGGTTATCAATTTAATAACACCCAGTGCCACTTCTCCCCGGTAGAAACGGTCCAGACCCAAATAGCCCGCCAGGAAAGATATGATAAGGATGGTTAGCTTCTTTTGATACTCACTTTTTGCTGCCATATCGACCTCCTTTGATTTCATTACCTAAGTTTACCACATCGGCTTGAATCAAGTTGCACCCTCACCTTAATGCTCTCCCGTCAAAGGAGAGGCAAGAATTTGATCCATTATTCAAATTCTCTCTCCCCTGGAGGGAGAGAGTCAGAGTGAGGGGGATTTTCAACCCTCACTTTTAATTTTTTACTTGAATCTTTGACCTTTGGCCTTCAACTTTTGACTTTCGTTTCCCCTTAGAAAAAGGGGGATTAAGGGGGATTTTCGTTGACAACCGACCTGCTGCATCCTAATATTTACACATCATGAGAACTCCCAAACTACAGATAACCAAAGCCAATGTCCGTCATGTCTTCGATTTCACCGACGAAATCGTGGAAGGCTTCCCTAACCGCCTGACCGGAACGGAAGCCTGTAAAAATGCCGCCAGCCGCATAAAACAGGAATTCACCAGGTACTGCCACCCAGACTCGGTGCAGGTAGAGGACTTCGAGGTCCACCCCAAAAGCTTCCTCAAGTACATCCCCGCCCTGGTCGTCATGTACTTCATCGGCGCGGTTCTATTATTATTCAAGCTCCCCCTGCCGGCGCTTGTCGTCTACGGTCTGGCAATCTTTATCTTTTATGGCCAGTTCGCCCGCTACTGGGAATTGCTCGACCCCTATTTTCCTAAAGCCACCGGCTATAATGTCTTCGGCTCCATCGAACCCGAGGGTGAGGTCAGACAGCAAATCGTGGTCAGCGCCCATCATGACGCTGCCTATGTCTTTCAGCTACTGGCACGTTTCCCCAGGCACTACGCCCGGCTGATCAATTTAAGCATACTGTTTTTACTGCTCGGTTTCCTCGTCTCCCTGATTGCCGCCGTCCTGGCATTGTTTCAGGTACCTGTTCCCGGCCCGGTTTTGCTCTGGGTACCCCTAGCCCTGCTGGTAGGCGGCATTTTCCAGCTGCCGCTGGCTTTCTTCACCACCGGAGAGGTATCTCCCGCTGCCGGCGATAATATGATTGCCGTAGCCGTCGCCGGCGAGACGGCCAGGCTTTTTCACCAGGCCAAACAGACCGGCATGAACTCCCTGAAACATACCCGTTTAATCGTAGCTTCCTTCGATGCCGAAGAGGCCGGCTTACGTGGCGCCCGTGCCTTCTGCCGGAAACACGGCCAGGAATTATTAGGCACCAAGACCTATGTCTTCAACATCGATACCCTTTACAAGCTCGAAGACCTCACCTTTCTGGAGAAAGACCTGAATTCCACCGTCAAGCTGTCCCGTGCCATGGCGCAGGACTGCATCGGCATTGCCACATCGCTGGGCTATACTGCCCGTATCGCCTCCATGCCCTTCGGCGCCGGCAGCACCGATGCTGCTGAATTCGGTAAGCTGGGTGTGGAGGCCATTAATATGGCAGGTATCAGCTTTAATATCGGCAAGTTTGATGAAGGCCTGGTCTATCACACCGCCAATGACACCACCAAATACATCGAACCCGAGCTCATTGAAGCCTCCCTTAAGATTGTCCTCGACTACATCCTCAAAAAAGACAGCCAGGTCTAAGGACCAATTCATCACCGGTGTCATCCTCGAGCGAAGCGAAGGATCTAGGTAATCGAATCCAGTATTTGGTCTTTGGTCTTTGGTTTTTGATCTTCGTTCCTGAGCTTGTCGAAGGATGTACCCGGGTAGATTGGAGCATCCGCTCCAATGTTACTGTCATTGCGAGCGAAGCGTGGCAATCTCATTTTAACCTCGTGTCATCCTCGAGCGAAGCGAAAAATCTCCACCTGTTTAAAAATTCAACTTCTTATACCCCCTGTCATCGTGAGCCTTCCCCTTCCCGTCATTGCGAGCGAAGCGTGGCAATCTCATTTTAGCGATCAGACATCGCCGTAATCTAGAATCAATCCCCGTAATCTAATATTATCTCTGGCTTTTGGTTTTTGTTTTTTGGTTTTAATATTGTTAACATTCAGCCAATCATGTCAAAATCCAAAGTCGCCCTGGTAAAATGCACCACCTACGACAAGGATGAGGTGTTGACGGCCGTCCGCACCGGCCTCGACCTCCTCGGCGGCATCTCCGCCTTCATTAAATCTGGCGACAAAATAGTCCTCAAGCCCAACGTCTTGATCGGCACCAGCCCCGATAACGGCGTCACCACGCATACCGCCGTTTTCAGGGCCGCAGCCGTCATCTTAAAGGAGGCCAGCGCCGTCGTCTCTTATGGTGATTCACCTGCCTTTGGTAAATGCCAGGGAAACCTCAGAAGAGCTGGCTTGAAACAGGTTGGCGACGAGCTTGGCTTAAAATTAGCCGACTTCGACTCCGGCAAAGAGATCAGCCACAAGGATGCCCTGCTAGTCAAGAAGTTCGTCATTGCCAACGGCGTGCTCGAGGCTGACGGCCTGGTAAGCCTGCCCCGGCTCAAAACGCACGGCCTTACGCTCTTTACCGGAGCCGTAAAGAACCAGTTCGGCTGCATCCCCGGCCTGCTCAAGAGCCAGTACCACGTTAAACTGCCCGACCCCTACGATTTCGCCGCCATGCTGGTTGATTTGAATACGCTTATAAAGCCCCGCCTTCACATCCTGGATGGTATTACCGCCATGGAGGGCAACGGCCCCAGGAGCGGCCAGCCCAAGCAGCTAAATGTCCTGTTATTCTCCACCGACCCCATAGCCCTGGATGCCACAGCCTGCCGGATTATCAACCTTAATCCTTCCACCGTGCCCACCAGTAGGCCCGGCGAAGCCGCTAACCTTGGCACCTATCACGCTGAGAATATCGAGCTTGTCGGCGGAGACATAGATACCTTTTTCGATCCCCGCTTTGACGTAAATCGAACGCCCCCCGTCCACAGTTCCGGCGGCCGGTTCAGTACATTTATTAAGAACAGAATAACCCAGCGGCCGGTTATCGATAAAGCCCGGTGCGACCTTTGCGGTGTCTGCGTTAAGATGTGTCCCGTCCGGCCCAAAGCCGTTGACTGGTATGAAGGTGACCGGTCCCAGCCACCCCGGCACAACTACGACCTCTGCATCCGCTGCTACTGCTGCCAGGAAACCTGCCCCGATGGAGCCATTCTGATAGAGAGCCCGCTGCTGGGAAGATTGTTATCGCGAATCTAATTCACTTGACCGAAAGTTAAATTAGAGAGTTTTCAACGAAGAAAATCCTAATCTGTAAATAATAGTGATCTGCTGCGCCACGCTGTTGTGGAAAAAATTACTGGGTAAATTAAAAACTTATGATTGTGTTGCAGCACTGACTCCCAGCAATTCCGCGACCAGACTGTCAATTTTCTGGATCACACCGTCCTCGTGCAGCGAGGCGCGGATTTTTTGCCTAGCTCTCACGAAGTGCATATCTTCACTAAGCTGAGTGGTAGTAGCAACCTGCTCAGCACGAGTAGCCGTCCTTACTAAAGCTCTGTGCAATTTGTTAGCCCGGTTAAACCGGGGAATCGGCAAGGAAAGCATCACCTTGTCGAAATGGCGAGCACCCCACTGCCCTCTAGCCTGAAGGCCTTCGACTAACTTGCGAGTAGTTTCACTATTCATGATGGCCAGTAGGTAATATCCTTCGTCGTTGCTATCTACTTTCATCCAGTATAACTCGGTATCAACAATACCATTTGAGTCAGCAAGCAACGCAGCGGCAGGTAATGTGCCGGCCTTGCTGTACACAACTCTGAGCGGCGCGATGGGGAACTGCGCTGAAAGCTGTCCGTAATAGTCCAACTGCTCTAAGAGAGTCCTCTTCCCCTTGCCGTATTCGGACCAGATGCGCTCAGCTTCCGTAAGCCACCCCGCTAGATGGGCATAGCCACTAGATTGAGCCTCGGCACCGCTAAGCAGGTGATTCCTTTCACTATCCCACGGGATAACTGATAGAATTGGCGATAAGATCCGGAATGGTGCGATAGATTCCCCAAGGTACAATGGACTCAGAAAATCGGCTTCAATATTGCTTCTCAGTGAATGTATATTTTTCCATGGCAATTTCTCTAGGTTAGAACGGCGACTTTCAACAAGGGGTGAATCCGGGCTAGGACCTAGGATTCCAGCCTGAACATATTGGACCGTGAAAAGGACCCTAGGACTGATTATGGCACCCTGCCTGAAAAGATCGGCATAACCCTCCGTAACTCTAGTAGTGCGTTCGTTTGGCCAGATATCATTCTGCCATGAGAGATATTGACTAGCTTCCATTCTAGAGGTATCTCGTCGTGGCAAAATACCAGAAGCGACCTGCACCCGATTGGGTAACCTGGGTCCTGTCCCTTCACCAGATATAGCAAATAGCACGCAGGAAGGTACAGGGAAGAGAGGTCGTACCCGATCTGAAAATACCCATGCATTAGTGAATTGAACAGTGATGTAAATTAGCCTTGAGCTACCTTTTTGAGCTGCTCCGTATAATCCTGTCCTAAAACGGGCAAATTGGCGCCGGGTCATGGCTGCGTAGGGCATGACAAAAGCTATGGTTCCACCATCTCTTAGATAAAGCTCCACACAACGCACGAAGAAATACGCCGATAAGTCTTGTTGCTGTGCCACTTGCCCCTGCCAGATACCGAAAGATTGGCACTCGGTGCGAAAACGTGCCTGCAAATCCTTATCCATGAAGCGGTAAGAAAGCCACGGGGGATTGCCAATGACCACGTCCACCTTCTGGCTCTGCTGGGACAACCATATGGGATGTACTAGGTTGCGTGTCACAAAGCCCCAGATGTGGTCTCGCCCACTGCAGTCAAGTTGGTGCAGTGTATCATAGGTTTGGGCTAGAGTGTTTAGCGTTTGCGCATTCAGATGATAATGCCGCTGAAGCCAGGCTGTTAATCCCTTAGCTGGTGAGCCTTGCTCGCTTAATTCCAGCATCCTTCCAATAACGGCATCAAATATAACTGGATCTCGCGTGATCTCAAAGGGGAATTCGAGTAATTGTTGGCTCTCGGGGACCTCAATCAACACATCGCGCTCAGCGAGGAAGCCGCGTGTATTCCACTGCAGGGAATCGCCGATATAGACCGGAATGTTGATGCTGGATGGACGCTGCCTCAATCGCTCTGGACCGATTGCCAGCAGGAACGTGACACGCGCTATCTGAATAGAGACAGGATGAACGTCGACACCACAGACTTGCCTACATGCGCGTTCTATAGCTTCAGATGTAGGAATTCTGGCTTCTTCAGCCGCTTTTAGCAGTCGTTGTACAGCATGAAAAATAAAAGTACCAGAACCGCAAGCCGGGTCTAGAACGCGTTGCTCCAATGGGTGCGTTATTACCTCGGAACACATCTGCTCAGCAAGCCAGTCCGGCGTATAGTATTCTCCTAAAAAATGACGTTGCTCGGGATCTATCAATGATTCGTAAAGTCCCTTGAGGACATCGGTCTTCACATCTTGTAGCCGGAAACGCCCCGCTTGTAACGCAATGCGATTTACCAAATCAGCGCCTTTATTTGAGGCCAGTAGCCAATCGAAAAAGTCCGATTCTACAACACCGCCTATACCAGCTTCGCTGAAGCGGCGGCCAGACAGTAGCTCATGTGGCTCGGCGGTTGCTACACTGAGTACCTTAGCAGCCATCATCTTAGCAATAATTGTCAGGTAGGTATGCTGTAAGAACAAAACATCTTCGTTAAATTCTGCGCCGTACGCACGTCGGATAAGTTGTGCCCAGAGGTCACGCTTCAGACGTACATCAAGATTCCCGCCTACCTCGTTCCAGATGGTGGCTAGTTCATATCTAGCCATATTCCAGGCAAGGCTGTTTCTACCTAGCTCACGCCGAACAACTTCTGAGCTAGGTTCCAGATCGGCACTGACAGCGACTATCGAGCTGAGCCAGGCTAATAGCTCTCGAGGTTTCTCAATTGATGTAGCAAAGCTCTCTAATTCACAAAGATTGCCATCTCGCAGTTCATAGGGTATGAACGTTGCCCCATCTGTGGTTACCCCGACGAAATGCATACCAGTTTCCGTTTCACGCTGGGTAAGGTAACCTGGCAATTTACTTTCAGCATCACGTTTTTCGCGGCGCAGATCGGATTTGAATTCGAATAATGTCCGTCCCAAGAGAGCATCAATGCGCCCATGTACTTCTGGAACTTGGCGTTCAAAGTCTACTTCCGTACTTCTGGCTCCTAGTCCATTCACCAGTAGTTCGTATACCAAGGATCGCACTTTCTCATGTTGAGGTCGGGAAACTAGCTCTACGATAATTTCGCGTAAGCGGTCCGAAGTTAACGACATTTCTTATTTCCTTCTTCTATCTGAGACCACCTCTTTGGCAACATATTAGCACAAATTACTAGATTAATTGAATAGCTGCTGCATAATCTATAATTTGATGATGTTGCCTTACTATTGCATAGTCTTAACATTTGTTGAATATACTGATCAAATACCTATCTATAACTCATTTATTTTTTACTGAAGTTTTTATCGCTCAATCACCATTAAGTATGGCTATTGCCTGCTTTCTGTGATATCTTATTTCTCAGGGAAACCTTAACGTCACAGGAGGTGAGCTATGGCAAAATCGTTCTGGAAGGGTGTTATCAGCTTCGGACTGGTGGCTATACCGGTCAAGATGTACGTGGCGACCGAAACCAGGCCGGTGAGCTTTCATCTGCTGCATAAGAAGTGCCTGACACGACCGAAACAGGTGCTGCACTGCGATATAGACGACGAGTACTTCAGCATTAAAGATATGGTGCGCGGCTACGAGGTCTCTAAAGACCAGTACGTCGTCCTCGACGAAAGCGATTTCGAGAAGGTGCCGATTAAGACATCGCACAGCATCGATATTCAGTGTTTTATCGACGCGAATGAAATAGACCCCGTCTACTATTACGGCAGCCACTACATCGAGCCGGAGGAGCTGGGCGTGAAGCCGTTTCAACTGCTGCGACAGGCACTGGAGAAAACGAGAAAGGTGGGCATCGCCAAGGTCGCTTTTCAGCACCGGGAGCATCTGGGCTGCTTGAGACCGCTGGAGAATATCATGGCGCTGCATACCATTCATTTTCAGAGCGAAATACTGCCACGGGAGGAGCTTACGCCGGCGGAAGCTAAGACAACGGCGGCTGAGATGGATATGGCGGTGTCTTTAATCAAGGCCATGGCTAAGAGCTTTAAGCCGGAAGACTACCGGGATGAATACCAGGAGGCGCTGAAGAAGGTGGTGGAGGCCAAGGTTAAGGGGCAGAAAATTATTGCTCCGTCGGTGGCTAAGGTGGAGATGGTTGATTTGATGGCGGCGCTCAGGGCGAGCGTGGAAGCAACGAAAGTCAAACGTTAAATTAAGATTACGGAGATTATTTCTAGATTACGGCGATGTCCACACTGATTGGAGCGGATGCTCCAATCTACCCGTTGCTCCTTCGACAAGCTCAGGATGAGCGGGAAGCAGCTGAGATCGCCACGTCGCCCCGGCTCCTCGCGATGACATTACGACGCAGGAAAAGGGAGAAATACTCAGGTAAGGCCTAGCAACGATTGCATTTGGAGGACGTTTCTGAGCGGGAAGTCTAAGTGCTTGTTCTTGAAGATGACGTGCACCTCGGCGGTCTGGGCAAGTTGTTTTATGCGCGGCAGCCACTCCTTTAGCTCCTCCTCACTATATAGATAGTTGAACCTCTCGTCGGCAGGTATCCCCTTCTTCTCCCAGGTCCCGGCATTTCGGCCGTGAAACCTGATGATGGCCAGGTCAGAGGTGGCTTCGGCCACCGGCGGCAGGCTGGAACTGAACCCCTGCGGCTCATCGACGCATACTAATGTTATGTCAAGCTTGCGCAGGAACTGTAGCGTCTCCTCTTTATGCTGCTCCAGCCAGCTGCCGGCGCGGAACTCGACGGCCATGCGGTGCTGCGAAAGCCGGTTACGGCATGAAGCTATATATCCGTAACTGTCCGGCCCGGGATGAAACCACGGCGGAAACTGGAAGAGAACGGCGCCAAGCTTGCCCGCCTCATGGAAACGGTCGACATCAGCGCCGAATACCGCCCAGAGCTCTTCGATTGCCTCCTCCGGCAGATGATGTAAATAGATATTGCCCTTGGCCTGTATCCGGCTGCCGTATTTGTCCCCAATCGATTTGGGCAGCGAGTTAAGCGGCGTGGGCTGCCCGGTAAACAGACTGAAGGCCCTGACATCGAAGACGAAGCCATCGGGCGCGTTTTCCAGCCACAGCTCCATGTTGTGCGCGGTGGGAAAGAAATGATAGCTGGAATCAATTTCGGTAACGGAAAACCGGGAAGCGTAGTAGCTGAGCCTCCCGGCGGCTGATTTGACTTCGGGCGGGTAGAAACCGCTCTTCTCTAGCTCAGGCGTAGACCAGGTGGATATGCCTAAACGAATTCGTCCCATTCCCGTACCTGTAGACAGTGGTAAATATCTATTATAACATGTAGATATGGGCCGGAAGCTGGAAGAATACGGGGAGAAGCGCCATTTTAAGCAGACACCGGAGCCGGAACCGCAGGTTACGGAAAGGCAGGGGCCACTTATCTTCGTCGTCCAGAAACACCGCGCCCGGGCGCTGCATTACGACTTCCGGCTGGAAGTCGACGGCGTGCTCAAGTCATGGTCGGTGCCCAAGGGGCCTTCGCTGGACCCGGGAACAAAACGGCTGGCGGTGATGGTGGAAGACCACCCCATCGACTACGCCGGCTTCGAGGGCACGATTCCCAAGGGCGAATACGGCGCCGGCGAGGTCATCGTCTGGGACAACGGCACCTACTCACCCGACGAAGGCGGCAAACTGCTGTTCACCGACCGCGCGGCTGCCGAGGCTGAGATGAGGCAGGGGATGGAGAAAGGGAAGCTTTCGTTCTTCCTGCGGGGGCGCAAGCTGAAAGGCTCGTGGACGCTGGTCAGGACCAGGCAGTCCGAAAACAGCTGGCTGCTGATGAAGCACAGGGACGAGTATGCCCGTGCCGATATCGATATACTTAAAGAAGAAGGCTCGGTGCTGTCAGGCCGCACTGTGGAACAGGTCAAGGCTTCGGAGGAGGCTGATGATGCACCGCCGTCTCCTCTAAATCCCGGGGGTATGCCGGGAGCACAGCCGGCCCGGTTTCCCTCCGTTATCCGCCCCATGCTGGCGCGGCTGGCGGAGGCCCCGTTCTCCGGTCCCGGCTGGATATTCGAGCCCAAGCTGGACGGCTACCGGACCGTGGCGCATATTCAAAAGGGTAAAGTCAGGCTGCTGTCCAGAAGAGGCATTGACGTGACGCAACAGTACTCGGCGCTGGTGTCCGACCTCGTCCGGCAGCCGGCCTCGGAATTGATCCTCGACGGCGAAATCATCTCCCTGGACGAGAAGGGGCAGCAGTGCTTCCAGTGCCTGCAGAACTACCTGCGGTCCATGCAGCGAACTAAAACGGCGGGCGGCGAACCGGCGGCGTTGATTTACTATGTCTTCGATATACTCTATCTTGACGGCTATGACCTGCGCGGCGTGGCCCTGCGCCGTAGAAAGGAACTTCTGGGCAGTATATTCAGGCCTTCTCAGCAAGTAAGGTTAGTAGATTACTTCGAGACCGAGGGCGAGCGCGTTTATCAGGCGGCGGTGAAAAACGGGCTGGAAGGGGTCATGGCCAAGAAAGACGACAGCCGTTACGAACCGGGCGAGAGGTCGGGGAGCTGGCTCAAGGTTAAGTCAGGGCTGTCCGATGAGTTTGTCATCGGCGGCTATACCACCGGCCAGGGCATCCGGGCACATTCCTTCGGGGCGCTGCTGCTGGGCTACTACGACGATAAAGGCGGGCTGAAATTTGCCGGTCACGTGGGCACCGGTCTGGACGAGCCGGCGCTGGCCGAAATGAAAAAGAAACTGGACGGGCTGCGGACCGACAACTGCCCGTTTACCGAGGTGCCGGAGACGAATACCCCGGCGGTGTGGGTACGGCCGGAGCTGGTGGCCGAGGTCAAGTTCTCGGAGTGGACGCAGGACGGGCGGCTTCGAATCCCCGTCTTCCTGCGGCTGCGAGAGGATAAGGCGCCGGCCGAGGTGCGCCGGACGGAGCCGGTGGCGGCTTCAGAGGCGGACCCGCCTCCTGCGGATAATATTCAAGAGGTACTGGAGCAATTAAAAAAGCCCGGCGACAGCCTCGTCCTTGAAATCGGAGGCAACCGCATCAGTCTCACCCACCTGAAGAAAATACTATGGCCGGAGACCAGAAGCCACGCGCCGTTAACTAAGCGGCATTTTCTGGCATATCTGGCTTCGGTTTCCTTGTATTTTCTGCCCCATTTAAAGGACCGGCCGCTGACGCTGAGCCGTTACCCGGGCGGCATAAACGGCGAGCATTTCTGGCAGAAGCACTGGAACAGTCCCCTGCCCGACTTCGTGCAGCGGGTGAACATCACCGAGGAAGAGGACAAGGTAGACGAGTACCTGGTATGCCGTAACCTGTCGACGCTCATCTGGCTGGGGCAGGAGGCGGATATCGAGTTCCACACCTGGTTCTCCAGGATAAGCCCGGCACCGGACATGCCGGCCAGGAAGGATATCGACTATCTGCTGAACTACCCCGACTTTATCATCCTGGACCTCGACCCTTATATTTACTCGGGCAAGGAAAAAGCCGGCGACGAGCCGGAGCTGAACCGTAAGGCGTTCGACAAGGTGTGCCAGGTGGCGTTATGGCTGAAGGAGATCGTGGATAAGCTGTCGCTGAAGGCCTACGTCAAGACCTCGGGCAAGACCGGGCTGCACATATACATACCCATTGTGCGCAACCTGGATTATAAGGCGGTGAGGTCGGCAGCGGAAACCATCGGCCGCTTCGTACTGCAGGCGCATCCCGATGATATCACCATGGAATGGTCGGTGGAGAAACGCAAAGGCAAGATATTTGTCGACTACAACCAGAACGTCCGCGGCAAGACACTGGCGGCGGCATATTCGCCGCGTCCGGCAGCAGAGGCCGCCGTGTCCACACCGCTGCGCTGGAACGAGCTGGGCAAGGTCTACCCTACCGAGTTCACTATTCTGACGCTTCCGGGGCGGCTTAAAAAGACGGGCGATTTGTGGGCGGACATAATCGTCAACAAGCGAGATGTCAAGGAGGTACTCGACGTCGGTTTCAAAGAATAATTGGTAACTAGTTATAATTTTTTTATTGCTGCCTCGTAAGACGAATAAACTTATATTAACTTATTACGTTCTACTTATTAGGCGAGTCATCGCCCCCTTAACCAAACAGAGAAACCAGCGTCGTGACCAGCGCTGGTTTCTCGCCTTTATAGGCCACGGTATAAATCCCCCTTAATTCCCCTTTTCCTAAGGGGGAAACAAAATAGTGATTAAAAGCCGAAGTCAAAGACATGAGCGGAGCAGAAAATTTTATAAAATCGCTGAAAATTTTATGACTTTTTAATACTTTTTATGTTAGCATGGAGCTTAAGAAAATGGCCAAAAAAGACATGCATAAGCCGTCTGCCGCCGGCAAGGCAAATCCCAAAATGCCAGAACAGACCAGGGATTCAAAGGTGCCGGTACTGGTAGTGGATGACGACGTTAAAATAGTCAGGTTTATCAGTTCAAGTTTAAAATTAGCCGGCTATGAAGTCTGCACCGCTACATGTGGAGAGGAAGCCTTGAGATCCGTTATCTCAGAGAAGCCGCATATCATAATATTGGACATTCTTATGTCGCCGATGAATGGCTTTGAAGTTCTGAGAAGGCTGCGCGCCGAATCTGAGTTACCTGTGATTGCCATTAGTGCACATTCATCCTCCGCCGAGAAAGCCCTGAACCTCGGCGCCAATGTTTTTTTAGCCAAACCTTTCAGGCCGGATGAACTGATAAAGAGAGTTCAATCTGTTCTGAAATAATCCGCTGACAGATCTCTTATGCCAGAGGCAGCGTGAAAAAGAAAGTAGCACCCTTGCCCGGCTCAGATTCCACCCAGATGCGGCCTCCCTGCGCTTCCACCAGCCGGTGACATACATTCAGCCCCAGCCCGACCCCACCTATTCCATCGGTTGTCTCCAGCCGCTCAAATGGCTGAAATAGCCTGGCCTGGCCTTCTGCAGAGATACCTACACCCTGGTCTTTGACTCCAACAACCAGACAGTCATTCTCTTTCTTAACGAAGACCGTAATGTCGCCGCCGTTGGGAGAGTACTTGACGGCATTATCCAGCAGATTATTTACTATCCTCTCTACACGGACCGTGTCGGCGAATATGGGAGGCAGGCCGACGGGCAGGTCGATAAGCAACTTATGTGCCGCTGATTTGCCTCTCAGCTTGTCGACGATGGCGACTATAGTTTCAGCCATATCAATTTTTTCTCTTCGAATCATCAGCCGGTCCGCCTGCGCTCGCGACAGCTCGAGCAGATTGTCTACTATAGTTGCCAGGTTTTCAGCCGATGAAGCGGCATCCTGCAGCAGCAAATGCGCATCTTTTTTAGATATCCCCCGGCTCATGGCGGTGTAGACGGAACCCATGACCACCGTAATAGGCGTCTTTAGCTCGTGCGAAACCAGGCCAATGAATTCATCCTTTATCTGTTCCAACTTTTTTCGCTCGGTAATGTCTTGCCCCTGAGCAATAGTAGCTACCGGGGTTCTACCATCCACATCGAAAAGCGTTGCCGAATTCCAGAGAACGATGCGTACCGAGCCGTCTACGTTTTGGATCGGGATTTCCACAACTTCCCACCGCTGTCCGGTCATGGTATCACGGATATGGCTCATGGAAATATCACGGCTATCACCGGGGAATAATATATCCAGTTTCTTTCCCAGTACTTCGCCGGCACTCAGCCCGGTAAGCCGCTCGAAGGCATGGTTAAAGCGGGTAATCTCAAAGTCCGGGTTCCAGACGATAATAGGTGCGTTGGCATAGTTGAACAGGTTGTCCAGATAGTCACGCGTCTCCCGCAGCTGTTCTTCGACCTTTTCGCGCTCCGCCCTGGTGCGTAGCGCGCCGATACCAAAGGCAACATCTCCGGCCAGTTCCTCCAGCAGCTTAACTTCAGCCGTAGTAAAGCCGTTGGGCTCAGCCGCGTACAGCGATAACACCCCATATACTTTGCCATCACTATCAGCGAGCGGTATAGCGATGCTGGAACGGAAGCCCCTGGCCAGAGCCCCTTCTCGCCAGGGAGCGGTTTTCGGTTCTGATACAAAATCCTGGCAGAAGTTTGTTTTTCCAGTTCGGGCTGCTGTCCCGGTAGGCCCTCGCCCCCGTTCGGTATCCGCCCAGGTAATGTTTGCCGTCGCCAGATAGCCATGCTCCCGGCCAGCCCAGGCCACAGGCCGCACAGACTTTGATTTATCATGCTCTACCTTGCCAATCCAGGCCATGCGATAACCTGCCACATCACACATAATGCGGCAGACATCATTGAAGAGCGTTTCCTCGTCAGTGGCGCGGACTATAGCCTTATCGCATTCGGTTACGGCACGCAGTTCTCGGTTAAGTCCAATTAATTCTTGCTCTGCATTTTTTCGTCCGGTGACATCATATGCTATTTCCCCGGCCCCGACTATATCGCCTGCAGCATCATAGATTGGAGTGTGAAGTACATCATAAACCTTATGGTATCGCGCGGGGTCTCCAAATTCGATGGTCTTTTTTGTGCGCTCGCCCCGGAGTACCTGGCTCCATTCCCTGACAGCTATCTCCTGCTGCTCCGGTAAGTCCGCAAATAAATCAACCATGTTGTCACCGATAGCTATATCTTTACCCGTGAGTCTCTTTATTTCCTGTTTATACGCCTCATTGAAAAAGATATAGCGGAAATTCGTATCCAGGACAGCCATGATTACATCGGTTCCCCTGGTTACTGCCTCCAACAGGTCAACTGTCTCACCAAGGCTCCGCTCATTTTTGTTCAACTTTAGTAATCCCTTTCATTATCCAATTTGGTAAGTGATTAAGGGAGATCATATTCCGTGTTATGGGTATCGGGCTAATGCTATTTGAGCTTGAATGACGAAATTATATTGGAGAATGGATAACCGCTATATCCAGCCTTATTTGCCGCCGTATCCAATCTATAGAGATGGTCTGCCGTACTCTTAAAGTAAGCTTCTCCATGATACGTGGCGATGTCCGCCTCATAGTCGTACGAAACATACCAATTCCAGAGGCCATCCATGGGTTTATTTTCTACCAGTGTTATATCAGACCAATGTGTTCCCAATGACATTAGCCAATACTGAGCGGCAGTTTGAGGCGGTAAAGAATCTGCAACATATATCATAACCGAAGCCTGGCGGGTTGGAGCCGTTAACAGGCATGTCGTCCCATCTTTAGATACCTCGGCTTTCCAGTTGAGCGGATAGCTAATACTATATTTCTCTGCATCATTGATATAGGTGGTAAACCCAGGTTGCCCGCAGCTAATAGCGGTGCCCAGCAGCATAGTCAACCCTATAAGCATAAGCCAATACTTATAACCGTTATTCATCGAACCTCCTGATTGATGTTTAATGAGTCTTACTGATTATACTGTGAAATAAGCTCAGTGTCACGTATGGATTTAGCGCTTAACCTTCGAAACTACCAGACATATTAACTTACTATAGCGGAGTTTGAATACAATGTGCTATACTTGACACTCAGCAAATAGGAGGCCGAAGACTAATGAAGACGCTCCCGAAGAAAAAGGCAGTACCGAAGAAAAAAGCACCCCCAAAGAAGAAGCCAACCATAAAGAAGAAGACCCTCATAAAGAAGAAGTCATTTAAGAAGAAGTCACCCCCAAAGGCGGCTGCCTTAAAGAAAGCCGACCAGAACAAAGCAAAATATGAATCCCGGCCGTGGTTAAAATTCTATCTCAAAGAGGTGCCCGCGGATGTCAAAATCCCGAATAAATCCGCAGTCGAAACCTTCGATGAGGCCACAGATAAATGGAAAGATAGGACTGCGTTAGTATTCTACGGCAGAAAAATAAGCTACCGCGAACTGAGAGATCACGTCGATAGATTTGCCACAGCTATGCAGGACCTGGGAATTAAAAAGGGAGACCGCGTCGCCTTACTATTACTGAATTCACCTCAATTCGTCATAGCCTATTTCGGAGCCATGAAAGCCGGAGCCATTTTAACTGCTATAAGCCCCGTTTATGTCAGTCCCGAAATCAAGCATCAAATTGAAGACAGCGGTGCCCGAATATTAATCTGCCAGGACATACTTTACGAAAATGTGGAGCGGGCAGACGTAAAGCTGGATAAGGTCATACTCACCAGTATTGCCGAATACCTGCCGGGTATGAAAAAATTTCTTGGCAGCAGCATCTTACGGGCTGTTTACCAAAAGATGGCAGCTCCGCCCACCGAAATTTACAAAAGAGAAGGATTCCATCAATTGCAGGACTTGATTAAGCAATATCCCCCTAACCCGCCAAAAATCAAGTTCAATATTCAGGAGGATCTGGTAACCCTGCCCTACACCGGCGGCACCACCGGTCTGCCCAAAGGAGCAATGATAACCCACTATAATATCACTGCGGCCCGGTACATTGGCTCAGAGTTCTGGGGAAATATTGTCCAGGAAGGCAAAGAGACTATACTGGCCTATCTGCCTTTTTATCATATCTATGGACAGGCGTTGATTATGCTGGGAGGACTGTCCCAGGGCTATACACTGATAATATTCACTACACCCGACCTCGATGACATGCTCAACGCCATCGAAAGCTACAAGGTAACCCTTTTCTTCAGCGTCCCGTCTTTGTACGAGTACCTCAGAGATTATCAACGTACGGACAGAATTAACTGGAAGCGCCTTAAAGTTCTCGTCTGCGGCGCCGATGCCCTGCTTGAGGATACGGCAGTGGGTTGGGAGAAGAGGACGGGCACTAAAATCCACGAGGGCTGGGGGATGACTGAGACAACATCCACCGGCATGGCCAGCCCTTACGGCAGGCCAAAGGTCGGCTCTTTCGGCGTACCCATGTGCAACACAGTAGCCGGAATAGTTAATCCTGAAAGCACTAAATTCATGCCCATTGGCGAGATAGGTGAACTGTGCGTTAAAGGGCCGCAACTTGCCGAAGGCTACTGGAATAAGCCGGAAGAGACAAAGAAAATGTTTGTCAAAATCGACGGAGAAACCTGGCTGCGAACTGGCGACCTGGCCAGGATGGACAAAGAAGGCTATTTCTATTTCTACGACAGAAAACGCGACATGATTAAATATAAGGGCCTGGCGGTATTTGCCAGGGAGGTGGAGGAGGTATTGAAAGCGCATCCACAAATCAAAGAGGCGGGTGTAATCGGTGTTCCCGACAAATACGTGGGAGAGAAAGTCAAAGCCATCGTGGTGCTGGAGACGGAAGCCAGAGGTAGGGTCTCCGAAGAAGAAATAATGAAATATTGCGCAGAACGTTTGGCACACTATAAATGTCCCAGAGTCGTAGAGTTCAGGGGTGAGGTGCCAAAGACAGATGTCGGTAAGGTTTCACGTCGGGAACTGAGGGAGGACGAACTGTAAGGCTATTGACATTTACACTGATAGTAGCCTACTATTTCGGAAATAACCTATGGCTCCCATTAAATTAAATAGCTTCAATTCCACTCCCTGACTAGAAAGATAAGCGATCGCTTGTAACTAAAGAATTTGGTGCTATTATGAAAGTACCAGAGCAAATACAGGTAACGCTGTCAAATCTGATCCTGAATATATTTCGTTCACATCTGGATATCCAAATCTTATATCACTGGTACATTGGCAAAACATCAACTTTATGCTATACTTTGCGCCAACTAAATGAGGAGGTGACGTAATGGCGGCTGATCCAAACAAGGCGATTTACGAATCCAGACCCTGGCTGAAATTCTATCTCCCGGAGGTGCCAGCAGACATCAAAATGGCGGATAAGTCCGCTGTAGAAACATTTGACGAAGCTACAGACAAATGGAATGATAAAACCGCTGTTATATTCTATGGAAAAAAGATGAGCTATCGCGAGCTAAGAGACCACGCCGATAGATTCGCCACAGCTCTGCAAGATTTGGGAGTCAAAAAGGGCGATACGGTCGCTTTGCTACTTCTAAATTCGCCCCAGTTCATCATAGCCTTTTTCGGAGCTCTAAAGGCTGGAGCCATTATAACTGCCATCAATCCTTCCTATGTCAGTCCCGAAATCAAACATCAAATTGAAGACAGCGGAGCTAAATTTATCATCTGCCAGGATAACCTCTACGATAACGTGGAAAGGGCTGGAGTCAAGCTGGATAAGGTCGTACTGGTAAACATCACGGATTATCTGCCGTGGCTTAAAAGGTTTATGGGCAGCAGCGTGCTCCGTGCCGTCTACCAAAAGATGGCAGCGCCACCAACAGAATTATATGAACGAGAAGGATTCTATCGATTCAAAGACTTGGTTAAGAAATACCCACCCAATCCAACCAAAATCGAATTCAATATCAAAGAGGACCTGGTAACTCTCCCCTACACCGGTGGCACAACAGGACTTCCTAAAGGTGTAATGATAAATCATGAAAATATCAATGCCTCTCAGCACCTTGGCGCAAACTTTTGGGGTGATGTCACTAAGGAGGGTGAGGAAACCATTTTGGCCTACCTGCCCTTCTATCATATCTACGGTCAGGCGGTTCTGGTAGCGGGCGGCATTGCAATGGGATATACCTTGGTCATATTTACCACAATTGACCTCGATGACTTACTAAACGCCATGGAAACTTATAAGGCAACTATTTTCTATAGTGTGGCAGCTTTATATGAGTACCTCCGGGATTATCATCGCACGGATAGGGTGAACTGGAAACGTGTTAAAGTTCTTATCTCCGGTGCCGATATTCTCCTTGAAGACACGGCTAAAGGTTGGGAGAAGAGGACAGGTGTTAAAATCCATGAAGCTTGGGGGATGACAGAAACAACCTCAGTCGGAATAGTCAACCCGTACGGAAAGACAAAAGTTGGCTCTTTCGGCGTACCTCTGCCCAATACGGTGGCAGCGATAGTCGATCCAAATAGCGACAAATTCTTTTCAGTTGGAGAGATTGGTGAACTCATAATTAAGGGACCGCAGGTAGCCAAAGGATACTGGAAAAACCCGAAGGCGACTGAAGAAACATTCGTGAATATAGATGGCGAAATCTGGCTTCGTACCGGAGATCTATGCCGGATGGATGAGGACGGCTATTTCTTTTTCTACGACAGGAAACGCGATATGATTATACACAAGGGTAAGGTTGTATATGCCAGAGATGTCGAAGAAGTTTTGGCTGCTCATCCTCAAATCAAAGAGACCGGCGTAATCGGCGTCCCTGACCCCGAAGTTGGTGAGAAAGTCAAGGCTGTAGTCGTTCTGGAGACAGAGGCCAGAGGCAAACTATCTGAGATGGAAATTATGAAATATTGTGCGGAGAGGTTACCTGATTATAAGTGTCCCACAATCGTCGAGTTCAGAGGTGAGATACCACACACAGATGTGGGCAAGGTTTCTCGCCGGGAACTAAGAGAGGAGGAATAGCAAATGGCATTTCTGGAG